>WUUC01009981.1_pt1 | contig 30323 bp, 11 predicted proteins | sample 6278441 | NCBI WGS metagenome assembly WUUC01 (sample SAMN13675441, study PRJNA597444) | soil metagenome | isolation source: soil | place: USA: Washington | collected 2017-10 | reverse complement strand
TCGAAGCAAACGAAGTGAAGCATGTTATTTAATACGAGAGTACGCGTAAAATCTTACCAGTTCTTGTATAGCCATATCTTATTTAGAAAATTTTATTGTCAATTTTTATTGAATTGCTATGAAAAGGAGGCTTTGCTTTTTTTAAATAACAAGAATTGAATATTGTAATATTTTTTTTTATAATGAGATATGAGTAGTTATTTTTAATTAAATAACTCGTTTACAGGTGTTGCATGGCTGTCGTCAGTCCGTGTTTTGAGAAGTAAGGTTAACTCCACTAACGGACGAAATCCCTGTTGTAAATTTATACTTTACAATTAATGAATTTTAAATATTTTCATTTGGGGCTAAGACAAGTCGTTATGGCCCTCATGAACTGGGCTATAGACGTGCCACAAGAACTTTTACAAAGTGATGCAAAAACCAGACCTTTGTAATTTTTTCCATTAAAATTTAATGATTAAAAATTATTTTTTTTTTAAAAATTTAGAGGTCTTAAGGAATAGCTAATCATTAAAGAAAGTTAATATTATTAAATTATTTTTTTAGACGAATTGTTGCCTGAAATTCGGCGACATGAAGAAGGAATTTCGAGTAATCGTTGATCACTAGCGCAACGGTGAAGATTGCATTCGTGATGAACTAACTGTCTGTCACTGGGAAGGAATTCGGGTAGGGGGAAAATGTCGCATAATTATAATTATTCAAAGATACCTTAAATAATTTTTTTTTTTAAGGTCTATTCTTTGCTTTGCTCCCTTCGGAGCAGCAGGAAGTAAAAATCCTAACTTTCAAAAAAATACGTATTTACGTAGGAAGTGGATATGTTACTTCCCTCCTGCGCAGCGTAGATCTTTTTATTTAATAGAGAGTAGCTGCGCATTAGGAAAGGAAGTAGTAGTTTTAGTATTTTAAATCTTAAAAAACATCTTTGTTTAACTAATTAGTTACTTTTAACCCACTTGAGTAACATCTCAAAAGTCATAGCAAGGTAGCTGTACTGGAAGGTGCTGCTGGAAAATAATAAATATTTAAACCCTCATAATTTATGGGAAAAAAAATTTTTAATCAGCAGTTGTTTCACATAATCTGAATGAGCGGTTCGTTACTATTAAAAAATTTAAATTTATTAAATTATTATTCTACTGAAATAAAGTAATTGCTAACAATTAAAAGCAGCTGCGCGCTCCGCAGCACTTTATAGAGTTAAAAAAAGGGGTTAGCTGAGTGGTTTTAGCGTCAAATTTACACTTTGAAGACAGAGTTTCGATTACTCTACCTCTTATAATAAGTAAATTAACTATGGCTTTTAGCTAGTTTAATTATAATTAAACAACTATTATTAATTTCTCCATCCTGCGCAGCGCAGCCTTTGTTACACAAAAAAACACACAAAAACACACAAAAACGCTTCTTTTTTTTTAAGGTAAGCGCGCGCTTATTTTATAAGAGGAGCTATATGTACAGGTACCTTTTTTTTTTAATACTTCTTTTTCTTTTATATAAAATATTTTTTTATTTAAATATAATAATTATAATCTTTATTTGCGTGCTTACTTATCTTCCGCTGTGGATGCGTTTCTGATGCTTTAGTTTACAAATGCTTCTAGCTTAGAATCGAAGTAGCAAAGCCAAGGAAGGATGCAGCTTTTGTATCAAAAAAAAGGGTATGAATAATTGAATAATTGCTTTGCAGTAAGTGTTTTTCAGCAGAATATTACGCTCGTCTACAGAGCGCTTCAGTATATTTTCCTTTAGCTTGGACTTATTAAAAATAAAAGGTGTGCTTAAAAAATGCTGCGCATCAGTATTCTTATAAACGAATATGCCGAAATTGGTAGACGGGTGAGTTTTAGGAACTCATGATTAAAAAAATTGTAAGAGTTCAAGTCTCTTTATTCGTATTAAATAAAATTGCTATTAAAAAAATCGTTTTCTGTTTGTATTGCAAGTTGAAGATAATTAATTTTAATTATTATAAGTAGTTTTAAAAGAGAGTTAAGATATCTAAAACTGAAATTAATTAAATATATTAAAAAAATATAAATTATAATTAAGGAAAGGTTCAAGGTTAATTATTGGATATATTTTACAAAATTGATTTTATGGAAATTTTAATAAGAAAATTTTAACTTTTTTTTTCTTGCTATTTTACAATAATGGTTCGTGTAACAAATAGCTAGCGCTTTGGAAGCACTTACACAAAATAAAAAACCGCTGCGGTTCCCTTAAAAAAAAAATAAGGGAGCGCTTCAGCTTCGGCTTCGCAGAAGTAAGAAAATTATCATAAATAATTATGTATCTAGCACTTTAGTTTGTTTAAAAAAAATAAAAAGTTATTTAAATTTAAATCCTATATCCTAACTTATTAATTGTTTAGAAAATTCAGTTAGTAAACGGCTGTTATATAATTATATTATAAATAGTTGTTTATTTTACATAATTCGTCCTATAGATAATAAAAATTCTAACTCTTTTTAAAAACCCTTTATAATTTTTTAACTTAAGATTTTACTATTAATTAGCTAGAGTAATAGCTAAAGAAAAATAGCAATAGTTATGGTAAATTAAAAAAATAATAATAATGCCGAAGTTATTCCTACGGATGTTTACCCAGCAAAAGGGAAGGGATAGCAGCTGTTTACTACCATCAAAATTTTTTTAGTGTAACAAAACTTAGCAGCAAAGTTTACGAAGTCTTGTTTCGGTTTTTTTGAGCGGTTTGCAGAATTGTATCCTACTTTTTTTTAAAAGCGCTTCGGCTGCTTCGAAGAAGCATTAGATATTAATTAAAAAAAAATTTTTGCTGAAATAGTTTAAACGGTAAAAACATACCATTCATGACGGTAAAAAGAAGGTTCAATTCCTTTTTTCGGCTATAATAAATTCTATCAATTAAATAAATTTTAATTATATATAAGATTGTTATTAATAAGATAAATAATATTATTAAAATATTTTATACTTTTGGGCTCCGCGCTCCGCAGAAAAATAATCTTAAATATAAAGTAAATTTTACTAAATATAATCAATTAAATAAAGCTAAAGAGAGCAACAACTTAATCTTCAAATACTACGTCATTTACTTCTATATATTTATATAGTAAGTAGTCTTGTAAAGGTAAATTTTATTTATGCGGAGCAAGAAGTAAAATGTATGTAGTAGCTTACACACAAAAAAATATATGTGGAATAATCAAATTATTGTTTCAAAAATAGCGTTCTTTTTAATTTATTATTTTATCTTATTTCACTAGTGAGAAGATTTAATTTAATACTTAAAAAAATATTTTATATATATAATATATATAGATTTTTTCTTAGACGCTATTCTAAATTTTACTATAAATTTTATGTTAGCAGCAGCAAAATACATAGGAGCAGGTATTGCTTGTTCTGGATTAATAGGAGCTGGAGTTGGAATTGGAGTAATTTTTTCTTCTTTAATATCTTCTACAGCAAGAAACCCACAAATTAGAGGGCAATTATTTACTTACGCAATCTTAGGTTTCGCCTTAGCAGAAGCAACAGGTTTATTTGCATTAATGGTAGCATTCTTATTATTATACTCATAATAATAATAAAAAATATTAAATAAAAATAAATTTCAACTAAAAAATGAAAATTTATTAACCCTAATGTTTATCTTTCGCTACTTCCTATAGAACCTGCGGATCTTCCGGACTTTTCAAATAGATCTTTATATTTTCTGATAAATACCTATTTTTACTTTATTCAGCTTTATTAAGAAATAAAATTACTTAAAAAATTAATAACTATTAATATGTATATATATTAAAAGAAAAGCTACAAATATGTATATATTTACTAGAATAAAGGGTTAATATGTATATATTTACTAGAATAAAGGGTTAATAAATTTTTATTTTTTATATTTTATAATATAAAGATTATTAGAACCGTTATTTTAACTATAATTTATTTTCTTTATTTAAATTATAAATACTATATAATGCTTAGAAAAAAAAATAGACATGAAAACAATAAATTAAAGTAATAACTATTTACTTTTCAATAAATAGATTTTTGATAGGATAAATTTATAAAGATAAAATAGATATTCCAAAAATAACATTTATTAAACACATACTTATGATTAATAAAAAATTAGACATTATGTAGTATTTACTTACTTTTCTTCTATAATTTATAAATAATGCTATTTTAGGGTATCTCTCTTCTAAATTAAATCTATCTAATAGATAGTTTCCATAAAAATTTAGTATAATACCAAATATACATCATAAAATAATAGAACTTGATAATATCATTGAGCATGCTAATTTAGAAATACCATTCAATGAATCAAAATTAGCTAATAAATCATCTAAATCAAAAATCGTTGATTTTTTTTCATTTATCATTTCTAATATTTTACTTTCATTATTTTCATTAGAAACCTCTTTTGAAAATTTTACACCTTTTGCTATATTTTTTTGCATTGTATTCTTAGCTTTATCTTCTAGTAGAACTAGTTCTACAATTTTCATTTCTTCATTTCTTATCATCTCCTGAGAAATACTTTTATCACCTCTTTCAAAATTAACTTTTTTTTCTTGAATAGTTTTAGTTAATTCAGATTTTGCTTTTATAATTTTATCTAATTCATTATAATCTTTTTCAATTCTTTCTAAATTCAATCTATGAGAAAAGTTATTAGCAGTTTTTTCATCACTAATTTTCTTAGTAGCTTCATTTGCTTTAGATATTTCTTTTCTAAATTCTGCTTCTTTTTCTATTTTTTGGTGCTCATTTTTAATGGTTATAAAAGCAGAATATAACGATGCTGCACTAATAAAAGTAGTAGCTATTTTCTTAAGTTCAGAACCTATACCATTTTTTATATAATTTGGATTATCTTTATTTTTATTCTCTAAATATTCAGAATATAATAATCCTAAATTAATTAATAAAAATAATATTAAAAAAATAATTTTAAAAAAACCTAATATACTAAAGTAAGTAATACCTGTACTTTCTCAAATTAGAATTAAGCTAAAAATAATAATGAAAGTAATTAAGACTTCATAAAACTTAATATTTCTAATACTTGGAAAAAATTTTTTATCTTGATAAAAGATAAATCTAGTAATGTATTTATGAATCATTCTTAAAAATGATTATATTTGTTCCATTTTAAGTCTTGTTTGTTCCCTAGCTCTAACGATATTGAAAAAAAAATAATTTTATCTACTACTTAAAAGCGTAGCAAACAATTTATGATTACATACGTCTTGTATATCATAGATATTGTTTATAATATCTTAATCTCAACTAATATATAATATATAATTTGAGGATTATATATTTAACGAAAAAACTAATTAATATTTTAAATTAGTATTATCAAAAGCATTAATAATATTTCTGAAAAGTCAAACCATACTTTATTATTTTAATTATTTTTAAGTATTAAATTAAATCTTTATAATAATTGTTATTTTTAGGGTTATTTTATCCTTTTAAGGATAAAACTTTTTTTTTAAACAGAAATATAAAATAAGTTTTCCTGTACACTTCTTTGCAAGGAAAAACTATTAAAATTCAGATTTTAACAATCCTTGCTTAATAAAGTTAATAATATAATGTATCGGGTAAAATCAGAGACTTGAACTCTGAACATCGTCGCCACAAGACGTTATTTTACCATTAAACTAATTCTACCTCTTTTAAATAAAATTTTTTTTTATATTTAAAAAACTATTTTATAAAAATATTAATCGAAAAAAAAATTTTACTATAATAATAAAGTTTTTACATTATCATTAGATCTAAGTATTACTTAATTGTAAAGTAATAAAAATCTACCTTGCTGCTGCTACGTAGCTGCTGTAAGTCCGTAGAAAGGAGGAGTCTGCTTTCTACAGAGAAACGCTCCGGCTCCGCGTTCCGCACACAAAGAAATTTATGAAAATTATATGTGGGTGCGTAGCAAAATTAATAAATTGTTGTATATTGTGATATATCTTAGAAAGTATTTGTTTCAAAATAAATTTTTTTAATATTTATATATATACTCCAAATTATAAAAGGATGATTTGTTTTCGTTAATGCTTTCTATTTCAATTATAATTTTAATTATTTGCAAGGCTTTAATAAATGATAAATTATCAGAAGATTTTTATCATAGAATATCAGCTATAATTTTACTATTTTCTGGGATTTTAGCTTATAATGGAATATTTAAGTTAGAAACTATAGCAGGAATAGGGATATATAGTGGATTATTCAATATAACAACAATTTCTCAAATATTGGAAAGTTTTTTATTAATAATAGGATCAATAATATTAATTTCTTGACCTAAACAAGAAGAATTAATTATAGAAGTAGTTAATCCTATAAAATCTACATCTTATAATAATAACAACTTCTTCAATGAAGGCTCTACAGTAGCATTAGAAAAATCTTATTTATATTCTTTAGTAAATAGTATTTTATTAGATAATAACTATAATAATAAAAATATTAATTCTTCAGATGGCTCACTAAATTCTTCTTCTAATAATAAAAATATTTATTCAATTCTTAATAATAATAAATTTATAAGTTATTCTATAAACTATTCAATTATTGTTTTATTTAGTTCATTAGGTGCTTCATTATTAATATCTTGTTCTGATTTAATATCAATGTATTTAAGTATTGAGCTTCAATCTTTTTCTTTATATGTATTATCTACATTATATAGAGATTCAGAATCATCTACATCTGCAGGATTAAAATATTTTTTATTAGGTGGTTTAGCATCTTGTTTAATTTTATTTGGTACAGGTTTACTTTATGCTTATACAGGATTAACAAATTTTGAATCAATTTATAGTTTACTATCTATATATTATATAGAAATTAATAATAATTTTATAGAATTTATTTATCCTTTCTTTTCTAAAGAATTAAGTGGATCTATATTTTTAGGAATAATATTTATTTTTGTTGGTTTTTTAATTAAAATTTCAGCCGCTCCATTTCATAATTGATCTCCTGATGTTTATGATGAAACACCAACAATAGTTACTATTTGATTAACTATAATACCTAAAATATCTATTTTAATATTATTATTAGACTTATATCTACATATAGACATAATAGATCAATTAACTTTATTTTCTAAATTAAATGCATTCAAATTAAATATTGAGGAAGTAATTAAATATTTATTGCTTATTACTTCATTATTATCATTAATTATTGGAAGTGTTGTAGGTTTAGCACAAAATAGAATAAAAAGACTATTAGCTTATAGTACAATAAGCCATATTGGATTTATTTTATTAGCTTTAGCAATTCATACAAAACAATCTATAGATTCATTTATATTTTATATTATACAATACATAATAACTAATTTAAATATTTTTTTAATTATTATTGCATTTAGCTATCTAATTAATAGATCTATTAATAAAAATCAATTAAATAATAATATTAAAGATATAAGATATATCTCTGAATTTAAGGGTCAATTTTACTTAAATCCTTTAATTAGTTTAAGTTTTAGTATTTGTTTATTTTCTATGGCTGGTATACCACCATTAATAGGATTTTTTTCAAAACAATATGTTTTATATTCAGCAATAAAAGGTGGATATTATTTTATAGCCTTAATTGCTATATTAGTAAGTGTAATAAGTGCTTCATATTATTTAAAAATAATAAAAACATTTTTTATAAATGATGAATCTAATAATAATATTAATACTAATATAAATACTAATAATAATGATGAAATACTAAGTAATTTCCATAGTTTTTTAATATCTACTTTAACATTAGCAATATTATTTTTTATTTTTAAACCTACTTTAATCTTAAATATTACACAATTATTATCTATATCTTTATTTAATCATTAATGAATAATTTACTTTTTTTATTTATCTTTGTTCCTATATTAGCTCTTGTTTTATTAGCTTTAAATTTTTTATTAGCCTCTCATAAACCTGATGAAGCAAAAGTTTCTCAATATGAGTGTGGATTTAATGCTATAGAAGGGCAAACTAGATCTACATTTCAAGTTCATTTTTACATAGTAGGTTTATTATTCCTAGTTTTTGATCTTGAAATTCTTTTATTAATGCCTATAGGTGTTACTTTATATCAAGTAAGTACTTTTGGTTTCTCTGTTGCTATAATTTTTTTTATTGTATTAACAATAGGATTTGTTTTAGAAATAGGTTCAGGAGCTATCTCATTATCTAATACAGATAATATTAATAATAAAAATAATAATTAAACCCTTATTATATATAAAAATAAATATAAAAACATACTGACCTTGGCTTTTATCTACACTTGGGTGCGTAGCAAAGCAGGCTGTTCCTTAATAAAGCATTAATGGTAGCAGTATTTAGACCGTAGAAAGAAACAAACATAAGAAAATCTATTCCTGCTACTTTGATTCCCTTTTTTGTGTAAAAAAAAAGGATAGTTACTGGTGCGCTTTTAAAATAAAGCTTTTTTGGCTTCGCAGCATAGATGTTAAGCAATAAGCAGCTCTTACAGCTGTGTATAATTACTTTATATTAAAAAATTGCTTCTTACTGCTCCCCGAAGGAACTTGATAAGAATCGCTTCTTTTTAAAACCTTACTACGACTTCGCACAGCTTATTTATTAATTTATATATTTCTAAGCCTAAGCGAAGCACTCTTAGTTTAAAGCTAGAAAATAATTAAAAGAATATTAAACAAGTTTAAATTTATGGTAGTGCCTACTTTTTTAATGTTGTACCTTCTATCCGTAGAGTATAACTTTGGCTGCGTAGCAAAACAGCAGTAGTTTTTTTTTACAATAAATGTTAAGAAAGAATTGTTTTTTTTAGATATTATCCTTTAATTTTTAGTGGTAGAATACCAAGTGGATGGTTACTCCTTTTGGGTGGGAGAGTTAGCGTGTTCGAGTCGCGCCTACCACGATATTAGTAATATAATTTAAAAATTTTTTTACTATTTATCTACGATTCGTAGACTTTGCTATTATTGCTAAACAGAATATAAATTTATATAGCAACTAAGAAGAAAAGTATTACTACTTACTCTACTAACATTACTTACACTAGTTATATTTATAATATTTCTGTTCGAAGAGTGCGCTTTTTCCTACGCACCAGCGGAGTGACTAACACTTTACTAGAAAAAATTAATAAAAAATTAATAGATTCCTCGTGTGAGAAGCTGCGGAGCTGCGTAACTTCGGAAACCTTTCTTGGTCTTCTTTGGCTAAGCTTTATGCATTTGTAAACTATAAGGGACGGATGTTCCACAGAAAAAAAAATTAATAAAAAATATTTTATGTTTTAACTTTATAAAAGGGCAGGTGATCCGATTGGTAATGGTGATTCTCTGTAAAAGAATTGGTTTATAACCGTACTAGGTTCGATTCCTAGACTGCTCAAATTGTTATAATCTGGTATAAATTACAAGATTTTTAATAATACTAATAAAAAATCTTGTAACTATGCTGCATCTTATCTTAGCTTAGCTAACGTTCAAAGAAATTTATGGAGCTGCTCTGCTCCGCAGCAAAGTATACCTAAAACAAAAAAATTAAAAAAACTTAAAAAAATTAATAAATTTATAAAACACTTACTATTATGAACCTTATAGCTGTTATAAATTTTTTTATTTAAGTAATAATAAAAAAATTATATTTAGTTGGCGGTTTTAAAATTTTGCAATATAACAATATTACTTGCGCTTTGTATATTTAAAAACAAAACCAGGTAGGCTCCGCTTGGCGGAGTTATTGTAACACAAAGAGCAGAAGAAAGCGCTGCTTTTTTTTGTAAGATTAAAAGCTTAATTATTATACCTTATATAAAAACTTAAATTAAAAAAAAAAGGTAATTTATTCTTGGTTAAACCTACTATCTTATTTATTTCTAGTAATATTTATGTAAAACTATGAACATTTTTATATATTATATAAATTAAATATTTAAGGTAGTCTATGAGCTTAAATTGTTATTTTTTAACAACAACTTTGCACTCCTCCGAAGGAAGCGCTTGTTACTTCTTTACTTACATTTACAAAGGGAACCGCGCTCCGCGCTCCGCAGCTGCAGGAAAAATAAAATTTTCTCCGCAAGAGTTGCGTTTTTTAAATAAAGAAGCAAGCACATAAATCCCACTTAATTTCTTACAGGTTCTAGCTCATATCTATCACTGATGCGCAGCTACACAGCTGCACACGGATGGCAGCTGCCTAACTTTGCTGCGTAACTTTCTTAGCTGCAAAAGTAAATTAAAGCAGCAGTTTACTATGCTGCAAACCATTAGAAGTACTTCACTTTTTTTTAAAGGTGTGTTTTAGCTTTGTAAGTGTAAGTGCAGTATTTTTCTGCGGCAAAGGGAGCGTAGCCTTGTAAACAACATTGTTCCACTTTTTTTTTTTAAAGTGTGTGTTCCAAGAAAAGCGCTCCGCGTTCGCAGCAAGTGAAGATAATGTAAGAAAAGTGATATGTCTACACTTTTTTTCAGGTAGGATAAGTAAGCTAAAATTTTATTTCTTTATATACAATGACAACTTTTTTAATAAATATATTAGCTTTTTCAACATTACTATCAAGTATTTTTTCGATCACTTCTAAAAATCCAGTAATTTCAGTACTTTTTTTAATTGGTACTTTTGTTTTATCTGCAGGTTATCTTATTTTAATAGGGATTAATTTTATAGGTATTTCATATATAATTGTTTATGTAGGAGCAATAGCTGTTCTATTTTTATTTGTAATTATGATGATAAATATAAAATTATCTGATATTTTAGAAACAGGTAGTCAATATACTAAAACTTTACCTTTAGCATTAGCTGTAGGTTCTTTATTTATATTTATAATTTTTTCTGTAATCAAATTTAATTTTAATAATGTACCAGTATTATCTATTTTTTTAGATAAAATTACTTATTTAAATGGATTGTTTTCAAATCATTATATAATTAAAATTAATTTAATAAATTCTATTGTGGATAATATTTATTATCCTTCATCTTCAGATTTATTAATTACAATCTTTCAACAAGTAGAAGTTTTAGGTCATAATTTATATACTTATGGAGCTATATTATTAATTACTTTAAGTATTATTTTATTATTAGCAATGTTTGCTACTATTATAATTTCTAAGTCTAATAAAGACTTATAGTTAATAACTAGAATTATAGTTCTATTAAAAAGCGCTACTCTTACAGCTGTTTCTTGCTTATCATAAATATTTATTTATCTTACAAATTTATTTAAAATCCAGATATTAGCTTTACTTAAAAAAAACTATCCCTTTAATAAATTTTAATAAGCCTCAACTTCAATTTATATAATTTATAGTTTAGACAGATTTCTTATTAATTTAATAAAACTAATTATAAGAATAGTAAATAATCTTTGTATTTAATTATGATTTTTTTTTTCTTCGGGCTTCGGCTGTTTTGCTGAAAAAAAAACATTATTACGGTGCAGCATTCTTCTTTGGCTAAGGATGAGGCATTTGTAAACTACAGCGCAGGTTTCACCTGGTTCTGCCTGGTTCAGTATAACAAAGCAAGCAGCTGCGCGCTCCGCAGCAAATTATTATTTTATTTTTAATTATAAGGTTTATTTACTATAAATTAATAAATAATAATTTTATTATAAAAACAAAGATAAAGATTAGACAATGAGTAATATATCAAATATTAATGTTTTCATCATCATTTATTTTATCACCTCTTAGTCAATTTGAGGTTAATAGTTTAATAGGTTTTAACGCTCCCATTTTAGGTTTTTTTAACTTAAGTTTAACTAATTTAGGTTTATATACATTATTTACTTTATTAGTAATTTTAGGTGTTCACATATATGGAAATAACGATTCTAAGTTAATACCATCTAAATGGTCTATAGCTTTTGAATCTTCTTTTCAAAGTTTAGGTACAATGGTAAGAGATCAAATAGGTTCATTAAATGAAATATATTTACCTTTCATTTATGCTATATTTTGATACGTATTAATAGGAAACCTAATATCTAATGTTCCATATTCTTTTGCAGTTAATGCTAGTGCTATAGTAACTTTAGGTTTTTCTGTTACAATATTTATGGGAGTAACAATTTTATCTTTATATATACACAAATTAAAATTTTTCTCTTATTTTATACCTTCAGGTACACCTTTAACTTTAGTACCTTTAATAGTGTTAATAGAATTAGTAAGTTACTTTGCTAGAGCTATATCTTTAGGAGTTCGATTATTTGCTAATCTTACAGCCGGACACACACTATTAAAAATTTTATCAACATTTTTATATAAATTATTTTCAAGTAGTATAATAGTTGCTATCTTAACTATTATTCCATTTACAATATTCTTAGGTTTAATAGGACTAGAAATAGCAGTTTCTTTCATCCAAAGTTTTGTACTTACATTATTAGTATGTTCATACCTAAAAGACGCTATAGATTTACACTAATGAAAACAAAAATATAAAAATAAAATAATTAACCCTAATTATAAAATATAGAATAATAGTAAAAAGGTAGAATAGTAATTTAAAAATATTAATACAAAAATTATAAAAAAAAATTTTAATTTAATATTTAGAAGTAAAAAATTAATATAGCCACGAAAGAAAAGCAAGCAAAAATTACTAAATTCTTATAAAAAATTATATATATTAAAAGAATATAATTATAAATCGCTACGATTTTTTTTTAAAGCGCGCTCTACAGCAGAAAAAAGACTTTAGCATAATGGTTAATGCAGTTCGCTCATAATGGATATTATAAGGGTTCAATCCCCTTAGGTCTTAATTTAATAAGTTTTATATTCTCAATTAAGTTGTGTAACAAATTTAATTATTAATAAGTATTCTTTACAGCATATTAATTATTTGAGTATAATAAGGAAAAAAGTAGTAGTACTGCTTAGTAAAAATAACACAGTAGTCTTAGCTTAAGTAAAGTTACCTTTATTTTATTAATAAAAGCATCTTTCTTTGGCTAAGCTAAAAGCAGATGTAACTAGTTTGTGTAAGTGTAACAGCAGCCTTTTTATTCCGCTAAGCGTTAAACAAAAGTAGTAATACGACAAAAGAAAACTCTCTTTTTAGTCAGCTATTACAAGGTTACGTAGCAGCGGCTGTAAGAGCAGCTCACAAAAAAGCAAGAAAAAAATTTAATAAGTAGAAAAATAATATTAAGGGCATTTGGTCGAGTCTGGTTTATGGCGCTCGTCTTGAAAACGAGTACTTCTAAAAAAAGTCGTCGGTTCGAATCCGACAGTGCCCGAACTTTTTAATAAAATAAAATTTTTGAAATAAAGCAGATAATTCAATTAAATTTAACTTATTAAGATAGATATAAAATTTATCTAAATTAAAATTAGATATAAAATTATTCCCTTTATCTTTACTTAAATCTTAAGAAGTCAGCTAAATTTTTACTAGCATACTTAGATTCCTTCAAATAATTATTAGCATTTTGATAAGCTTACCTATATTTATCTAGCTTAATATTATCAAGATTATTATTTTAAGACAAAAAACGCTAAAGAGAGCAACAACTCAATCTTCATATACTATTATTATTAATATTTTTAATAATAGTAAATATTCCGAAAAAAAATTTTATTTTAAATAGTATCAAAAATTACGTAATTTTAATTTAACTAATATTAAAGTTGACTTAAAATAATATTATTAGACGTTATTCTATATATATAAAATTTTAATGAGAAAAAGATTAAGTGATATAATTTGAACAGCATTATTTACAGGTGGTACAATTTTGGCTTATGAAGGATTCATTTCTAAAACTAATAGTAAAAAAACAAGTGAAATAAATCAAGAATATTTAAAAACTAAATTAGAAAAATTAACAGAAATTCAAGAAAATATTTTAAAACAAAACGAAGGTTTTAGAAAAAGTCTAGATGTTTTGACTAATAATCAATCTTCAAGTGAAGCACGTGGTGAAGCAGCTAATAAAGTAATAACAGAAATTGAAAATATTACTAAAGATAATAGTAGTAATTTAATTAATTTTGATTTTACTCAATTGATAGAAAGATATAAAGAATATCTTTCTATATTATCTATTGAACAATTATGTTTTGTAATTAATATTACAACTAGTTTATTAATGCTTTCTTGTCTGTTTTCGATTTTTCTTCACATTCAGGTAATTATCTTATTGATAAATTAAATTTACACAGTAGATTTCCTAAATTATCCAAATTTATAAAAATAAGAACAAAATTCTAACATTACTATATATTACTTAATTTATTAATAATTACATTAACATTATTATTTAAAATTTACATAAACTACTTAGCTTTAATGTTATAAATTAAAAAAAAACAATATTTTTAACCCTAAACATTAGATTAAATAAGTTTAGGTAAGATAGTTCAACTCTGATAAGTTATATAATATATTGGATTTTCTTGAAGTAGGATAAATATTAAATAAATTATCTTTTAGGTAAAGGTTTAAAACAATCTAATAATTTATTTTTAGGATAATTAGGATTTAAATGATAATCAGGATTAGGATAACTAGGATTTCATTCTTCAAAACTATGTAATTTAACTTTCAAAGGTTCAGGTGATTAAGGATCCGTAGGAAGAACTAATTTAGGATTAATTAAAATTTCTTCAGGTTTACTTCTTAAAGTAATTGTTGAAGAAGTTGATGAAGTTGGAGATGATGGAATACTTGAAGAAGGTGAAGTATTTTGAGAAGAATCAGGTGATTTAAAAAATATATCAAAAATACTTTCAGGACTAGTAATTTCAGAAGATTTACTATTATTATTATCTGATAAATCAATTAAATTAGTATTATCAGTAGAAGTAGATCCTGTATTATTATTACTTTTCGAAGTATAATAACTTATTATAGTATCTCAATAATAATAACTTATACCACCAATTACTAATATTACTCCTGAAATAATTAAAGTATATTTTAATCAATTATAATTATCATTTTTTATATAATCATTATTAAATGTTTGATTATATTCTTTTCTTAAATTTTTATAATCTTCAGTTTCTGAATTAAATGAATTTAATTTTTCAGATTTAAATTCAACTTCAGGTAATTTATATATAGAATTAACATCTGAATCAACCTTAGAATTAATATTATTATTTAATATATTATCTAATCAATTTGATAAGTAATCTAATATATTTTTAAATCAATGTAATAATTTTTTAAATTTAATAATAAATATATTATCATGATAAAAATGAATAAAGTTTAAAAAACTATTTAAAATATCATTTAATGGAGTATAAAATACAATTATACCAGCACCAAATAAAGCATTAAAATATAAGAATATTATTCAAATAATAATTAAATATTTAAATTTAAATAATTTAAAGATACTTCTGAAATTTAATTCTTTAATATTTATTACATATAAAATACTTCTGAAATTAAATTTTTTAATTTTATTTATATATCTTAATTGTATAATTTCATATGCGTATTTAGGATTTGATACAATTATATATTGTAAATATAAAAATGTTGAAATAAATCTGTGAATGTGTTTTAAAAAGTTTTTAATAATATTAAAAATTCTTTTCATTATTTGTGTAGTTAATATTCAATTATCAAACTGTTTGTACCTTAGCTCTAGCGATATTATATTAATTAAGCAGTTAATATCATCTTCCTTTTCTTGCTTTTAAGTATTGGGAAATATTATGCTCATTAGCATAGGAAGTTGAATTTATAATTAAGTATTACTTATTAATTATTGTTTACATTATTTATTTGCTTTCCTTTATGCAAAATTAAAAAAAACAAGTAAATAAAATTAACTATAAATAATATCTTTAAAAAAATATATTAAAAAGAGTTGCACTGTTAACTTTAACTTAAAATTTAAGTAAATATTATAACTATTTAACTATAATAACAAATTTTTGCTTCCTTTTAAATTTAAAATTATTAAAAGAGGTATAAATTTAAAAAAGTTATCTAATAATCAATTAAGTAAAATTTACTAAGATTAAGTAATTTTATGTAAATATAAACTAAATAATGCTAAAGAGAGCAACAACTCAATCTTCAAAAGTTATTATCATTTACTTAAAGTATTTAAATAAGTAAATTACACATAAAAATAATTTATGTGATTAAACCAAATATTGTTTCAAAAATAGTGTTCTTTTAAATTATTAAATTTTTAAGATGTAATAAAGTTTTAATTTAATAGTTTAAAAAATTTTTTTAGATGCTATTCTATATAAATTAAATTTTAATGAGAAAAAAATTCTCAAATTATCTTTATAATATTTTTGTTTCAGGTGGAACTTTAATAGCTTATGAATCATATCTTTCTAAACAAAAAAGTAGTCAAATAGAACAAGCAAAAGAGGAATATATAAAAGCTAAATTAGAACAAATTACAGAAAATCAAGAAGTTATGTTAAAACAAAACGATAATATTAGAAAAAGTGTTGAAACTATAACTAATAATCAATCTTCAAGTGAAGCACGTGGTGAAGCTACAAGTAAAATTATGGAAGAAGTTAACAAAATTATATCAAATAATAATAATAATTTAATTGATTTTGATTTTACTCAATTAATAGAAAGATATAAAGAATTCCTTTCTATATTATCTATTGAACAAGTATGTTTTGTAATTAACATTACAACTAGTTTATTTATACTTGGTTGTGTATTCTCTATTTTTTCTTCACATTCAGGAAATTATATTATTGATAAATTAAATTTAGATACTAGATTTCCTAAACTATCCAAATTTATAAGAATAAGAGTTAAATTCCAACATTACCATATATTACTTGATTTATTATTAATTACATTAAGTGTATTTTTTCTAATTTATATTAATTATATAACTTTAATAAGATAAATGAAAATGAAAATTTATTAACCCTTAACTTGGTTATAGTTAAAAAATATAACCTTACTTTAGCGTAAGTAAAATTATCAGTTCAACTCTGATTAATCATAAATCTATTATTTTGTCTTATGGCCTTTAAAAAATAAGAATATATTAAAAATTAGAATAAATAATGAATAAATGAAATTAAATTAGATTTTTTTTCCATTGCAGTATAAATTCCGATTAAACATATCATAAATCAATACACTGGATCATTTAAAAAAAAATAAAAAAATATAATTATAAAATTACAAAAAAATACAAATTTTACCTTTAATCTTTATTAATTAAAAAAATATGAGATAATAAAAAAAAAAAATAACTAAAAGAATCGATGACAATATTGTTATAACATCAAAGTATTATAAAGGGGTTATTAAGGATAACTATCAAATTTATATAAAAGGAGGTGTAAACCAAAAGCTTTCTAAAAATATTATTTATTTTTAAAAATGGGAAAGCGATCCTAAGGTAAACCTTAATTATAAAATACTTCCTGAAGTAAAACATTTTATTAAGGAAAGGAAAGGAAATCAACCGAGACTCCGAAAGTAATGGTGAGTGAAATCGGATTAGCCTAATTTACTTTAAAAAATTGAATAAAATAAAAATATTAATTTAATTAGAGTAGCATGATTCCTACTTTAAAAACAAATTTTATTTTTATTAGCATATTATTAATTTAATTAATATTGCTTCTAAAATAGGTGATAATCTAAGTCCTGTAAATTTATTAAAGTATTAATTATAAAAGTACGACGAGAGATAACTTGTTGGAATATAGGGGAACCATCCTCTAAGGCTAAGTATTATAAATTTAGAGATAGTGAACAAGTACTGTAAAGGAAAGTTTTGAAATAAAATGTTGTAAACAAAAAAAAGTTAAAATTTTTAATTAAATTTTAATATGAAATAACTTGAATTAGTAACTCTATAAGCAGTCGAAATTCTACTTTTAATAAAGATTAATGAATGACGGCGTACCTTTTGCATAATGGGTCAGCAAGTTAATAGGAGTAGCAAGGTTAAAAGCCCTAGCGAAAGCGACTGGACTATATATTAATATAGTGATGGATAAGTTACTTCTATTAGACCCGAAGCCAGGTGATCTTACCAAGACCAGATTATAATGGATCGAACGGGTGAATGTTGCATAATTCTCCGATGAGTTTTGGTAAGCGGTGAAATGCCAATCTGACCTGGTGCTATCTGGTTTTCTACCGAAACATATTTAAGTATGACATCTACAGTAATAGATTTATGGAGGTACAGAAAGGCAGCTCCCAACAAGAATTAGGTGTTTTTTAAAAACCCTTTTTGGCGTTTAGGTTGCGGGGACGTAGAAATCTTACCTTTGGAGGCGAATCTCGGAATTACATAAATTGATAGTAGATATTCAGACTATTCATGCTAAGTTGAATAGTCAAGACGGAAACAGCCGAGAACACAGATCAAGGTCCCAAATGATTGTTAAGTGAAATTAAGGACGTAGCAAAATCGTATACAGCTGTGAAGTGAGCCTGGCAGTCGCTACTTATAATGATCGTACGTAACAACGCATCAGCAGTTTAGATTGTAGCGCCGAAAATTTAACGGGTCTCAAACAATCAACCGATATCGTGTTGGTATAGAATTAAATTTTAATTTTTAATTCTTTATCTAGGTAGTAGAACATTCAGTCAATCTATTGAAAAAATAGTGTTTCATTATTTATATAGGTAACTGAAGAGAGAATGCTGACATGAGTAACGTAAAAGAAGTTAATAATACTTCTCGCCGAAAACGAAAGGGTTGCACAAATAAGATTAAATCGTTGTGTGTGAATGCGGCCTCTAAGGACCCTAACCAAAGTTATGGCTGATGAGTAAATAATAGAAAGTCCTTTTATAATATTTTAACAAGGACCAGGAAATCAATATTAATAATATTACATATTAATAAGATTAATAAGTTAAAACAATTATTTGTTTTAAGCAAAGACTATATTTATATTATTTTTATAATTTTTATTTAGTTTGATTATTAATATAATTTTATTTTTACTACCGTACCCTAAACCGACACAGGTTCGTAGGTAGAGAATACTAAGGCGTTGAGCTAAAAATTGTTAAGGAACTCGGCAAGATTACCTCATAAGTTTGACGACAAGAGGTACCACTTATATAATTAATTATATAGGGCGGTGGCACAGAATCGGAGGCCCCGACTGTTTACTAAAAACACAATTCAGTGCAATGATGAATATCATAGTATACTGAATGAAATTTGCCCGATGCCATTAATATAAGAAAGGTCATAGTAAAATGTGACTAATTGAAAGTCTGGTTAATAGCGGTCTTAACCATGAGGATCCTAAGGTAGCAAAATCAGTTGGCCATTAAATGTGGTCCGGTATCAATAATGTAACGATGGTCTCACTGTCTCTACAATTTGCTCAGTGAAATTGAATTACCCGTGAAGATGCGGGTTATCTTCAGAGGGACGGGAAGACCCTATGCAGCTTCTACTGTAGTTAGTTATCATGTAAATCTAGAACAGCCTTTTCCAATAGTAAATAGGGATGTCGATAGACTAATTTTGGAAACCTTATAGTTAAGGCTGGGTTTATGTTTACCTTATTTGTATTCTAACGAACAAAAAGGGAGAGTTGACTAATTGGCAGTTTGACTGGGGCGGTCGTCTTTAATATAGTAGCAAAGTACATCCAAATTTTTCCACATGAATTAATATATAATAAAATATATATTAAAATTTATCAAATCAAGGCCTTATTGGGCTTAAAACAAAAATATTTTTTTTATATGTTTGAATTTTTCACAAATAATCTTTTGCTATAATTACTAAGTAGTTACTATTTAGTAAAATGTAGTAGCTTTTTTTAAATTTAATAAGTTTAATTAAAGAAAAGAGATAATTAATTAAGATTTTAATTAAGAAAATAAAGACCCTAGTTGTCCACCTTTTAAATTTAATTTAAAAATTAAGTAGGAAAATCATTTGCTTATTAGCATAATATTTGTCTCCCATTTCTTGCTCCACTTTTTTAATAAAAAAATGGATAAGTTTAATTATTTTATTTTATAAAATAGGGGGGATGGGAAACTAGAATTAAAAAATTTAAAACAAATTCGTAAAACAAAAAACGAATACTAATTATAACACATTTATAATTAAACAAAAATACAAATTTAATAAGTTGAAAAAAAAATAAAATTTTTAATTTTTTTCCAAAAAGTATTAAAGGTATAGCTAGATATTGAATGGAGATCAATCAACCAGTGAAGGGTTGCGCAGAGTTCAATGGCGGAAAGCATGCTTAACTGAAAGACCTATAAGTCGCACAGATACGTAAGTAGGGCATAGTGACCCCTCGCTATAGTATGGAATAGACGGGGATCAATAAATAAAAGTTACGCTAGGGATAACAGGCTGATCACCGACGAGAGTACACATTGTCTCGGTGGTTTGGCACCTCGATGTCGACTCATCCTATCCTCCGGGGGAAGAAGCTTGGAAGGGTTCGGCTGTTCGCCGATTAAAAGGGTACGCGAGTTGGGTTTAATACGACGTGAGTCAGTATGGTCCCTATCTTCTGAAGAGATTATTAGTAAAAAGAGGCAGACCTTCTAGTACGAAAGGATCAATAGGCTGTGTTTCTCTAGTGTACCAATTGTTTTTACTTTATTATAAGGGACTCAATTAAATTGAGAAAAGACCTTTTTATTATTTATTATTTAATTTTTGTTTGCACCTAAGGAATACAAATGAATTAGGTTAAGGAATTTTAAATATAAAAAGGTAATAATTTAGGAACGCATAGTTGGGTAGCCACAAACATAATAGATAAGTGCTGAATGTATATCAAGCAAGAATCTAACCTCTAGATACTAAAAACGAGTTTTTATTTTTTTATTATTAATTAAATTATTAGAAAACTCTTAAGAAGGTAACACTTATTAAGAATAAACTAAAGAATCAAATTAAAGTTGATAATTGAGAGGGTAACTTCTCTTAAAAAAATAGTTAAACCGTAAATTAAGAAATAGAACATTTCTAGTTAGGCTGCAAATGAACTTACTGTAAAGTATTAAGTTTAGCAGTACTAATTTATAAATAAACTTGATGTTAAAGGTTGTTTCATTAAAAAAAAATTAAAAATTACTCTTCTTTTGCTTATCTTTATGCAGTTAAGACCCTATTGTAAAAGAAGCAAGAAATATTTAAAATATAATTTATTAAATTATTAAAAGGAAAAGGTTTTTTTAAAAGAAGTTAAGCAGTGTGGAGCAGGAGCGCTATACTTTTTGCTTTTTAACTGCTTTTTAAGGGACAGAATAAGCAGAGTAGCTACATTTGTTATACTTTCTTTGGAAAGAGCAAATAATAGCCATTAGTGATAATGTTCTGCTTTGCAGTGTTACTTTATAGAGCTACGGTTTGTAAATTATGGTTTTACGGAAGTAGTGATTGCTGGTAATAGTATTAGATAAAATTAGGGTAAAAATATTTATTATTTTTTTTAATTTAGTTTTTATTACTTAATTTTGTAATATAAATTCTTATTACTTGTAAAAATGTAAATAATGGTAGTATATATTTAGATAATATATAAACTAAAATTAATAATACTGTAAATGAAAAGATTATCTGATTTAAGAAAGTAAATGGAATTAATTGAGGCATTATTTTTTTTTTTATTTATTTTTTAAAATGTGTCTCATAAAAAAGATCTATTTCTGTTTAAAAAGTGCTGCGTAGCAGTCTTGCTCCTGCGAAACAAGGAACTAGATTAATTTTTTTTTTAAAAAAATCTAAATCTGCGGAATCGCATGGAAGTAACTATAAAATTATAGAATAAACTATAACATAAATGAAATAATCTGGGTATCTTAAAAGCTATTTTTAAATTTTTACATTATTTAAGTTATTAATATCATTTTTCTAATGTTATTATACTATTATTTGTAAAAAGATAATATTTATATTTTTAAGATGTAAAATTTATATTAATTTTATACTAGCTCAATAGTTAATTTTTTTTTATTTTAACCGCTTTTATATTATTTTTTTATAAATAGAAAATAAGTAAAAAATAAAAAGGTTACTTACTTTAATAAGAACTAATCCTTTTTTTTTAAACCGGAGTGTAGCTATACTTGCTAAGCAATAGTGCTTAATCTTACAACAGCCATTTGCGCTTTAATAATAATGAATTACTCAAACATTTATGTTTTTAAAGAATTTAACCTTTTATAACTTTAAAGAATTTAACCTTCTATCTTTTAGAATTAAAAAATTAAAAAATAATAATTATTAAAAGTAGGATAATATATTAAATATAGATATAATTTTATTAATTAAAGCTGTTTGCTGCTCCGCACTACGGTAATTTTATTAAAAAAATTTTAAGAGTTAAGTTTACAGATGGTTTCTGTAGTAGACCTGCAAAGTCTAACTTTTAGGGTTCAATTCCTTCTTAACTCTATAATTCTTTATTTTTAATTAAAATATAATAATCAAGGGGCTATGTAAGATTTATTTATTGTACAAGTAGTATTCTGCTACAGCGATGCAGCATCCTAAGCGTAGCCTTATCACTATTAGCATAGCAAAAAAGTAAGTATAACTAAGAAAAAGGAATCTACACTTACAATTGCTCTAGGATGCAACGCAAGCGCGGACAAAAGATAAAATAAAATTAGAAGTATTACAAATTAATTGCGATGCTGTGTTGGCGCTGCAGATTTACCTTTTCCAGCATAGCCGGAGCGCTTACTTCGGAGCTATTCCACCTCCTTTTATTAAATAATTCTTTTTTCAGCTACACTTTTTACGTTAGCCAAAAATAAGCAAATTAAAGCAAAATAAGAAATGTGTTCACGCTTTCTTTTTCTTGCTTCGCCTTTGCAGGGTAAGAGCTTTCACGCATCGCTTGCATTAAAAAAGCGGTAGCTGTGCGGCGTTCGCAGTAAGCGCAAAAAAATACTAATTAATCTATGTAATAAATGTTTATAATAAACACTGTTGTTAATTACTAAAAGAGAATACTATTTATGTATTACTATCACTATCTTCATAACAAAAATGTTCCGTTTCTACGAAGCAGGGGCTTTATGCTAAGCGATGCGCAACTGCTTCCATCTTTGGCTTCAATGCTTCGGTGATAAGCAAGAAGCTGCTGTAACTAAAAAAATTAAAAAAAAAAATTTTTAATTTAAATAATTAAATTTTCTTAGTTTAATAGGTTAGAACTGCATTCTTCTAAAATGCTAATTTTGGTTCGAGTCCAAAAGAAAATAAGATTAAAAAATATTAAGTTAATTTTGATTAAAGGCTCTTCGCTTTTTAACCTACGGCTTTGCCTGATCCGCAGAGGTAAGCTTTAGGAAAGCTTGCATAGCAAGCGTTTTATTTATTTTGTGTGAATGTAACAAGAAAAGCGCATCACATGATCCTTCTTAGGGTTTTCAGCATCGCTGCTAATAAAGACGCACCTTTCACTAGTGTGTATAAGTGTTATGCTCCTTTTTTAAAAATTTAAAATAAAAAAATTATATGAAAAATTAATTTTAAATTTATGATTACTTTAACATATTCAAGTAAGACTGAAATATATATTTAATAATTGATTTATAATTATTACCATTTTAATTACAAAGTGATGCTTGCTACGCAGCACTAGCTCCTTAAAAGAAGCAGCTGTTACACGTTACACATAACATACGCTTTGCTTGTTTAAAAAAAATAAATTTTTGTAATTATTATTAAAAGAGTGAATTATTGCTAAACAGAAAGCAAAAAATTTATTTTTATGATAAAGTTTTATTAATTAATAAAAAATAAGAAAAATAATAAGTTCTCCGCAAGAAGTAGGTTTTGTAACAGTATTTTTTAGTCGTAGAAAAAAAAGATAGCATCTTCGCTACTTTTAATAACAGTTGTAACACTTATTTTATAAACACTGAACCTATGCCTTACTAAACAATAGAGTAAACTGATGCTACTTCTTGTTTTTACTAGTTCCGCAGTAATGAAGAGGATTGCTTTGGCTTGATATTTCGTAAGTAGTAACATTAAAAAAATAAGCAGTAAAGTAATTAAACGAGTATAGTTAAGTGGCTATAACCTCTACCTTCCAAGTAGATATCATCAGTTCGAATCTGATTATTCGTAATATTTTTAACCTTATATAAATATATACTACTTAAAAATAATATTATTAAAATTTTTAGTTATAGAATTAAACTTGCTGCTTTGTTATACAAAGCAAGAGTAGTTTACAAGACTGCTCAGCTGCGCAGGCATAGCCGTATAAGAATGCTTCGGCTACTTCGGCTGCTTCGGCTGCTTGCTACGCATCATATTTTTTAAGTTACTATTTAGTATCAAGCCCTTATTTTGATGTTTTTAATTATTTTTATTAATCTTAAGAGTGTAATATAATTGGCTAGTATGTTGATCTCCAAAATCAATCGTAGGTGTTCGAGTCACCTCATTCTTGTTACTTAATAAAATTTATTCTAATTTAATAGTTTTTCATTCCTTTATTAATACAATAAAAAGTAAATTACGATATAAAAATATTTATTAATTATAGATAATTTTAAAAAAAGGAGCTAAAAAAATGCTGTTTCTTCTTATGCTTTGCTTTATCCTACTGCTTTTTAGGAAAACTAGCTTTTGCTCTAGCAATTACCTTAGCTCTAGCTATAGCTTTATCAATAGCTCCTTTATTTTACTAAAAATAAAGTTTAAGTGGAAGTTATCCTTTTTTTCAGCAAAGCTAGTGTATTATCTTTAGATACCTTACTTTGGAAAGAGGGAAGCGATTCACAGAAGAATACTATAGCATTAAGCTACACATTTGCTTTTTAATGCCGGAGTGTTATGTATAGTTCTTACTTGTTATTTAGTAGAAGTTAACTTGGAAGAAGTAGTAGGCTGTCAAACAAATGCCTTAATTATTACTTATAAAAATAACAGCTTGCAACGCTTAAGACTTTGAGCTACAGTATCAAGCATTGAAATGCTCTTTTTTAATCTATGCTTGTTCTTTTCTACGGATCCAGCTTAGTTTTCAAAAGGGTCGGGAGGGCTCCCTTGGGAGCAGTAGAGGGGTTCAATTACTAGCTTATCATGTCTCACTATTAACGCTTTTTAAAAAAGTACTAAGCTTAAAAAGCGATACGATTGCTAAGATAAAGGAAAAAATAATAATTAGTTTATTAAGGTAGAAATAGAACAATTAAAAAAATTAAGGGCCCTTAGCTTAATAGGTAAAGCATCTAATTGTCAATTAGGTTTATCCCAGTTCGAATCTGGAAGGGCTCGTAAGTAAAACTTAGTATAGTAGCCAAAGCCTATAATTTAATGGTAGAATAATTTCTTGATGAGGAATCTGTAAAAGTTCAAATCTTTTTAGGCTTAATTAAAAAACTTATTTAATATTATAATAAATTTATTAAAAGAGAAGCTAAATATATGTATAATTAAAAATATATTCACATATATAGTTTTTATTATCCTTTTTTTTATAATAATAAAACTTTAGCTACTTCAAATTTTATTTTTATTATTTGAAGGTTAACATCACTTAATATTTAATTATCTTAATTTTTAACACTTACAATTAAAAAAAGAACTGCTCACCTTTAGATTAGTAATCTTTTAGCAGCGCTTATTTTTTAAAGAAATGTTTGTATAACCAATAAATATTTAGTGAAAAAAAGCAATATTTTAAATTATATTTATTATAAAATTGCTTTTTATTTATACTATTATAATAAAAAAAAAATAAAAATATTAATTTACTCCGTCTTTAAAATAATTATGATTATCTAATTTTATTATTATAAAACCATTCAATTATAAAAGCGCAGTAAATACTTTATATCTTCATAAAATAACAATGATTTCTAATAACTTAAAACATAATCAAAATCTTCGCCTTTTTTTAAATACTAATAAAGAAAAAGTTAAAAAAAAAAATAGATTTTTAAAACTTAAAGAAGAACAAGAAAAAATATTACAAAATAAAATAATTAATTCGTCAATACGAGCGGCAGTAAAAGGTGATGATGGACAAATTGATAAAAGAATTTTACCTTTTTTTAGTGTTCCTGTTATTTTAAAAAATATTAGTGATAAAAAAAAATATAAAAATTTAAATCTATTAAATCCTCAAAAAAAATTAATATATAAAATAATTAAATTAAATACAAAATTAGAAAAATTAGTTGAATCAATAAAAAAATACAATTTAAATTTAAATTCATTTAAAGGAAGCAAATTAGATTTTATATTATTTTTAAGAAATAATTTATATTTTAATTTAAAAATTCGTTTTTCTAATATTTTATATAAAATTGATTTAATTAAAGCAGTATATAATAGTACTATTAATAAAACTAATTATATTAATAATAATTCTAATAATTCTATTAATAATGATAATTCTATAGATTCTAATAATTCTATTAATTCTAATAATTCTATTAATAATGATAATCCTATAGATTCTAATAATTCTATTAAACTTTCACCTTTAGAAAGGTTAGAAAAATTAATTGCTGAAGCGGAAGTTAAAAAAAAAAAAAAGGTACTTATTAGAAATAAATATAGAAAAGTATATAAAAAGTACGTTAAAAAAAATAAAAATACTGATGATAAAGAGGTTGGTAAATATATAAATATGATAAGAGAGGCATTTCCTAATATTAATAAGAAACAATCGCTGCAAAACATAAAAAAATGGAAGCCGATTTTCCTAAAAAAAAATAGATTCACTGTAAAAAATTTAAAAAACAAAACATTTTTAGAAAATATAGTTATAATATTAAATAATTATTCAACATTAATGAAGTATAGAAATTTATTTCCTAGTTCTAGTGTTTATAAATCTGGAATAGGTATTAAAAATATTAATCATCTTTTTATTCATTCTAATAAACGGTTATTAAAACCTAAATCTTTAAGTAATTTTTTAAACAATCAGTCAGTAGGAGAGTACTACGCCCCTGCTGCATTTTCAGGTGAAGGATTAGATTTCAACAATGCAATTCAATTGCTTTGCAAATCAAAAGAAATTGAAATAAAATATTTATTATTTAAATTAGATAATTTAATAAAAAAAATAGAATATATAATTAATATAATTAATATAAACGAAACTTTATTAAAAAAAATAGAAATTATTAATAGTTCTACTATATATACCATTAAAAATGAAATAAACAATAATATAAATAGTAATATAAAAATTAGCTCTTCAATAAATAAACAAAACTTCAGCTCCGCAGGCGGTTCCGCAGCCACACCATTAGAATTAGAAAAAAAAATTAGTGAAATTTCCGCTTCTAATACTTTAAATAGTGATTGATTACTGCAGCAAAATAAAAATAATTCTTTTGCAAACGGTTCCTACGGAGAAAGCTTATTATTATCTAATAATTCTAATAAAACAGATTTATATCTTCAAATAAGTAATGGCTCAGCAGTAAATTATGAAACTGCTTATAATAATAATAAAACTTCAGCTGGTGCTGCGTCAGCACATGTCTCAAATGATTCTATTATTAAGGCTGTTCCAGAAAACTTAATAAAAATAGAAAAAACTATTAAAACAATTACTAATGATGATAATAACTATTATAATGATTACAATATTAGTAATAATAATAACTATCCTTCTCTTAAAGATAAAGGTATTTTAACTAAAAACTTTGATTGAAAAATTGATTCTATATCTGTAAATTCTAATCCGGTAAATGTCTTATATTTTAATAATAATATGAATAGACCAATTATTAATCAATATTTAAAATCAATGAGTATATATAATATGATAAGTAATGGTACAATTATGTATTTTTCTAATATAATTGGATATAATTTTTATAATAAAAATTTAAGACCTGAAACACAAAATATTTATAAATTGTTATATTCTTCATTTAGATCTATGTATTGTTTAATTAGTAAACCTGTTTTTATTATTAAATCAAATAAAATAATTATACAATTGTTTTATTTTTTATTAGTACCTAGAATTTTTAAATATAAAAAAAAAAAAAAATATAGTTATATTAAAAAAAGAAAAGGATATGTATTCTTTAATAATAAATTTAATGTTATTAAAAAAAACAACAGAATTACAGCTAACAATAATTCAATTATGAATACACAGAATACTAATTTTAATTTTAAAATTAAATTTAATCAAAAATTATTAAAAAAATTTATAAAAAAAAAAAGTATTTCAAAAAGAAAACAATTAGTTAAATTAGATAAAATTAATTTAATTAATTTATATCCTTTAAAATTTAAAAAATTATGTGAAGTTTTAAATAATTTCTTTAAAAAACCAGTTGAATTAGATTTAATCAGATTGCATTATCCTTATAATGATAGTAATATACTGGTAAGACTACTGGCTTTTATGATTAATAAAATAAAAATTAGAAGAATTACTAGAAAATTATTTAAAAATGCTGTAATTAAAAGTATTAAAAAAAATAATAATAAAGATAAGACAAATATAATACCTGCATTTTTATCTGGTTTGACAATTAAAGTAGCGGGAAGATTAATGAAATATAAAGTTATACCTCGTAAAACAGTAAAAATTGTTAGAAGAGGTTCTTCTTCAATAGGAAAAATTAATTATACTGATTTTTCTAGATATACTAATAAAAATAGAAGAGGTGCATTTACTATATTTATTAAATCTGGACAAAATTTCTTTTAAATTATAATACAGATTTTAGTTTTTACAATAAATTACAATAAATAAGAATAAATAACAATAGATTACAATACTTAACAATATATTTTAATAGATAACAAAAGAAAAGAAAATAATTATTATTAACCCTAAATTAAATAATAATATTTTATTAAAAAATATTTAGTTGAGGCAGTTTCCTCCAAAAGATTGTTATGAAATAAGCGTAGGCGCTGCGCAGCAGCCAGTTCTAAAATTAGATTTTATAATTCTATTGCTCTTGTAGCACTCCTACTAAAATTGTTTGCTACAAGAAGGTTAAGTAAGTACTAATATTGTTACTTCTACTTATAATATAAAATAAGTTATGTAAGAGTAAGTATGGACTTTCGCTAGTTATTTAATAAGATTAATTTCATATAAAATAATTATTTAAATATAGATTTAATTTAATATAAAGTATTTATTTATAATTTTTTAATTTAGATGTTAAGTTATTAACTTTTAAAGATATTTTATTAAATAAAGAGGATTTAACCTATTTCAAAAGATAAATTATTGATAAAGGTTTTACTAAAAAATTGTTTATTTATAATGATTTTGAAATTATTCTTAAGGCTAATAAGCATAAACCTAAATTTTTTAAGAAAATTAATAAGGTGGGATTTATAACTAATAAATTCATTACTTTAGAGATTGAAACTAAAGTAAGTAATAATAAGTTAGAGGCTATTTGTATTTCTATATTTTACGGTAAAATAATTAAATCATTTTTTGTAAGCTATTTTATTTATAATAAAGAAATGTTAGAAGAAGCAATTAAATATTTAATTAAGCCTAAATATAATAATTATAAAATATATGCTCATAATTTAGCAATGTTTGATGTTATTTTCTTAATGAATACTTTAATTAAATTATCTGATAAAAGAAGCATTAAAAATAGAGAAGGTGTTCTTATTGAAATTAATTGTAAATTTGGAAATATAAATTTAACTTTCAGGGATTCTTATCTATTACTACCATCTTCTTTAGATAAATTGGGTAAAGCTTTTATTAATGAGGATAAGAAACTTTTCCCTTATGATTTCGTAAATTATTCAGAATTAAGTTATGAAGGAATAGTACCTGATATAAAATTCTTTTAAAAGAGAGGTTTAAAAATCTTCTACTTTTTAGTTAACAAGCAAAAATAAAAAAGAAAAATATGGTATAATAAAATTTTAAAAGAAATATAGTTTAATATAAGTAGATAAGCTTTTTAGAATTAATTAAAAGTCCGTAGGTTACTTAGAAAGGAGCAGCAGTTTTTATACCAAAAATCTATAGAATAAATTAAAGATACTTGGTTTTAATAAGTATTCAGCCGCTACGTAACATCTTCGGTCTGTTATAGCAGCAAATAGTTTTTTTTTTTTGTTATAGTGTTTATACATTTAATTGATTTTTAAGTAATTACTCCATTCTAATCGATTGCGTAAAAAAGTGTTATAATTAAATTATGCTTTTATTTTACAGTACACTTTAGTAACAAAAATTGCTCCATTATCATACTTGGAACAGGAATGCTTTGCAGCGTAAAGATCTGATTTTCATAAAAATTTAAAAAATTTACTGAATTTATTATCTAAAATAGTTTTTTTTTAATAATTTAATTATTATTTTA
>WUUC01147397.1_pt1 | contig 30332 bp, 24 predicted proteins | sample 6278441 | NCBI WGS metagenome assembly WUUC01 (sample SAMN13675441, study PRJNA597444) | soil metagenome | isolation source: soil | place: USA: Washington | collected 2017-10 | reverse complement strand
GACGAGGTAGCGCGCCACGGTCGCCCGCAGGTGGTCGGCGTGCCGGTAGATGTCCTGGACGTCGTCGATGTGGAGACGCGTCTCGACCTTGTTCTCGTCGAACACACCGAGGTACTTCTTCCCCCGGTTGAGCCAGAGCCGCGCGATCGGCCTGCGGTTGTTGTCGTCGAGCAGCACGCCGCAGTAGGTCTTGGTGTCCGGACCACTCGGTCACCGCGAAGTGCCGGAACGACTGCAACACATGTTTCAGTTGCAGTCGACCACACCGACTCGGGCGTTACGACTCTTGCCGAATGATTCTCGGTGTAATTCATTCGGCGCTCGCGCGACTTACTGGGATACAGCCCCCTTTCCAGGAATCGGAGGAGCGCACGTGGTCGAGGTCTTCCTGAGCTACCGGACGGATGACAGCGCGCACGCCACCACGGCCATCTCGAACGAGTTGGCGTTGCACCTCGGTCGCGTCGGTGTCTTCAGGGATCGCGATTCGCTCACCCCCGGTGCGTTCTACCCCCGGCGCATCCGGGACGCGGTGGCGCGGTGCGACAAGGTGCTGGCCGTGATCGGGCCGCACTGGCTCGATGCCCGCGACGCGGCGGGCAGACGACGGATCGACGCGCGTTCGGACTGGGTGCGGACCGAGCTGCGCACCGCGTTCGCGTCGCGGATTCCGGTGGTGCCGCTTCTACTCGACGACACGACACTGCCCACCCCGGACCAGCTACCGGCCGACATCTCCTCGCTGAGCACGTCGATCGCCTGGCGAATCCGCGACCAGACGCTGGTCGCGGATGTCCGTGCGCTGCTGGAGAGGATCTGTCCCGGTGTCGTCGTACCGACCTCGGTGCCGGCAGGCAACAGCCAGCACAACTCGGCCACCGGGGGTGGGTCGGTCTTCGCGATCCAGGGCGGGAACCAGACGATTCACCTGAACGATCCGAACAGGGACGGCCGATGACCGCGCCGCGGGGAAACCACCGGAACACCCAGCAGAACCACGGGCACCAGGTGTACGCCGCTCAGCAGGGCAACCAGTACATCAACCACATCTACCAGGGCCAGGCCCAACCGCCGCCGCCCGCCGCCGCGCCGCCCCGGACAGGTCGGGCGCTGGTGGTCATGCTCGTGGTCGACGCGGTGTTCTTCGTGTACGGAGCGATCGCCTACACGGGCCAGGGCAACAACCCGGGCGACCTCGGCCGAGCGGTGATCTTCCTGATCCTCCTGGCCACGACGGGGACGCTCCTCCGCCGCTGGGTGCGAAGCCGCTTCTGAGGGGCTGACGAGCGGTCCGGACCCCGAGACCGGACCGCTCTCGTGTCAGCCCGAGATCTCGGTCGGCCTCGGGCTGGTGTCGAGGTCGACGACCGCGGTCACCGCGGCCCTGCCGTTGAAGTACACCGTCACCGCGCGTTCCGCGCTGTCCAGCAGATCCAGGCCGACGACCGTCCCGTTCTCCATCGCGGCCTTGATCTGCACGGCGACCTCGTCGGCCATGTCGTCACGCAGACCCCACTCGTCACCACCGATGATCACACGCTTGCCACTCATTGCACCGACCCTCCAGGTTTCCTGGCAACAGGACCTTTCACCCCTTCACTGACGGACAGCCGAGGTGACCCGCGGGCTCACTTCCTCCACCAGGTAGCGGAACGAGAAGTCCTGTGCCCGCACCACGTCCTGCTCGGCAGGCCGACCGACACCGAACTGTTCGTGGGCGAGGAGCGTGGTGCGGTAGAGCCCGATGCTGTCGCCGAAGGTCCGCCGCAACAGGCGGTAGGCGGCGTTCACCACGACCGCACCCGCGCCGACGGCCGACACCGCCGTCGCGACCTGCGGCGCGGCCGCCAACAGACCGCCCACCTGCGCCAGGGCGGCTTGGACCTCTTTGCTGGTCAGGCTTTCCTGCAGGAGGTCGCTCAACTCCAGGCTCCCCCTGCTGTCACGGGACACCCACACCGCGATGTCGAGGTAGTCGACGGCGGGTCCGTGGTACACGAGCAGGTTGTCGAGGGGAAGGCGTTGGCCGTCGCTGATGTCGCTGAATCGCTCCGTACGGGCGTGGTAGACCGGGTTCTCCTGGGACCCACCGGTGATCACCACCGCGTCCAGCCTGATGTCGGAGCCGCGGAAGGCCCTGTTGTGGTGGACCACCAGGTCGGACAGGCGGAGGGCCACGTGTGTCGGTGCCACCGACTTCGGGCCCCACAACAGCGTCGCCGGATCCGGGCGATCGTCCACTTGGAACGAGTCGACCTCGACGGCGGGCGCGGGCGCCGGCACGAGGTCGAAGTCGATGGTGCGCACCGTGAACCGGACACCCGGTCCGGGCGCGGGACTCACGTCGCGCGGGTTGCCGGTGCTCAACTGGTCCAGACACTGCTCCAGCTTCGAACCGGCCTGCCGCCCCTTGGCACGCACACCCCGCTGCTCGAGGACCCGGGTGTCCACGGGCTCCGACGAGGCGAGCACGACGATCGTCTCGGGGCGCGGCCTGCCGCCGAGCAGGTCCTCCGGCCAGCTGAGGGTCACGCCGTCCAGGGCACCCGTCAGGTCGTTGCGCCCGAAGACGTACTCCTCGCCCTTCCTCAGCCGCACACCCCCCGGCGAGGTCGGGTTGAGCACGCTGATCCGCGCGGCGACGCCGATGTCGAGCAACGACACGTAGATCCTGTCCTTGCCCCCGTTGCGGACGCGGACGTGGATGGAGTGTCCGACGTGGAGGACCGCACCGGACGACGACAGCGGCCGGGCACGTCCGTCCTCGACCAGCCCGAACTCGACGGAGACGGGGCCGGGCAGGGTGTGCTCCAGGTCCTCGGCGAGGCAGCGCAGGGCGTGGGCCCTGGCGAGCCGGGTCAGGTCCCGCACCACCAGCCCGACACCCGCGGGATCGGCGAGGCGGGGCGGGTGCAGCGGACCGACCTCGTCCCGCACGGTCAGGCCGCCCATGTCTCCGACGTCCACGTGGACCCGGCACTCCTCGTCGGGTTCGGCGAGGCGGACCAGCGGTGCGGCCTCGATGGCGCGGACGAGATCGCCCACCCGCGGGTCGGCGCGCGCCACCCGCACCGGCAGGGCAGGCGCCGCCGTGCTGACCAGGTGTGCGCGAGCGCCCACCGGCACGGTCCGGGTGGGCGAGGTCGGGCGCAGCTCACCCCACGCCGCCGACGAGTCGACGTGGTCGACGCACACGTCCCCGAACTTCCGGTCGGTGCCGGGAACGCCGGGATCGTCGTCGTCACCGGACATGATGGCGAACGTGTCGCCGGGCCGGACACCGAAGAGGGGTGCGCCACCGATCCGGATCCGGTCGGCGGTCATGGTCGCGGGAAGCGTCGCGACCGGATCGGCCTCGACCACGTCGAACAGCAACCGCTGGGCCGGGCCCTCGGCGTCGGGACGTTGGCTGGGCTTGGTGGTGAGGACCCGCTGCCGGACGCGGTCGATGACCGTGGACCAGGAGACAGGGCGGTCGGTGGCCTTCGCCTCGGTCAACGCCTGTGCCACCGCCTCGGTGAGCATCCCGGTCCGGACGCCGTCGCGGTTGTCGTACTCGTACGCCGACTGCTCGGGCGCGCAGGCGACCACGCGCACGGCGTGCGGGTTCCCGGGCGGGACCCACAGGTCGAGGCGCTGACCACGTCGTCGCAGGTTGTCCATGTGGTTCGCGACGAGCCGGTAGGACACCTTCCTGCTCAGCGCCTTCGCCGTCATCTCCCGTTCCCGGGACATGTGTGCGGCGTGGCAGCAGTCGAGCACGACGGTGACGTTCTTCGTCTTCTCGGTCAACCTGGCCAGCAGCAAGGACAGCTCGACGGCCGTGATGCCGCGGAAGTCGTTCTCCGTGGACGCGTGGTAGTCGGTCGGCACGATGAACTGGATCGTCCGGCGGGCCGGTGCGAGCGTCCGGTCGTCCGGGCCCTCGCTGTACCCGCCGTGCCCGCTGTAGTAGACGACGACCGCGTCGTCCTGGTTGGCATCGGCGATGAGGCGCTCGTAGGCGTCGAGGATGCCCGCGCGACTCGCGTTCTCCGCCTCGCACGGCGAACTGGCGAAGCCCCAGAGGTCCAGCACCCGCGACATCGCGGCGACGTCGTTGCCGACGCCGGTCAGGCCCTCGGTCTGCGAGCCGATCAGCAATGCCTTGCGCGCCATCGGGTCTCCCCCTGTAGAAGCATGAGATGAGTGCTCCGACGAGCGTAGGCACGGACGTGGACCGCTGTCACCGCAGGAGCCTTACGTCGAACTACGTAACCGCCGGCGTCACCGTCGCTAGTCGTCGAAGAGGCCGCTCTCGTGGGCCATGGCGGCCGCCCGCGTGCGATTGCCCGCCTCGAGCTTCCTCAGGATGTTGGTCACGTGGACGGTCACCGTCTTGTACGAGATGAACAGTTTCCTGGCGATCTCGCGGTCGGGCAGGCCGTGGGACACCTCCCGCAGGACCTCCAGCTCGCGCTCGGTCAGGCCGAAGGGACGGACCTTCGGCTTCGACGCCTTGGTGGGGTTGAGGCGGTGGCGCTTCACCAGTCGCGTGATCTGCTCGCGCAACGGTTCCGCGCCGAGCTTCTCCGCGATCGCGTGGGCGGTGCGGGCGCCTCCGCCGCGGTCGGCTTGTCCCCCGCCTCGGCCGCTGCCTCGGACTCCCTCATCAACGCGTACGCCCTCGGGTAGGGCTGGACGAGACCGGACCATGCGGCCGCCACCTCGCGCCAGAGCGTCGCGGTGTCCCCGCCGTGCAGCCGCCGCTCTTCCGCGACACAGGTGCGGGTCAGCACGGCGGACTCGCTGTCCTCGGCGTGTTTGTCACCCGCCGCCCGCGCCGACGTGATGAGCGCGGCCGACCAGTCGCGAGTGGACAAGTCACCGGGGTCCTCCTCCTCGGGGGAACCGGCGCGCGGTGAGGCCCCGTCCGCCGCGATCCGCAGACCGATCGCGCACAGCTGGAGGAGGGCCCTGGTGTCCTCGGTGCGCGCGACGACCTCGATCCCGTGCGTCACCGCCTTCCGCGCCGCCGCGGGGTCGGCGCGCCAGATGGCCAGCTCGGCCAGGCAGTGGTACAGCGAGGCGATGAACCGCGGATCGGCGTTCGGCTGGGTCCGCACGCCGTCCAGCAGCCGGTCGGCCGCATCGAACCTGCCACGGGCGACCTCAAGCTCCGCCCTGGTCAGGCGGGGGTAGAGCGTCTCGCTGAGTGGGTGGTACAGCAGTACCTCGTCGAGCACGTCCGCCGCCTCGTCCCAGCGTCCGAGCCGGAACAGGGCGACACCCGCGTTGTTGTCCAGCACACCGGCCTGGCGGGTGCGGAGCACGCCGAGACTCCTGGCCTTGTCCCGTCCCTCCAGCATGGCCTGGACCGCGTCGGTCATGCGTCCCGCGTGCTCCAGGCACACGCCGAGGTTCCCGTAGGCACGCAGCAGGTCCTCGATGTGGTCCACCTCGGCGGCGATCCTCAGCGACTCGCGCAGCGCGGCCTCGCCCGCGTCCGGTTCGCCCAGCATGGTGAGCGCGAGTCCCGCACTGTTCAGCGCCCGCCCCTCCTCGGGTCGGACACCGACCGAGCGCGCCTCCTCGACCGCACGCTCGGCCAGGTCGAGCGCCTCCTTGTGCCTGCCGTCGCGGACCGCGGCGGTCGCCAGGGCGGACCGGGTGCGGGCGCGGGCGGCACTCGGTGACCGATCGGTCAGCAGCTCGTGCGCGTGGTGGTAGGCCTCGACGGACTCCGCGAACCTGCCTGCCTCCCACAGGTAGCTGCCGAGTCGCTCGTGGAGCTCACCGGTGCGCGACGGGTCCGTGGCCGGGTCCGCCTCCGCGACCGCCTGCCTGGCCCACCGCACTGCCGAGTCGACGTGGCCCGCCCACCGCGCCGTGTCGGCCGCCATCCGCAGGAGGTGCTCGCGGGTGACACCGGCGACGGCCTCGGCGTCGGGCAGCCGGGGCCACAGCTCCAACGCGCGCCGGTACTGGACCTCCGCCTCCCGGAACGCGTGCATGTGGACGGCCAGGGTCCCGGCGTGGACAGCGGAGACGAGCGCTTCCGGCCGGCGGTCCGCCGCGAACCAGTGGTGCGCGATCTCCGGCAGCAGTCGCGGCTGCTCGTCGACGTCGCGGGAGAGCGCCTCCGCCATCGCCGCGTGGAGACGCCTGCGCTCGCGCGGCGAGACCGTGTCGTACGCCGTCTCGCGCAGGAGTGCGTGCTCGAAGGCGTAGCCGTCGTCGACCTGGTCGTCGACGAGGAGGATGCGGTGGTCGAGGCATTCACGCAGGGCGGCATCCAGCACCGCCTCGTCCGGGATGACGGCGGCCAGCAGGCGGTCGCTCACCCGCCGTCCGGCCACCGCCGCCGCCCGTACGACGCGCACGGCCGTCTCGCTCAACCTGTCGAGCCGCACCAGCATGATCTCGTGGAGCGACTCCGGTACCCGCAGCGCCGGGCGGGTCGGATCGTCGGTCGTCACGAGTTGTTCGACGAAGTAGGGGTTGCCCTCCGACAGTTCGATGTAGCGCTCGATCCGCTCGGGACCGACCGTGCCGGTGACCAGGGTGGTGACCAGCTGCCGCAGTCCGGCGCCGACGAAGCGGCCGAGATGGATCGGGCAGGTCCGGCGCGAGAACTCCGGTTCGGCGAGCAGAGCCCGCAACGGGTGGTCGGGGGGCAGTCCCGACCGATAGCTGCACACCAGCATCATCCGCTGGTCGGTCTTCGTCCGCGTCAGGTACGCGATGAGGTCGACGGTGGACGGGTCGGCCCACTGGATGTCCTCGAAGACCAGGACGACCGGCGAGGTGGCACCGATGTGGTCGAGCAGGCGCGACACCGCCCCGAACACGCGGATCTGCGACCCCGGCATCCCGGTGGGCGGCGCGACGCCGTCGGTGAAGTTGACGATGAGACCGGCCAGCTCGGACCAGGCGGGCCCGGCGAGCTCCTGTGCCTGCCGCGGGCCGTGCCTGCGGACGAGCAACCGCAGGGCGTCGGTCAGCGGACCGTAGGGGATGGCACCGTCGCCGAGCGGGACGCAGCCGCCCACGAGCACGAACGCACCGGCGGCTCTCGCCTTCTCCACGAACTCGTTCAGCAGGCGGGTCTTCCCGATGCCCGCCGCGCCGTGGAGCATGACGGTGGCAGGCACGCGGTCCCGCGCCCCGGCGAGCAAGGCCTCGAGCTGCCGGGCTTCCGACTCGCGCCCGACGAAGACATGGGCCATGGGGACATCATCGCGACCCGGGGCGGGAGAGAGAAGTCGATCGGGGTCGACTGCTCATCCCGCCACCCGGGTGGCGGCCTTCAACGTGTTCTGCCACGGGTAGTCGGGCGGCACCGCGGCCCGCCCGAGCTCGGCAAGGGCGTCGGCGGCGCGGCACAGGCACCGCAGCGCGTGCAGGCTCGCGAGCGCGGCGGCGTCCTCGGCGGCCCCCGCGGTGATCGCGGCGTCGAGCCGGTCCGCGAAACCGTCGGCGACGATGTCGAGCACTCCCCCGAGCGGCCGGTCCTCCTCCAGGAAGGCGCCGAGGGCGCGGAGCATCGTCGTGGCGGCCGGGTGCTCGAGCGGCACCTTCCGGACCGCGGTCAGCAGGCTCTCGGCGCCGGCCACGCGATCCGCGTCGTCGCCACCGTCGTCGAGGCGGTCGCGCAGGTACAGGACCACGGCCAGGACGAACCAGTCCTCGGCGTCACCCTGCTCCGCGTCGACGACCATCCTGGCCAGGGCCACCGCCTCGTCGACCACGGCCACCTCGGGTGGCCGCGCGTCCGGGAGCAGCAGCGCGGCGGCCAGGGCCCAGGACGGGTCCTCCGCGTTCGGCCCGAACAGGCTGTCGCGCAGCGAGCGGCGCAGCTGGTCGCCGTCCGGAGGCGTCGGGTCGGCCACCGGTCGCCGCACCGGTCGCTCCACCGGTTTCCGCTCGTCCTCCCCCGTTGGCTGCTGCATGAACGTGAGCGGACGGTCCATGGAGTCCATGTTCAGGATGTCCTGGAAGTCGGTGAAGGAGAGGAACGACGCGGTCCCGCCTGCGCCGAGGCCGGGCGCCCCACCCCGGGTGAACCGGTCCTTCAGGTTCTGCAACTTGGCCATGGCGTCCATGAGCCGTTGCAGGTCCAGGCCCGCGCCCGCGCCCCCGGACACCAACGTCTGCATCGTCTCCGCCACGGCGAGCATGCCTTCGGCCGCCTCGATGACGACCTCGTTGGCGGATTCGTCGGCGAGCACCATGCGAAAGCACTCGACAGCCCGGTTGACGTGCGCGGCGATGTCCGGCGGTACCTGCCCGTTCATCAGGTTCATGGCCATCCCGGGCGACATCAGGATCGGAGTGGCCCGGCTGAGGCAGAGCTGCCCGAGCTGCATCCTGCTCATCGTCCGGAGGAAAGCCGACAGGTTCCCGGCGGCCAGAGCCTCCTCGAGCAGCTTGATCCCGGACTCCCGGTCCTGCTCATCCTCGGTGTGGACGGAGTGTCGTGCGGCCATGAGCCAACCGAGTTGCCCGGCGAGCTGCCCGCGGAGACCGTCACCGTCGCGCATGTACCCGTAGGCCTCTTCCAGCGCGGCCACCGCGGCGTCGAGATCGGGCAGGCCCGCGGGCGAGGCCAGACCGGTCCGCCAGTACCGCTCCGCCAACGCCTGCCCGAGCCGGGTGAGGGGCAACATCCGTGCTGTCCCCGACAGCTGGTCCAGCTCAGCTCGAAGCTTGGCAACGACGTCGTCCGACAACGTCAGACTCCCTCCTCCGGGCGTACCCGGCGGTTCGCGGGCTCAGCGCCCGTAGTGGACGAACCCGGCCCAGGCGGCAACGGGTGCCGGTACGCCGGCCGGTACGGACAGCAGGAGCTCGGCGGGCATCCCCTCGGGCGCGAGCCGGCGGGGGTCCAGCATCCACATCTGCGCCTGCCGCAGCGCCTGCCAGGGCGGCAGGCCCTCCCGGCGGCAGTAGTGGTGGAACAGGTACATCAGCGACGAGGTCGGTGCGTCCGGGATGCTCCACTGCGTGGACAGGACCGACCGGGCGCTGCCCGCGAGGAACGCGGTGCCGAGGCTGTACGCCTCGTCATAGCCGTGGACGGACCGGCCGGTGTGGCAGGCGGCGAGGACGACCAGACCGACGTGACGTCCCGGCGTGGCGGCCAGCATGTCCAGTATCTCCTCGGCCGTCACCTCACCTGCACCCGCGCCGTCCGGCTCCGCCGGTGCCAGCAACAGGACGGACTTCACGTCGTCAGGACCGGTCTCGAAGGAGCCGTGGCAGGCGAGGTGGATGGCGGCCCCCGCCGCGGGCCCCGGATCGGCGAGCCAGTGGCGGACCTCGGCCGCGGTACCACGACCCGACGGGCTGACCGTCCCGTTGGGCCTCCGCCCGAGGTACCGCGCCCCCTGGTAAAACGCCTGGCGGACGGCATGCGCCTCGAGGCGTGCGGCGTCCAGGTTCCTGGCCACGCCTCCGGTGTCCGGGTCGCCGACGACCAACCCGGCCGAGGACAGCGCGACCGGCCTGCGTGCTGCGTTCTCGCACAGGAGCCTGGCCGAGACGGCCTGGGAGAACGCGGCCAGCTCCACCGCGTACGTCCCGTCGCCGCGCCTCGCGGCCTGCCACGGGATGCGGGCCAGGTCACCCATCGGGATGAGCACGAGTCGCGGTACCTCACCATCCGCGCGCGGGCGGGTGGCGACGTACCCCTCCAGCAGCGGCCCGATCGCCGCCCGCCACGCCCAGTCGCACAGCGTGGCGAGACTGCCGCTGAACTGGTCGTCAGCGGGCGGGGCTGCGAGGTCGCGAGGCTGGTCGGGCGAGGCGACGAGGTCGCGAGACCGGTCGGCCAGTGCGGTCAGGTAGTGCTCGACCTCGACGTCACCGTCGATCATGAGGTGGGGCAAGGCCATCCACGCCGGTGGCCCGTCGACCGGTGCGATGACCGCCAGACCTGGTAGCGGTGCGTCGCCGGGAACCAGGTAGACGAGCGCGTCCGCGTCCAGCTCGGCGAGTGCGGACTTCATCTCGTCCAGGCTCGGCGGGTCGAGCAGGTCGTCGGTCTCGTCCGGTCGCTCCACCAGAGCCGCCAGCACCTCGCGCCGGAGCCCGGGGGAGGGCTGTTCCTCCGCCTCCCAGCGCCGCGCCAGATCGCCGTGTCCCGCCGCGTCGAGCCGGGCGGGCACCTTGCGGAGCTCGGTCGCGGCGAACAGCATCAGTCCTCGCCCGGTGTCCAGCGCCCGCAACGCGTCCGCCAGGTTGTCGGCCTGGAGGCAGCGCCGCGCGAGGTTGACAGCACCTCGGGCGGCATCCCGGATGGCGACCTTCGCACCGGCGGCGTCGGACTCCAGCAAGGCGCGCCACGCATAGCCGCGCTGTGCGAGCAGGCCGATCTCCCCCGCCTCGCGGATGCTGCCGCCGCGGTGCCGGATGGTGGCGAGCAGCTCGTTGGCGAGCACCCACTCCGGGTGGTGGGGACCACCGAGCCGGTCCAGCGCCTGCTCGAGCAGGCGGGCGGCCTCGTCGAGCCCGTCCGTGTTCCCGGCCACCTCGGATCGTCGGAGCAGTCCGAGCGCCACCGACTGCAGGCAGAACGCGTGCTGTGTGCGCTCGACCGGAATCAGGCTCAGCGCTCGGCGGTAACTGTCGATCGCGGCGTCGATCCGGGACAGGTCGGTCTGCTGGCCGCCCTTCAGGTACGCGCCCCCCAGGGCGAGATGGCTCATTGCACGGTCGAAGTCAGTGACGTCGGGACGGTTCGTCAGGGCTACGAGCTCCTCGAGCTCCTCGTCTGTCGACTGAACGACACCGTTCGGGTCGGCGGCCCCGAGCATCTGCTGCAGCGGCCGCAACTGTACCGAGGTGGTGGCCATGACCTGCTTCAGCAGATCGCCGTCGGCGCGGTGCCGGACCGCCTCCTGGAGGGCTTCGAAGTGCTCCAGCATCTCGGTGTGGTCGCCACGATCGGCGGCGGTCATGGCCTGGACCGCGACGGACAGCAAACCCGTGAAGGACGCCAGCTCCGGGTGGTCCCCGTCGCCCGACCGGTCGACGCGCTCCGCCAACTCGGCCTGCAGCCGGGTCATCGCGCTGACATCGCCGTCCGTCGAGGCGCGCATGAAATCCGACATCATGCGGGTCACGTCGATCAGCGGCCTCGCCGCGGGGTTGTCCCCCATGACCTCGGTCAGCGCGCTGAGCTCCGATTCGACAGCGCCCACATCCGACAGCTCGCCGTTCATGCCCGCGTAGGCCATGGCCTGTACCCGCGCGAAGGAACGCACCCGTGCCCACCTGGGCCCGACCGGTGGGTCGGTGTCGGCGATCCGCAGCAGGCCCTCCAGGTGGCGCACGGGTGCGTGGGTCACCTCGTTGCCCCCGCCGAACAGCGCCAGGAGCAACCCCGCCGCGATCCGGGCACGCTCGGGGTGGTCGACGGGCAGCCGGGAGAGGCCGTCGACCACCCCGGCGATCTCGGCGTCATCGCACCCGTCCGTGAGCGTGCGGACGACCACCGCCTGGCACCGCCTGACGATGACGGCCTCCTGGGGCGTCTCGGCCACCGTGCCCTCCTCCTGGCTCCGCGGTCCTGCGACCCCGAACTCACCGCTTATCTGACGGACCGGGAAACGGTCCGTCAGACCTGTCACGAAAGGCAGCCGAAACCCAGAGAGGGAGGTGGGCAGTGGGCTCACGACAGCCCCGGCGGGACGCCGGGGTGGCACACCCACCGGCACCGTTGCCACGAGGGTCAACGCCTCCCGTCCGCCAGGATCGCGAGCACGGCGGTGACGAGCCGGTCGATGGACGCGCGGTCCGCGAGGCCGACGGCGACCCGCTCGTCGATGTCCGCGGCTTCACCGGGAGGTCGGCCCATGCCGTCGACACCGGCCGCGAAGACCGTGGTCAGCACGTCGACCACGACGGTCCTGGGTTCCTCCCCGGACGCCAGCCGCGCCTCGATGGCCGCGACGGCGACCGCGGCCAGCTCCGTCAGCCGGGCGTCCTCGGCGTCGTCACGCGCGGCGTGGCGCGATGCGTGGTCCTCTCCAGCGTCCGGCCCCGGCCACGGCGCCGGGATCAGTGGCGCCCGTTTGCGGCCGAGCGGCCTCTCCAGGTAGTCGGCGTACCACTTCGGACGGGTGCGCATCGCCTCGATCACGGTCTCCACGTCCCGCAGGACCGCCCGCCGGGCGGCTTCGTAGTCGCCACCGGTCGCCGCTCGCCGCGCTGCCCAGGTGTCGATCGGCCAGGTCTCGGTGCCCGCGGCCAACTCGAGGCCTGCGAACTCCAGCATCTCGACCGCGAGCGCCAGGAGGCGCGGGTCGTCCGCCAGCCGCGTGGCGAGCCAGCGCGGAATGCGGGGGCGCTGCAACGCGCCGCGCTCACCGCGCCTGCGTCGGTAGGCGTCGATCGTGACGGCCGTCAACCGCCTCCTGACCCAGCCTTCGAGGTTCATGATCGGCATCCGGACGTTGCGGAACACGTCGTCGAGTACGGCGTCCATGTCGTCGTGGAACCGGTCGAGACAGTCGTCTTCGAGCATTTTGACAGAAACCGCGCACCGGTAGTGTCCGCGATTAATCTCAAGTTTGTGAGTCAACTGGTTGAACACCACCGGTTGGACGAGCACGTAGGCCTCCGCCCGCAGCCGTCTGCGCTCGTGCTCCGCCGCTGCCTTCACGAAGTCGGCGAGAACGCCCCGTCTGGCCAGGTCCCGGATGTTCGGGGTGGTCCCGTCCGGGGTGAATTCATCGACCATGGCGACACTCCTGTTGCGGGGAAATCAGTCACTTCGATGTGGGACATCTGCGGTGGCGGGGGACTCGTTTCGGCAAAGGTGCGCGAACGGCACGTTCGTCAGGATTATGTCCGCTCCCGTTCGCGATACCACGGGCGCCGTCTGGATATAAGGACAAATCATTAGCCCGCGCCGGGGCCGGCACCGTTCGCCGCACTCCCTAAGGCCCCCGGCACACGGCGCTGAGGGTCCGGGTCCGACGGCGAGCCCCACGACAACGACCGAGTGAGGATGTGGACCATGCCAGGTCAGACCACCATGACCACCGTGCCGGCCGCCGTCGGCCAGGAGACCGGTGCGGCCGTCGCCGACGTGATCGGCCGGCTGCCCGCCTCGGACGTCGACGCCGCCGTGCACCGGCTGCTGGCGGTGTCGGAGGGCGATCCGGTTCTCCTGTGCGCACTGGCGTTCACCGCGCTCGGCCTCGACGACCACACCCGGGACCGGCACCTGGTCGAGGTCATCGGTGACCGCCTCCCCGTACCGGACGACGCCCCGCCTGCGCTGACCGATCGCCAACGGCAGGTCCTCGAACTGCTCGGCGACGGCCTGACCGTCCAGGCCATCGCACGCAGGCTCTGCCTCTCCCCGCGCACCGTGGGCAAGCACCTGGAGCGCGTCTACCGCAGGCTGGGCACATCGGACCGGCTCATGACGGTCATGCGGGCACAGCACTACGGGTTGCTCGCACGACGCGCCACGAGCGATGGCGTTCCGGTGCGGAAACCGCGAAGGGCGTGAGTACCGTGACCAACTCCTCGACCGGCCCGGAACACCTCCACGGGCTCGCTGGTGTGCCCTTCGACCACACGACCCGGCAACGCGTGCTCGCGCTCATCCACGAGGAGCTGGTCCGCACGAGCGCGGAGGCACTGGCCTGCGGCGCGCCGACCGACCACCTCGCCGAGTACGTCGAGGAACGCGTCATCGAACTGAGACGGCAGACCAACGACACCGACGTCCAGCCGTGACGGCGGCCGGACCGGGCGGGGCGAGGTCCACCGTCCTCAGTCCACCCGGCGCCACACCCCGGAAGCGTCCCGGCGTCGACCACGGTTGTCCTCCGCGGGAGGCGGACGGAGCGGCCGAGGCGCGGGGGGCTCTGGGGACGCACGCCGGCCCGTGATCCGCCAGTCGAGGTAGCGACCCCAGTCCCGGGCCGTCGGCCGGTGCGCGGGTGCGCCCACCAGCGCCGCACGCATCAGCGCGCGCCCTTCGGTGTCGAGCACCGGGTCGACGCGTCCCGGGTCCCGGCTGATCGACGCCAGCTTGCCGGGACTGAGGCAGCGCAGGATGAACAGCCCCAGCTTGTACCGGTCGGTCTCCTGGGTGAGCGCACCACCGCCCTCCGGTGGATCCCAGTCGGGAGCGTCGAGCTGGGCCACCACCGACACACTCCCCCTGACCCGCACGGCGTCACAGTCCAGCAGCATGGTGGAAGGACGGTCCGGGATCCGGTACAGGGCGTTGCGCGGGTTGATGTCACCGACGACCAGGCCCAGCCGGTGCACCAGGTGGACGGCGGCGGCGAAGTCGCGGCAGATGACCAGGCGCTGTTCCTCGGTGGGACACGGCATCCCGAGGCGCTTGGCCACCGCGGGCGCCACGATCAGGTTCTGCGCGTCGCGGGGATCCCTGGTGCGGACCCTCGTGCGGGGAAGCGTGCGGTCCTGCATGTACGACGACGGGATCAGCGGCAGCAACACCCCGCGGACGACCCCGCCGTCCTCGACCACGCGCAACGGCCAGCAGGTCCGGGTGTCGAGCCGGGCACGGGCAGCGGGGTCGAGGCGGTCACGCAGTGCCACGAGCGCCCGCAACCCGTGCGGCGGTGTGCTGTTCTCCTTGTACTCCTTGAACACCAGCGAACCCGGCGCATCCGGCAGGTTGAGACCGGGCACCGCGTACACCCGACCCTGCCCGCCCCGCCCCAGCTCGCGGCCGAGTGCGCCCACCCGGACGCGTGGGATGACGAGTTCGGTCATGTCAGGAGCTCGGCCAGACCGCCACCGCGGTGCGGTCGTCGTCGTGCGAACGCCGGGCGAAGTCGACGTGTGCGGCGAACTCCAGCGGCTCCGGAGGGCGCCGCCACTTCTCCGCCAGGAACGCGGCTACCGATCCGGTCCCGTCGCCGAGCGGATCGCCGATGCCATCGCTGATCATCAGCAACGCGTCGTCCGGTCCGAGCCTGGCCCGGATCGGGCGGAGCGGTTTGTCCGAGAGGTAGGGGAGCGCGTCCGTGGAGGACGACGCCACCGCCACCCCGTCGTTCTTGATGGGCTGTTGCGGCTCCCAACGACTGCCGGAACGCAGGATCCAGGCCGACGTGTCGCCGTAGGCGAGGATGTGCACCGCGTGGAACCTGTCGACGGGACGCATCTCCACCACGACGAACAGGATCGTGGTGGCGAGGTACCGGGCGACACTCGCGTCGGACTCGTCGACGCCCGGCCTGCTCGCCTGCAGCCTCCTGCGGCCGGCGTTGATCACCTTGGCACCCAGCACGCGCAGGATGTGGCCCCAGTCGAGGCCCTCGGGCGGCGTGCTCTCCAGCTGCTTGGCGATCATGTGGCAGCCGTGCTGGCTCACGACGTTCGCGGCGACGTGGGACAACGGCCCCGAGCCCAGCCCGTCCGCCACCGCGGCGACGACGAATCGACCGTCGCACCGGAAGGCGTAGGCGTCCTGGCGCACCTTGGCCTCGAACCGGTGCGACCGGCCCCGCGCGCTCGCCGCCCGCAGCACCATCGGCGGCAGCCCCTCGGCACCTCTGAGCAGCACGCCGTCGAGGACGGTGTCGCGGTGGTCCCAGTTCTCCGGATCGGGGTAGGACGGAGCCGCCGCCGCCCGCCCCGGATCGCCGACCTCGAACGGCGTGAACCGGAAATCGCCATGCCAGGCTGGGCCCGGTTCCCCGACGGCCGGTGCGGCCTCCGCCCTGCCCTGCTCGGGCCCGGGTCGAACGAGATCGGGTGTATCGGGCGGCGCTGAGCCGACGGGGGTGGATCGGGTCGGAGTCGGCTCCCCCGCCGGCTGCTCCACCACCGGGTACACGCCGGCCGACTGTCCGTGGTCCACGTCGCCCCTCACACGAAGTCGTCGTCAGCCGCGAACGAGGAGACGCCGGTGGGCAGGTCGTCCTTGTCGGGCAGCACGATGCCGGACTGGCCCTGCGACATGCTGTGCCCGGAGGAGATCACGCTCGTGATCATGATCTCGGCCATGGAGGTGATGGCCTTGGCGGCGTCCTCGCCCTTCTCCATCAGGTACATCTGCATCTGCTTCTCGCCCGTCGAGGGGTGGATGAGCGCCTGCAGGGTGCGCGCGTCGGCGTCGTCCACGCCGAACGGGATGACGTTCGGGTACGCCTTGTCCCCGACGAGATCGGCGAACGCCGCCTTCCAGGCCGACTCCTTGTCGGTGGGCTCGCCGTCGGACAGGAAGAACACGGCGGGCCGGTGGACCTTGTAGCCGTCCACCTTGAGCTGCTTGATGTTGGCGGCGATCTCCGAGCGCAGGAGGTTGAACGCGGCGACGTAGGAGGTCGATCCACGCACCTTCAGCGTCGGCAGCGTCAGGCTCGGCTCGAGGACGTCGCAGAGCGGCAGCTGGACCCGGGCGTCGTCGGAGAAGTCCACCAGTCCGATGCGGACCTTGTCCGAGAGGATCGGGTTCTGCGCGATCGCGTCCACGATCTCCGGCATGATCGTGTTGGCGGACTGGAGCTTCCTGCCCGACATCGAGTACGACACGTCGACCACGACGTAGAACGGGAGTAGCTTGGCGCCGTTGATTTCCACGGTGCTCGTTCCTTTCGGTCAGGGGAACTGGACGGGGCGGCCGTTGTGGTGGCCGTTGGCGGGCGGCGCTCCGGCGAGGGCCTTGAACTGCTGGTAGGTCTGGCCACCACCGTGAGCCGGTTGCCGGCCCGGAGCGGGGCCCGGAGGCGAGGTCGGCGGTGGGGAGATCGGAGCCACCGGGACCATCAACGGCACCGTGATGGCCGTGGGTACCTTCGGCGGAGCCGGTGCGGGCGTGGGGGCGGGGGCGGGGGCCTGGCCGGAATGTGCGGCGTACCAGCGAGCCAGCTCCTGGTCGCTCCGGCTCATCGCGATCCGGCCCCACGTGTCGATGGCCTTCTTCGCAATCGCGGACTGCTTGTCCACCAACAACTTGTTGACGTCCTGGCCCTGGCGGACCTGCTCGTCCTTCAGGTGCTGCTCGACCTGCGTCACGACGTCGTTGCGCTGGGTGGCCCGCTTCTCGAGGGTGTCCTCCTCGTTGGCCAGGATCCGTTCGTACAGCGTGGGCGGGCCGACCATGGTCAGGAGCTTGACCACCACCGGCAGCACTTCGATCAGCAGGAACAGCAGGGACAGCGCGATGCTGGCCGCCGCCATGTTGCCGTGGTCGGCGGTGAGCCGGTCCAGGGCCTCCAGCCGGGCCAGCATGCCTTCGCTGTTGAGCTCACCGCTGTCCAGCCGGGCCTGCGCCGCGGTGCGTTCCGCCTTGCGGTTCTCGAGACGGGGCACGAGGGTCTTGAGCTCGTCGCTCGCGGCCTGGCGGTTCGACGCGACGCTGCCCGAGATCTTCGCCCGGGCCAGCGCAGTCGCATCGTCCAGCTTGGCCGTCTCGTCGTCGAGCGTGGCCTTGGCCGCGTCCGCCGCGGCCCTCGCCTTCCGGTACGCCTCACCGACACCGCGTTCGCCGGTGCCGCAGGTCCCGTCGAGCTCGCACTGCGCCGCGGCCGCGGCCTTGTCGTAGGCCGCCTGCGCGGCTCCGACCCGCTTCTCCGCAGCCAGGACGTCCGGGTCGGTGCTCACACTGGGCTGGCTCTCACCCGACGCGACCGCCTGGAGCTGGTCGACCTTGTCCTGGGTCGGCCCGATGTCGGCGAACTGCCGGTCGAGCGTCTCCTGGGCGGCGATGAGGTTCTCGGAGTGCATGATCTGCATCTCGTTGTCGATCTCCGGCTGGAAGATCCGCAACACCAGCGGCACCGAGACGATCGACCCGATCACCACGGCGAGCAGCAGCCGGGGCACCGCCGCGAGCAGGTTGCGCACCCAGCCGGTCTGACGGGTCATGTTGACGATGAGCATGCGGTCCAGGTTGAAGATGACCACCGCCCACACCACGCCCGCCGCGGCGGCCACCGCCATGGACAGACCGACCGAGCTGTTGAGCGCGAAGGTGGCCGACACCCCGGCCACACCCGCGGTCGTGAGCAGGACGCCACCCATCGCCGTGTACTTGACCCGGTCGGTCTTCGCCCTGCTCAGGACGTCCGGCTGGGCGCCCGCGAGGCGGGCCAGCAGGTTGAGGGAACTCATGGGCGCACCTTCTGGTCAGCTCCCGGATCCGCGATGGTCTCGGTGAGGTCGAACGGGATGGCGGACTCTCCGAACCCGAAGAGCGGCGGTGGCCCGGCGATCGCCACCTTCTCCGGCGCCGGGCGCGTGTCCGGCGCACCCCACGCGTCGACGACGTTCGCCATGGGTGGCACCGGCACCGGCGTGCCCGTGGGGAACCGGGGCAGCACCCGTCCCACCGGAGGCAGGTCCATCGGTGTGAGACGGGGCAGTTCCAGCTGGGGCAACGGCACCGGCAGGTCCTGGAAGGACGGCATGTCGAACACGGCGACCGGCTCGGTCCGCGCGCGGTCCTCGCCCAGCTGGTTGCGGGCGGTGACGGTGAACCGTCCCGTCCTCACCGGGTGCAGGACGATCGTTCCCGAGCCGGCGATGCCGGGCACCGTGGTGTCGGGAACGCCGCCTCCGGACACCACCACCGCGTCGGCCTCCTCCGCCGACCAGCTCACCGTGAGCGGTTCGCCGGCCGCCACGATCGTCCGGTCCAGCTCGACCCGGTCGAGGCGGGGCGGGGCGAGCGTCTCACCGAGCGCGCGGCGCAGGTAGCGGTGCCATTCCTCGGCCGAGGGTCGTTCGGCGGGGGTACCACGGATGGCCGCGGTGAGCAGCTTCAGGCCGTGGACGTCGAGCACGCCGCGCGCCTCGTTTGGGTCGCGGTTGATCGAGCTGTTGCGGTCGGGGGTCAGGCACCGCAGTACGAACAGGCCCAGCTTGTACCGGTCGGTGACCCTGCTCAACACGTCGCTGCCCTCGGGCGGGTCCCAGTCGGGGGCGTTGAGCTGGGGTGCGACGGCCATCTCCCCCACCACCCGCACCGCGTCGCAGTCGACGAACATCACCGTCGGCTCCTCGCCGAGGCGGAACACCGCGTTGCGGGCGTTGACGTCTCCGAACGCCACGTTGAGCTCGCCGTGGAGGAAGGCGAGCGTCGCCGCGAAGTCCCGGCAGATGGTCAGCCGCTCCGTCGGCGTCGGTGTCGGCGTCCCGCCACGCAGGGCCCGGTCGGGCGGAATGAACAGGAACTGCACCTCGCGCGGGCTCTTGCTGACCTTGCCGCTGGGCAGGCGGACGTCGTGCATGAACGAGTCCGGGATCCGCCGCAGCACCAGCCCGGCGAGCGCGCCGTTCGCGTCGACCACCTGCCGGACGGGCCAGGTGGTCGACGCGTCCAGGCGCGTCACCTTGGCGGGCTCGGTCAGCAGCCGGGTGCGCAGCGCGATGATCTTGCTCATGCCGTGCGCAGGCGCCCGGCCCGGCTTGTACTGCTTGTAGACCAAGGGCCCGGACACGTCCGGCAGGCTCAGCGCGGGCAGTTCGTACACCTTCGCCTGGCCGCCTGCGCCGAGCAGTGCGCCGAGCGGGCCGAGCTGGTCGACGGTCAGGTCCTGGAGCGGCGGGACGGTCGATGTCATCGCAGCACGACCCCCAGAAACGCCCCGAGCACGAAGCTCACGAGCACGACGACCAGGAGCAGGACACGGCGTTCCCAGGCCGGGGTCACCGCCACCCCGAGGCGGCGGAGGAACCGGCCGGTCCGCCCGAGCCCGGCCGTGGGATCCGGGGTGACCGGCTCGTGCTCGAGCAGCCACCGGCGCGCGAGCACGTCCGCCATCTCGCTGGCCGCGCCGGTGCGGGCGATCGCCCGCACGAGCTCGTCGTGGTCCGAGGTCGCCGCCAGCCTGCGTGCGTCCGCACGGGCCCCCGGAGTGACCCGGCCGGGACCGGTGGCACCGAAGGCCACCTGAACGATCCGGTCGAACACCGAGTCCCGCAGTTCGAAGGGGACGTGCTCGTGGATGGCGGCCGCGGCCCACCCCTCGTTCTCCAAGGCTCTCCGCACGTCGTCGCGGTCGTCGCTCCGGGAGACCGCGTACTCGAGTTCCACCAGCGCGCCGTCGAGGGCGCGCGCGTCGCGCGCGGCCACCACGTCCCGCACCAGCTCTGCCGACTGCCACGGCGGCAGGGTGGAGCGGACCGGCACCCCCTGGACCGGCACCGCCTGGGCCGGATATGCCGGCGCCGCGACGGGAACCGGTGCGGGCACGGGGAGAACGGCGGGCGCCGCGGCCACGCCGGGCGGGTCGATGCCGTACTCGTAGCGGTAGACGAGAGCGTTGGCGCGATACTCGTTCTGCGGGCTCGCCCCCTGGTCGTGCGTCAGGTCGATGACGACCCGGGCGGCGGCCGCGGCGGGGCCGGGCGGTGCGGTGAAGAAGGTGATCGCCGCGGGCCGGTCACTCTCCGCGGTGTCGGCGTGGGTGCTGAAGGTCCACTCGCGCTCCGGCAGCACGGGCGCCGCGATCTCCACCAGCGCCCCCGCCAGCGCGAGCCGGTCCTCTTCGGGGCACCCGACGAGCCCCAGGGGTGTTCGGGGTGCCTGCAGCATCCAGGCCAGCGAGCGGGCGAGCATGTCACCTCGGGACAGCGCGCGGGTCCGCAACCGGTCCCGCGCCTCCGGCACTCGCACCTCCTCGGATCGCAGTCGGGGCAGCCTCCGGTCCGCGGTCGGCTGGTCCCCCCAGTGCGGCCAGTCCACAGTGGAAAGTGCCACCGCGGCGGTCAGTTCCGAGGCGGGGCCCAGCAGAGCACGTGCGTTCACGGAATCCGGACGGTCGGCATCCCTCGTCCGCCGCAGCACCGCGGCAAATCCCCCGGGAAAGACGAGGTAGCTGAATGCGTGAACGCACGACGGGGAGTCGGGCAGCTCCACGAAGCCGAGATGTGGATTAATCAAGCCGAGCCAGCCGAGCTCCGCCTGCTCACTGTCGAGAGAGGAGGCCACCACCGACGCGTTCCCGTCCCCGTCGAGGCGGAAGCCGGCCTGCTCCAAGGCAGTGGTGGCCATTCCGGTGCTCGTCATGGACTCCCCTCCGTAAACCTGGTCGGTGCGCGCAACCACGTGCGACCTTCCCCAGTTCGCTGTCGCACGTATATCCGTTACCGATCACACGATCGATATCACCCGCACGCCTTCGCAGACCTCCTGACGGACAGCGGCGGTCCGCAGAGGATTCCCTGGCCGATCTTTGTGAAGGTCGTTCGCGATACCGAGCTGTCCGTCAGATATATCTGTGGCGGGCGTAACCGAATGGCCCGCCGGCGCGAACGTCCGCCCGTACGGTCCTCGCGCACCAGCAGCCGGCTTCGGAGGGAGTGACACGTGCCCGAACCGATCCCGACCCGCCGGGAAGCCGACCCGCCCGCTCCGGTGGGACCAGGCGCGACTCGTCGGGAGGACGACGTCGCCCGGCCCGCGGCGACGCGGCGCGAGTCTGGTGCCACTACCTCGGGGTGGACCGTGCTGTCGCCGGACGCGCTGCCGCCGGCGCTGGCGGCCCGCCTCAGCGACCTGACGGCCATGAAGACCGTGGGCGGCGAGGCCCATCTGGTCACGGTGCGTGACTCCGCCCACCCGGACGCCCTGCGGGTGCTGAAGGTCTACCTGCCGCACATCGAGCCGGACCCGGAGGTGTGGTCCCAGCTCACGTCGATCCGGTCGAGGCACGTCGTCGAGGTCGTGGAGACCGGCACCCTCGCCGACGGCCGGTTCTTCGAACTGATGGAGTTCGTACCGGACGGCAGCCTGCGCGACCGGGGTGCAGGCAGACACGCCTTCGACACCGCGAGCATCCGGGAGATGGTCCGCCAGCTGGCCGCCGGGCTGGACCTGCTGCACGCGCGGGGCATCACCCACCGCGACCTCAAGCCGGAGAACGTGCTGGTCCGGGGCACCAGTCCGGCGATCGAGCTGGTGCTGACCGACTTCGGCCTCAGCCGCAGGCTGAACAGCTCCGCACACTTCACGACCGGCGCCCGGACGAGCGCCTACGCGGCCCCGGAGGCCTGGTCCGGGCACGTCTCACCGGCGCGGGACTGGTGGTCCCTCGGCATCATGGTGCTCGAGCTCGCGACCGGGCAGCAGCCGTTCGGCGGCCTCGACGAACGCATGATCCAGAAGGCCGTCACGACGAAGCCGGTGCCCGTCGACGCGATCACCGACGCCCGGCTCAACCGCCTGTGCGCGGGCCTGCTCGTCTCCGACGAGACGAAGCGGTGGAGCGGCACCCAGGTGCGCGACTGGCTCGCGGGAGGGTCGCCCGCCGTGCCCGACCGGCGGGTGCCGCTCGAGGTGACCGAGTTCGAGTTCGACGGGCAACGCTTCCGCGACCCCGAGCCGCTGGCCGTGGCGATGGCGCGGAACTGGCGGCTCGCCGCGCGCCGCTTCGGCATCTCCCCCAGCCCGTCGTGGACCACGTTCACGACGTGGCTGCACCAGTTCGACGATCCCGACCGGTACCCGGCAGGCGTCGTGGAGAACCGGCTCGACCTGCTGGGGAGCCTGGAGCAGAGCAGCGAGAAGCCCAACGCCAAACTGCTGCGGCTCCTCGCGGGCCTGAACCCCCAGCAGCCGCCGATCTTCCGCCAGGCGCACATCGACGTGCCGAAGCTGAGGGACCTGGCGAGGCAGGCTCAGGACGGCCCGGCGTCCGACGACGGCACCCAGCGGGCGCGTGAGATCGTCGACGAGCTCTGGGAAGGGCAACTGCTGTCGGTGCTGGCCACGTTCGACGGGGGCGCCCCGCTGGAACAGGTGGGCACGCGCTGGGCCGCCGCGATCGGCGAGCTCCGCACGGCGGTGGCCACGCTGAAGCGCGAACCGCGGCTCGCGACCGCGTTCTCCTCGGCCACCCACCGCTCGGTCGCGCGCGCCGCGATGCTCGAGCTCGCCGCCGGCGCCGCCCGCGGCGACGACTGGCTGCGCGAACTGGCCGACCGCGACCGCGGGCTTCCGGTACCCGTCGACTGGTTCACCGACCTCCTGGGCTGGGTCGGTACCGACCCGGTGCGCGCCTACGCGGGCCTCTACGCCTCCGGGATCGCGCAGGCGGAGGCCCAGCAGATCCTCATGGCGAGGCAGGCGGCCGCACTCGCCGAGCAGGCACGTCACCAGGCCTGGGCCGACCACGAGCGGCGCAGGCTCGACGGCCGGGGTTCGGCGACGGGCCGTGCCGTCGCCGGTGCGTCGGTGCTCACCGGCCTCTGGCTGTTCGTCATGTTGTTCTCCGCGAAGACGCCCGCGCTCGTGCTGGTGGTGCTGGCGATGGCGACGCACTTCATCGCCGAGTCGGTGCTGGCCAACAAGCTCGGTGCCGACTACCACCCCGGCTACTCCCTGTGGCAGGCCTTCCAGGAGGCGCTGGGACGCATCGGTGGCCGGATGCGGGGGTCCCCGCGCGGGTGGGCCATCGGGATCGTCGTGCTGCTGGTCCTGCTCGCCTTCCTCGACTGGCTGGCCCCGGTGGCGGCCGTCTTCGCCGTCATCGGGCACATCGTCTGGGCCGTCCAGCGGGACAATCGGTGGTCGGCGGCCCACGAACAGGAGCACTGGCAGGTGCTGAACCGATGACTGCGGAAGCAGACCTGGACGAACGGGGTGTTCGATGAGCGGCGCAGGGGCGGTCGGGGTCGCTGTCGTGGGAGTCGTCGGCGGCGCGGCCTGGCTCGCCGCGCGGGGCGTGCAGACCGGGGCGCTCGTCGCCGTGCGGTCCGTGGACCTGCTCGGCGCCGGGCTCGGCAAGGTCGGCGACCGGGCGGAACAGCGGCGGATCGAGTGGGAGGCCGAGAACGCGGCCGCGCAGGAGTGGGAGACCGCCGCCCGCCGGGTGATCGAGGTCAACGCACGCATCGAGGTGTTGCGCGGGCAGGCGCCGGCCGACCTGGCCGCCGTGTTGCCCGCACCGCTCGCGCCGTGCGCGGAGTCACCCGCCGAGCTTGCCGCCTGGTGCGCGTCCACCCGCGCGCGGCTCACCGTGCTCGAGCAGGAGCTCCAGCAGCGCACCGCGACGGCGGTCCTGTCCGTGCTGCGCCACACCGTCGACCTGGAACGGCCGGTCACCGCGCAGGAAGCGTTCGACCGGTACCACCAGGCGATGGCCGACGAGGCCGTGCGCCTGCGCGCCACCCCGCCCGCGGCCCTCGCGGACGTCACCCGCATCCTCGCCCGGCTCAGCGCGGACGCCACCGACGAGGACCGCGCCGACGTGCTGGCGGCCGCCGCGCAGGTCGCCGTGCCGCGACCGGACGTCGATCACCACACCCTGCTGGACGAGCTGCGGTTCCGGGTGCAGCGGGCGGGCGAACGGGCCAGGGCGCGGCGGGCCGACGCGGTCGTGGCCGCCACGGTGCTGCAGGCACTCCCCGCAGGCCCACTCGATCCCGGCATGTCCGGTCTGCGTACCGAGCTGGCGTCGGTGGTGGCGGGCAGACGCGCGCTGGACCCCGCTCTTCGGGCCAGGGCCGAGGCGGTCGCGGAGCAGATCCGCGACGAGCTCGAACGCGACTACGTCCGGGGCTCGGTGGCCGAGACGCTCGCCGGACTGGGCTACCAGGTCGACGAGGGCTTCGCGACGGTGACGGGCACCCCGGACCGGATGCGACTGGTCCGCCCGGACTGGCACGGGCACGCCGTGCAGGTCGTGGTCGACGGCGAGGCGGTGCGGGCCGCCGTCATCCGGCTCGAGGACAAGTCCGGCGCCGACGCGCGGCGCGAGGACGTCGAGCGCGAGGAACAGTGGTGCGAGGACCTGGAGAAGCTCCGCGCCGCGCTGGACCGGTCGGGCATGCACGTCGTCGAGCGGAGCCTGGTGCCGCCCGGCGAGCGGGTGCTGCCGGTGGCCAAGAGCAGTGAGCGGACCCCGGTGCAACAGCAGGCGGAACGGGAGCGCAATCGATGACGGGCCAGGACCTCGGGCCGGAGCTGCCCGCCTTCGTCCGCGAGATCGACTCGACCCTCGCGGTGCACTCCCAGTACGTGTTGCACGGCAACATCCGGGACGTCTTCCTGCGGCGCCCGCCCGGGGCCCGGCCGCGCCTGGTGCCGTTGCGGCACCTGCTGTGGGAGGTCCTCGAACGCAGCGGCTACGAGTTCCTGCTGGTGTTCGACCAGGTCGACGGCCTGTCCGTGTACCCGGACAGCGACGACGACGTGGGCCGCCGGGCCAGGGACGCGGCGAGCCGGGTGCTCGGCGAGGACGTCGGGAAGATCTCACCGCCGTCGCTGGACCGGATGCGACGCCACCTCAGCGCCGTCGCCGACCCCCGCCAGGGGCGGGGCGTCTGCCTGATCGACTACGCCTCCCGGCTCACCGTCGACCTGTCCCGGATGGACGCCGCCGAACGCGACTTCTTCCTCTTCTGCACCAAGCTCTCGCGCACCGCGACCCCGCGCCCGGGACCCGAACACCGGCCGAGCCCGCTGTACAACCCCATCCTCTGGCTGGTCGACCGCGAACTGGACCTGCCGGTGTGGTTCACCGCCGACAACGAGCGGTTCCGGGTGATCGGTCTGCCCCGCCCGGACCTCGGGGACCGGGAGGACACGGCCCGGTTGCTCGCGCGTTCCTTCGGCGCCGGCGACGACGCCGAGACGGCGGAACGGTGCCACGTGTTCGCCGAACGCTCGGACGGGCTGACACTGCGGGACATGTCCGGCGTGACCCGGCTGGCGCGCGACCGCGGGCTCGCGCTCGCCGACCTGCCCGACGCCGTCCGCCTGTACAAACTCGGTGTCCTGGACAACCCGTGGCGGCGGAGCTTCCTGCGCGAGCGCATCGCCAACGGCGAGAAGAGCGTGTCCACCAGGGTGATCGGCCAGGCGCACCCGGTCACGAAGACGCTCGACATCCTCAAGCGCGCGGCACTCGGCCTCTCCGGAGCGCAGGCGAGGGTCTCGTCGAACCGGCCCCGGGGCGTGCTGTTCTTCGCAGGCCCGACCGGCGTGGGCAAGACCGAGCTGGCGAAGACGGTGGCCTCGCTCGTCTTCGGCGACGAGGACGCCTACCTCCGGTTCGACATGAGCGAGTTCTCCGCCGAGCACTCCGGGGACCGGCTCATCGGCGCGCCTCCCGGCTACGTCGGCTACGAGGTGGGTGGCGAGCTGACCAACGCCGTGCGCCAGCAGCCGTTCCGGGTGGTCCTCTTCGACGAGATCGAGAAGGCGCACGCGCGGATCCTGGACAAGTTCCTGCAGATCCTGGAGGACGGCAGGCTCAGCGACGGCCGGGGTGCCACCACGTACTTCTCCGAGTGCGTGCTGATCTTCACCTCGAACCTGGGGGTGACGGTGAGCGACCCCGAGACCGGTCAGCGCGTGCCCAACATCTCCCCGGAGGACCCCTACGAGGTGGTGGAGACCAGGGTCAGGGCGGCCATCGCCGACCACTTCACGACGGAGCTGTCCCGGCCGGAACTGCTCAACCGCTTCGGGGACAACATCGTGGTGTTCGGGTTCATCGCGCCCGAGGCCGCGCGGGAGATCTTCAGCGGGCAGTTGACGAACATCCTGCACCGGGTGCTGGAAGAGCAGGGGGTGACGGTGGACCTCTCCCCCCGCGCCCTGGACCGGCTCCGCGAGTGGTGCACGGCCGACCTGACCAAGGGCGGACGCGGGATCGGCACCGCGCTCGAGTCGTTCCTGATCAACCCGCTGGCCAGGTCCCTGTTCGACGGCGACTACGCCGCGGGGAGCCGGATGACGATCGTCGACGTGTCGCGCGACGGCGTCGACGTCCAGCTGGAGCTGGCATGACCGCCCTCCGCGTCAACCGGATGCACCACCCCGTCACGGTGCTCGGCCACGGCGTCCGCGCCGGTATCTGGGTGCAGGGTTGCACGATCGGCTGCGCGGGTTGCGCGTCCCGGGACACCTGGGATGCCGCCGCGGGTGAGGACGTCACGCCGTCGACCGTCGTGCGGTGGCTGAACTCGCTGCCCGGGCCGATCGACGGCGTCACGGTGTCCGGCGGCGAGCCCTTCCAGCAACCCGCCCAGCTCGCCGCGCTGCTGACCGAACTGGACGGGTGGCGCGGGGACCGGGACCGCCCGGTCGACCTGCTCGTCTTCTCCGGCTACTCCTGGCCCCGGCTGGCCGCACGTCCCGACTGCGCGGACGCGCTCGCCCGCTGCGACGCGGTGGTGGCCGGCCCGTACGTCGAGCGCCGCAACAGCGGCACGGCGCTGCGCGGCTCGGACAACCAGGAGGTGGTCACGCTCACCGCTCTGGGTGGTGAGCGCTACGGGGACGCCGGGGCGATGTCCACACAGGCCGTCCAGGTCAGCATGGACGGTGATGTGGTGCGGCTGATCGGCATCCCCCGGCGTGGGGATCTGGACCGGATGCGCGCCGGGCTGACCGCGCGCGGGATCGCGTTGGAGGCCGTCACGTGGCTGGGGTGATCTGCCCGGTGTGCGCCGCGGAGAACACGGACAACGAAGCTCTGTGCGACGGGTGCGGCTTCCTGCTCGCCGAGGGCGGCGGCGGGCGGCCTGCGGATCCGCCGGCGGATGCCACCGCCGTCGCGCCCGAGCAGGTGTCGGCCACGTGTCCGGCGTGCGGCGCGGACATCCCCGATCCGGCGAACCTCGTGTGCGTGGAGTGCCTGGAACCGTTGACGCCGCTGTCAGCCGATCCGGCGATCGCCCACACCCCTTCGCTGCGGCTGTTGTTCGCCGGGCAGCCCGTCGAGGTCTCGTCGACGACGTCGGTGGTGCTGGGCCGCGACCCCGAGCTGTCGCCGGTGGCCACACTCCTCGCCACCCACGACAACGTCTCGCGACGGCACGCGGTGGTCGGCATCGGCTCCGACGGCAAGGCCTGGGTACGCGACGAGAACTCCACCAACGGAACCTTCGTGAACAACACTCCGGTCCCCGGCGGTCACACCGCGCCCCTGTCACACGGCGACCAGCTGCGGATCGCCTCCGACGTGATCGCACACGTCGAGCTGCGCAGTGGTGCACCGGCATGACCGCACACGCCTTGCGGGTCACGGCGATGACACATCGAGGTGCCGTCCGCGAGAACAACGAGGACGCACTCGTGGTGGGCCCTCTCACGGCGTGCGGGGTGAGCCACGTCGATCCGGTGGTGTGCGAGATCCCCTTCTCGTCGCCGGTGCTCGTCGCCGTGGCCGACGGGATGGGTGGACACGCGGCGGGCGAGGTCGCGTCCGCGCACGCCGTCCGGTCCCTGGCGTCGACGGCTCCGCAGACCCCAGCCGACCTCGAGGAGACACTGAAGCGGATCGACCGGGAGCTCCTGGCGATGGCGGAGGCCGACACCACGATCGCCGGCCTGGGCACCACCATCGCGGGCGTCCTGCTGACGGCGGAGGGCAACCTCCACTTCGGCGTGGGCGACTCGCGCCTGTACGCCGGAAGCGGCGGCTACCTGGCCCAGATCTCGGTCGACGACCGCGGCGCGGGCGGCGGCCTGACGAACTGCCTGGGCGGTCGAGCGGACGGAAGCCCCCTGCGAGTGGCCGTGGAACCGCTGACCGCCGCCGACAGACTCCTACTGTGTTCCGACGGACTCAGCGACCTGACCGACCTCGAAACCATGGAGCGGCTGCTCAACGAGTCCGACGACCCGACGAGAGCGGTCAAGTCCCTGTGGGCGGCCGCGATGAACGCGTCCGGCCGCGACAACATCACGATCGCGCTGGTCGAGTTCCTGCCGCAGTGACGTCGGCCCGTTCAGTCCACGATGCCGGGCCAGCCCCGCATGATCGCGATCGCGCTCCTGATCGCCTTCCCTCCCTCCCGGAACCCCCGCAGGGAGTTCCGCATGGGAGCACTGATGACCTCCATGGGCCGGAGCTGGTCGAGGAAGTCGGCCAGGAAGCCCTCGGCCTCCACCACGGGTGCCATCGCTTCTTCCGCTCCGACCAGGGATTCGCGCTCGCGCTCCAACACGTCGTCCATGCGGTGTTCTCGCAGGTATCGGACGTAAGCACGCATGATCTCGTCGGTCCTCATGGCGACGGTCTCGAATTCCCGCCCCCGCTCCTGGAATTGAATGCCCAACGGCCGCATGCGAGCCGCGACCTCGTACATGACATTCCTGGCCTCCGCCGGCGACAACTCCGGAAGGTTCTGCGGACTCGGCAGAATGCCGGGGACGTCCGTCAGGACCTGACCGAGCGACATCAGTAGTTCCTGCGATTTCTCGCCGAATTCCTCCAGCGCGGCCCCCACCTCCGCCGCACCGGGAGCGTCGTCCTCGTCATCGCCCGAAGAGGAGGTCGACACAGCATGAGACGGGACGATCTCGGCGAGCGAACGCTCGGCCGCCACCGCCGCGCCGACGAGTTCGCTCGCCAGTTGAACGATCACGGCGCGCCAGGTGGCGGATCGCGATCCCGCCATCCACGCCTCTTTGAGGTCCCGGAACTGCCGCTCGGAGATGATGCGCGCCGCCACGTCCTGACTGTCCGCGGAGATGTAGGAGTGGCCCAGCAGCACGACCGGGAGCAGGAGGTTCGTCACCCCCAGCGCCTTGGCCTCGCTGTAGAAGGTCAGCAACTCCTCCCGACAAGCGGGCCGATCGAAGTACTGCCGAGTGACGACCGGCATGAACACCGTCGCACTGTCGATTCCCCTCCGGACAGCCGCCTGCCAGTCATCACCCCACCCGATCGACTGACGATCGACGAATACCTCCAGCTGCCGCCCCTGGTCAGCGAAAGCCATGTGCTTCAACGAGGCGACGAACGGCTCGATGAACTCGAGCACGAGGTCGTCAGCCTGGGCGTAACTGAGAAACACCTGGATGGGCGGCTCGACGGCAGTAGCAGTCAACGACACTCCTCATCTGAACACCCAACTGACGGGCGGTTGCCAAGTAGATCTCCATACCTCACCCCAGAGTTACGACAACCACCCGATCAAAGGACAAATCCACGGAGCCGAAGAGGCGAGCCAGATCCGCGCGAACGTAGACGGCCAATACGTCACGGTGCAGCTGGCCCCACGATGAGAGAACCTGGATCAACGCGCCGGAGCAGTGCGAGCAGTCATGTCCGTCGTGCTTCCGAACAATTGCGCGCGATGCCGCACCAGGCGCACACCGTCCTCATAGGCAAGGACGACCGGCCAAGCACCCGCGGAAGAGGCGCGAGCTGCGGTACATCCGGCCGCAGCGCTGGCGCGGTCTTTGGTCAGGTGCGCACTCCAGCCCGACGAGAGCTCACGACTGTCCCAAGACCAGTCGCAGCCAGCCGAACACCACCGGACCGACGACAAATGGCTCGCTGACCTGTTCTTGCCGGTCAGCGAGCCGGGGTGGCACGTGGTGGCGGGTGCAGGGTTCGAACCTGCGTAGCTTGCGCGACAGATTTACAGTCTGCTCCCTTTGACCG
>WUUC01117789.1_pt1 | contig 30356 bp, 23 predicted proteins | sample 6278441 | NCBI WGS metagenome assembly WUUC01 (sample SAMN13675441, study PRJNA597444) | soil metagenome | isolation source: soil | place: USA: Washington | collected 2017-10 | reverse complement strand
TCACCGCGAGATCGAAGGAGCCGCTCTCCACCGGCAGCTTCGTCGGCGGCGCCGTCTCGATCTCGACGAGCACGCCCGCTTGCGCCGCTCCCTTACGCGCGCGCGCGGCCGACGGGTCGTCGGCCACGACGGCGACCGCGCGTCCCGAAAGCCCGACCTTCGCGGCGACGGCCGCCATGCGCCCGCCGTGCGCGCATCCGATCTGCACTACGCGATCGCCCAGCTTCACGCCCGTCATGCCGACGACGAGCATGAACGGATCGTCCCGGCGCCGGAAAGGAATCATGAATTATTGATGATATAGTTTTTGCCCGTGTCCACCTCTGTTGAAATCGCTCCCGCCCGCGGAAAACTCGGCGTGCTGCTCGTCGGCCTCGGCGCCGTCAGCACCACGACGATTGCCGGGGTATTCGCGCTCCGGAAAGGCATAGCCAAGCCGATCGGCTCCCTGACGCAGATGGGCACGCTCCGTCTCGGCAAGCGCACGGAAGGCCGTTCGCCGAAGATCAGCGATGTCGTGCCGCTTTCCTCGCTCGACGATCTCGTGTTCGGCGGCTGGGACATCTTCGACGACGATTGCTACGCTGCGGCGCGCACCGCAGGCGTGATCGAAACCTCGCTCCTCGATCAGGTGCGGCCCGAGCTGGAGAAGATCCGTCCCTGGCCCGCCGTGTTCGATCAGCGGTACGTCAAGCGGCTCGACGGTCCGAACGTCAAGAAGGGCGCCAACAAGAAGGATCTCGCCGAGCAGGTAATCGCCGACATCCGCAAGTTCAAGAGCGATCACGGGCTCGCCCGGCTCGTCATGGTGTGGTGCGGCAGCACTGAAGTGTTCATGACGGAGTCGCCGGCACATCAGACGGTCGAGAGCTTCGAGCGCGCGCTCGAGTCGAACGATCCGGCCATCCCGTCGAGCATGGTGTACGCGTATGCCGCAATCCGCGAAGGCATTCCGTACGCGAACGCCGCGCCCAACCTGAGCGCCGACATCCCCGCGCTCGTCGCCCTCGCGGCCGAAACGAAGGCCCCCCTCGCCGGCAAGGACCTGAAGACCGGCCAGACGCTGATCAAGACGATCATCGCTCCGGGTCTCAAGGCGCGCCTGCTCGGCGTGGAAGGATGGTACTCGACCAACATTCTCGGCAACCGCGACGGCGAGGTGCTCGACGACCCCGAGTCGTTCAAGACCAAGGAGGAGAGCAAAAAGTCCGTTCTGGACTACATCCTCCAGCCGCAGCTCTATCCCGATCTCTACGATCACCTGTGCCACGTCGTCCGGATCAACTATTACCCGCCGCGCGGCGACAACAAGGAAGGCTGGGACAATATCGATCTGGTGGGCTGGCTCGGGTACCCGATGCAGCTCAAGATCAACTTCCTCTGCCGCGACAGCATCCTGGCCGCTCCGATCGTGCTCGACGTCGCGCTGTTCCTGGACCTGGCGAAACGGACCGGCATGCACGGCATCCAGGAATGGCTGTCGTTCTACTTCAAGAGTCCCGTGCACGCGCCCGGCCTGTATCCCGAGCACGACTTGTTCATTCAGCTGATGAAGCTGAAGAACACGCTCCGCTATCTGAAGGGCGAGGAGCTCATTACGCATCTTGGCCGGGAGTACTACGACTAGTGGGCCGTACCCGGTGAACCAGTACCGCCGACACGACGTAGAACGCAGAGGCCGCAAAGCACGCACAGGTTGTTTTCGGAATGATTCGCTCTGCGGGCTCAGCGCGCTCTGCGTTGATCGTGGTGACCTGCCGTTCCTGGATCAGCGTGAACAGGCCACTAGTCCAGACCGATGAACAGCGCGATGATGCAACCGGCGCTCATTGGCGGCCTGGTGATGGGCGTGCTTTCCGCGCTCCCGATCATCTCAGCCGGCAACATCTGCTGCTGTCTGTGGGTCGTCAGCGGCGGCATCGTCGCGGCATATGTGCTCCAGCAGAATCAGCCCACCGCCATCACCATTGGCGACGGCGCGCTCGTGGGGCTGCTCGCCGGCATCACCGGCGCGTTTGTCTCGCTGCTGCTGTCGATTCCGATCCAGTTGATCGTCGCGCCGATGCAGCGCCAGGTGCTCGAGCGGCTGATCGATGCCGGCGACATGCCGCCTGAATTCAGAGAATATGCGGCCGCATATGTCGGCGGCATCACGGGCATCTTGATCAGCTTCATCACGACCCTGTTCGCCGGCCTGGTGTTCTCTACGCTAGGCGGGGTGATTGGCGCCGCGATCTTCCGCCGGCCCCCGGACACGTCGACGACGGTGCTCCCGCCGAGTCCTCCGTACACTCCATCCGGTCCGGCCGTTCCGCCCCCGCCCATGTAGTGCACCCGTGTAGCGCACCTCTTTAGAGGTGCGTATACGTGCGTTTGGGTGCGTCTGCGTGCCACCACTGGCACGCACCGGCTATGCCGTGCACCCCTTCAGGGGCGCCTGCATTAGAATCGGCCGATGGCCGATCACAAAATCTCCGCCGAATACGACGACCTCCTCCGCGAAGACCGCACGTTTGCGCCGTCTGCCGCGTTCCGCGCCGCCGCGCACGTCGCCGACGAGCGCCTGTACGCGGAAGCGGATCGCGATCCGGAAGCGTTCTGGGCCCGGTTCGCGAGCGAGCTCGAATGGTCACGACCGTGGGATCGCGTGCTCGACTGGCAACCGCCGCACGCCAAATGGTTCGTCGGCGGGAAAATCAACGCCAGCGTCAATTGCCTCGATCGGCACCTGGGTGGCCCGCGCCGGAACAAGGCCGCAATCGTGTGGGAAGGCGAACCCGGGGATCGTCGCACGCTCACCTACCATGATCTCCACCGCGACGTCTGCGCGTTCGCCAACGTCCTGAAGTCGCTCGGCGCGCGGAAAGGCGATCGCGTCGCCATTTACATGCCGCTCATTCCGGAGCTGGCGATTGCCATGCTCGCGTGCGCGCGGATTGGCGCGATTCACAGCATCGTGTTCGGCGGGTTCAGCGCCGAGTCGCTCCGCGATCGCATCAACGACGCACAGGCGAAGCTGCTCATCACGGCGGACGGCGGCTACAGGCGCGGACAGATCGTCCCGCTCAAACAGATCGCGGACGAAGCGATCGCCGGTACGCCGTCAATCGAGAAAGTCATCGTGGTTCAGCGAGGGGCCGGCGTAATGCCGGTCCGCATCACGGAGGGGAGAGACCACTGGTATCACCGGCTGATGCAGGACGCCCCGTTGAAGTGCGATCCCGAGCCGATGGACGCCGAGGACATGCTCTACATCCTCTATACCTCGGGAACGACCGGCAAACCGAAGGGGATCGTCCACACGACCGGCGGGTACCTCGTTGGCACCTACGCCACGACCAAGCTCGTGTTCGATCTTCGCGAGGAGGACGTGTACTGGTGCACGGCGGACATCGGGTGGGTGACCGGACACAGCTACGTCGTGTATGGGCCTCTCGCGAATGGCGCGACTGTGCTGATGTACGAGGGCGCACCCGACTGGCCAGAGAAGGATCGCTTCTGGGCGCTGATCGAGCGGTACGGCGTGACGATCTTCTACACTGCGCCCACCGCCATACGCGCGTTCATGCGATGGGGCACCGACTGGCCGCAGCGCCGCGATCTCAGCTCGCTGCGCGTCATCGGATCGGTCGGCGAGCCCATCAATCCCGAAGCCTGGGTCTGGTACTACCGTTTCATCGGCGGCGAGCGCTGCCCGGTCGTCGACACGTGGTGGCAGACTGAAACGGGCGCGATCATGATTTCGCCGCTTCCGGGAGTGACCACGTTGAAGCCCGGGTCGGCCACCCGTCCGTTCCCGGGAATTGCCGCCGAGATCCGCAACGAGCGCGGCGAGACCGTCGAAGGAGCCGGGGGAGGGCTGCTCGCGTTGACGCGGCCCTGGCCGGCGATGCTCCGCGGGATTTACGGCGATCCGGACCGCTACGAACGCCAATACTGGAGCAAGTGGGGTCCGGATGTGTATGTGACCGGCGACGGCGCGAAGCGTGATAGCGACGGGTACTTCTGGCTGCTCGGCCGCGTGGACGATGTGATCAACGTGGCTGGTCATCGCATAGGCACGATGGAAGTGGAGAGCGCGCTCGTCGATCATCCGAGCGTTGCCGAGGCTGCCGTCGTGGGACGCGCGCACGAGATCAAGGGGCAGGCGATCGCGGCGTTCGTCACGCTCAAGGAGGGCGCGCAATTCACCAAGGATCATGCCGACGAGCTCAAGGAGCACGTCGTGCGCAAGATTGGCGCGATCGCGAGGCCGGACGACATCCTCTTCACCGCCGACCTTCCGAAGACCCGCTCTGGAAAGATCATGCGCCGGCTGCTCCGCGACATCGCGGAAGGAAAGGCGCTTGGGGACACGACCACGCTGGCAGACCCGGCGGTGGTCGCGAAGCTGAAGGCGAACTACGAAGAGCGGGATGTTTGAGAACTACGTGCTCGCCGGGCGTGCGCCCGAGGTTGCCGCGTCCACGTGCTCGATGCGGTTGCGGCCGAACCTCTTGGCTCGATCCAGCGCGGCCTCTGCCTCGGTGAGGACCCGTTCGGGATCGATGAGATCGCCGGGTTTCGGCCTGTAGTTCAGGACGGCGCCACTCAGCGTGATCCGGACGGGCAGATCGGTGCGGTGATCGGTGAATTCGAGCCGCCCCTCGACCGTTGACCGCACCCGCTCGGCCAGGCCCTTGGCGTGGTCGGCGTCCGCGCCGGTCAGCAGCACCGCAAACGAATCTTCGCTGTACCGCGCCACCCAGTCGTGCTGCCGGAAAAACGCGCGAATCAGAATCCCGAGCCGCTCGAGCAGTTTGTCGCCCACTCCATAGCCGTGCTCCTGATTAATCTCCGACAGGTGGTCTACGTCGAACAGGATGAACGACAGCGGATGCCCGAGCCGGCCTGCGCGGTCCGCTTCCTTCAGCAGCACCGTATCCAGCAGCGGCCGCGTGTGGAGCGTCGTCAGCTGGTCGATGATCGCCGCGCCGGTCGGTTCGAGCTGGGCGCGGACGGTGAATGCGGCAAGGACGTCGAACGACGCGCGCCTCACGAGCTGCGCGACCACGGGCCACGGTTCCGAGGTGGCGCCGATCTCTTCGTCGAGGGCGAGCTCGTCGATCGCCGTGCGCTCGGTCAGGTAGAAAAAAACAAACAGCCGCCGGATTGAAAGGCCGCGCTCCAGCACCATCCGGTAGAGGTCCTCGACCAGGCCGCCGAGGCCGTCGGCGCCGCCGTCGCGCACCGCAAACGACAGCAGCTGCACGAGCATCTGTCCCACCCGCGTGCAGTAGTCGGGATCGACCCTTTCGGCACCGCTGAAGGGGAAGATGGCAATGGTGTCCGCAGCGACCAGGTCGCCGCGCTCGGTCAGGACCGCAGAGATCTGCTGCCGCAGGTCGTCCTGCATTCGGCCGCCGTCCGAATCTTCGAAACCGTCCGGAACTGTGGCCATGGGCAGTGCCGCCCATATTCCCCCATACGGCAGGCGCGTGCAATATACGCGGCCGGAATGGCGATAATGCCGCGACCACTTTCCGGTGAGCGAAGCCGCCCGAAACCCTCAGCGAAGCCTCGAACGCCCACCGAAACCTCTCCGAACTTCGGCGAAGCCGGTGGAGTGCAGTCGTGGGCAACGGCGGGCCGCACCGGCGGGCGCTACGGACATCAGCGACTCGAGCCGAAACATCAGGTGCAGAGACTGGCAGCAGTGTCCGTCTTCGGCAGAGGTGTGCTCCGCGATCGCCTCATATATTGGTGTGATCGCGGCGCATCTTGAAAAACCTGAGAATTCGAGCAGCAGCGCAGCGCGAAACGTGGCTGCTGCCCGGCCCCGGTCGGGTTCGTAATATGAAGATTTTCAAGCAGCTTGGAGCGAGGAGACGTGCGTAAGAAGATCGGTGAGTGCCTCATCCAGGCAGGCCTCATCACTGAAAACGATCTCCGAACCGCGCTGGCCGAGCACAAGCGCACCGGCGAGCGCATCGGCGTCGTCCTCGTACGTCTGAACCTCGCCACCGAGAAACAGATCGCGAAGGCGCTCGCGCTTCAGCTTGGGTTCCCCTTCGTGAACCTCGCCGAGAACCCCCCGGATCCAAACGCGGTCGTCCTGATTCCCAAGGACGTCGCGCTGAAACGGGTCTGCGTCGCCGTCGGTCTCGAGAAGAAGCTGCTGACGGTCGCGATGGCCGACCCGTTGCTCTTCAGCCTCGTCCAGGATCTCGAGTTTCAGACCGGACACCGCATCAAGCAGGTTGTCGCGACCCGCGGCGATATCATCGACGCGATCCAGACCAGTTATCCTGACAAGGCGCTGGTCCGCACCACACAGCCAGGCGGCGAACTGGCGCTCACGCCGGCGACCTCCGCTGCGAGCCGCGGGAGCGCCTCGGACCCTTCGCCCGAGATGGCGCTCGCGCGGCGCCTGGAAGAGGAAGTCTTCGAGCCGAACGCCGGCCCGCAGGAGCGCAGCGAAGCGGCGCCCATCATCGACCTCGTCGACCTCGTGGTGAAGAGCGCCGTGAAGAGCCGCGCCAGCGACATTCACGTGGAGCCGATGGAAAAAGGCGTGCTGATCCGGCACCGCCTCGACGGCCTGCTGAAAGAAGTGATGGACCTGCCCAAGTGGGTCCACGAAGGGCTGATCGCGCGCCTCAAGATTATGGCGGGAATGGACATCGCCGAGAAGCGGCTGCCGCAGGACGGCCGAATCCGCGCGACCACCGAAGACGGGTCTCCGGTCGACTTCCGCGTCTCGACGCTGCGTACGCTCTTCGGCGAGAAGGTCGTGATGCGCGTGCTCGATCACCGCAAGGGCGTTCCCGCGCTCGAGGAGATCGGCATGTCCGCCACCGCGCTCGAAGAGGTGCGCGGGTTCCTGCGGCATCAGCACGGGATGATTCTCGTGGTCGGCCCGACCGGGAGCGGCAAGAGCACGACCCTCAGTTCGGCGCTCTCCACGCTGCAGTCGGAGCGCACCAACATCATCACGATCGAAGATCCCGTCGAATACCAGATTCCCGGCGTCAACCAGACGCAGATCAACGAGAAGATCAAGCTCACCTTCGCGAGCGCGCTGCGATCGATCCTCCGCCAGGACCCGGACGTGATTCTCGTCGGCGAAATCCGCGACGCGGAGACCGCCAAGATCGCGATGCAGGCGGCGCAGACGGGCCATCTCGTGCTCTCGACTCTCCACACCGACGATGCGCCGTCGGTCGTCACCCGCCTGGCGGACATCGGCACCGAGCCGTACGTGATCGCCGGGGCACTGGTGGGCGTCGTCGCGCAACGGCTGGTTCGCCGGCTGTGCGTGAACTGCCGGCGCCAGTACACCCCCCCGGCCGAAACGCTGCGCCTGCTGAACATCGCGGAGACCGACGCCGCGGCGATCCCGTTCTACAAATCGGTCGGCTGCGACCAGTGCAACCACACCGGCTACCGCGGGCGAATCGGGATTTACGAGGTGATGAAGGTCACCGACAAGCTGCGCCGCCTCATCGCGTCGCGCGCGCCCGAGGATCAGGTCCGCGAAGCGGCGATCGCCGGCGGCATGCTCACGCTGGGCGAGGACGGCCTGTCGAAAGTGAAGAGCGGCGTCACAACGCCTGAGGAACTGCTCCGGGTCGTGACCGAGGTGCGCGAGATGCGCACGCTGTGCTCGGGCTGCGGCGCCGCGGTCGGCGTGGACTTCGTGGCGTGCCCGCAGTGCGGCAAGCGGCTGAACAACGGGTGTCCGCATTGCAGCCGGTCGCTGCAGCCGGGCTGGAGCTTCTGTCCTTACTGCGCGCGTAGCACCGAGACGAAGAAGCAACCAAAACGGATTCGCGAACCACGCGGAGCGCGCCGGGAACTGCCGGCAGGCAACGTGGCGGAGTTCAAAAAATAACGGTGAAAAATTACTACGAGCTCCTCGAGGTCGCGCCGACCGCGTCGTCCGAGGACATCAAACGGGCGTTCCGCCAGCAGATTGCGCGGTACCACCCCGATAAAGTCCAGCACCTCGGGAAGGAATTCCAGGCAATGGCGGCCGAGCGCGCCGCCGAGCTCACGGAAGCTTACCGCATCCTGTCGCACGACCAACGGCGCGCCGAGTACGATGCGGCGCGTACGGGCCACTCGACCGCGACCGGGGTCGTTGCTCCAACTCCGCCCGCTCCCGAGCCGGTCCCCACGCCCGAACCGTCGGAGGAAGCCGGCCGGCGGGGCCCCGCGCAGTTCGTCAACGAGCGCGCCAGCGCCGACGCCTACGTGCGAAAGGCCATCCTCGATCGCTTCCGGAATGCGTTCACGCAGGTGGCTGCAGGCGGCTACGACGAGTCGCAGGTGCGCGGATTCGACATCTCCTGCGTGCCGAAATCCAAGCTGTTCGCCCGCAACAAAGGTCCGCGCGTTCTGGCGCGGTTTGTCGCGCAGGTTGACGCCGCCACACTTACGGACACCTGGGCGCAGGCGGGCAAGTGGAACGTCCCCGCGGACGACGCGATCTGCGTGCTGCTCATGGGTATGTCGGTGGCCCCGCCCCGCGAGCTCGCGGATGCCATCAACGAGCAGCGCCGCCGTCCTGCACGCGGAGCGAAAGTGACCGTGATTCCGGTCAACGCCAGCACCTGGGAGGCGCACATGCCGACCGATGCCCCGCCTGTCGCCAAGAACCTGCTGGCCCGGCTGCGCAGCAGCGGTTAGCGCGGTATCCGGCCGGGCGAACGATCGCGTGAACCTTCGGCGGACTGCCGTCGTATCCTGTTAGAGCATGGCACTCATCGAAACCGTGGACCTCTGGAAGACCTACCGCATGGGTGCGGAGGAGATTCACGCCCTGCGTGGCGTCTCGGTTCAGATCGAGCACGGCGAATACGTCGCGATCATGGGGCCGTCGGGATCGGGGAAGTCGACGCTGATGAACCTGATCGGCTGCCTCGATACGCCCAGCCAGGGGTCGTACCTCCTGAACGGGAAACAGGTGAGCCAGATGAACGACAACGAGCTGGCGCGCATCCGCAACGAAGAGATCGGATTCGTGTTCCAAACGTTCAATCTGCTGCCGCGTGCGACGGCGCTCCGAAACGTGGAGCTGCCGCTGGTCTACGCCGGCGTGACCGCGCGCGATCGGGAGCAGCGCGCCAAAGCGGCGCTCGACACAGTGGAGCTCACCTCGCGCATGAACCACCGTCCCAATGAGCTGTCGGGCGGCCAGCGCCAGCGCGTGGCGATCGCGCGCGCCCTGGTGAATAACCCGTCCATCCTTCTCGCCGACGAGCCCACCGGCAATCTCGACTCGAAAACCGGTCAGGAAATCATGGGCGTGTTCGAGCGCCTGCACCAGGCGGGCAATACGATCGTGCTCGTTACCCACGAAGCCGACGTGGCCGCGTTCGCCTACCGCACCATTCAGATTCGCGACGGTCAGGTGGAACACGACGTGCGCCGCGCGGCCTGAGCCGCGGGCCGTCACATCGGCTTGCGACGGTTCCTCTCATGGTGAACCTGTCGGGCCACGAGCGTCACTCGAGCTCCCTTGTTACAATCCCGCTCCGGAATGGCACTTCACGTGCGGTTCTGGGGAGTGCGCGGCTCAGCCCCGTGGGCGGCGGCCGACTGCATGGGATACGGCTGCAACACGCCGTGCGTCGAGGTGCGGGACGACCGATCGGGCCGACTGCTGCTGATCGACGCGGGCACCGGTATCGTCTCGCTGGGTGAGTCGCGGCCCGACCTGCCGGACGACCTCACGATCCTGCTCACGCATTACCACTGGGACCACGTGCACGGCTTGCCGCTGTTCCGCCGCTTTTACGTTCCAGGCGGACGGCCGCTGATTGCGGGCCCGAGGCTCGGTGGCGTCGAAGATGGGTGGCTGGAGACGCTGTTCCGCCCTCCGTTCTTTCCATCGACGCTTGCGGATCTGCCCTCGTCGCCGCACGTATCGTTGTTCGAGGCCGGCGACGCCCAGATCGGCGGCTTTCGAATCGGCATGCATCGGCTTCATCACCCCGGCGGGTCGGTGGCATATCGCATCAGCGGCGATTCGGGCGATCTCGTGTTCGCCACCGACCACGAGTGCGGCGACGCGCAGCGCGACGGCAATCTCGCCACATTTGCGTTCAACGCGGCCGCGCTGGTGCTCGACGCGCATTTCACGCCCGAAGAGTGGGAGCGGAACAAAGGGCAGGGCCACAGCAACTGGCGACAGTGCGCCGAGCTCGCGTCGGCGGCCAGCGCGGGGCACCTGTGGCTATTTCATCACAAGCCGGGTCGGCCCGATGTCGAGGTGAAGGCGATCGAGTCACAGGCGCGCCGGATCTTCCCGGCGACGAGCGCGGCCCGCGAGGGAGAGACGTTCGTTATTTGAGTGACGGGACAGTCGCAAGTCGCAGGTCGCGAGTCGCAAGTCAAGTCGCCAGTCGCAAGTCAAGTCGCCAGTCGAAAGTCACTAGTCCGGCGGCTATCGTCTCTCTTTCCAGTCCGACTCTTCGAGATGTTCGATGAGACCCCGCAGCATTTTCCCGATCTCCGCATACATGTCCTCGAACGCCTTGCGCTCCGCGTTGCTGATGTAGCCGCGCCCTTCGGCGATGCGCAGATGCGTCCGGATCTCTCGAGCGCCGCCTTTCGAGTCATAGAGATACTTCGCGAAATGGCGGTCGGTCTTCTGCTCGAATCCCTCCGATATATCTGCGGCCACGCGGATGGAGGCGCGATTGGGCTGGCTGCTCAAGTCGCCGTCGCGGACGAACCCCGGACGTTTGAGCATTGCAGAAATTTCATCCGCCGCCCGGAGAGCCTTTTGATAAACCTGCAATTCCTCGACGGTTTTGGCCATGACGTCGATGCTGAGGCATCTTTCATGCCTGCACCGACGGCTGAAGCCTTGATTCGATTCTTGCGACTCGCGCCTTGACTTGCCATTCGAACCTTGACTTGCGATTCGAACGTTGACTGGCGACTTGCGCGTTGACTTGCGACTTGCGCCTTGACTTGCGACTCGCGACTGACTTGCGACTAGAGCCTTGAGACTTGCGACTGTCGGGGGCTCAGATCGCCGCCCAGTGTCCCGCGGCGATTTCCCTCAGGGCCGCGTCACGGTTCACCATCGCCGGATCGAGGACGATGCGACTGCGTGGCGCGTCGGGATCCGTGACCGGAATCGCAGACAGCAGGGCGCGGGTGTAAGGGTGCCGCGGCGAGGCGAACAGCGCGGCAGACGGGCCGACCTCCACGATTTTCCCGAGATACATGACCGCGACGCGGCTGCAGATGTGCTGCACGAGCCGCAGGTCGTGCGCGATGAACAGGTAGGTGAGCTTCAGGCGCTGCTGAAGATCCATCAGCAGGTTCACCACTTGCGCCTGCACCGATACGTCGAGCGCCGACACCGGCTCGTCGAGCACGACGAACGACGGGTTCAGCGCCAGCGCCCGCGCGAGTCCGATGCGCTGGCGCTGCCCGCCGCTGAACTGGTGCGGATAACGCTCCAGATGCGCCGAGTCGAGGCCGACGAGGTGAAAGAGCTCCGCCACCCGTTCGCGCCGCGCGCGGCGGTCGCCGCGGCGGTGAATCACCAGCGGCTCCTCGACGATCTGTCTCGCTCGCATGCGCGGGTTCAGGGACGAATAGGGGTCCTGAAACATGATCTGCATGTCGCGGCGCGCCTCGCGCATGCGGCCCCTCGAAAACGTCAGCACGTCTTCGCCGCGGAACCGCACCGATCCGGACGTCGGCTCGATCAGGCGCAGAATGCACCGTCCGGTGGTGGTCTTTCCGCTACCCGATTCCCCGACGAGGCCGAACGTTTCTCCCTCCTCGACCCCGAAGCTCACGTCGTCGACCGCACGCACCAGGCTCCCGCGGCGGAGCAGGCCGCCGCCGCGCCTGAAGTGCTTGACCAGGCTGGAGACTTCAACGAGCGGCATCGAAGCGATCGGCGTGGAGATGGCAGCGTGCGGTGTGACCGTCGCCGACCAGATGATCGGCGGGAACCTCGCAGCCGCAGGCTTCGATGCGCTCCGGGCAGCGGGGATTGAAGGCGCAACCGTCCGGCAGCGCGCCGAGCATCGGTACCGATCCTTCGATAGTCCGCAGCCGCGTGCCGCCGGCGCCGCCCGGAATCGACGCGAGCAGCCCGCGGGTGTACGGGTGGCGCGGATCGCGAAAGATAGCGCGCACAGGGCCCTGTTCGACGATACGGCCCGCGTACATCACGGCGACACGGTCGGCGGTCTCCGCTATCACGCCGAGATCGTGCGTGATGAGGAGCAGCGACAGGTTGAATGCCGACTTCATGTCGCGCAGCAGCTCGAGAATCTGCGCCTGGATGGTGACGTCGAGAGCCGTGGTCGGTTCGTCGGCGATCACGAGGGACGGGCGGCACGCCAGCGCCATCGCGATGAGCACGCGCTGGCGCATGCCGCCTGAGAGCTGATGCGGGTAGTCGCTGACGCGGCCGGCGGCGTCAGGAATCCGGACAGCTTCGAGAAGCTCCACGGCGCGTGCTTTTGCCTCGCGCCGCGTGGCGCGGACGTGCACGAGGATCGTCTCGGCGATCTGATCGCCGATGGTGAAGACCGGGTTCAGCGCCGTCATCGGCTCCTGAAAGATCAGTGCGATGTCTGCTCCGCGGATCTGCCGCATCTCGGCTTCAGAGAGGGTCAGCAGCTCGCGCCCTTTGAACCTGATGCTTCCGCTCGCAATCCGGCCGGGCGGCTGCACCAGCCGCATGATCGAGAGAGCCGTCACCGACTTGCCGCTGCCCGATTCGCCCACCAGCCCGAGCGTCTCGCCGGCGCGCACTTCGAAGCTCACATCGTTGACGGCCGGCACCGGTCCCTTCGGCAGGTCGAACGTCGTCGTTAGCCGACCGACTTGCAGCAACGGCTCGGCCACGATCCCCGCAGGGTCGTGATTCATGTCCTCTACAGACCCGTTTCCTCGTGGACGCCGAACACCACCCGCATCGCGTCGGCGATCTCGCCAAGAGTGGCTTTCGCCTCGACAGCCGCCACAATCGCCGGCAGCAGGTTGGTACCGTCCCGCGCCGCGCTGGTGACCATGGCCAGCGCCCGATCGCAGTCGGTTCCGCTGCGGCTGCCGCGAAGCGCGCGAACGCGGTCGATCTGCAGCCGTTCGACTTCCGGGTCTACACGGAACACCTCGACACGCGCGCGGCCATCGGCTTCGCCGGCAAAGCGGTTGACGGCGACCACCACCGACTCGCCGGAGTCGATCGCCAACTGCGCGCGATAGGCGGACTCCTGAATCTCGCGCTGGATGAAGCCGGTTTCTATGGCGGTGAGCGTGCCTCCCGCACGCTCGATTCGGCCGAGAAGCGCTTCCGCCTCTCGTTCGATCGCATCGGTAAGGGCTTCGATGGCTTCGGCGCCGCCCACCGGATCGACGGTATTGGTGACGCCGGTCTCCGAAGCGATGATTTGCTGCGTTCGAAGGGCAATGCGTGCCGCTTCTTCCGTCGGCAGCCCCAGCGCCTCGTCGCGTCCGTTGCAGTGCAGCGACTGCGTGCCGCCGAGCACCGCAGCCATCGCCTGAATCGCCACCCGGACGATGTTGTTGTCCGGCTGCTGGGCCGTGAGCGTGCTGCCGGCGGTTTGCGTGTGAAACCGAAGCTGCTGCGCGCGCGGATGGGTCGCGCCGAACCGCTCGCGCATGATGCGGGCCCAGAGCCGGCGGGCGGCGCGGAATTTCGCAATCTCCTCGAGAAAGTCGTTGTGCGCGTTGAAGAAGAACGACAGGCGCTGTCCGAAGGTGTTCACGTCCAGACCCGCATCGAGTGCGGCCTGCACGTACGCAACGGCGTGCGCGAAGGTGAACGCCACCTCCTGGACCGCGGTCGACCCCGCCTCTCGGATGTGGTAGCCGCTGATGGAAATGGTGTTCCAGTTCGGCATTTCCCGCGCGCAGAAGGCGAAGATGTCCGTGACGATGCGAAGCGACGCGCGGGGCGGGTAAATGTAAGTGCCGCGGGCGACGTACTCCTTGAGGATGTCGTTCTGGATCGTGCCCGCGAGCCTTGCCGGCGCGATATTCTGACGGCGGGCGACCGCGAGGTACAGGGACAGCAGGATGACCGCGGTCGCGTTGATCGTCATCGACGTCGACACGCGGTCGAGCGGAATGCCTTCGAAGAGCAGCGCCATGTCCTCGATGGAATCGATGGCAACGCCGACCCGCCCGACCTCGCCCGCCGCGAGCGGGTGGTCGGAGTCGTACCCCATCTGCGTCGGCAGGTCGAACGCGACGCTCAGTCCGTTGACGCCCTGCGCAAGCAGGTAGCGATACCGCTCGTTGGACTCTGTGGCGCTGCCGAAGCCGGCGTACTGGCGCATCGTCCAGAGCCGGCCGCGGTACATCGTCGGCTGAATGCCGCGCGTGAACGGATACTCGCCGGGAAAACCGAGGTCGCCCATCGTGCAATGTCGTCGGACGGCTGAGTTGGAGGGCTGCACTCGCGTTGCCGGAACGCCGTGCGACCGTTCCGGCATTGTACCGCGAAGTACCGGCAAGGCGCCAAAAGCGTGGCTGTAAGTGCTTGACAGTGCGGCGATTTCACCTTACACTCGACCATACCTGCACAAGTATTCCGGAACAGCTTGGCTGCCCGGTCTCTGTACATCGCCGAGGTGTCGCGCAGGTCCGGATCGGGAAGCGCCCCGGAACGCGGCCCGGCGGCGTAGGAGGGAACGAGACATGGACGACGTGGTCAACCGGTTTGCGCGGGAGTTGGCCGACGCGATTGCCGCGGCAGTCGCCGAGAATTCCCAGGTCGAAGCGTGCCGCGAAAAGGCGCGGGCGGCCGGTTTCGAGATGAAGGTGACCCTCGAAGCCGTCGTCGGATTCGTCAACCGATCGCAGACGGCGCTCGCCAAGGTGGGTCCTTCGGCACGCGCGGCCCGCGAGATTCAAACGCGCCGCACCTTCGAGGTGACGGCGAACGATCGCCGGTTCCTCCGCTCGCTGCGGATTGCGGCGGACGAAACCACCGAACCGGTGGAGTAGATAAAGGTAAAAGGTAAAAGGCAGAAAAATAACTTCTTCCTTCTGCCTTTTGCCTTCTTCCTTCTTTACCTTTCCTTCAACTGACTCGCCACACGCGCCGCGGCAGCCGCGGCGGCCGCCGGATCCCCAAGGTAATAGTGCCGAATCGGCCTGAGCCGCTCGTCGAGCTCGTACACGAGCGGAATGCCGGTCGGGATGTTCAGTTCCACGATGTCCGACTCGGACACGTCGTCCAGGTACTTCACCAGCGCGCGCAGGCTGTTGCCGTGGGCGGCAATCAACACGCGCCTGCCGCTTTGGATCGAAGGCGCGATCGTGTCGTGCCAGTAAGGGAGGAACCGCCCGACGGTCTCTTTCAACGATTCGGTGAGCGGCAGTTCGTTCGGCTGCAGTGATGCGTAACGCGGATCGCGCGACGCGTGGCGCTCGTCATCCGGGGCGAGCGGGGGTGGCGGGATGTCGTAGCTGCGCCGCCAGATCTTGGTCTGCGCCTCGCCGTGCTGCGCGGCGGTCTCCGCCTTGTTGAGACCCTGGAGCGCCCCGTAGTGGCGCTCGTTCAGCCGCCACGTCTTGATGACGGGAATCCACAGTTGATCCATGACGTCGAGCGCGATTCCCAGCGTGCGAATCGCGCGCTTCAGCACCGACGTATACGCGATGTCGAAGACGTAGCCCCCGTCGCGAAGCAATCGGCCGGCCTCGCGGGCCTCCTCGCGGCCGCGCTCTGACAGATCGACGTCGGTCCACCCTGTGAACCGGTTCTCCTTGTTCCAAGTGCTTTCGCCGTGGCGGAGGAGGACGAGTTTGAACATATGAGTTGTGTCGGGCTCCGCGTTGATCGTCGTCTCACCGGGCGGCGAGCGCGCGAATCGCCGCGCGCCCCGCGAACGCCGCGCTGGATCCGAGCTCCTCTTCGATACGCAGTAACTGGTTGTACTTGCACACCCGGTCGGTCCGGCTTGCCGAACCGGTCTTGATCTGTCCTGCCGCGGTGCCGACCGCCAGATCGGCGATGGTGGCGTCCTCTGTCTCACCCGATCGATGAGAGATGATCGTCGCGTATTTCGCGTCGCGGGCCATGGCGACCGCGTCGAGCGTTTCGGTGACCGTGCCAATCTGATTCAACTTCACGAGCAACCCGTTGCCGACACCGTCGGCGATCCCCCGCTTCAGGATCTCCGGGTTGGTCACGAACACATCGTCTCCGACGAGCTGCACGCGGTTTCCCACCGCCTTGGTGAGCGCCTGCCACCCCTGCCAGTCGCCTTCCGCGAGGCCGTCCTCGATGGAAATGATCGGATACTGCTTCAGCCAGTCCTCGTACAGACGCACCATTTCCTCTGACGTCCGATCCGGCTCGCCCGACTTCTTGAACGTGTATCGGCCGCCGCCGGCCCACAGCTCGCTCGACGCGACGTCGAGCGCGATGAACACCTCGGCACCCGCCTTCAGGCCGGTTTTGCCGACGGCCTCGAGCACCACTTCAACCGCCTCGCGGTTCGATTTCAGGTTGGGCGCGAAGCCGCCCTCGTCGCCGACGCCGGTCGACTGTCCGCGACCCTTCAGGATGCCGCGAAGCGCGTGAAAGATCTCCGCGCCGGTTCGCAGCGCCTCGGCGAACGACGGGGCGCCGACCGGCATCACCATGAACTCCTGAAAATCCACGCTGCTGTCCGCGTGAGCCCCGCCGTTGAGAATGTTCATCATCGGAACGGGCAGGGTGAAGCGATCGTTCCCGTACAGCGCACCCAGATGACGGTAGAGCGGTGTCTTCGCGGAGGCCGCCCCGGCACGCGCCGCGGCCATGGACACGCCGAGGAGCGCGTTCGCACCGAGCCGGCTCTTGGTGGGAGTGCCGTCGAGCGCGATCATCGCCTCGTCGAGCGCGCGCTGGTCGAGCTCGCGATTCATCAGCGCCTTTGCGATCTCGCCGTTCACGTTCGCGACGGCGCGGCGCACGCCTTTTCCCAGATACCGGGATCTGTCGCCGTCGCGGAGCTCGAGCGCCTCGCGTTCGCCCGTCGACGCGCCCGAGGGGACCGCCGCGCGCCCGAACGCGCCGTCCCCGAGCGTCACCTCCGCTTCAACCGTCGGATTGCCCCGCGAATCCAGGATCTCCCGCGCGTGAACACGACTGATTCTCATACGCTCTTCCGGCGATACGTTGTCCGCTTCCGACGATACCTGATCCGCCTGCACCGACTGCCGGTCCGCCTGAAGGCGGACACTGCTGCGTAACTCGCGACTCCCCACTACGCTCCTCCGCCCCGCCGGTCCGCTTCCGCCTCGAACAGCAGCGCCTCCTCAGTGAGGGGCCCGATGAGCGGCTCGTCGTCGGTCGTCACGACGATCACGCCCGAATCGGTCATGGTATGGCGGCGTCGATCCTCCTCTGCGTTGTAGCCGATCAGGGCGCCGCGGGGAATCAGAACGTCGCGGTCAATGATGGCGCGGCGGATTCGCGCATGGCGGCCGACGCGCACACCGGGCATCAGAATGCACTGCTCGATCAGGCAGAAGCTGTGGACCCGGACGTTGGGACAGAGCACGCTCCCCTGGATGGAACTGCCGGAGACGATGCAGCCGGGCGAGATGATGGAGTCGAGCGCCTGGCCGGATCGCCGGCCGGCCTCGGCGAACACGAACTTCGCCGGGGGCGCCTGCGGCTGGTAGGTGCGCAGCGGCCATTCCGGATCGTACAGGTTGAACTCCGGGTTCACGTGACACAGGTCCATGTTCGCTTCGAAGTACGCGTCGAGTGTCCCGATGTCGCGCCAGTACTTCGACGCCTTCTTGTTCTCGTCGTAGAAGCGGTACGTGTAGACCGGCACCTGCTGGATGAGCGCCGGGATGATGTCCTTGCCGAAGTCGTGCGCTGTCGGCTGCGTGGCGTCTGCTTCCAGAGCCTGCACGAGCACGTCGGTGTCGAAGATGTAGACGCCCATCGACGCGAGCGCGAAATCGGGCGATCCGGGAATCGGGCTCGGGGCGCGCGGCTTCTCCTGGAACCCGGTGACGCGCTCCTGCTCGTCGATGGCGACGATGCCGAACCGGTTGCCTTCCGCGACCGGCACCTCGATGGCGGCGAGTGTTACCGCCGCCTGCCGCTCCTGGTGGAATCGGAGCATGCGCGCGTAATCCATCTTGTACACGTGGTCGCCGGACAGCACGATGAGGTAGCGCGGGTTCTCGCGCATGATCGAGTACAGGTTCTGGTAGACGGCATCCGCCGTTCCCTGATACCAGTGTTCCCCGACGCGCTTCTGCGGCGGGAGGATCTCCACGAACTCTCCCAGCTCCTCGGACACGATGCTCCATCCCATGCGGATATGGCGGTTGAGCGACAGCGACTTGTATTGTGTCGCGATGAAGACGCGCCGCAGGCCCGAGTTGATGCAGTTGCTCAGTACAAAGTCGATGATGCGGTAAGGACCGCCGAAGAAGACCGCCGGTTTGGCGCGTTCCTTCGTGAGCGGGTACAGACGTTCGCCCGCCCCGCCTGCGAGCACGATGACGAGGCTGTCGTCGAGGAGAGCGGCCATCGGCCTCAGCTTCTCCGGAGCACGACCCGCGCCGGCGCCCCGTCGCATCCGACGACCGGCAGGGGCAGGCACATCATCTCGTACATGCCGGGATCGACATGCCGCAGATTGAGCCCTTCGATCACGATGACGCCGCCGCCGAGCAGGATGTGGTGCGCCGGCGCGCCGGGCGTCTTGAACACTTCCACGGAAAGGTAGTCCACGCCGACCACCTTCACACCGTGCTCGACCAGGAACCGGGCCCCCGCTTCGGTCACGCCGACATAGTCAGCGTGAAATGCCGGCGACTCCCACAGCAGCGAGTTGCGCGTCTTCAGCAGGACGCGCACGTCGCCGGCAAAGCTGCTGCCCCGCAGCTCGTCCGGGCCGATGCTCGCGGCGCCGGGCACCTCGACGACGCGCGTCCGTCCGACCAGAAGGTCGAGCGGCAGCGCGTCGGCACCGGTGCCGTCTGCGAGGAAATGCCACGGCGCGTCCACGTGCGTGCCCGAATGCGCCCCGAAGTGCAGCGTGGATACGTTCGAGCTGTCGCCGTGCGCGATCCGCTTGACCGCTTCAAGGCTGAAGGGCGTGTTGCCGGGGTAGACGGGGAGATTCGGATGGAGAGGAACGGTTATATCGATGAGGGTCATGAGAGGCGCGGGCGGGCGGATGATAACACACGCGGGAAAGGCTGAAGTGCAGTCAGCAGAACGGTTTGACTTGCGGAAACACGCCGCCTATGATGGGCTGTTCGTCTTTTGAGTACTCACTTCGGGAGAGAGCCTGTATGTTGAATCGGCGAGGTGTGATGGCGCTCGGTTTGGTCACGGCATTGACGGCGTCGGCGACGCTCCTCGCCCAGAACGCCCCCAATCAGGCGCCCCAGAAGCTCACCGACGCACAGAAACGCGAAATCACAGCGATCGTGGCGGTGGTCGACGGCGTCGCTGCCGGCCAGCCGATGCCCAACGATCTGTCGCTCTCGTGGCTGCGCGACGATCTGTTGAAGGCTCAGGGCAACAAGCAATACGTGCCGTTCATCGTCTCGCTCGACGCGTCGAAAGTGCCGGGCGGAACGGTCAGCATGTATTGGCGCGTGGTGTCGAAGGACGCGGCGCCGCCGCCAGCTGCCGAGCAGCCGGGCAATAAGGGAAACGATCGCAACGACAAGAACGCGAAGCCGCCGGCGGCCGAATATGCCTACGAGGACATGGCTACGGTGAAGCTCGCGGGCGGCACGTCTGCGCGCATCAGCCGTTCGTTCACAGTGGGCCCCGGCAGTTACGACGTCTTCGTCGTCGTGAAAGAGCCGGCACCGGAACGGCAGCAGCGTAACGCGCCGCCTCCCAAGATCTCGCTGATCAAGCAGACGGTGGAAGTGCCGGACCTCTGGAACGAGGAGTTGGCGACCAGCTCGGTGATCGTGGCCGAACGCATCGATCCGCTGCCCGCGCCGCTCACGCCGCAGCAGCAGGCCGAACGTCCGTACGTCCTCGGCGCGATGGAGATCGTGCCCGCGCTGAGCACGAACCTCACGAAAAAGGCCGAGTTGTCGACGTTCCTGTTGATCTACAACGCCAAGACGGACGCGGCGAACAAGCCGGATGTGACGGTCGAGTACAACTTCTACGCGAAGCAGGGCGGGGCCGAGAAGTTCTTCAACAAGACGAATCCGCAGAACCTGAACGCGCAGACGCTGCCGCCGCAGTTCGACTTTGCCGCCGGCCACCAGCTGCAGAGCGGCCAGGCCGTGCCGCTCGCCTCGTTCCCGGAAGGCGACTACCGTCTCGAGATCAAGATTACCGACAAGCTGGCGAACAAGACGCTCACACGCGACGTGAATTTCAACGTGAGCGGCGCGTAGGTTCGCTTTCACACATGCCCGCCTCGAGGCTGATCGGATCGGCGGTTGTTGGCGGCCAGTTGTTGCTGGCCCTTCCGGCGCTCCTCTGCGCGCAGATGCCGGCCACTTCTCTCCAGCCGATCGGTCGGGTCGCCTCCTTCGCGCCCGGTTCGATTTCCGGTTTCGTTCAGGATGAGGACGGGACGGCGTTGAAGGGTGCCGTGGTGTCGGCGCTCGGCTCCACGACGACGTTCGCGGTGACGGACGAGAACGGCCGCTTCGAGCTGCGCACGCTGGCCCCAGGTCCATATCTGGTGCGCGCCCATATGCGCGGCTTCAACGCGCCCCGCGCCCAGATGGTGGAGGTGCGGTCGTCCGCGCGCGCGACGTCGTCGCTTGCGCTGCGGCGCGCCGGCGCGCCGGCGCCGATTCTCGCGGCGGGCTTCGGTGGAGTCCAGCCACCCGAGTCACCGCCGCCACTGAGTACCGCAGGTCAGGATGACGCCGAGCCGGCCGATTCCGAACCAGTCGGGCCGGCCGACCGAGCTGACCTGGACAGCCACGACGAGACCGCCTGGCGGCTGCGCCACACGCGCCGCGGCATCCTGAAAGATGTGACGATGCCGCTCGACGTGATCGATCCAACCGACCCAATCGGCAACGACCAGTTCGCGCGTGGGGCCGCCATCGCGGCCGCGGAAATTCTTGGCTGGGCCGTCGCTTCACCAGCTCGCGCCGCGACGAACTTCTTCGTGGACACGGCCTTCTCCGGCCAGGTGAACCTGCTCACGACAGGGTCGTTCGATGCGCCGCGGGAGCTGTTTTCCGGCGCGGCGATGTCGCGGGGCATCGCATACATGAGCGTCGGTGCTCCGGCTGGCCAGCAGGCCGACTGGAACGTCAGCGGCGCGTTCACGCAATCCGACATCGCGTCGTGGATCGTCGCGGGTGGCTACGCCACCCGGCTGCCGGCAACACATCGGTACGACATCGGTATGTCCTACAGCACGCAGCGGTACGATGGCGGCAACCCGCTGGCCTTGCGCGATGTGAAGGACGGCAGCCGTAATGTCGGCACGGTGTACGGCTACGACACGTTCACCATCAGTCCGGCGGTTTCGGTCACCTACGGCGGCCGGTACTCGCACTACGACTACCTCGAGAACCGGCGCGTCGTGAGCCCGCGCGTCGAGGCGACGATCACGCCAGCCGATCGCCTGCGCATCAGCGGCCTCGTCTCGCGGCGGGCGCATGCGCCCGGCGCCGAAGAATTTCTGCCTCCGGGAGACACGGGCATCTGGCTGCCGCCGCAGCGCACGTTCTCGTCGCTCGCCAGCGACCGTTCGCTCGAAGCGGAGCGGACGCTGCACACGTCCGTGCAGGTGGAACGCGACTTCTCCGGATCGACCATCTCGCTGCGCGCATTCCGTCAGCACATCGAGGACCAGCTCGTCACCCTGTTCGGAACCGACATGCCATCGCAGCCGAGCGCGAAGCTCGGTCACTATCTCGTCGGAAACATCGGCGAAGGCGACGCGGTTGGTTACGGCGCTGGTTTCCGGACCCTTGTGGCGGGACGCGTGCACGGCGCGATCGACTATTCGGTGACGCGTGCCACTCTCACATCCTCCGACGAGCTCAGCTACCTCGTGTTGATGGCGCCTTCGATCCTGCGCTCGGTGCCGGATCGAATCCACGACGTGTCGACGTCGGTCGAAACAACCGTTCCCGAAACCGCTACCCGCGTGCTCGTTCTCTATCGCGTGAGCAACGCATTCGCACGCGCGAAACACGAAGCGGGTTCGCTGCCGGGGTTCGACTCGCGGTTCGACGTGCAGGTCCGTCAATCGCTGCCGTTCATGAACTTCTCGAACGCCAAATGGGAAATGCTCGTCGCGATTCGCAACTTCTTCCGCGAAGGCGCTGTGGATCAGTCGGTGTACGACGAGCTCCTCGTCGTTCAGCCGCCCAAGCGCATCGTGGGCGGCGTGACCCTCCACTTCTAACCCTCGGTTGATCCGTAGTCGTGTTGATCCATAATATTGAATACGTGTCTACGTGTGTTTGGATAACAGACATGCGTCAGAATGCTCGAGATCGACGGAAGTTGCTGATTTTCGGTCATTTAGATCAGATCGACAAAGTTGGATCCGAGGTATGGGCTTTGCTACCTCGACGGCTCATCTGATGTTTCTGCTCCGTCCAACATGTCCAAATCCGCGCTGAATCTAGCGCCTCGCGACCGCGGCGAACGGTTGGACGGCGTGTTGTGGGGACCGAGCGGCCGATCGGAGCCGGGCGAAGGCCGCTGGCTCACCTGGAGCCGATCGGTACTCGCGGCCGGACTCGTGGTCGTCCTCGTCGGGCTCGGGATCGCCAATATCGCGATGCGGGCGCGATGGCACGAAGTCGAAGACGGCGTGTTGTGGGCGGCGCGATCGGAAGGGGTGACGGCAGTCGAGATCGTCCCCGGGTCGCCTGCCGACCTCGCGGGCATACGGGTCGGCGATGTGCTCCTGGCGGTGGACGGCGCCGCCGTCGAGAGCCCGGCCGACGTCGTGGAGTTCCAGCACACAGGGCGCGAAGGCACGCGGCTCTCGTACATGCTGCTGCGCCTGGGCAGCCGACAGGGGCTCGAAGTTTCGCTGGCGCCCGTGTCTCGTCCGAGCTCAATGTACTTCGTGCTCGCCGCGGTGGGGTTGTTCACGCTGCTGGTTGGCGCGTCGGTCCGTCTGCGCAGGCCGCGAGATCAGGCGACGCTCCATTTCTTCTGGCTCTGCGTCGCCTTCTTCGGAGCGTTCACTTTTTCCTTCAATGGACCATTCGACCGCCTGGACTGGATCTTCTACTGGGGCGACGCCATCGCCCTTGCGCTGCTGCCGCCGCTGCTGCTGCACTTCACGCTCGTTTTTCCCGAGCGTCCCGAGCGTAGGCGCCGGAAGCCGCGGACGTTCCTCGTGGCGCTGGTGTACGTGCCGGCCGCTGCCGTCTCCCTGCTTCGAGTGCTGACGGTCGCGCGCGGCGCCTCGGCCGACGGCGCGTCTTTCTCCCGGGCGCTGGACCTGCTGGATCGGACCGAACCGGTGTACCTGTTCGTGTGCGCGGCCGCAGCTGTTGGCGTGCTGATGAGGGCGTTCGGTGAAATCTCTTCGCTGACGGCGCGCCGGCAGCTCCGGTGGATCGCCTGGGGCACGCTGCTCGGGGTCGGTCCGTTCGCGTTTGGCTACGCGCTGCCGTGGGCGCTTGGCGTCGATCCGCCGCTTGCCCTGCAGCTCACGGCCGTTCCCCTTGGCCTCGTTCCCCTGGCATTCGCTTCCGCGATCGTTCGCTACCGCCTGCGCGACGTGGAAGTGATCATCAAACGCGGCCTCGCGTATACGGCGTTCCTTTCCGCGAGCGCCATTCTGTATTTCTCGATGGAGCGGCTGGCGGCGTTCATGTTCGCGAACGAAGCCGATCCGCACAACGCGATCGTGGCGCTGCTGGCCACCTTCATCGTGGTGCTTCTGGCGCAGCCAGTGAAGGAAGCCGTACAGAACGCGCTGGATCGCGTGTTCTACCGCGACCGTTACGACTACCGCCGCGCTCTGGTCGGCTTCGCCCGCGACCTGAACAGCGACCTCGACGTGGTCCGCCTCAGTCAGCGTCTCGTCACCCGGATTGTCGAGACGCTCGTCGTGGATCGAATGGCGCTGATGCTGGCGGATGAACGCCTGGGCGACTTCCGTACGATCGGCGACTTCGGCTTTTCGCAGCCGGTGCCGCGGCTGCCGCGCACCTCGAGTCTGGCGCCGCGTCTGGACGTCGGCCACACCGTTGCGCTCGACGATCCGATTGCTGCGGCGCGCTTCGCCGCCGAGGAAGTGGAATTCTGGCGCGACCAGGGCATCTACTACTTCGTCCCCTGCGTGTTCGAAGGATCGGCAATCGCGGTGCTCGCGCTCGGCCGCAAGGAGACGGACGAGCCGTTCAACAGCGAGGATCTCGGGCTGCTCACGGCTGTTGCCGGCCAGGTCGCCACGGCGATCGAAAACGGCCGCCTCTATCGACAGCTGCACCTGAAGGCCGAAGAGCTCGGCCGGATGCGCGAGTTCAACGACAACATCCTCGAATCGCTCGACGAAGGCCTGGTCGTGTACGACGCTGACGAGCGCATCGTGCGGTGGAACCGCGCGCTCGAGTCGTTCTACGGCGCCTCCCGCGCCGACGCGGTGGGCCGCCTCCTGACGGACGTTTTCGACGTGCCGTTCGTCGAAGCGCTGCGCGCCGCGCGCAGGGAACATCCGGGGGGCGCGTCGCTGTTCAAGGTGCCGCTGAGCGGCCGCTCCGGGCAGCGCGGCGAGGGCGATCCGGGCTCGCGGCCGCCCGGGCTGCTCGTCAATGTCACAGCGGTGCCGCTGCAGGGTTCGGGGGCGGCGGACGTGTCGGGGACCATCCTGTTGATCGAGGACATCACCGATCGCGTCCGGCTCGAGGAGCAGCTGCAGATTTCCGAGAAGATGGCGTCAATCGGCCTGCTCGCGGCGGGCGTCGCCCACGAAGTGAACACGCCGTTGACCGGCATCTCCAGCTTTACGCAGATGCTGCTCGACGGCGCCGACCCGCACGACCCGAAGACGGTACTACTCGAGAAGATCGAGCGCCAGACGTTCCGCGCCGCGAAGATCGTGAACGGCCTCCTCACGCTGTCGCGTCCTGGAACGCCGGGAGGCGAACGGACCGAGGTGGACGTCAACGCGATCGTCGCCGACGTGCTCTCGCTGCTGGAGCATCAGTTCGAGGTCGAGCGCATCAAGGTCCGGAGGGAGCTCGCGGCCTCGCCGCTGCCTGTCGTCGGCATCGAGCACCAGCTGCAGCAGGTATTTCTCAACCTGTTCCTCAACGCGAGGGACTCGATGCCGCGCGGCGGCTGGCTCACCGTCATGACCCGCATCGACGGCGACTCGCTTCAGGCCGAAGTGGCCGACACCGGGTCCGGCATTCCTCCGGAGCATCTCGCGCGCATCTACGATCCGTTCTTCACGACGAAAACGATCGGCCGCGGCACCGGCCTCGGCCTCTCGATCACCTACGGGATCGTGCAGGAGCACGACGGCTCGATCCGCTGCGACAGCGCGATCGGACAGGGCACTCGCTTCACGGTGACGCTGCCGCTCGCGGCGGCGGCCGCGCGCAGCGCGGCGCACTGACTGACCTTATGCCTACTACCCGCAACGGCACGCTCCTCGTCGTCGACGACGAGGAGATCATGCGCGAGATCCTCGAGACGCTGCTGACGCGCGACGGATACGAGGTGCGCGTCGCGGCGTCGGGCGAAGAAGGGTTGGAGCTCGCCCGGGCGCTGCCGTTCGACGCGGCGCTCGTCGACATCATGATGCCGGGCATCGACGGCATCGCGACGCTCGAGGAGCTGAAGCGGATCGACGAAGATCTCGCGGTCGTGATGATCACCGCCTACGCGTCGGTCGAGAGCGCCATCTCGGCGATGAAGAGCGGCGCGTTCGACTACATTACCAAGCCGTTCAAGAACGAAGAGGTGCTCGTCGTCATCCGCAACGCCATGGAGCGTCGGCGGCTCGTGCACGAGAACAGGAATCTGCGGCAGAACATCCAGGAGCGCTATCACAAGTTCGCGAACATCATCGGCCGAAGCCCCAAGATGCGGCAGGTGTTCGACCTGATCATCCAGGCCGCGCCGAGCCGATCGACGATTCTGATCCAGGGCGAGAGCGGCACGGGCAAGGAGCTCGTCGCGCGGGCGATTCACACGAACTCGTCGCGGTCCGAACGGTCGTTCGTGACCGTGAATTCGGGCAACCTGCCGCCCGATCTGCTCGAATCGACGCTCTTCGGGCACGTCAAGGGCGCCTTCACCGGAGCCGTCTATCCGAAGAAGGGGCTCTTCGATCTCGCCGACAAGGGGAGCATCTTCTTCGATGAGATCGGCAACGTTCCCCTCGAGACCCAGGCCAAGCTGCTGCGCGTCATTCAGGAGCGCGACTTCATGCGCCTGGGCGGGATGGAGACGATCAAGGTCGACGTGCGCATCATCGCGGCGACCAACGTCGATCTTCGCCAGATGATGGAGGAAGGCCGCTTCCGGGAGGATCTGTTCTATCGTCTGCACGTCATCTCGATTCACCTGCCGCCGCTCAGGGATCGCAAGGACGACATCCCGCTGCTCGTCCACCACTTCCTCGGCAAATACGGCGAGGAAAACCGCAAGGAAGGGCTCGAGCTGACGCCCGACGCGCTCGACCTCCTCACCGAGTACGACTGGCCCGGAAACGTGCGCGAGCTCGAGAACGTCATCGAGCGCGCAGTGGTGCTCACTCCCGGTCCGAGGATCGGCATAGAGCTGATTCCCGAGCACGTGCGGAAGGCGCCCCATTTCGCGATGCCGCAGTTCATGATTCCGCCGGAGGGCATCTCGTTCAAGGACGTGATCACCGATTTCGAGAAGCGGCTGATCGAGTCGACCCTCGAGGCGGCGGGGGGCGTGCAGAAGCGCGCCGCGGAGCTCCTCCACATCAAGCCGACGACGCTCAACGAGATGATCAAGCGGTACGACATCCGCCCGCGCCGCAAGCGCGCCGCGAACGGGCACGACGCCCCGGGGGAACCCGAGAACGGCGAGTCGCCCGCCCCGTCCGGCACGGTTGCGGGTCCGCTCACGCCGGCCGGCGCGTATGAGGAGAAATGAGTGAATTGGAGAGTTGGAGCGTTGGAGAGTTGGAAATGAAATCGAAGTCGAGAGTTCGAACTCACCAATTTTCCCAAGTCACCCACTCATGAACTTGGTGATGTTCACCTCGCGTTCCTGACCCGGGCGAAGATGCGCTCGTACTTGCCAAGCACGACGTCCCAGCGATAGTTGCGGCGCACGTAGTCGCGGCCGTTCTGTCCGAGGGCCGCGCGCAGCCGTCCATCGCTCACCAGCAGCTTGAGGCACTCGACAAACTCTTCGCGATCCGCGTAATAGAGACCGCCATTGCTCTTGACGCAATGCTCCACGAGCACCGCGCTGCGCGCATTGCACAGTATTGGCGTCCCGACGGCGAGCGCCTCGAGCGCAAGGAGCGACAGGCTTTCGTACGGAGACGGACACACAACAACCGTCGCGGCCTCGAGCGCCTGGACGCGCTCGCTGTCCGACAAGCGTCCCGCGAATCGAACGTAGGGTTCTTCCGGCAGCGCCATGAGCTTCACGCCCATGAGCGCCAGCGTCGCCTCGCCGCCCTCTTTCACGTAACTGCCGAAGTACTCGAGGAGCTCCTCGCACCCTTTCCCGGGATCGATCCGCCCGCCGTACAGGGCGACGGGGCCGTGCAGCCTGTGGCGCCTGCGGAACATCGCGCCGCGCGCGAGGAGGTGCGACGGATAGCCGCCGTCGCCGGCTTCCTCCTCGCCGCCCGCATTGGGCTCGCCATCGGGCTCGAGCGGCGGCCCCGGCTCTTCTTCATCCGCCGCCGGCGGCATCCGCGGGTAGGGGCGCTGCTGGGGGATGTCGACCCCCACTCCGACGACTTCTTCGAGCAGCGGGCGTTCGGCGAACTCGCGCTGGACGAACTCACGCTCACTGTCGGTGAGGTAGCAGAGCGCGCCGACCCGGCCGAACACATCCTTGAAGATCGAGAGCTTGATGGCCGGCTCGTCGTGCGCGGTCGAGACAAGGACGCTGCGCGCGGGTGCGATCTCGAGGCCCATAACGGTCGTTGCGTACAGATAGGTGAAGAACACCAGGACGTCGTACTGCTGATGCTGGCGCCGCAGGAACTCTACGAGCGGCGGGCACCACGGGCCTTGCTGCTTCAACCACTCGAGCTCGTCTGCGTGGCTGTGCGGGTGCGCCAGGATCCATTCGGAGTAGCGGTTGAACGCCTCGATGTCGCGGGTGCGCGCCGTCGCGAAGCGCCGCACCGTGACGCCGCGGATGCGATCGACCCCTTCGGGGTACTCGTTTCTCCACGTGATGTAGTCGCGCGCGCACGTCGTGAGCACGTCGACATCGTGTTGCGCCGCGAGCCGCTCGGCGACGAGCCGGCACAAATGCTCCGATCCGCCGAGCACCTCCGCGCCGTATCGCTGAACGACGATCGCGATTTTCATGAACGGCTCCGGGGTCCGCTTCCAGCGGAAGGAGCGGGTTCCGCCGGCGCCCCGCCCCGCGGGAGGATGGCAGTCAGCTCGCGGAGCACGCGGGCATCGCCGAAGTCGGCCAGGCGGCGGCGCTGCCCTGCGAGCACCTGCGCGCGCAGGGCGTCGTCGAACGCCAGCGCTCCCGCCAGCTCCGCCGCCTGCTCGAGATCTTTCGGCGAGAACTGTACGCCGGCGCCGCCGAGCGTCTCGGGCACGGCCGCCGCCGCATACGCGAGGATCGGCACGTCGGCAGCCATCGCCTCCAGGAGCGGCGCGCAGAATCCTTCGTGTTCGCTGAGAGAGATGTACACGGCGGCGTGGCGGTAGTAGACGGCGAGATCCTCGTCCGGCACCGGGCCCGTGAAGACAAAGCGGTCGTTCAGCAGCCGGTATTCGGCCATCAGCGCGCGGATCGTCGAATAATAGCGCGGCACCGCGTCGTACCGGCCGACGAAGATGAAGCGGTAGTACGCGTCGACGTACCGCTTGTAGTGCTCGGCCAGCCTGATGTGATCCTCGATTTTCTTGTTCGGTGCGATGCGCCCGACGAACAGGAAATTCACAAGCTCGTCGTCGAACATCCCGTCGATCGCCGGCCGACGGGCGGCCCGCTGCACGCGGGAAGTGTCGATCGCGAGCGTGAGCACGCCTGTCGGCGCGAACCCGATCGATTCGAGCTCCCGGCGGTTGTACTCCGACACGCCAAGCGCGAGATCGGTCCGCCCTGCCAGCATGGCGAGCTCCTGCCGCGCCAGCGTGGCGAGACGGAACAGCGCCGCATCGTATGGCGCGAAGTACGCGGCTGGCGTCACGTTGTGATACTGCAGAATCCGTCCGTGCGGCAGCCGCGCGAACGCTTCGGTCATCGGCGAGGGCAGCGCGTAGTGCAGGATCGTCACGTCCCCCCGGCTCGCGTCGGGATCGGCGAATGGACGGACGTCGCCGTCGAGGTCGTCGTCGATCGTGAGCGCGTACACGTCTGCCTGGTGGCCCATCCCCCGCAGCAGCCCGCGCATGCGGCGGGCGCTGTCGCCGACGGCGTCGCCGCGGTGGGCGGCCGGAACCCACTGGTTGACGATCATCGGTGAGCGGGCAGCGCCTTGTAGGCGGACGGGCGAAACAGCCGTACCTCTTCCAGATGTTCGGCGGCGTCGAACTGCTGCCAGAAGTCGAACGCCACGTGCGGCACGCCGGACCGAGGCGCCGCCAGCAGCTCGTCGACGAAGCCGAGCAGCGTGCCTGCGAAGTCCTTCGCTTTCAGCCTGTCCACCGCGGCGAGCTGGCCCGCCACGATCGCTTCCTGAAGCACGGTATCCGAGAGCACCGCATCCATCAGTGACGCGACGTCCAGCGGATCCTTGTCGTCGAACAACACGCCGGCGCCATCCATCGTGGCGGGCACGGCGGTTGCCGCGTACGCGAGGACCGGCACCTGCATGTAAAACGCCTCGACGAGCGGCACGCAGAAGCCCTCGTGCTCGCTGGCGCAGAGGAACAGGTCGGCATTTTCGTAATACGCGACGAGCTCCTCGTCCGAAATCTGGCCGACGAAGTGCACGTGCTTCGACCCGAGCTCGTCGATCAGGCGGGTCAGCGACGCGAAGTAGCGCTCGAACAGGCTGAACACGCCGACGAGAAGCAGGCGCGACCGTGGGTTGAAGCGGGTGTGATACGCGTGGAAAAACCGGATCACGTCCTCGATCTTCTTGTTGGCGATCACCCGGCCGACAAACAGGATGTTCGTCCACGCGTCGTCGAACTGCGCGGCCACGAAATGGTCGGCCGGGCGATCGAGGTGCGAGAAGTCCGGCACAACTGGCAGCACGGCGGTTCGGGGGAAGCCCAGCGTGTCGAGA
>WUUC01037389.1_pt1 | contig 30373 bp, 28 predicted proteins | sample 6278441 | NCBI WGS metagenome assembly WUUC01 (sample SAMN13675441, study PRJNA597444) | soil metagenome | isolation source: soil | place: USA: Washington | collected 2017-10 | reverse complement strand
AGACAGCCGCTTTCGTAGATCCCATCTCTACCAAAAGATCGTAAGCGCCTGTTCGTAGCTCCCGTCTCTACGCTTCCGTCAAATAGGCACCCGAAGCGACGCTTACAGTTATTCCTTATCCATAAAAATCTCTTCGATCTTCAGTTTGAAGAGCCGAGCAATTTTGAAGGCGAGGGGAAGGCTCGGGTCGTAGCGATCGTTCTCGATCGCATTGATCGTCTGTCGGCTGACGCCGAGCAGATCCGCTAGGTGCTCCTGCGAGTACGCGTGGTTCTCGCGGAGGTCTTTGAGCCGACTTTTCACCGGTACCTCCGCCAGATCAAAGAAACGCCGACGCCGTAGTAGACCCACATCATATAGAAGGCCCACTCAGGCTGAAACGCAGGTACCAGCTTTAGATCACGCACGAAGAGAAAGCTAAAACAGGTGAAGGCGGTAGCCAGCGCCGAGAATGCGAAAGCTTCCGTGATAATTTTTCTCCACATCTCGTCCATTTGGGTGACGAAGGTAATGATCGAAAAGGCGCAGTACAGGAGAGGAATCACCGGCAGAAGAACGAGCAGGTAATTGCTCGGAGAGTGTTCTCGATAGAGCGCGTTCAACGCCACGAGTCCGGCCCCGTATGCGGTCAACGACGCCAGCAGGCGCACGACGTATTTTGAAGAGGGTGTCATCGCGTTCGAAATGGAAAGCATGCTTTACGTATGTCAAGAATGCTTTACGTCATGATCTTTGCTCTGGGGCACAAAAAAGCCCGGCCGCAAAAGCGGGCCGGGCTGAAAGGGAGAACGATTGAGAGAAAGAGGAACGAGAAAGATTCTCGATCAGCGGACCACGCGGGCGCCGCCGCCGGAGATCTGTTTCTCGACTTCCTTGCGCGTAGCCATCGAGGTGTCCCCAGGAGTAGTCGAGGCTAGCGCGCCGTGTGCGGCGCCGTACTCGACGGCTTTCTGGGGATCGTTGAACTCCATAAAACCGAACTGAACGCCTGAGGCGAAACTGTCGCCGCCGCCGACGCGGTCGAGGATCTCGAGGCCAGGATACTGGCGGCTTTCGAAGAACTTGCCGTCGTGCCAGAGGATCGCGCTCCAATCGTTCTTCGTGGCGGTGATGACGTGACGCAGCGTGGTGGCGGCGACCTTGAAGTTCGGGAATTCCTTCACCGCGGTCTCAATCATGTTTTTGAAGGCATCGAGTTCGATGTGGCCGAGTTTTTCCTGACCTTTGACTTCGAAACCGAGGGAAGCGGTGAAGTCTTCCTCGTTGCCGATCATGACATCGACGTACTTGGCGATCTCGCGGTTAACTTCCTGGGCCTTCTTGAGTCCGCCGATCGTCTTCCAGAGGGAAGGACGGTAGTTGAGATCGTAGGACACGATCGTGCCATACTTGTTGGCGGCTTTGACGGCTTCGACGGTGATCTCAGCGGTGGAGGCCGAGAGGGCGGCGAAAATGCCGCCGGTGTGAAACCAGCGGACGCCGAGTTTACCGAAGATGTGATCCCAATCGATGTCGCCGGGTTTGAGCTGCGAAGCGGCGGTGTTGCCACGGTCGGGGTTGCCAACGGCTCCGCGAACGCCGAAACCGCGCTCGGTGAAGTTGAGACCGTTGCGAACGGTGCGGCCGATACCGTCGTCTTCGCGCCATTTGATGAAGTCGGTGGCGACGCCGCCCTGCATGATGAAATCTTCGATGAGGTGGCCGACCTCGTTGTCGACGAAAGCGGTCACGACGGCGGTCTTGTAACCGAAGCATTTGCGGAGACCGCGGGAGGTGTTGTACTCGCCGCCGCCTTCCCAGGCTTTGAATTCGCGGGCGGTGCGAATGCGGCCCTCGCCTGGGTCCAGGCGGAGCATGACTTCGCCCAGGGAAAGCTGGTCGAACGTGACTTCTTGGGAGGATTTGATCTTGAGGCTCATGGTAGGGTGAAAAGGAAAAGAGCGGTGATCAAAATAGGGTTTGCGAGCAAGGGTCAAACCTTGCGGGGCCACGTGTCCGCGAAAGGGTGTGACCTCGTGTTATTGAACGAAGATAACGCTATCCCGAGCGGACGTTGATCTCGCGGACGTGCGTGCAGCCGGGCAGCTTGCGGATTTTTTCCACGATCAATTTTCGGTGGTGGAAAAGTTCGTTCCGGACCACGGCGTGCGAGGCGAGGACCCCGAGGCGTCCTCGGGGATCGATCTGGGCGGCGTGAGAATATTGAGCGTTGGCCGCGCCGACGATTTGGGGCCAGTGATCGCGGATGGTCTGCTCCGGCGATTCGCGGCCGATCTGGTGTTTGACGAGCAGGTCTTCGACGAGGCTCGCGAGCTCCTTGGTCGCGCGTTTTTTCATGCGCGGCGAAGTCTCGTCGGGAATGCGACGCAGCGAGGCGATGAGCTTTTCCGCCTGGAAACTGAACTTGGGCGGCTCGTCAGGCATTTGGCAATTTGGGCTGCTCGTGCTCGTACAGCCTGCTGTATCGAAGCAGGGTCCCGAAGGCGGTCGAGGCGGCGATATAAAAGCCCGGAAATCCATCGAGAAAACCGAGCCGCAAAATGTATGCGCGGAAAAAACGCCATCCGGGGCGGAAGATCGATGATAGCAGCGACCAGCGTTTTCCTTTGGTCTGCTGAGCCCGGAGGAAATCGTCGGATTGGCGTGATAGTTTAAAGACTTGGCTGGGGAGGTTGGCGTAAGAGTAGTGATGCAGATCGGCGTGCAGGCGGGCGATGCTTCCCACGACGACGACGTGGGTGTGCGCTCGGTCGCCGCCCCAGCGGCCGGATTGTCTCCTAAAAAGGCGCAAGCAGCGGTCGGGATACCAATCGCCGTGAGTTATCCAGCGGCCGAGAAACCACGATTTGCGCGGGAATTCCACGCCAGCGACGGACGTGTTTGTTTCGTGTTTCAGAAAGGCGATGATTTCGTCGCGAAGAGCGGGCGAGACTTCTTCGTCGGCGTCGAGTGCGAGAATCCATGGCTGGGTACACGCGTCGAGGGAGGCATTTTTCTGCGTTTGGAAATCGCGCCAGGGATGCTCGATTACGATGGCGCCAAATTCGCGCGCTACCGCTGCGGTCGCGTCTGAGCAGTCATTGGTCACGACGACGATCTCGCTCGTCCAATCCTTAACCGCGCGGAGGCAGCGAGGAAGATTCGCCTCTTCGTTGTGCGCGATGAGCGAAACACTCAGCGGCAGGCGCTGCACCGTGTTTAGATTTGCCAAGGAATGGCCGGGTGAGTCGTCGTATGGAGGAATGGACATCGCCATTGTCATGCCGGTCTACAACCAGCTGGGTTACACGCAAGGTTGCCTTGCTTCCCTGGCAACGGACATCGCGAACGGCGTTCGGGTGATTGTGGTCAACAACGGTTCGACCGACGGCACGCGCGAGTGGCTCGACGCGCAGAAGGAAATCCGGGTGATTCATAACGACAGCAATCGCGGCTGCGCGCCGGCGTGGAATCAAGGATCTGCGGCTGCGGGCGGCGCTGAGTGGATCGTTATCCTCAATAATGATGTGCAGCTGCCAGTGGGGTGGCTTCGAGCACTGCTGGATGTCGCGCTCAAACGGCGCTGGGGAGTGGTATGTCCTGCGATGAGGGAGGGCGTCCTCAACTACGCTTTTGCGGAGTACGCGAAGAGTTTTATGGCCGTGATGCGGGGCGCCGCGCGGCCTGGCCATACGCATGGCGTTTGTTTCGCCGTGAATCGCGCGGTATTCGAAAAAATCGGGTATTTCGACGAGGCGTTTCGAATCGGGCAGTTCGAGGATTCGGACTTCTTTCGCCGGGTCGTGCGCGAGGGATTTGGTATCGGCACGACGGGCGCGTGTTTTATCCATCACTTCGGCTCAGCGACACAGAATGCCTTGCGCGAAGGACCGGTGGGCGGAGGATACGAGGCGGAGAACCGGGCCTATTTCCGCCGGAAATGGAAACTGGGATGGTGCCGGCGCCGGTGGGAGCGATGGAGGATGCAGCTGCGGAACGCGCTATGGAGGATCCGGGAGCGTATCCAGTATGGGCACACCTTGCACGAGAAGTGGCTGGACGGGCGACTGCGCTATTATTGAGGGAGGCTCAAAGCGTTCCCCGGAGCGTATGCAGAACCTCGGCTGGCGAGATGTTGCGCACGCAGTGGTTGAAGTAGGGTTCGTCCGGTTTGCAGATGTCGGGTGAAACGCAGTTTTTGCAGGGAAGCGGGGGCTGGAGAGTGACATGGCCCTCGCCGAGGGGCCGCCAGTTCGTGATTTTTTGCGAGCCGTAGAGGGCGGTGACGGGCGTGCCGACGGAAGCGGCGAGGTGCATGGGGCCGCTGTCGTGGCAGAGGAGTCGATCAACGCTGGCGCAGAGGGCGGCGAGTTGAGTGAGCGTGAAGCGTTGTTTGAGGACGACGGCGGGCGTGGTCATTTTTGCCGTGATGGCATCGACGACGGGTTGTTCAGCGGGACCGGCGACGAACATGACGCTGGCGCGGTTTTCCGACTGAAGGGCGTCGCAGACGGCGGCGAAGGATTGCGCGGGCCAGATACGGTGGACGCTGCGGCTGCCGGGATGGACGAGGAGACGTGGGCGGTCGGCGGGAAGGGCGGTGATTTCGGGGAGTTTTTCGATCTGGGCGAGTTCGTGGGGCAGCGGGACGAGCTGACCTAGTTCTTGTTTGATCGGGATGCCGAGTGAACGGAGCAGCCGGTGATAAAAGTCGGTGATGTGGTGGTCGTCTAGATACTCGCCTTCGACGATGAGCCGGTGGTTGTAGCAACGGCGGAAGCGGGGTTCTGCGCCATGTCGGAGCGTCGCGCGGAGGCTGGCGCCGGAAAGAAGGGCGATCAGCGCGGTGCGGGGGCGGTTATCGAAGTCCAGGACGTGTGTGAATTTTTCCCGTCGCAGGCGCCAAAGGAAGCCGGGCCAGTGGCGGTGGCGGACGGGCATAGGCAATGTGGCGTTGATCGCGGGGTGGAGTTTCGGCAGATCGCGATAAGCGGGATCAACGGAAGCGGCGATATGCGCGGACGGCCAATGGCGGCGGAGCAGGCGAAAAACGCTTTCGAGAAGGACAATGTCGCCGACATAACGACGGCGAAGTACGAGGATGCGGACCGCGGCACTCATCGAGAATGTGATCAACCGTGAACCTACGAGAGCGAGAGGTTAAATGCCGCGGTTGTAGATGAGGCTCTTGAGTTGTTGATTTTCGGAATAGGGCGAATCGATCTGATCGATGAGCAATGGTGCGTCTTTGACGCAGGCTTGGGTGACCTTGTGACCGAAGTTCCCCATCATCAGCTCGCGGCAGGAGATCTGGCCCTTCTGCAGAGGGATCGCCATGTAGATATCCTCTGGGGTGAGTGTCTGCCCGGGCGTGAGATCGCGTTTGGCGTAAACACCGCGGATGTAGGTATCGAGGTAGGCTGTCTCTTTCGCGAGGGCGAGTTTGCGTTCGCTGTGCGAAGTGCCGCAGAACTCGACGGCTTTGTGGAAAGACTTAAACCAGATATCGAGCTGCGCGGGAAGCGATGAATAGGCGGCGACTTTGAAGCCGTCGCTGTCGATATCGATGTGGCGCTCGAAGGTGCGCGCGCCTTTCGCGTAGGCGATTTTCACGGAGGTATCCCAGTCCTTCGCTTCATGGCAGGACCAACCGATGGTGTGGCCGGTGTAGCGCTTCTTGAAGAAATCGATCTGGTCGAGTTCGCACTCCGAATCTTCGTGCGGGTAGGCCGCGATGCAGTGGTTGATCGCGAGCGGGATGTTGCGACGTTCGAAGAAAGTGACGACGTCATCCATGTCCTTCAGGGGAGTCGCGCCGAAGGAGACGATGCAGGGCTTGCGCGTGGCGGCGATGCGTTCCAGGAGGAGCCAATCGTTGGAGTCGGCGCTGGCGATCTTGATGATGGGCAGGTCGAACTCGACGCACCAGTCCACGGACTTTTCGTCGAAGGGCGTGGCCATCGGGATGCAGCCACTTTGTTTGATCGCGGAAACGAGAGTGGCGTAGTCGGCTTTGGACATTTTGGTGTCCATGACGCGCTTGATGTAGCGGATGTCTGCGCGGTCGCGGAAGTCTTTGTGAACGAAGCTGTCGATATCGCGAAACTGAAGCTTGATCGCGGCGCGGACATTGTTGAAACGCACGATGCGACTGTGCTCGCGGACGATCTGGAGTGCCCGGTCGAGTTTGCCTTGGTGATTGTTCGTCATTTCGAGGACGAACAGGTTTTCGAAGATGTCTCGGTTCATGGAAGTGCGTTTGATTTTCGGGAAAGATGGCGGGTTATGAGAGTTCGCGGTCGATGAACTGATCGACAGCGGGGATGAGCTCGGCCTGGAAATTGACAGCGCGCTTTTCCATGCGACCCGGACCGTGGGTGAGGATGCAGTTCACCGCGTCGCCGGTGTTTTTCTTATCGTGCTTGATCGCCTCGAAAATGGCGGCGCGTGGAGCTTTTTTAAGAACCTCTCCATAAGGCTGGTGCCAGGGGGCGAGTGCGGTGCGTAGCTCCTGGTAGTGCGCGACAGGCACCAGACCGAGGCGGGAGGAGAGGTAAGTGGCCGTCAACATACCGAGGATCACGGCGATGCCGTGCGGGATGCCGTAGCGTGTGGCGGACTCGTAGGCGTGGCCGAAGGTATGGCCGTAGTTGAGGAGATTGCGGACGCCGCGGTCGTACTCATCGGTCTCGATGTAGGGCTGTTTGACCGCCATCGAGCGGGCGACCCACCTGGCGATGATCTCAGGCTGGCCCTTGAAGCCTTTGAGGTCGGCCATTAGCTCACGGAAATCGGGCTCTCCTTTAATCAGCTGAAGCTTGATGATTTCGCCGAGGCCGGAGCGGATTTCGTCCCACGGCAGCGAGGAGAGCATGGACGATGTGAGCAGCACGCGATGCGGCGGGTAGAACGTGCCGATCTGGTTTTTGTACGGGCCGATGTTGAGCGAGCTTTTGCTACCAATGCAGCTGTCGGCCTGCGCGAGAAGTGTCGTTGGGATGAGCTCCCAGCGGAGCCCGCGAAAGAGAACCGAGGCGATGAAGCAGCCGATGTCTTGAAGGACGCCACCGCCAATCGCGACAAGAACGCCGTCACGCTTGAGGCCGCGTTTAAGGAGTTCGAGGAAGATGGGCGTAAGGGCGTCGTAGGATTTTTGTTCTTCGGATGCGTGGACGAGGATGGTGCGCTCACGAGAAGTGTCCGCTTCGAGCGCGGAAGCGTAGTGTTTGGCGATTGCTTCATCTACGAGATAGAAAGCGCGTTCGCGGCGGGTGATCGAGCGGAGCGCATCGCTCAGAGTAGCGAAGGGCTCGACGGTGTAGTCGTGCGCGCGGCTTTTGATGGTGAGCATGAAAAGTTAAAGGCAGGTGAAGCCGCCGTCAGCCACGATGGTCTGACCGGTGAGGTAGCTGTTTTCGTCGGAGACAAGAAACGCGGCGAGGCGGGCAAGCTCCGTGGAATCTGCCATGCGGCGCAGCGGGATGGCGGCGGCGATGGCAGCGATAGCTTCGGGTGAGTTATTTTGGCGAGTGAGCGCGGTGTCCACGTAGCCGGGGGCGATTGAATTGACGATGACGCCGGAGGGGCCGAACTCGACGGCGGCGCTGCGCGTGAGAGCGTTAAGCGCCGACTTCGTCATCGAATAGGCGGCGCGGCGCTCCTTGGTGACGAGGCTGAAGATCGTGCTCACATTCAGAATACGGCCCCAGCCGCGCGCGGCCATGCCGGGCGTGAAGGCCTGTACGAGACGAAGTGCGGCGTTTAGGTTGGTTTGAAGCATCGCCTGCCAGTCGGTGGTGGAGAGCTCGGCGACGGGTTTGAGGATATTGATGCCCGCGTTGTTGATGAGGATGTCGATTTTAAGCGCGGAGTTTGCCGCGAGATAGGCATCGATTGACGCAGGTTCTGCGAGATCGAGTTCGCTGCGCGTAGGCGCGATGACTGTGCAACCGCGTGCGGCTAGCTCGGCCGCCACGGCGGCCCCGATGCCACGGGCTCCGCCAGTGACAAAGGCGGTGCGAGGAGTGCGCGGGATGCTCACGATTCGAGGATGGGGACCAGCATGTTTTGCTTGAGTTCTTCGCGGCTGAGGAAGGGAGCCATGTCTTCGAGCGGCGCGGTAATCATGCGCCCGTCGTCAAGCTTGCGCGAGGAGAGCTTCGGTGAGAACGATTGCTTCAGATCGAGGAAGATCTCGCAAATGGCGGCACCGGGCGCTTCGAGGGTGGCGCGAATCGCCGAGTCAAGATTGCGTTGATTCGTGCAGCGTTGGAAGGGCAGGCCGAAGGCTTTGGCGACTTCACCGAAGTCGGGGAAACTGAGACCGGAGTCGGTGCCACAGCCGACGATGTTGTCCGAAAAAAAATTGGCCTGGGTCTGTCGGATCGAATGATAGCCCCAGTTGTTCATGATAAAAATTTTCACCGGGAGTTTCCGGCCGACAATGGTCTGAAGCTCCTGGAGATTCATCATGATACTGCCGTCGCCTGCGAGGCAGATGACGCGGGGCAGATCGGGGCGGGCGGTGGCGACGCCGATGGCTGCGGGCAGGTCGTAGCCCATCGAGGCGCAACCGGAGTTGTGGAAGAGGCGCTGGCCGCGGCGGATGATAGCCGCTTGAAAGGCGGTAACGCAGGCAGTGCCGTCTCCGCAGGCGACGATCTCGTCCTCATGCAGCTGAGTGAAAAGCCGGTCCATGAAACAGTAGGGGTTCACCTTGTCTTCGAGATCCCAATACTCGGGAAGAACCACCGGGTAATGTTCGAGGCGGGCGCGGCACCAAGCGAGCCACTCGTCGTGAACAGGAGTCCACCTGGCGCTCGCTTGATCGAGGAGTGGCAGGAAATCACCGAGATCGGCGTGGACGGGCTGGTCGATTTTTAGCGTAGGCTTTTTTAGCTCAGCGGCGTCGACATCGACCATGATCTTGAAGGCATGGCGGGCGAAGTTTTCCCAATTGTAGCTGACCTGGCGAATGTTCAGGCGCGAGCCGAGGATGAGCAAGCAGTCGCTGTTTTGGACGGTGAAATTTCCGGCGCGGTTGCCGATGGACCCGGGGCGGCCGGCGTAGGCGGGATGGTCATCGGGAAGCAGATCGTTGGAGTTCCAGGCCGTGGCGACGGGGATGTGCAGACGCTCGGTGAGTTTCAGGAATCGGGCATATTGGCCGCTGAGGCGGATGCCGGTGCCGGCGTAGATGACGGGTCGTTTGGCGGTACGCAGGCGTTCGACGATTTCTCGTGTGGTTGTTTCGAGAGAAGGCGTTTCGAATGTGAGGGCGTCTTCGGTCGGATTGTAGGCGCGGAGCTCAGACGGATCGATTTTCGTGCCCTGAACATTGATCGGTACGTCGAGCCAGACAGGGCCAGGGCGGCCGTAAAGAGCCAGATGGAGTGCGCGTTCGAGGTGGTAGCGGATCGACTGCGGGTCGTTTACGAGCACGGCATATTTGGTGACGCCCTCGACCATGCGGATGATGTCCACTTCCTGATCACCGAGCTGGCGCAGCGGAAGCGCGGTGCTGCGGACGAGGGTTTCCCACTTCGACTGACCGGATAGGACGATCATCGCCATCGAGTCCACATAGGCGCCGTAGACGCCGGTGATGGCGTTGGTGCCGCCGGGGCCGGTGGTGACGTTGATGGCGGCGATGCGGTTGGTGACGCGGTAGTAACTTTCGGCGGCCATCGCGCAGGTTTGCTCGTGATGGCAGCAAACGACGTTGAGTTCACGGTGCCGACCGAAGGCGTCGTTAAGGTGCATCGCGCCGCCACCGGTGACCATGAAAACATGGCGGATGCCATGCGAAGCGAGGGTCTGGGCGATGTAGTCGGCGACGCGGATCATGGGAGTTGAATGGGAGATCAAACGGCGCTGACGGAGCGATGCCAAGACGCGGTTTTACGAATGGCATCGGTCAGCGGGATCTGTTCGGAAAGCCCCAGTTCAGTCGCGGCTCTGGCGATGGACGGCACGTAGCGCGAGGGAAGTTTTCCCGGTGTGAGAGGCTGCGCGATGATTACCGGTTGTGTGCCGCGGAGGGTGGTTTCGACGATTTGCGCGAGGTCGCCGATGGAGAGATCGCGGGCGGAGCCGACGTTATAGGGCTGGGCGGATTTTCCCTGGAGAAGAATGGTCCACAGCCAGATCGCCAGGTCGGCGGCGTAGAGGTAGGAACGGAACGGGCTGCCGTCGCCGCCGACTTTGATGGGGCGATCGTGGAGGACATCGCCGATGAAATTGCCGATGGCGAAGTGCGCGTCGAGGGGCAGGTGTGGACCGACGAAGGCGAAGCAGCGGGCGATTTTGATTTCGTAGCTGAAGTGTCGCGCGTGGACGGCGCACATGTGCTCGGCGACACGTTTGCCGGTGCCATAGGCGGCTGAAGCCGCGAGCGGATCGGGCGCGCCGTTGTAGGTTTCAGGGATGTGCGTGAGGTCTGCGGGTTGCGCGCCGTACACCGCACCTGAACTGGTGAGCAGCAGTTTTTGCGTTCCGGCCCGCGCGGCAAAATCGAGGATGCGGCGTGTGCCGCCGATGACGGAGTCGAGCATCTCAGCGGGAGACTCTTCGTTGAGTTTCGCGCTGGCCTCGGTCGCCGCGTGGATGACGAACGGAAACAGGCCGGGAGGAAATGCGAAGGTGCGAATGTCGCCCGCGATGAAGTTCAAATCGGAGCGGTTAGCGAGGTGAGGAGCTTTGGCGGCAAAGGCGGCAGGATCGCGGGTGAGCACGACGGCGTGCGCGCCGAGTTTTAACTGGTGGTTGGCGTGGCAAAAACTTTCGAGCAGCCACATGCCGAAAAAGCCGGTGCCGCCGGTGATGAACAAAGACTGACCGCGAAGCTCCGGCCAGAGCCCGCGGGTGTGGGCGAGCACATGCGTGAGATCCTCCGAGGGGATTGGCTTGCCTGCGACGACATGAGGATGGGTGGCCACTGCAATCTCCGGGAATGGGCTACCTGCAATTCTCCAATGTGATGATTGGATTTTTTAGGCCTAAGTTTTCTTCTATATGTCTCTTGATGACTCCGTGGTGGAGCAGGCTTCCAATGACAATCGGGATGGCTGGCATGGATCTGATTTCGTCCGCGCCAGAAATGGGTATGCCTTTTAGCCGTTTCCCATGATAAACCCGGTTACTATCAACGAATGAGACAATCCTGGCTTTAGCCAGTGATGTTTCGGCCAGGAGTTTAGACGTCAATTGCCCGACTCCCCACACGATGACTTCCTGGCCGGTCAGTGACTCAAGCCGTGCATCGATTTTATCAATTAAAGCGCGCGATTTATTAATGTAATCGCCCATGTTGGCAGAAAATTTTTCGTCGCGCCGCCAGTCGTGATTTCTTTGGGGGCTGGCATCCATACGGAAAAATCCAAACACGGCAGGATAGTTTACGCCTGCTGCGGTCTCGAAAATTTTAGCGCTTACCTGGACGGGGCTAAACCCCGCGCTGCTAAACAAATTCAGGAGTGAGGCTTCTCCGAAATGATTAATGTGCTCGGTGTTAAAATCTTGAAAGGGAGCGGCCATGTATTGGGCGTATCTCCCGGCATCGGGGACCTCGGCATAAACGTACCCGCCTGGACTCACTATCGTGCGCACGCTTCTGATCGCGGTATGCAAGTCGAGGATATGCTCGAAGACATGGGAAATGATCGCCAGGTCAGCTGAGGCGGCACTTGGAGGCAACTGCATCAGCCACCCCTGTGCAGCATCGATGGAAAAGAGGGCACGCGTGTTGTTCACGCAATCGATGGAAGGGTCCACTCCCAGCAAGTTGGAGAAACTTTGGGATTTTAAGGCCTGAAGCATGCCTCCGTTCGCACACCCGATATCAACGATTTTGGCGGACCGATTCGATAAGACGCCAGTGATCGCTTCGGCAACGGTTGCGTAGCGTTTGTTGTCGTAGAGGTCGCCGCCGCCGCCGCTGGAGCATGTGTCTGTGTACTTCGAATAATTGGAGTAATACTGGTCGTAATCAGCCGTGCTCCCGTGGGTATCCGCGTAAACGAAGCCGCATCTCTGGCATTCAACGATATCGAATTTCGAGGGGAGCGGGTGATTGTCAGGCAGGGTGAATTTCTGATGATGCATGACCGTGACTTTCACGGCGGAGCATATGGGGCACGGCCGGTAAGGCACTTTGACGTCTGCGTTCATTTTGGGGCTGAGGTCCTGTATGTCTACTTAGCCAACCGGGCTCTATTAACGCGGTGGGTTGGCGTGGGTCTTCGCAAAGTCGCGGATGACCTCAATTTCATAATCCAGCATGGTCTTGGTGAGGCCAGGATAGGTGCCCAGAAACATCGCGCGGTGCATGATTTCGTCGGCGCCGGTGAGTTCGCCGACGACGCGGAGGGCGTTGGGGCGATCCTTTTTCAACTGCACGAAGGCGGGCTGGCGGAGGAGGTTTCCGCCGAAGAACATGCGATTGCCGATTTTCTTGGAGTCGAGATGACGGGCGAGATCGGTGTGTGAGAACGGCGCGGAGGATTTCACTCGGATCATGAAGCCGAACCACGAGCAATCGGTACGGCAGCCAGTCGCGTCCCAGGAAAAACCGGTTTCCCGCGTCCAGCCGGTGGCGTGCGTGGGCAGGGAGAAGTCGAAAACGTTTTCCAGATCGGCGAGAGCGTTGCGGAGGTAATCCCAGTTTTGCTTACGGGCCTCGACGAAGGACGGGAGTTTCTTGAGCTGCTGACGACCAATGGCGGCCTGGGGGTCGAGCGGCTTCAGATTATAGCCGATGTGGCTGTAGATGTACTTGTGATCGTAGCCCTCGGGGAGTTCGCCGAGCTGCCAGCCGAAGCGTTTTTTGCAGGTGTTATCGATGCCGGAGGCGCACCAGCAGTCGCGGCCCCAGTCGCGGAAACTCTCGGCGTAGGTCTTGAGCGGCGGACGTGCGACGATGTTTACCGAGCCGCCCTCGCCGGTGGTGAGGTGGTGCGGGGGATAAAACGACTGCGTGGAGATGTCACCCCACGTGCCGGTGAAGCGCGTGATGTGCGTGCCGTTGGACGGAATGCCGGGAGCGTTTTCGGTGAAGCCGAGGGCGCGGGCTCGTTCGATCGGCATAGAGTACGTGCAGCCGAGGGCGTCGCAGTTATCTTCGATGAGCCAGAGGTCGTGCTTGCGGCAGAATTCGAGGACGGCGCCAAGATCGAAGGGATTGCCGAGGGCGTGAGCGATCATCACTGCCTTGGTCTTGCCGGGAGAGAAGGCGGCATCCAGATGGTCGATACGGATATTTCCCGTGACGGGGTCGTTGTCGAGGAAGACGGGGATGGCGCCGAACTGGACGATGGGCGCAGCGGTGGTGGGGAAGCCGGCCGCGACAGTAATGACTTCGTCGCCCGGTTGGATGCGTTTATGCGCGGGGAGTTTGTGCGTGGTGAGCGCGGTGAACGCGATGAGGTTGGCGGAGGAGCCGGAGTTGACGAGTAGCGAGTATTTCACGCCGAGGAACGCGGCCAGTTCCTTCTCGAAGGCTTCGCCCTCCGGTCCGAGGGTGAGCCAGAAATCGAGTGTGGAGCTGACGGCGGCTTCGACTTCGTCTTCGGTGAAAACGCGTCCAGCGTAGGGCACGGTGGTCTGGCCGGGAGTGAACGGCGCGGCGTTTTCGATTCCGGGGCGGTTGGCTTTGTGCGTGAGGGCCGAGTATTGGCGCGTGAGGCGGAGGATCTCGGCTTTCAGTTCAGAGGCATTCATCAATGGATCGAAAGTGGGGAGCGTGGTGCGGCGGACCGGTGAGAAGGCGATGCTTCAGTTGGCCCAAGCAATGTTGGCTGAGCGGGCGGCGGAAACGTAAGCGGCAATTTGTTCGCGCGTGCGTGCGGCGCTGTCGGCGTCGGTACCGCGATACCACGCGACGGTTTTGGCGATGGTTTCTTCAAAGGCCCAGACGGGCTGCCACGCGAGGAAGTGAAAGGCTTTGCCGGTGGCGAGATTAAGCAGGCTGGCTTCGTGGACTGCCTTGGGGTCGCTCTTGTCGAGCCACTGGCCGGGCCAGTGTTTCAGAATTTCCTGCACGAGATCGGCGACGGTGCGGTTGGAAGTGAGCGCCGGGCCGAAATTGAATCCAGAGGCAAACGCGCGCGTGGGATGACGGAATGTTGCCGGTGCGTTTCCGGAGAGCGCGGCTCCAAGCCAGAGATAGCCGCTGAGTGGTTCGAGGACGTGCTGCCACGGGCGAGTGGCGATCTTGTTGCGTACGGGAATCGGCTGGCCGGTCTGTAAAGCGCGGATGCAATCGGGAACGATGCGATCTACGGCCCAGTCTCCGCCACCGATCACGTTGCCAGCGCGAGCGGTGGCGACTTTGACGGGGGAATCGGGGGTGTTGAAAAAGGAACGCCGGTAGGACGCGGCGACGAGTTCGGTGGCGCCTTTGGACGAACTGTACGGATCGTATCCGCCCATCGGATCTTCTTCGCGGTAGGCGTGGACCCACTCTTTGTTTTCGTAGCACTTGTCGGTCGTGACGACGATGACGGTGCAACGGTGTCCGGTGAGGCGCGCCGCTTCCAGAACGTGGGCCGTGCCCATGACGTTGATCGCGTAAGTTTCAACCGGTTGTGCGTAGGAGAGGCGGACGAGAGGCTGCGCGGCGAGGTGGAAGATGAAATCGGGTCTGACGGAATTGACCGCTGACTTCACGGCGGTGAGATCGCGGATGTCGCCGGTGAGGTGAGTAAGGCGTTTTTGCAGGCCGAGCAGATCGAAGAGCGCGGGCTGCGTGGCGGGCGCGAGGGAAAAGCCCGTGACTTCCGCACCGAGCGAGAGAAGCCATTCGGCGAGCCAGGAGCCTTTGAAGCCGGTATGGCCGGTCAGCAGGACTCGTTTGCTGCGATAGATGTCTGCGAAGGCCATGGAGGAGGGGGGGTGTGTTACCAGACTTTCCAGGGCGCTTTACCGTCGCTCCAGAGCTGGTTGAGGTATTGGGTCTCCTGGTACGTGTCCATCGGCTGCCAGAAGCCTTCGTGGCAATAGGCGTTGAGTTGGCCATCGCGGACGAGGTCGTCCATAGGTTTACGCTCAAGCATCATCCTGGGATCTTCGGGGAGGTAGTCGAACATGCGGTGCTCGCAGATCATATAACCGCCGTTGACGTAGGCCTCTTCGAACTGGGGTTTTTCGCTGAAGACGTGGATGCGATTGGTGGTGTCGATGCGCAGGGCGCCGAAGCGACCGGCGGGATGGACGGCCGAGAGGGTGCAGATTTTGCCGGATGCTTTGTGGGCGGCGATGCTTGCGTTGACGTCGATGGTGGCGAGGCCATCGCCGTAGGTGAGCAGGAAGGGCTCGCCGGCGGGAAGGTAGCGCTGGATTTTGCGGACGCGGTAGGCGGTCATCGAGTCTTCCCCTGTGTCGGCGAGCGTGACGGACCAGTCTTCTTCGCCGTGGGAGTTATGGAATTTAACCTGACCATTCTGGCCGAGCGTGATCGTGGAGTCGCAGGTGTTCCAGAGGTAGTTTCGGAAGTACTCCTTGATCATGTCTCCTTTGTAGCCGAGGCAGAGGATGAAATCCTTATGCCCATAATGGGCGTAGGTTTTCATGATGTGCCACACGATCGGACGGTTGCCGACGGGGACCATGGGTTTGGGGCGGAACTCGGTTTCTTCTCGAAGGCGCGTACCTTTGCCGCCGCAGAGGATAACGACTTTCATAGGCCGTAGAAGTGTGGGGAGCGCGTGAGGGGATAGCGAGACATGGGATCTTTGCTAGGAGGCGAAGGCCGACCGCTTGAGACAACAAATACTGTGTTGCAGTTAACCGGCTGGGGGCCGGTAGCCCAACGCGAGGCCTTTCATGAACGTGCGCTGAATGGGTATTCCTTGGGAAAGACGGCATTTGCGGTAGCGCTTGCGTGTGGACCGCGAGAAATTTTCAAAGGGGCGACGCAGGCGATGATCGATCCAGCAGCAGGCGCGGATGAACGCGGGGATCTTCGACTGTATGCTTTCAAGTTTGGAGGCGAAGACGGTGTCGCATCGCTTTTTTTTGCGCAGTTGCAGCGCAGCCCGGTAGCGGATTCTGGCGCAAGCCCACCTGCCCAAGGGGGGCGTGACGTTTTGGGAAAGCTCGGGGAGGTAGACTTCCAGGAGGCGGGCCATCTCGAGATCACCGGTATGGTTCTGCCGGTTCACGGCGGTTTGCTGAAGACCGTGGATGCGGAAGCAGCAGAGCGGTTCGCCGGTATAGATCAGATCTCCCTGAAGAAGCAGGTGAAACCACATTTCCAGATCAACGATTTGACGCATATGAAGATCGTAGCCGCGTAGGGCTTGGGAGCGGCGGAAGAGGACAACCGACGGTTCTCCGGGCAGATTGATACTGTTACGAAGACAGCTCGCGATCATGGATGGACCGCCGTGCAGGCCTTCTCGGCGGATGTCGTCCCACAGACCTGTGACCTGGGAGTTCTCGTCGATCGTAAGGCGGGCGGATGCGGCGAGACTCGCACGGGGATGGGCGTCGAGCATGGCGACTAGACGGGATAGCGCCGAGGGGTGGGCAAGCATGTCGTCGCCGAACAAATACTTGATGTACTCGCCGCGGGCTTGTTGCAGGCACCAGTTCCAATTTGCGACCATGCCAAGATTGGGCTCGTGACGGTGAATGCGGATGCGGGGATCGCGTTGCGCGTAGGCGGCGAGGATCTGCGTAGAATCGTCGGTGGAGGAGTCGTCGCTGATAATCAGTTCAAAGTCTTCGAAATCCTGCTTGAGGATGGATTCGATCGTGAGGGGGAGGAAGCGGCCGTAATTATAAGTGGGGATCAGGACGCTTACCTTAGGCGCAGGGGACGACATGAGTTAGCGCAGGTTGGTCCTTAAGTTCTGCGAGCCAAGTTTTCTTAACTCATGCGCGTCTTGCATCGTCTTTAGCTTTTCGGCGAGTGCCTCGCCCTTCAATCCTGAGACGTGTTTGTGCCAGTTGCGTTTCATGTTCCACACGAGCCGTTCCCTTCGGTGGATCAGCTGCCGTAAGATTCGTTGCATGGGTGTGGCGGCGATGGCGGTTGAGTCGTAGCCGGCAAATGCGTGATCAACGAACCGGCCTCCTGAGGCGAGGAATGCCGCGTGGTCCAGCTCCATGCGCAGCCGGTTATGGGAGAGCAGAAACTCCGACAGTGCGGGGTCGCCGGCGGCTTTTTCGGTGAAGGAAAACCAGTCGCGGCAGGCATTCACAAATAAGCGAACGCGGGATTCGCTGTTGGCGATATTTTCGTGATACATCCGAAGGATGTTGGCGTGCGTGGCCGGGGAAATGCCTTGGGCGTAGCGCGACTCGATTTCGGCGGGGTTCTCAAAGAATCCCCAGAGGGGATCATTAAAGTCGCTGTACTGGAGCTTCATGTAGTTGTCGGCGATGAAGCTCGGAGTTCCGCACAGGGTGGCTTCATAACTGAGGTTAGTCAGGGGGTCGAAACTAACGAGAAGGCGCGCGCGACGAAGCAGATCGAAGAGGATATCGCGAGATTTTGGATATGTCCGATTGATGACTACGATCCGCGCGCGATTTTTCCGCACGGTGCGGGTGAGCTCCGAGGGGATGCCGGCCTGCCGACTTTTGCCAAAATAAACGAGTACCAGGTGTTCCTTTTCCGGCTGATGAACGCATTGCTGTTCTATGCGTTCGAAGTCGGCGATGGGATTGGTGATAAATAGATTGAGGTGCGCTTTGCTGATCAGGCCGGAGTAGGCGACGACCATGTCGTCCGGGCGATAGTGGAGCGGTTTACCGGTAAGGACGTAAGGGCGGTTGAGCAGATAGAAGACGCGGTGTTTTGCTGGAAGTGCGTCGATGATGTCTTGAGAAGTCGTTTCGGGGATGATGGCGATCGAGTCGGCCGAAGTCTGCGCTGGATCGACAGTGAATTTGGCGCGGAGCGTGTCTGAATAGGCCTTGGGATAGCGCAAAAACAGGCTCTGGTCCTTGGGCACGAGCGTGACGCGGTGACCTAGCGATTCGAGGATCGCCGCCAGTTTATAGAGGAGAACGACGCCGTTGGAGCTGGGCGTGTAGTGCGACGCTACAATGGTGAAGTGACTCGGCGTCTCCATTCGGTATGGCAGGGGATTGCAGGCGGACGGACTGTCGTGGCGTTATCGTTGCTCCGTGGTCGCCACGAGACGATTCTGGCTGTCGAACAGCGTTTTATAAAGTGATCCCGGACGATAAAGTTCATCGTGCGGACCGGATGCGACGATGCGTCCGTGTTCGAAAACGAGGATTGTGGAGGCGTCGCGGATGGTGCTGAAGCGGTGGGCGATGATCAGGACCGTTTTGCCGACGACGAGTTTCTGGAGGGCGCGCTGGATGAAGGCTTCGCTTTCGCTGTCGAGGGCGCTGGTGGCTTCGTCGAGGATGAGGATGGGGGCGTTGCGGAGGAAGGCGCGGGCGAGGGCGATGCGTTGTTTTTGTCCGCCAGAGAGTTTGCCGCCGCGTTCGCCGACGATGGTGTCGTACCCGTTTGGCTGCGACAAAATGAAGTCGTGGGCGAAAGCGTCGCGAGCGGCTTGTTCAACTTCTTCGCGGGTGGCGTCGGCGCGGCCGAGGAGGAGGTTGTTGTAGATGGTGTCGTTGAAGAGGACGGGGTCTTGGGAAACCAACGCGATGTTGCGGCGGAGGTCCGCGACTTTCATCGCGCGAAGCTCGATACCGTCGATGGTCACGGCACCTTCCGATGCCTCGTAGAAGCGGGGGACGAGGTTGGCGAAGGTGGATTTGCCGGCGCCGCTGGGGCCGACGAGCGCGCAGACTGTGCCAGGGGGAAGCTCGATCGTCACGTTGTTCAACACATGCTTATCGGCTTTGTAGGCGAAGGAGACGTTTTGAAATGCGATGCGGCCTTGGAGGCGGCCAACGACGACGGGGTTTTTAGGGTCAGCGATTTCCAAAGGAGCGTTCAGGATTTCTTCGATGCGATCGAGGGCGCTGAGGCCACGTTTCAGGTCGTTGTTGATGGCGCCGATTTTCTTGATCGGCTCGTAGGCGAAGTAGATCGCGCCGACGATGAACATGAAACTGGTCCACGGAATGTTCGCGTAGTAGGCGTATACGAGCGTGCCGGCGATCCCGAGGGAGGAGATGAACTCGATGGTGGGGGACAGGAAGCTCGAGTATTTCACGATCTTCATCTGAACGTGAAAAAGGCTTTGGACGGCGGTGCGGAAGCGGTTGGTTTCGCGTTCCTCGAGCCCGAAGGCGCGGATTTCTTTGGTGGCCGAGAGATTTTCGCTGAAGCGATCGCTGACTACGCCGAGTTGCGATTGGAGTTGTTGTGCGCGACGAAGGATGTGTTTCCCGGCGTAGCGAATGGGGAAGACCGCGAGAGGGACGGACGCCAGGCAGAGCAGCATCTTCCAAGCGTCGGACGTGGAGGATGCTTCATAGATGAGTGCGCCCAACGCGAAGAGCAGCGTCGCGGGTTGCTTAAAAATTTCGTTACCGACGTTGGTCAGTGTGTATTGAAGCTGATTGGTGTCGGCGAGTCCGCGCGAGAGGAGGTCGCCGCTCGTGTGGCGTGCGAAAAAACTGAGCGGAAGCGCCTGGAGCCTTTCGAAGAACTCGAGGCGGACTTGTTCTAGCACGCGAACGCCGCATAAGCTGACGAGGTAGGAGTTGAAAAAAGCGGCGAGCGCACGAAGCAAAAATACAGCGGGGACGAGTGCGGCATAGCCCGCGATATGCCAGGGATCCATGGTTCGAGCGCCTTCGGAAAAAACCTGGGGCAGTACTTTTTTCATCAGAACGTAATTCAAGACGAAGCCGGAAATGATACCGTAAACGGCTGCGCAAATCACAGAGCCGATGAACTGGGCCCGGATCGCCTTCAGGTATTTTACGTAAGGAAGGAAGCGGCGCATGAATAGACGGCTGGTCGGGAGAACGTGAGTGACCGATGTTCTCAGTCTTTCGAAGAGCGGACGTCGAGGGCGTCGCGGAGGCCGTCACCGAGGAAGTTTAAGGAGAACAGCGTAAGGGAGAACAGGCCCGCGGGAAATAGGAGGAGCCAGGGATATTCCTCCATCTTGGTTTGACCGTCTTGGATCAGGGAGCCCCAGGAGATCATCGGCGCCTGCACGCCCAAGCCAAGATAGCTTAGAAATGCTTCCAGCAGCATGACGGCGGGAATGGTCAGCGTGGTGTACACGATGACCGGGCCGAGCGTATTGGGAAGGATGTGACGGAAGATAATCCGCGGCGCCCCGTAGCCGAGGGAGCGGGCGGCCTCGATGTACTCCATCTTCTTAATCGACATCACCTGGCCGCGGACGATGCGTGCCATGGTGAGCCATTCCACCGTGCCGATGGCGGCAAACAGGATGAGAATGTCGAACGCCGGGCCGAGTTGATACTCGGTGAAAATCGTGCGGGTGAAAACAGTGAGCAGGATGACGAAGATCGTAAAGGGCAGCGAATACATGATGTCGACCACGCGCATCATGAAGGCGTCGAGCTTGCCGCCAAAGTATCCGGAGATCGCGCCGTAAGTGACGCCGATGATCAGTGCGACAAAAGTCGCGCAAAGACCGACCGCGAGCGAGATGCGCCCGCCGATCAATTGACGCACGAGCATGTCGCGACCCGAGTCGTCGGTGCCCAGCCAATGACGCGCACTCGGCGGTTGGCTGACATCTTCCCAGTTCATTTCTTCGTAGCTGTAAGGGCTGATCATCGGCCCGAAAATGCAGGCGAGCGCGATGACCAGGAGCGCGGCAATGCCGAAGACGGCGAGTTTGTTTTTGCGCAGCCGCAGCCAGGCGTCGTGCCAGAGGGAATTGCCGCGTTCGACAGTTGGCGGAGGCGTGGGATCGGCACCGGAGTGCGAGGCGGGAATGGGGGAAACGGGTGTGGACATGGCAGCTCAGTTCTCCAGCCGAATTTTTGGATTAAGCCATGCTTGGACAACGTCCGCGGCGAGATTAAGCGCCATGATGAGAACGGCGTAGAGGCTGACAGTGCCGAGAACGAGCGTGTAGTCGCGATTGAACGCGCTCGTCACGAATTCGCGGCCGAGGCCTGGTATTTGAAAAATGCTTTCGATGACAAATGAGCCCGTGAGAATCCCCGCGATGGCTGGCCCGAGGTAGGCGACCACCGGTAATAAACCGCCGCGCAGCGCGTGCCGGCAGATCACGCGAAACTCCGATGCGCCTTTCGCGCGTGCGGTGCGAATGAAGTCTTGGTTGAGGATGTCGAGCATGCCGCCGCGTGTGAGGCGGGCGATGGGCGCGGCAAACGCAAAGCCAAGGACCAGGCAGGGGAGCACGCGTGAGCGGATAAGGTCGGCTACGGTTTGGGTGCCGTTGCTAATCTCCGCCCAACGCACCCAACCGGAGGCCGGGAGCCAGCCGATGTAGATGGCGAAAATCAGAACCGCGATCGGCCCGATCACGAAGGTCGGCGTCGAAATGCCGATCATGCTCACAGTCGATGCGGTGTAATCGGCCCATGTGTTGCGTTTGGCGGCGGCGAGCACGCCCAGAGGAATTCCCAGAATGAGCGCGATTAGCAGCGATGTGAGGCCGAGATCCATGGAGACCGGAAATTTATCGGCGATGATCTCGTTCACCGTGCGGCTGGAGTAGCGGAAGGAAGGGCCGAAATCGACGCCGAAGGCTTTTTGAAAATCGAAGCCACGGGTCAGCTCCAACGGCGAAAATTTCTTCGGCGTCAGGTCGCCGAGATAACGCGTGTATTGTTTCCAGAGCGGCTCATCGAGGTGGTAGTGAGCATCGAGCGCGCGCCGGATTTCCTCGGGCACCGCCTTCTCCTGAGTGAAGGGACCGCCTGGGACGAGTCGCAGCATAAAAAACGTCGCGCTGATGATGATGAACATCGCGACGAAGGATTGCAGCAGGCGGAAGATAAAGAAGCGGAGCATTCAGCGAAATTAGCCCGTGACGGTGCGTTTGTGCGGACAGCGTGACAAGTCTGCGATTTGCGGGTGCCAGCGCTGGCGAAAAATTTCTGTCGATGGTCGACTGCGGCGCTGACGTTGCGAAATCAACCCCTCCGCTTCCGAAACGAACGATGCGAATGTGCGAGCGCTCACTCGGCCAGATCGACGTATTTCCACGGGAAATTATCGAGGTACGTGGTGTGATAGTGTTTCACCTTCGGGGAAATCAAACGGGCGCGCGTATAGAAAAATAGCGGCAAGATCGGAAGATCATCGATGAGCATTTTCTCCATGTGCTGATAGATGGCGTAGCGCTCAGACTCGGTCTTGGCATTGAGTGAAGAGGTCAAGAGGAGGTCGTATTCGCGGCGACCCCAGCCGGTGTTATTGTTGCCGCCGCCGGTTTGCCAGAGATCGAGGAACACGTGCGGATCGGTGTAGTCGGCGATCCAGCCTGCGCGTTGGAACTGGAAATCGCCGGATTTCTGCGCGCTGAGGTAGACCTTCCATTCCTGGTTGTAGAGCGTGATGGAGACGCCGAGGTTTTTTTTCCACATCTGCTGAAGCGCTTCGCCGATGATGCGGTGTTTCTCGAGTGTGTTGTAGTGCAGTTCGATTTTCGGGAGACCCTTGCCGCCCGGATAACCGGCTGCGGCGAGCAGGCGGCGAGCTTCAGGGATGTCGGGCTGGAGCCGATGCGTGCTGGTGTAACCGGCGACGCCGGGCGGGACAATGTGGTAAGCGGGTTTTTCGCCGCCGCGGGTGACGAACTTTACCAAGGCGTCGCGATCGACGGCGAGCGCGAGGGCGCGGCGGATACGCGCGTCGTCGAACGGTTTTTTCGTGATGTTAAAGCGGTAATAGTAGACGCCGCAGTAGGGTTCGACGCGAATGCTCTCGGGGTGCTCGCGTTCGTAGACGGCGATTTTGGTGAGCGGCACTTCGTTGGTGACGTGGAGCTGGCCGGTGCGAAACATCCGCTCTTCGGTGTCCGCGAGCTCGGTGGCGTAGAAGTGGACTTCGTCGAGTTTGACCTGCGCGCGGTCCCAATAGGTCGGGGATTTTTTCGCGATGATTTTTTGATTGGGTTTCCACTCGGAGAGCACGAAGGCGCCGTTGCCGACGAAAGTCTCGGCGCGGGTCCAACGCGTGCCTTTGCGTTCGAGGCCGCCGGATTTTTCGATGGTGGGCAAATGGACAGGAAACCACGCGTAGTGAGTGAGCGACTTCAGGAAAAACGGGGCGGGCTGGCGCAGTGTGATCCGAAGCGTGCGATCGTCGATGGCGCGGAATCCGGTCTGGGCGAAATCCGTGATCTGGCCTTTAAAATAGTCTTCCGCTCCGGCCACGAGAAACAGCATGTACGCGTAGTCGGCGGCAAATGTCCGAGTGAGGATGCGCCGGTAGGAGCCGACGAAATCGCGGGCCGTGACGGGATCGCCGTTGGACCAACGGGCATCGCCGCGGAGGTGAAAGGTGTAGGCGAAGCCATCGGGGGAGCTTTCCCATTTTTCGGCTACGCCGGGGGCGAACGATTGCCCGTCGGGGCACGGCATCACGAGGCCTTCGAACAAGGCGTCGATCAACCGATGTTCAGGGACACCTGTGACGGTCTGCGGATCGAGATCCTGCGGTTCGGCGCCGTTGCCGAACAAAAGAATTTTTGAGGCAGCGGAAGCGGGTAGGGGGAAACCGGCGACAACGACCAAAAAGGAGAAAATGGCGATGAGGGGGTATCTCAGAGGGGAGCGGCGCATGGCGCGAAGCCTGTGCGTTTTCACTCGTTCGGCAAGTGGCGGCAAAAGGGCGGAGCCCGGAGACTCCGCCCACATGACGATGTTGGCGAGATGACCCGGAGCCGTGCGTCAGACTTTTACGGCGAACAGTTCGGGATGCATATCGCCTTCGGCGACTTTGTTCACGGTGCCGGTCATCATGATCGAAAAACGATCGCCGATCTCGATGCCGATTTTTCCCCCGGGCATATGAACGGTGATGTCTTGATCGACGAGACCGAGACGATGCGCGACCGCCGCGGCGGCGCTGGAACTGCTACCCGAAGCGAGTGTGTAGCCGGCGCCGCGCTCCCAGATTTCGATGCGGATATTTTTGCGGTCGAGGATCTGGAGAAACTGGACGTTGGTTTTGCGCGGGAAGTTGGCGTGCACCTCGAGATGTGGGCCGTACTTGTGGGCCAGTTCGGCGGAGACTTCAGGAAGCGGGAGCACGCAATGCGGGTTGCCGATGGTGGCGGCGCAGTAGGTGAACTCGCGGTCGAGGACGCCGATTTTCTCGTTAATGACTTCACGGGGCGCGCCGGGGAGATTCACGGGGATTTTGGCGCTTTCGAAGGAGACGTTTCCCATCGCGATTTTAATGAGCTGACCGTTATCGAGGAGGGCGGACTGGACGAGGCCGCCTGGAACCTCGATCGTGAACGAAGGATTTTGGACGAGCTTTCGATCCCAGAGGTAACGCGAAAAAATGCGCAGGCCGTTGCCGGACTTTTCGGCCTCGGAGCCGTCGGGATTGAAAATACGCAGCCCGAACTCGGCCTTCTGTGACGGGAGCGGGCCCCACAGGATGCCGTCGGCGCCGACGCCGAAGTTGCGGTGGCAGACGACACGGATTTGATCGAGCGTCGGGGCCGGTTTCCATGTGGGAAAATCGGCCGGGTTTAGCACGATGTAGTCATTGCCGAGAGCGTGATATTTGTAGAAGTGCATGGGCGGAAAAAGCGAAGCCAAGGCGATTTCCCTCTCCAGCGGAAGCGCGGAATCTTCGTCGGCGAATTCGTCTGCCGACGTCCTCGTTCGCTAAGTTTCTCGAGGATTGCAGGTGGCGCGTTCTCCAGTCGCAGCGTGGGGGCTGGGAGTGCGCCTAGAGCTGCAGCGGGAAAAACAGGACGAGTTATAGCTTTCTGATGTGCTCCTCGGGGTTTTTTAAAAACTCCCTGAGGAATTTAACGACAGGCGTGTCGTCGTAGGCGCGGGGCGTCACTTCGGTGCCATCGAAGTCAAGAATCTGAGCGTCGGGGTAGGCGAGCAGGAGTGGGGAGTTGGTGGCGATGATGAACTGGGCGTTGTCTGCGACGAGAGACTTAAGAAAAGCGATGACGGTGAGCTGGCGCTGCGGCGGGAACATGCATTCCGGTGTGTCGATCAAGTGAAGCCCGCCCGGCACGCAGCGACTGCGCAAAAACTCCAGGCAATCGGAAGCGCCGTGACAGTGGAGATCGCAGGGCCGAAGAAAGACTCCGTAGTTGGTTCGCGGCGACCAATGGAGGTTGAGATTGCGAGCGAGGCCGTGGCTCGCGGCGAGCGAGGGTTCATGCTCCGGGGGAAGCTCCGTAGGCATCGGCAATTTCGCGCGGAGGGCGATCGCCTCCAGGAGAGTGGATTGGCCGGCCCCTTTTTCGCCAGTGAAGAATACGACGGGCGATGTGAAGGTTTGCGAGCGGAGGGAAATCAAACGGGGGATCGCAAAGGGAGATGACGTGTAGCCTTCGGGTTCGCCGCTCACCCGTTCGATGCTGCGAAGGAAAATCATACGGGCCGGACTATAGCACGCTTCGCGGGAAAATGCCCCCGGAGTTTTTAGGGAGCTGTTTTCGTTTAGGGATGTCGGTGGCGACTTCCTTGGTTTTTCCGCTCGTCTTCGCGAGTGCGAACCTTGTGCTGAAAAACTCTCACTCACCTTTTTCCACCACCAGTTGCTTCATTGATCGAATGCTTTTTCTACGGCGTTATTTTGTTTGGTTAGCGGCGATTCACGCCGGATGCGGTTGGGCAACGGCTGCGGAACCGGTTCAAACAGGGGCTCCCGTTTCGCTGATGGATTCGTTGCCGGAGCGAAATCTTCCCGAGCTGGATGCGCTCTTGAAAGAATCGCTCGTAAGCGCGCCGACCGTTTTGATTCGACGGTGGGAGGCTGAGCAGTCGGCGCACTACACTCAAGTTTCCCGGGCACCGATGCTGCCCAATGCGCGCGCGTCGGTGAGCGCTGGCGTGATCCTCGAGCAACGCGATGACGGCGGAAAAAAAAGCGACCGCAATATACAAGCGGTTTTGTACAATTTAAGCGTTTCCCAGCCACTTTTTCGTTGGGGCGAGTATTCGAAAAATTACCAGGTGTCCAAGCTCGCTCATGCCATTTCGGAGCGAAACGTGGAGGAAACCCGCCGGCTGCTCGCAGTGGATTTGCGGCGGAGATATTTTGATTGGGTGATCGCTTCGGGATCGCTCTCGCTGGCCCGAAAAAATTTGGATGAGTTGAACAAGCACCTCGCGTTCGCTAAAAAGCAGGTGGAAGACGGGTTCGCCGCGTCCACCGCGTCAGGCCTTATCGTGGCGCAGATCACGACGGCTGAAATAAGCATTCAGCGCCTCGAGAGCGACCGCAACATACTCGCGGGCAATTTCGCCCGACTGGCAGGCGTATCGGTAGACAAACTACCGAAGGCGGTTAGCGAGCTGCCCAAGCCGCCGGAGATCGATGCCGTGGTGAAAGCTTTATCCATGAATACGCCCGGAGAATCATCGGTGCGCCTTCAAAATGCGGAGGATTCCGTGCGCATGGAAACGCTGCGCTATCAAGTAGAGAAAACGCGGTTGAAGCCGAAGCTGGGGTTAAATCTGAGTGTGGGGCAGGATAACCGAACTCCGGATAACAACGTCCTCGGGCCGAAAGCGCTGGTGACCTCGTGGAGTGCGCTTGCGACAGTGGACTGGCAACTCTTCGACGGCTTCAGCGCGAAAGCCGCGCAGCGGGCTTCGTTGGCGCGGCTCAGGTCTTATGAGGAAGATCTCGATATGGTCGCAAAACAGGATGCGGATGAGCGACGGGCCGATGTTTCCAAGCTCCAGCTTTCCTGGCGAAATTTGCAGCAAGCGGAGATCATATTCACGGCTGCGAAATCCAGCGTGAACGCGGCCGATAAAGACGTCGCCGCGGGCTGGGTGCCTGCGAGCGAAGCGGATTTGTTGCGGCAAGGGGCGGACGCCGCGCTGCAGTCGGTGAACGTTGCGCGCGCCGATTTCTACACGACGCTGGCCACTTATTTTTCCAACCGGGGAGTCGATCCGGCGCTGCAGGTGGCGGCGCGTTAAGTGGATTTCGACCAAGCACGTTTTTCTTTTTCTATGTCATCGACGAAAGTTTTAGTGATCGGCGGAGTGATCGTGGCGTTGGCTGCGGCGGGTTGGTTTGGCTATCAACAGCTGCAGCCTATCGCGGTGGTGGGGCCGATCACGCGTGGCACAGCGACGCAAGCGGTGCCGGCCAATATTTTGGTGACCGAGGAATTCCGCATGGAGATCAAAAGCGAAAACGGCGGTCGCATCCTGAAAAGTCACGTGCAGCTGGGCAGCGAGGTGAAGAAGGACGACGTGCTTTTCGAAATCGATCCGCGGGATCTGGAGCTGGAGATCGAGCGTTGGGAATCGGACTACAAGGCGGAGAAGGCGCGAATCGATCTGGGCTCGCCGATCCGTTTTGAAATCGCCACCGCCGAAGAAGCCGTCCGCAACAACACACGGCTGGTCGAGCAGGGCAAGTTGGCGCAGATCGCGCTCGATCAATCGAAGCGCGCGGTCGAGCAAATCAAGGATCGGAAAGCGAATGAGGACATCGCCAACCGCAAGTCGCTGGATAATTTCGAGAACACGCTGAAGTCGAAACGCAGGCAGCTAGAAAAGATGCACATCCTCGCGCCGGACGATGGGACCGTTTCGGAGATTTTCGCGATCAACGGTGAGCTAGTTGGCGGCGGTCAGCTGCTTGCACGCGTCATCTCCAAAGCCCGGCTCGTGCAGGCGCAAATCAGCGAAGAGAATTTTGCCGGCCTGCGGCCCGGACTTCCGGCCAAGGTGCAGCTGCTCGGTTACGGCGGGAAGTTATTTGCCGCCAAGATCGCCCGCGTGCTACCCGGTGCTGACGAGCGCACGAAGCGTTACACGGCATTTTTGAAAGTAGACATCGATGAAGCTCTGCTCGCTCCGGGGCTCACGGGTGAGGCGAGCATCGTGATCGGCCAGGAGGATAATGTCTTGCTGGCGGAGCGCCGGGCGATGCTCGGGCGCACGCTTTTCGTGGTACGCGACGGACGAGCGTTTTATCGCCCCGTCATCGTCGGCAACAGCGGCACCGCGTACACGCAGATCGTATCGGGCGTTGAGGAACATGAGTTGGTGATCTTGAGCAATCCAGCGGGCTTTCGCGACGGACAACGCGTGCGGGTCGTTCAGGAAAAGCGTCGCTGATGCGCACCAATCTTCAGATCGCGCTTCGATTCCTTCTCGCCAAGAAACGCTCGATGGCGATGAGCCTGGCGGGGATCATTTTTGGCGTGGGCTTCATCGTGCTCACGCAGGCGATCACGTCGGGATTCCAGCAATTTTTCATCCGCACGATCCTAGGAACGGATGGAGCAATTCGCGTGGAGGACAAATTTCAGGCGACGAGCGTGGACATCCCGGTCGATACGGGACCTGGCGGAGAAAATAACGTGGCGGAAGTGGTGTCGGTCGAAAGTAACCGGCGCTATCAAGAGGGCATCGCGGAGCCTCGTTTGCTAATCGAGGCGTTAAAGCGATTCCCGGAGATCTCCGGCATTTCTGAAGTGGTTCGCGGCGGCGTCGTCATCCAGTCGGCGACGCGCGAGGAGTCCGGTCAGGTTTTCGGAATAGAGTTCAACAACCACGCGGCGGTGTCGGACTTGGAGGAGCAAATCGTGCTCGGTGAGGCGCAGGATTTCGTCCAGCAACCCTCGGGTATTTTGATCGGTTCCGCGATGGCTCAGCGTTTACGCCTCCATGCCGGCAGTTCGGTGCTGATCGTCGTGGCCGGCCAGGCGACGCGTTATCGTGTGGCCGCGATCTACGAAACCGGCATCAACGAAATCGATCGCTTCCGGATTTTCATGCATCTGGGTGAAGCGCGCACGTTATTCAAACGGCCTTACGGCGCGTCCTTCCTACAAATTTCCCTGAGCGATGCCGGCATGGCACCCGCGATCGCCCGCCAGATTGAACTCACGGCGAGTCATCGCGCGACGGACTGGCAATATCGCGAACGCATCTGGCTCGGGGTTTTTCGTTTTTTCAGCATCGCCGCGGCGATCATGGTTTCGACGATCATCATCGTTTCGGGACTGGGTATGTTCAATACGCTGGCGATGATCGTCATGGAAAAAACCAAAGACATCGCAATCTTACGGTCGATGGGGTTCACCCGCGGAGACATCTCGGCGATCTTTATGCTTCAGGGTCTTCTGGTGTTAGGCGTGGGAGTGATCGGCGGTTGGGGCATCGGCGCGGTTTCCACGGCCGCAGTCTCGCACATACCGCTGCCGATCAAAGGCATTTTTTCCACGGACCACATCGTCGTGGCGTGGAGCTGGAGCCATTACGCAGGTGCGGCAGCTGCGGCGATCTTGGTGGTGTTCATCGCGAGTTGGTTGCCGGCTCGTCGCGCCGCGCGATTGGAGCCTGCGGCGATCATCCGGGGGGCTTCACAATGAGTAATACCGGTATCGGGAAACCGCCTTCTGCTTCCCCGGCGCAGGCATCGGTCCCGCACGGCGGCGAATCCATCCGCTGCGAACGCCTCGTGCGTTACCTAGGCGAAGGCGAAGGCCGCGTGCATGTTTTGCGCGAAGTCTCTTTTTCGGCGGCGCCCGCCACGGTCACGGCGATCGTGGGACCATCCGGCTGCGGCAAGAGTACGCTTCTTTATCTACTCGGGCTACTCGACCGGCCTGAGGGCGGCGAAATCTGGATCGGCGGTAAAAACCTCGCCGCGGCCAACGACGATGAACGCACGCGGACGCGCAATGAGCACATCGGGTTCGTTTTTCAGTTCCACTTCCTGATGCTCGAATTCACGGCGCTCGAAAACGTCATGATTCCCATGCGGAAACTTGGCCGCTTGCGTCCTGCTGACATGGCCGAGCGCGCGAAGATGTTGCTCGATGCGGTCGGCTTGGGTGCCAAGACCCACCGCTTGGCCACGCATCTTTCCGGGGGCGAACAGCAACGCGTGGCCATTGCTCGCGCGCTCGCGAATCAGCCCTCGATCTTACTGGCCGACGAACCGACCGGAAATCTCGACGTCAAAAACTCCACGGTCGTTTTCGACCTCATGACTCGTCTAGCTCGCGAGCACGGTCAGGCAATCGTCCTCGTTACTCACAACCCCGACATCGCCCAACGGTGCGATACTGTCCGACCGATGCGCGACGGCATCTTCGTCTGAAAACTTTCTCGCGCCGGTTGCGTGACCGAAATGAGAACGCGCGTTGGCCGCCGATAAGTAAAACCACGCCGTCGCCGCCGCCGCCCTAATTTTGCGGCCTAAAAAAATCTCGGTTCTAAATTTTGGTTTACAATCTAATCCTCGCGGCGTTCGCTGCGCTTCGACTTTAACTTTTTACGAAGAACTGTGAGCACTCATCACTCGCGAAAGAGTTTCTTT
>WUUC01130427.1_pt1 | contig 30425 bp, 6 predicted proteins | sample 6278441 | NCBI WGS metagenome assembly WUUC01 (sample SAMN13675441, study PRJNA597444) | soil metagenome | isolation source: soil | place: USA: Washington | collected 2017-10 | reverse complement strand
CGCGGATGTTCTCGTGGCTGACCCGCCAGATCAGCTCGGCGAGCTGGCGCCGGGTGAAGCCGTGCCGGGGACGGAAGAAGACCTGCTCCAGCTTGGCCTCCTCGAAGGAGGCGGTCATGCCGTAGGGGTGGCGGAGCAGGTGGAGGTAGAGCGGCTCGGCGAAAGTCTCCTCGGCGCGCTGCAGGACGCCGCGGTCGAGGGCGTAGGAGGGGGTCTTGTCGACCAGCGTGCGGCCGGGGGTCCACTCCTGGAGGCGGCGGTACAGGTCGCGCACCGGCAGGTCCTCGGCCTCCATGTCGGCGAGCAGGGCGCCGGCCTGGTCGAGATCCAGCCCCCGGGCCTCCATGACGGCGCGCACCGCCCCCTCCTTCCAGAGGGAGAAGCGGCCGGAGAGCTCCGCCGCCCGCTCGCCCAGGGTGTCGAAGCCCAGCAGCTCCAACTCCGGAGGGGCGAAGAGATGCTGGTTGCCGGCCAGCAGGACGCGCAGCAGCGTCGACCCGGAGCGCGGGGGCGAGAGCACGAAGACGGCGCGGGGGTTCTTCGCGGTCCGGGCGGCAGCTCGCCGTGGCCGTGTCCCGATCAGGCGGCGGATCTCGGCCACCATGTCCGGATTCACCGGCGCGCCTGCGGCTTCCTCCTCGGCGGAGCTCCCTCCGAAGAGACGTGCCACGGCGGCCGGGTAGTTGCGCTCCAGATAGCGGGCCAGCTCGGCGATGGTGGGGGCGTCGAAGAGGGCGACGGCGTAGACGTAGTCGCCCAGCCGCTCCTGGAGCAGGTTGGTCAGGATCGCCGCCTGCAGCGAGGTGCCGCCGAGGTCGAAGAAGTTCTCCTCCATCCCGATGGCGTGGCGGCCGAGGACCTCCCTCCAGACCTCCAGAAGGAAGCTCTCCAGCGGGTCCGCGGGCTCCAGGCGGCCGTCGGCAGCTCTGTTCCCGGAATCATCCGGTGGCGGGAGGGCGCGGCGGTCCACCTTGCCGCTGACCGTCTTCGGCAGCGCGTCGAGGAAGACCCAGCGCGACGGCACCAGCCACTCGGGGAGACGCTCCTCCAGGAACCGGCGGAGCTCGGGAGAGGTGAGGCCAGATTCGGCAGCCACCCAGGCGACCAGCCGGCGCTCGCCGCGCGCGTCCGCCGGGGCCATGACCTCGGCTTCACGGACTGCGGGGTGGGTCAGGAGGGCCGCGCGCACCTCCCCCGGCTCGACCCGGAAGCCGCGCACCTTGACCTGCTCGTCGATCCGGCCGAGGTATTCGATCCTGCTGCCCGACAGTCCATCAGACATGCTGCGTGCGAGGTCGCCCGTGCGGTAGAGGCGTGCCCCGGGCTCGTCGCTCCAGGGGTGCGGCACGAAGCGCTCGGCGGTGAGATGCGGCCGGCCGAGGTAGCCGCGGGCGAGCCCCGGCCCGGCGAGGCAGATCTCACCCGCGACACCCGGCGGCACGGGATCGAACCCGCGTGGATCGAGCAGGAGCACCTGCGCGTTGGCGATCGGCCGGCCCAGAGTCATGCGCAGGCTCCCCGGCTCGTAGGCGCCGGCGGTGGCGCAGACCGTGGCCTCGGTGGGGCCGTAGGCGTTGATGAAGCGGCGCCCCGCGGACCAGCGCTCGGCCAGCTCGGGCGGGCAGGGCTCGCCGGCCACCACCAGGGAGCGCAGGGCGGGGAAGCTCTCTCCGGGCATCACGGAGAGAGCCGAGGGGGGGAGCGTGACGTTGGTGATGCCCCGCTCCCGCAGCAGGACCGCCAGCGATCCGCCGGGGAGCAGGTCTTCGCGCGACGCCAGGTGGAGCTCCGCCCCGGACAGCCAGGCGATGGTCAACTCGGAGACCGAGGCGTCGAAGCTCGGCGCGGCGAATTGCAGGATGCGGTCGTCCGGACCGAGGCCGAAGATCTCCACCTGAGCCCGGGCGAGACTGGAGAGGCCGCGGTGGGAGACGGCCACCCCCTTGGGGACGCCGGTCGAGCCCGAGGTGTAGATGACATAGGCCAGGGAGTCCGCCTCCGTGGTCCGGCTGGAGAACGTGGTCGAGGGCGCTGCGTCCCGATCGCCGAGGGAGCCGAGCGAGAGGGTGTGGACCCCGTCCGGCAGAGCCGCGGCGAGCCGCTCCTCGGTGATCGTCAGCGCCGCGCCCGAGTCGGTCAGCAGGAAGGCGAGCCGCTCTTGAGGGAGGGCCGGATCGAGAGGCACCCACGCGCCTCCCGCTTTCAGGACTGCGAGAATGGCGGTCACCAGAGCCGGCGAGCGGTCGAGGAGGATGCCCACCCGGACCTCCGGCCCTACCCCTTCGTGAGTCAGCCGCCGGGCGAGGCGGCCGGCCCGGCGGTCGAGCTCGCCGTAGGTGATCGTCTCCTCCGGTGTGACCAGGGCCGTCCGCTCCGGCTGGCGGGCCGCCTGTGCCTCGAAGATCCGGTGCAGCGGCATGGGTTCGATCGCCGCGGCCGTGTCGTTCCAGCCCAGCAGGAGCTGGTGCCGCTGCGCCTCCGAGAGGAGCGGCAGCGCCGTCACCGGACAGCCGGGGTCCGCCACCACCCCCTCGATCAGGGTCCGCAGCTGCCCGAGCAGACGCTCGGCGGTGGTGGGGTGGAAGAGGTCGGAGTTGTAGCCCAGGACCAGCTCCACGCCGCCACCTTCGAGCCGCCGGGTGAGGAGAGTGAGGTCGAACTTCACGGTCCGGCTGTCGGCGCCAAGGGGAGTCAGCCGCAGGCCGGGGAGATCGGGGGGGAGCAGGGGCTCCTCCTCGAACGAGAAGAAGACCTGGAAGACCGGCGTGTGCCGCGTGTTGCGCTCGGGAGCCATCTCTCCGACCAGCTTTTCGAAGGGGAGGTCCTGGTGCACGTAGGCGCCGAGAGCCGTCTCGCGCACCCGCTGCAGGAGCGTGGGGAAGCCGGGCTCGTCCGCGAGGTCCGTGCGCATCACCAAGGTATTGACGAAGAAGCCGATCAGCCCCTCGATCTCGGAGCGGTTGCGGTTGGCGACCGGCGTCCCCACCAGGAGGTCCGGCTCGCCGGTGATGCGCAGCAGGAGGGCCTTCCAGGCGGCGAGCAGGGTCATGAACAGGGTGGCCCCCTCGCGGCGCGCCAGCTCCTCCAGGGCCAGCCCTGTCGCGGCCGGCAGCTCGGTGCGGCGGCGGCGGCCCTGGAAGGTGTGAAGGGCCGGCCGCGGCCGGTCCAAGGGGAGGGCGAGCACGGGGGGGGCTCCGGCGAGCCGGTCCCGCCACCAGCCGAGCTGCCGCTCCAGGACCTCCCCCTGGAGCCATTGCCGCTGCCAGACGGCGAAGTCGGCGTACTGGACCGGCAGGTCCGGCAGAGGCGAAGGGAGCCCGGATGAGAGAGCTTCGTAGACCGCCCCCAGCTCGCGGATCAACACGCCCATCGACCAGCCGTCGGAGACGATGTGGTGCAGGGTGATCGCGACCGCATGGTCCTCCGATCGATCCTCGGGTCCCAGGCGCAGGGCGAGCGCCCGGACCAGGGGGCCGGTGGCGAGGTCGAAGGGGCGATGGAAGTCCTCGTCGATCTGGCGCTTCAGCTCGGCCTCGCCACGGTCACCAGGCAATCCGGAGAGGTCCACCACCGGCAGGGGCACCCGGAGCGCCGGGGCGATCACCTGGACCGGCTGGCCGCCGGAGACGGTGAAGGTGGTGCGCAGGGCCTCGTGCCGCCGGACAACCTCATCCAGGGCCGCCTCCAGGAGGGGGAGATCGAGCCGCCCCTGGAAGCGCACGGCGGCGGAGATGCTCCAGGCGGAGCGGCCGGCGTCGAGCTGGTCGAGAAACCAGAGCCTCTCCTGGGCGAAGGAGAGCGGGGGCGCCTCCTCGCGCGGGCTGGGGCGGATCGGCGGCGCTTCGGGCGCCCGGCGGCCCGCCAGGGCAGCCTCGATCCGCGGGGCGAGCCCGGCCGCGGTCGGTGTCTCGAACAGGTCGCGCAGGGGGAGGTCGACCCCGAGGCGGTCGCGCAGCCGCGACACCGCCTGGGTTGCGAGGAGGGAGTGGCCGCCGGCCGCGAAGAAGTCGGTCTCCACCCCGAGGCGCTCGCGGCCGAGCAGGGCGCCGAAGATTTCCGCCACCGTGGCCTCCACGAGGGTGCGGGGGGCGGTCTCCCCGGACAGCCCGGTCCCGGCTGCCAGCTCGGGAGCAGGGAGGGCGCGGCGGTCGATCTTGCCGCTGGGGGTGCGGGGGAGCGCGTCGAGGATCACGATGGCGGAGGGGACCAGGAAATCCGGCAGGGATTCCTGAGCCCAGGCGCGCAGCCCGGGGACGAGGTCCCCCTCCTCCGCTTTCCGCTCCGGCCGTCTCGGGACGACCCAGGCGACCAGGCTGTCTCCGTGCGGCGCGACGACGGCGGATTCGACCTCGGGGTGCTCCGCCAGGCGTGCCTCGACCTCGCCGGGCTCGACGCGGAAGCCGCGGACCTTCACCTGCTCGTCGAGCCGGCCGAGGAGCTCCAACTGCCCGTCAGGTCGGTGGCGCGCGAGGTCACCGGTGCGGTAGAGGCGGGAGCCGCCCGGTCCGTCAGGATCGACTCCGAATGGATCCGGGATGAATCCTGCGGCCGTGAGATCCGGCCGGCCGTGGTAGCCGCGGGCCAGCCCCTCACCACCCACGCACAGCTCCCCCGGGACGCCGATCGGGACCGGCTCCAGACCCTCCAGAAGATGGATGCGCGCCCCCTCGAGCGGCCAGCCGAGACCGGGCCGGTCTCCGGGCTCGCCGATCCGCTGGACGGTGCAGGTGACCGTCGCCTCGGTCGGACCATAGGCCGTGAACAGCCGCCGCCCCGCCGCCCAGCGTGCCGCCAGCCCGGGAGGGCACGGCTCGCCACCGAGGATCAGGATGCGCAGCGCCGGCAGCCGGCCATCATCCAGGTCATCATCCAGGGACGGCTCCAAGGCCGCGAGCAGGCTCGGTGTCAGGTGGAGGAAGGTGATCCGCCGCTCGCGCAACAGCCCGGCGAGCGGTGGTCCCGGAATCCGCTCGTCGCGGCCGGCCACGTGGAGGGCCGCCCCGGAACCAAGGGTGATGGCGATCTCCGACACCGAGACGTCGAAGCTCAGCGACATCATCTGGAGGACCCGGTCGCCGGGGGCTACGCCGTAGGCGCGGATCAGGGCGTCAGTCCGTTGCGCCAGGGCGCCGTGGGGCACCGCGACCCCCTTCGGGCGTCCGGTGGAGCCGGAGGTGTAGAGGATGTAGGCGAGAGTGCCCGCCGCGTCCTGGTCCGTTTCAACCCGGGGCAGGGGGTCGGCGTCCAGAGGGATCAACCCCTCTTCCGTCAGCAGAAGCGCGCACTCCGCGTCCGCGAGCATCAACAACAGCCGCGCCTCCGGATACCCGGGATCGAGCGGCACCCAGGCGCCCCCCGCGAGGATGACGCCCAGAATGGCCTCGATCATCTCCTCCGGCCGCTCCATCGAGATCCCGACGCGCACCTCGGGTCCCACCCCCGCCTCCCGCAGCCGGTGGGCAAGCTCGCCGGCCCGGCGGTGGAGATCGGCGTAGGTGACCTCTTTGGTGGCCGAGACGAGCGCGGGGGCGCCTGGGGTTTCCCGAGCCCAGGTGGCGAAGCGCTCCGCGAAGAGCGGGGCCGGAACCGGTTCGATGGCGGATGCGCTCCACTCGTACAGAAGTTGGTGGCTCTCCTCCGACGCGAGCAGCGCCAACGACCGGACCGGGCGCTCCGGCTCCTCGGAGGCGCCGGTGAGCAGGCTCAACAGGTGCCTCTGCATGCGCAGGACCGTGGCGGTCTCGAACAGGTCGGCGTTGAATTCCATCCAGCCGCGAAGCCCGCCGTCCGCGTCGGAGAGAAACAGAGTGAGGTCGCCCCTGGCGGTGCCGGTGTCGGTAGCTTTGCCGGCGAGCGGGGTGAAGGTCAGGCCGCGCACCTGGCGCTCGTGCCGCGGGAAGTTCTGGAAGCCGACCATCACCTGGCAGAGCGGATGGTGGGCGGTGGTGCGCGGGAGCTGCAGCTCCTCGACCAGCTTCTCGAAGGGGAGGTCCTGATGTGCCCAGGCCTCCAGGCTCGTTTCGCGGACCCGGCCGGCCAGCTCCGCGAAGCTCGGCGCTCCGGAGAGACTGGTCCGCAGAACGAGGACGTTGACGAAGAAGCCGATCAGATCCTCGATCTCGCGCCGGTTGCGGTTCGCCACCGCGCTGCCCACGACCACGTCGTCCCGGCCCGTGAGACGCGCCAGCAGGAGGTCGAACCCGGTCAGCGTGGTCATCGACAGGGTGGCCCCCAGGCGGCGGCCGAGGGCGCGCAGCCGCCGGACCAGATCGTCCGGGAAGGCGAACGCGGTGACACCGCCACGGAAGCTTTCCACCGCCGGCCGGGGGTGGTCGAACGGCAGCTCGAAAACCGGCGGCGCCCCCGCGAGCTGCCGGCGCCAGTAACCGAGCTGCCGTTCCAGCGCCTCGCCCGCCATCCACCGGCGCTGCCAGACCGCGAAGTCGGGGTACTGCACGGCCAGAGCGGGAAGGGGCGACGGCCGTCCATCCGCGCAGGCTTCGTAGAGCACCGACAGCTCGCGCCGCAGGACACCCATGGACCAGCCGTCCGCGATCACGTGGTGGAGATGGAGGAGAAGGGCGTGCTGATCGATCCCCAGCCGGGCGACCAGGCCGCGGATCAGCGGCCCGCGCTGGAGGTCGAACGGCCGACGCGCCTCGCTCCGCCCGATGGAGCGCAACTCGTCATCGCGCCGCTCCGGGGAGAGGCTGGAGAGATCGATCACCGGTAGCTCCAGGTCGACCCGGTCGGCGACGACCTGCCGCGGCTCTCCTCCGATCGAGTGGAAGGTGGTGCGTAGCGCCTCGTGCCGGCGCACCACCTCGCGCAGGGCTTCGCGCAGGGCTTCGACGCGCAGCCCGCCCTGGAGGAGGAGCCCGAAGGCCATGACGTAGAGCGAGTTGCCGGGGACCAGCCGGTCTAGGAACCAGAGCCGCTGCTGGGCGAAGGAGAGCGGCAGGCCTCCTGCGCGCTCCTCGGGAGGGATCGGTACAAGGGGCGGCGCTCCGTCCTCCTCCTCTCCCCGCGCGAGGATCGCCGCCAGTTCCCCGAGGTTCGGAGCCTCGAACACGGTGCGCAGCGGGATCTCGACACCGAAGGTCTCCCGGACCCTGGAGACGAGCTGAGTGGCGAGGAGCGAGTGGCCGCCCAGCTCGAAGAAGTCGTCCTCGACGCCGATCCGCTCGCGTCCGAGGAGCTCGGCCCAGAGCCCGGCCAGCAGCTCCTCGGCCGGCGTCCCCGGCGGGGTGAACGTCTCCTCGAGGGGGACCTCGCCGGAGAGCGGCGCCCGGGCGAGAGCATGGCGGTCCACCTTGCCGTTGGCGGTCAGTGGCAGGCGGTCGAGGCGCGCGAAGGCGGCCGGCAGCAGCGGCTCGGGGAGGTGGTCCTTGAGGAAGAGGCGCAGCTCGTGCGTGCCGGGCGCGGCTCGCCCGCCTGCCACCCAGAAAGCAGCGAGCCCGCCGCCGCCGGGAAGGTCGTCGCGGAGCACCACGGCGGCCTCGGCGACCTCCGGGTGGCGGACCAGGGCGGCCTCGATCTCGCCGGGCTCGATGCGGAACCCGCGCACCTTGACCTGGCGGTCCACCCGCCCCAGGTACTCCAGCTCCCCAGAGGGACGAAACCGGGCGAGGTCGCCCGTCCGGTAGAGGCGCGCGCCGATTTGACGTCCGAACGGGTCGGGCACGAAGCGCTCAGCAGTCAGCTCCGGCCGTCCGAGATAGCCCCGGGCGAGCCCCGCGCCACCTACGTGCAACTCGCCGGGTACGCCCAATGGTGCGGGCTCCAGCCCGGGCTCCAGGACATGGACCGAGAGATCCGGGATCGGCCGGCCCACGGCGCTTCCCGTGCCGCTCCAGACGTCCTCCGGTCCGACCGGACGGAAGGTCACGTGCACCGTGGTCTCGGTGATGCCGTACATGTTGACCAGCCGCGGCCGGTCCGGTCGATCCCGGTCCGGTCGGCGCCTGTCGAACCAGGGGGAGAGGCGTCCGGCGTCCAGTGCCTCGCCACCGAAAATCACCTGGCGGAGCGCCGGTCCCACGGTCCGCCCCGTCCGCCCCTCCATGTCGACGAGCCCGGAGAAGGCGGAGGGGGTCTGATTGAGCACGGTGACCCGTTCGCGCTCCAGGAGGTCCGCGAACGTCTCAGGCGAGCGGCTCGTCTCCCAGGGGACGATCACCAGCCGGCCGCCGAAGGCCAGGGCTCCCCAGATCTCCCAGACCGAGAAATCGAAGGCATAGGAGTGGAAAAGGGTCCAGACGTCGTCCACGTCGAAGTCGAACCAGGGGCGGGTGGCGGCCAGCAGGCGGGTGGCGTTGAGGTGGGTGACGCCGACCCCCTTGGGGCGGCCGGTGGAGCCGGAGGTGTAGATGACGTAGGCGAGGTTGGAGCTGCCCACCTCCTCCCAGCCCTCACCCCCGACCCCTCTCCCGCCACCCCGCCCGCCCTCCCCGGGAGAGGGGCGTCCCCCCACATCCTCGATCTCGAGCTCCCCCCTCTCCCGGGGAGGGCGGGCGGGGTGGCGGGAGAGGGGGGCCGGGGGGGTGAGGGCTGGGAGGGGGTGGTTTCCGCGCACCACCATCCGCGCCCCGCTGTCCGCCAGCACGAGCTCCACCCGCTCCGCCGGCCACGCCGGATCGAGTGGCACGTAGGCGCCACCCGCTGCCAGCACCCCCAGGATTGCCACCACCAGCCCCGGCTCACGGTCGCACCAGAGGGCCACCGGCACCTCCGGCCCCACGCCGCGCTCGCGGAGCCGCCCGGCCAGCTCCAGCGCGCGCCGGACGAGCTCTCCGTAGGTCAGACTCTCGCCCGCGAAGGACACCGCGACCGCGTCGGGGCGCCGCTCCGCCTGGGCGAAGAAGAGGTCGTGCAGGCGGGCACCACCCTCGATCTCCTCGCGCGCTCCGGCCTCGACGGCGAGCTGATGGCGCTCGGCCTCGTCGAGCATCGGCAGCTCGGACACCGGCCGGTCCGGATCGAGCGAGGTATCGGCAACAACGGCGATCAGGTTGCGGAGATGCCCGAGGAGGCGGGCGATGGTCGCGGTGTCGAAGAGGTCGGAGTCGTGCTCGGCGATCCCCTCGATCCGGCCATCCCGCTCCGTCAGCATCAGCGTCAGGTCGAGCTGCGACGCCCCCGTGGGGATGGCGAGCGGCTCGATGTCCAGACCGGAGAGGCGGGCCGGGGCCGGCCGCTCCGCGAGGGAGAGGATCACCTGGAACAGCGGCGCGCGGTTCAGGCTGCGCTCGGGCTGGATCTCCTCGACCAGCTTCTCGAACGGGAGCGCCTGGTGGGCCCAGGCCTCCAGGCAGACGTCGCGCGTGCGGTCGAGCAGCGCGCCGAACGGCTCGCCCCCCTCCACCCGCCCGCGCAGGGCCACCGCGTTGACGAAGAACCCGATCAGGTCCTGAACCTCGGGGCGGTCGCGGCCGGCCACCGGCGAGCCGACCACCAGGTCGTCCTGACCGGAGTAGCGGTGGAGGAGGACCTGGAAGGCCGCGAACAGCCCCATGTAGAGCGTCGCTCCGCGCCCCCGGGCCAGCTCGCGCAGGGGGACCACCAGCTCGGAAGGAAAGGCGAAGAGCTGCCGTCCGCCGCGCCCCCGCCGGGTGGCGGGCCGGGGCCGGTCGGCCGGCAGCTCGAGGACTGGTGCGCCGGCCAGCCGCTCCTTCCACCAGGCGAGCAGGGGGGCCGGCTCAGGGCCTTCCAACCAGCGGCGCTGGCGGACGGCGTGGTCCGCGTAGCGCGCCGGCTTCCCCGGAAGCGGCGACGAGAGACCCGCCGCGAACGCCGGGTAGAGCACCGCGACCTCGCGCAGCAGCACCCCCGTAGACCAGCCGTCGGTGACGATGTGATGCATGGTCAGCGAGACCACGTGCTCGTCCATCGCCACGCGGAACAGCAGGGGGCGGAACAGCGGCCCGCGCGCCAGGTCGAAGGGGCGAGCCGCCTCCTCCGCGGCCCGGTGGAGGGCTTCGGCCCGAGCCCGTTTGGGCGGCAGGGCGGAGAGATCGGCCACCGGCAGCTCGACGGTGGAGGGGGCGGCGATCTGCTGGACCGGCTCGCCGCCGGACTCCCCGAAGGTGGTGCGGAGCGGCTCGTGGCGGCGGACGATCTCCGTCAGGGTATGGCCGAGGGCTGCGGGGTCGAGCGCTCCCAGGAGCCGCACGCCGAAGGGAAGGTTGTAGGCCGCCGACTCCGGATCGAAGCGGTGCAGGAACCAGAGCCGGCGCTGGGCGAAGGAGACCGGAGCGGGAGCATCCGCCGCGCTCCCCTCCGCCGGCGGAACCGGGGGCTCCGGCCGCTCGGCGGCCTGGGTCTCGAGCAGGCGGCGCAGGAGCAGCTCGCGCTTCCTGGGCGAGAGGCTGTCGAGACGGCTGGCGAGCCCGCTGGTGAAATCATTCATCGCGATCCTTCCCGGGCCATTCCTCCATCGGCGCCGAGCAGGGCTTCGACCTCCTCGTCGGAGAGGTCTTCGAGGTCCGTGAGCAGACCCTCGATCTCCGACGCGTCCGCCTGCTCCAGACGGGTCTCGCCCACGGCCAGGGCGACCCCGGCCACCGTGGGGCGGGCGAACAGGGCAGACAGTGGCACCTCGATTCCGAAGCGGTCGTGCAGCTCCGCGACCACCCGGGCGGCGAGCAGCGAATGGCCCCCGAGCTCGAAGAAGTTGTCGTGCCGGCCGACCCGCTCCAGCGCGAGGAGGTCGCGCCAGATCGCCGCCACCCCCTCCTCCAGGGGTGTGGCCGGGGGTTCGAAGGCGCCCGCCGCGGGCTCCTCGCGCGCCGGGTCGGGCAGGGACCGGCGGTCGAGCTTGCCGTTGGGGGTGAGCGGCAGCCTCTCCAGCCAGACGAAGGCCTCCGGGATCATCGGATCGGGAAGGAGCCCGTGCAGGAAATCGCGCAGCTCGGCAGTGCGCGGCCGGGGGGACTCCGGCTCGGCCGCGAGCCAGGCGGTGAGGACGCCGGCGCGCTGCAACACCGCAGCCTCCAATACCGCCGGATGCTGGGCGAGAGCCGCCTCGACCTCCGCCGGCTCGACCCGGAAGCCACGCACCTGGACCTGGCCATCCCGGCGGCCGGCCAGGCTCACCAGGCCATCCGTCCGGTAGCGGCCGAGGTCGCCGGTGCGGTAGACGCGGTCGGCCGCATCCTCGGTGAAGGGGTTGGTCACGAACCGCTCGGCGGTGAGGCTCCCGTCCTGGAGATAGCCGAGGGACAGATGAGGAGTCCGCACGCAGACCTCGCCCAGCTCACCCGGTGCGGCGAGGCCACCGGACTGGGTGAGGATCAGCAACTGCACGCCCTCGATCCCCCGGCCCCCGGGCACCTGGCGCGCCGGCCAGGCGCCCGCGCCGGAGGCATCGTGCCAGGCCATCGCCTGAGGGGTCTCGGTGGTGCCGTAGAAGTTGACGCAGACCACCTCTCGAGCGAGCTTTCGCAGGCGAGTCACATCCCGTTCGGTCAGCACGTCGCCGCCGAAGAAGGCGTACCGCAGGCCCGGCAGGGGAGCACTGCCGCCGGTCAGGATCTGGCCCAGGGCAGGGGTGAGGTGGCAGACCGTGATCCGTTGCCGGGCCATCCATCCAGCCAGCCGGTGGGGGGAGGCCAGATCGTCCGAGCCCGGGATGCACAGCGTGGAGCCGATCGCGAGCGGGGTGAAGACGTCGCGCAGCAGTGGGTCGTGAGAGAGCCCGGAAAGCATCGAGAAGCGGTCGTCCGCGGTCAGGCCGAAGGTCTCCGCCTGCCAGGCGCAGAAGTGGGCGAGGGGGCCGTGGGTGCCAATGATCCCCTTGGGCTCGCCGGTGGAGCCGGAGGTGAAGGCAATGTAGGAGATGTCGGAGGATCTCCTCCCCTGGCCCCTTCCCAGAAGATGGAGATCGAGATGGGGAGTGAGGTCGATGACCGCCCGCGGCTCCACCTGCTGCAAAATCGCCCGCCGCCGCGCCTCCGGATGTGCCGGATCGAGGATCACGAACGCCGCGCCCGCCTCCAGGATCCCCAGCAGCGCCTGAACCAGCCCGGCGCTGCGCTCCGCCAGGACCGCCACCACGTCACCTTCCCCGATCCCGGCCTCCCGCAGTTGCCGGGCGAAATCGCCGGCCCGCTCCGCCAGCTCTCCGTAGGTCCAGGTGCCTGCGGCATCCATCACCGCCGGGCGGTCCGGATGGAGCCGCGCCTGCTCCGCAAAGCGCTCGTGCACGGCCGGCCGCTCTCCGGCGGCGAGCGGGGCCCGCGGGTCCGGCAGGACGGCCAGGGCCTCGGGGGTCAGCAGGGAGAGCCGCGAGACCGGGGTCTCCGGAGCCGCCGCGGCGCGCTCCAGGAGGTGGCGGAGCTGGTCGAGGAGACTCAGCATGGTGGCGCGGTCAAAGAGGTCGGCGTTGTAGACCAGATCGAGGTGGATCTCGCCGCTCTCGATCTCCTCGCCATAGACCGTGAGGTCGAACCGCGCCGGCAGCTCGCGCACCGGCATGACCTCGATGGCGAGCCCCGGCACGTCAAAGTCGCGGCCGGGGAACCCCTGGAGGTTGAACAGCACCTGGAACAGCGGCGAGCGCGATGGGTCGCGGTCAGGCTGGATCTCGCCGATCAGCCGCTCCACGGGCACGTCCTGCGAGCCATAGGCGGCGACCGCCATCTCGCGCACCCGGTCGAGCAGGGCGCCGAACCCCGGCTCGCCCGAGAGGTCGATCCGCAGCGGCAGCATGTTGAGGAAGATGCCGATCAGCGGCTCCAACTCCCGGCGGTCGCGTCCGGCGAATGGCGAGCCGACGATCACGTCCTCCTGGCCGCTCCAGCGCGAGAGCAGAAGGGCGAACCCGGAGAGCAGCACCATGAACGGCGTGGCCCCGCGGGGAGCCCCCAGCCCGCGCAGGGCGGTCGCCAGATCCGGCGGCAGGAGCAGGATCTCGCTCCGCCCTCGGAAGGTCTGCACCGCGGGACGTGGCCGGTCGGTGGGCAGGTCGAGCACGGGGAGGGGTGGAGCCAGCCGCTCGCGCCAGGCGGCGAGCTGTTTCGCGGTCTCCTCCTCGCGCGGCCGGGAGCGCTGCCAGACCGCGAAATCGGGGACCTGGACCGGCAGCTCGGGGAGCGGCGACGGCTCGGCGGCGGCGAAGGCACGGTAGAGCCGGGCCAGCTCCGAGAGGAGCACGACGCTGGACCAGCCGTCTCCCACGATGTGGTGGTAGACCAGCACCAGCGCGTGGCGTTCCGGGGCCACGCGGACCAGCGCGGCGATCAGGAGTGGCGGACGGGAGAGGTCGAATCGGTGGTCGTTCGCACCGGTGGCGATCCGCTCGGATTCCGCTTCCCGCCGCTCCTCCGGCAGAGCCGACAGGTCAACCAGCGGCAGCGGGATGTCCAAGGCCGGCAGCACGCGTTGCGCGGCGCGGCCGTGGAGGTCCACGAAGGCGGTGCGCAGCGACTCGTGACGGCGGACGACCTCGGCGAGAGCCCGGGCGAGGGAGGGCACGTCGAGCGGTCCGGTGAAGCGCACCGACTCGTTCAGATTGAACGTGGTCCGTCCCGGATCGAGGCGGTCGAGGAACCAGAGCCGCTCCTGGGCGTAGGAGAGAGGAAGGTCGCCGTCCCGAGGAGCGCGGGGGATGACCTCCACCATGGTCTCTTGACCGTTCTCGCCCTCCGCGCCACCCTCTTCCTCGATCAGCCGGACCAGCTCAGCCAGATCCGCCACGGACGAGGCCTCGAACAGCCATTCGAGCCGCACCTCGGTTCCCAGGCTGTTCTTGATCCGCGAGAGGAGCTGCAGGCCGAGCAGCGAGTTGCCCCCCATCTCGAAGAACTGGTCCATTGAGCCCACCGGCGCGATACCGAGGAGCTCCTCGAACAGGCCGGCGATCCGCTGCTCCAGCTCATCAGCGGGGGGCACGTAGGCGGTGCCCAGGCTGGGGCGAGGGCGGAGCCGTGGCTCGATCTCGAGATCCCCCCTCTCCCGGGGAGGGGGAGCGGGGTGGCGGGAGAGGGGGCCAGGGGGTGAGGGCTGGGCGGGGGAGGGCGCCTCGGCCCGCGCTTCCACCCAATACCGCTCCCGCTGGAACGGGTAGGCCGGCAGCACCACCCGGAGCCGCCGCGCGCCACCGTGGAGAGTGGGCCAATCCACCTCGGCGCCCGCCAGCCAGCTTTTCCCAAAGGACTGCAAGGACTCCAAGGATCGCAAGGACGGGAAATCCTCGGGAGCGGTGGACTCGCCGGTTCTCTCCTCATCCACCAGGCCGGAGAAGACCTTGTGTGGATCGCGCGCGGCGAGCGCCTCGCGGGCCTCGGCCACGCTCTGGCAGGCCAGCATCCGCCGGTGGGGCAGCGCGCGGCGGCCGGTCTGCAGGGTGAAGGCCACGTCGGCCAGATCCAGCTCGGGATGCCGGGCCAGGTGGCCGGCCAGACGGTCCGTCATCGCCTCCAGGGCGGGCTGGCTGGCCGCCGAGAGCACGAGGAGCTGCGGGGCACCGGATGAGTCCCCGGGGGGGATCGGTGGCGGCTCCTCCAGGACCACGTGGGCGTTGGTGCCTCCCATGCCGAACGAGCTGACCCCCGCGCGCCGGGGCTCCGGGCCGGAGGGCCAGGGGAGCGGCTCGGCGTTGACGAAGAACGGACTCTCCTCCAGCCCCAGCTGCGGGTTTGGCCGCTGGAAGTGCAGCGTCGGCGGGATCACCTCCCGCTCAAGCGCCAGCGCGGCCTTGATCAGTGAGACCACCCCGGCCGCGGCATCCATGTGCCCGACGTTCCCCTTGACCGAACCCAGGGCGCAGAATCCCCGGCGGGAGGTGGATGCCTCGAACACCTGCCGCAGGGCGGCCACTTCCACCGGGTCTCCCAAGGGAGTCGCGGTGCCGTGCCCCTCCACGAAGCCGATCGAATCCGGGCCGACTCCGGCGACCGCCTGGGCCATGGCCAGCACGTCGACCTGCCCGCCGATCCCCGGGGCCGTGAAGCCGACCCGGTCGTCGCCGTCGTTGTTGGTCGCACTCCCCAGGATCACCGCGTGGACGTGATCGCCGTCGGCCAGGGCATCCTCCAGACGCTTCAGCACCACGATCCCCGCCCCCTCGCCATCCACCGGCCCCTGCCCGGCGGCGTCGTAGGGGCGGCAGTGGCCGTCCGGAGCGTAAATGCCGTCGGCCTGATAGCCCCCGGGCCGCGGGACCGAGACCCGCACGCCACCGGCCAGGGCGAGGTCGCATTCGCCGTTGAGCAGGCTCTGGACCGCCAGGTGCACGGCGACGAGCGACGAAGAGCAGGAGGTCTGGACGGTCAGGCTCGGGCCGCGCAGCCCCAGCTTGTAAGAGAGGCGCGGCGCGACGAAATCGATGCCGTTCCCCAGCATGGTCTGGAAGTTGCCGACCGACTTGAGGACCTCGCGGTTGGCGGCGAGGTTGAACAGCAGGTAGGTGTTCAGCCCGCTGCCCACGTAGACGCCGGTCAGCCCCGGATTGCGCCGCGGGTCGTGGCCGGCGTGTTCCAGGGCTTCCCAGGCGCATTCGAGCAGCAGCCGCTGCTGGGGGTCCATGATCTCGGCCTCGCGCGGGGTGTAGCCGAAGAGTCCGGCGTCGAACAGCTCGGCCCCTTCGATGGCGGCGCGGGCCGGCACGTAGGCCGGGTCATCCAGGAGTGCGGGGTCGATCCCGGCGGCTTCCAGCTCCTCGCGGCGGAAGAAGGTGACCGACTCGATACCGGCCACCAGGTTCTCCCAGAGCTTCTCGACGTCCGAGGCGCCGGGAAAGCGTCCGGCCATGCCGATGATCGCGATGCCGGAGAGGGTGGCGGCGGCTGTGTTCGGCTCGTTTGTCTCACTCATCGTTCAGAACCTCGAAAATGACTCCAACGGTTGCCCCGCGCATCACATTGATGACCCCTCCCTCTCTCTGGGTGCGTGCCTCGCGGTGAGCGAGACTCAGGAAGCCGCCGCCGTAACGGTCGCCGAGGGCGAAGAGCCCCCAGACCACGTCGTGCGGTCCCGCCCCGCGCTCCCCATGCTGGTGGATCGCGGGCAGCGGCTCGACCCGTTCCTGGACGATCCAGTCCCCCTCGGCGAGGGCGCGCTCCACCCGCTCGCTCCACAGCGCCTCCGGCGTCGCCGCCCCCAGGTGGACCGCCGAGCCCCGTCCGGCCCGGGCCTTCTTGATCACCAGCTCCTCGCGCTCGGCCAGCACCATCTCGGGGAGCCAGACCTCCGCGCCGCGCCGTACAGCCGAGTCCGCGGTGAGCCGCCGGGTCCACGGCACGTGCCGCGCCGCCAGCTCCCGCTCGGCCGGATTGAGGAGATCTCCTCTCTCCGCCAACTCGGAGAGCAGAGCGAGGTTGCGCTTGTCGGTGAGCGCCACGCGGATCGGCGCGTTGAACAGCTTGAGGGTGCCGGCCCGGAAGCAGCGCAGGGCCTGGGCGGCGGTCCCCTCCTCGTGCAGCTCGACGGCGGCGTGGATGCGCCGCTCACCGGCCCACAGGGCACCCGCCCGCTCGCGCAGCCCCGCATAGGGGAGGATCACCAGGGTCCCTGAGGCGCCGGGTGCCTCCCTGCGCAGTGCCTCGGCGTAGCGGCCGGCCAGCCAGGACTCCAGGTGGTGCCCATGGGAGGCGGTGTGCTCTGGCGTGACCAGGGCGACGTTGATCTCCCCGTCAGCCGTACCCAGCTCCCGCGCCTCGGCGACGGCGTGGGCGAGGAGCAGGGCCACGGTGTCGCGGCAGGCGACGCGGAGCCGCTCCTCACGCAGGAAACGGGCGAACACCGGCACCCGCAGGTACGCCTCGGCCCAGAGCGGGGCCTCCCAGCCGCCGAGGGCGCTCAGCATGTTGAATTCGAGGCACTTGAGCCCCTCGGCCGAGTCCAGGAAGTCGCCGCGTCCGATGGTGGCCGCGAGACCGTCGGGGTGCTGGACCATCAGCCGCGCGAGGTCGGCGCCGGCCAGGCCGTAGAAGTCGCGGAGGCGCTCGGGATCGTTGCCGAACACGCGCCGCGGCAGACTCCTGATCAGCGCCGCGATGCCGGTGCTGACGCGCTTCATCTCCGCCACCCGGGCGCGGTCGACCAGCGCGGGCCAGGGCTGGAGCGGGTAGGGGCTGCCGACGTCGTGGCGGTCGAGCTCCGCGAAGCTGGCGCGTTCCAGGGCCTCGGGGTTGCGCTCGGCGAAGCGGAGGAAGGCGGCTTGGGGGGAGCCGGCTCCGCCGGAACCCTCACCCCCTGGCCCCCTCTCCCACACACCCTCCCCGCCGCCCGGGAGAGGGGGAACCCCTTCCCGCTCACCGTTTCTGTCTTTGGGCGGTGGCGCCCCCTCTCCCGGGGGATGGGAGGGTGTGTGGGAGAGGGGGTTGGGGGGTGAGGGTACGGGAGGGGGCGAAGCCGGCGTGGTGGCCGCCATCCGCTTCCGAGCCTCCAGAAACCGGCCCTGCCGCGTCGCCGTGCGGCTCCGTTCGCCGCGCTCCTGGATCTGAGGGGCCACCGGCGGGGGCGGTGGTGCGGTGTCCGACAATCTCCGGGCCAGTGCGGCCACGGTCGGAGAGCGGAACAGGTCGACCATGGAGACCTCGCGGCCGAGCCGTTCCCTCAGCAGCACGTGAACCCGGGCGAGGACCAGGGAGTGGCCGCCGAGGTCGAAGAAGTTGTCGTGCACGCCGACCTTCTCGACCCCCAGGGCCTCGCGCCAGATCGCGGCGACCGCCTGTTCCGTCTCGTCGCGCGGCGCCACGTGCTCCACCCCCGCGCCCTGCCCGGACGGGGCGGGGAGCGCCCGCCGGTCCACCTTGCCATGGGGCGTCAGCGGCATCGCCTCCAGGAAGATCAGCTCCGCGGGGATCAGCGGCTCGGGGAGGGAAGCGGAGAGGAAAGCGCGCAGCTCGGCTGCGTTTGTCTCGGGAGAAGAGGCCGGGGAGCGTGGCACCACGTATCCGATGAGCCGCTTGCGGCCAGAGCCGTCGTCCCAGGCGATGACGGCCGCGGCTTCGACTCCGGGGTGGCCGGTCAGCACAGCCTCCACCTCGCCGGGCTCGACGCGGTAACCGCGCACCTTGATCTGGTCGTCGATCCGCCCTGCGAACTCCAGGAGGCCGTCCGGCAGGAAGCGGGCGAGGTCGCCGGTCCGGTAGAGCCGGTCGCCCGGCGCGGGGGGGAACGGATGGGGGACGAAGCGCTCGGCGGTGCGGTCCGGCTGGCCGAGGTACCCCCGGGCGAGAAGGGGACCGCCCAGGCAGACCTCCCCGGCCACCCCCGGAGGCACCGGATCACCCCGTCCATCCAGCAGCCAGACCCCGGCTCCGGGCAGCGGCCGGCCGATCGGCGCCTCGGTCCGTCCGGCCCGCCCCGGCGCGTTGAGGTTCACCCCGGTGACCTGGATCGTCGCCTCGGTGGGGCCATAGGTGTTGAAGAGAGGGCCGGAGAACCGGCGCCGCCACGCCGCGAGCCGTTCGGGCAGCAGGCGCTCGCCCCCCGTGGAGACCAGGCGCAGGGAGGGCGGCAGCGCGAGGTCCTCCGCCTCCAGCCGGGCCGCAATCTCGTGCAAGTAGGCCGTGGGAAGGATCAGAACCGTGATCTCCCGCTCCCGGCATCCGTCCAGGAAAGTTGCCACGGAGGAAATCAGGGCGTCGTCGCGCAGCACCAGCTCGGCCCCGCCGATCAGCGCGGGAAGGATCTCGTCCAGGCTGAGGTCGAACGCCACCGAAGCGTTCTGCAGGACCCGGTCGCCCGGACCGACCCCGTACAGCCCGGCCACGCTCGCGGCGTAGGTCGCCAATGCGGCGTGGGAGACCACGACCCCCTTGGGGCGGCCGGTGGAGCCGGAGGTGTAGATGAGGTAGGCGGCGTGGAGAGGGCCGGCGGTGCCCGTACCCGGGACCCTCGGGTGAGGGTCCGGCGAAGCCGCCATGGTTTCCTCCGTCACCACCACCGCCGCCCCACAATCCCCCACGATCCACTCCAGCCGCTCCTCCGGATGTGTCGGATCGAGCGGCACGTACACCCCTCCCGCCTTCCAGATCCCCAGCATCGCCACGATCAGCTCCGGCGAGCGGTCGAGACGGACCGCCACCCGCACCTCCGGCCCCACTCCCAGCTCGCGCAGCCGCCCGGCCAGCCGCTCGGCCCGGCGATCGAGCTCGCCATAGGAGAGCGTCTCGCCTTTGCCACCCATGGCGGACACCGCCAGAGCCTCCGGGGTCACCTTGGCATGCGCTTCGATCCGCTCCAGGACGAGAGGAGGCGTAGTGATTGGTGAGGCGCCGGTCAGCTCGTGCAGGACCTGATGGCGTTCGGCCGCGGAGAGGACCGGGAGCTGCGAGATCCGGCGCTCCGGCTCCCGGGGCACCGCCTCGGCGAGGCGCTCGAAGGCGGCGAGCAGGCGGTCCGCGGTGGTGGCGTCGAACAGGTCGCGGTTGTACTCCAGCAGACCGGAGATCTCGCCCTGCCGGTCCTCCAGATAGAGGGCGAGGTCGAGCTTGGCGGTGCCGCTCTCCACCGGCAGCAGCTCCAGCCGGAGCCCCGGCAGCTCCAGGGGCGGACGATCCGAGGCGTCCAGGGTGAGCGCCGTCTGGTAGAGGGGGGCATGGCTCAGGTCGCGCTCCGGCCGCAGCTCGCGCACCAGCCGCTCGAACGGCACCTCCTGGTGCGCCCAGGCGGCCAGCGTGGTCTCCCGCGCCCGCGCCACCAGACGGCTGAATGTGGGGTTGCGGCCAAGATCGAGCCGCAGCACCAGGTTTTCTGCGAACAGGCCGATCATCCGCTCCAGCTCCACCCGGCCGCGCCCCGCCACCGCCGTGCCCACGACCAGATCGGACCCGGCGCCAGAGCGGGCCAGAAGCGCCGCCCAGGCGGCCAGCAGGACCATGAACGGAGTCGCCTCCAGCCGGCGGGAGAGGTCGCGGAGCGCGCGCGCCACCTCGGGGCGGAGCGTCATCCGCCGGCTGCCACCGCCGAAGGTCTGGATGGGCAGGCGTGGCCGGTCGAAGGGGAGCGGGAGGACCGGAGGAGCCCCCTCCAGCGTGTCCCGCCACCACGCGATGTGTGGCTCCAGGACGCCGCCGTCGAGGCGCCGCCGCTGCCAGACCGCGAAGTCGGCGTATTGGAGAGCGGATGGGGAGGAGGGCTCCGCCAGCTCGTGCAGGAAGACCCCCATCGACCATCCGTCGAACACGATGTGATGGACCGTCACCAGCAGCACATGCTCGGCTGCGTCCAGCCGCAGCAGGGTGGTCCGGATCAGCGGCCCCGCCTGGAGATCGAACGGCCGCAGGGCCTCGACCGACGCCAGCCGCAGAGCCTCCGTCCGGCGGCTCTCGGGAGCGAGCCCCGACAGGTCCACGAGGGGCAGGGCGAGGTCGAAAGGCGCGGCCACCTGGACGGGCGTCCCGCCGGGTGCCGGGAAGGTGGTGCGCAGGATCTCGTGCCGGTCGACGATCCCCGCGATCGACTTCTCCAGCGCGGCGGGGTTGAGCAGCCCGCTCAGCCGGACCGCCCCCGGCAGGTTGTAGACCGCGCTCTCCGGATCGAGCCGGTCCATGAACCAGAGCCGCTCCTGACCGAAGGAGAGCGGCAAGCCGGTGGGGAAGTCCTCGCGAGGGACCGGCACGAGCGGCGTTTCCGGGAAGCCCGTTCCGCGCGCAGCATCCACCCGGGCAGACAACCCGGCGATCGTCCGTGCCTCGAACAGCGTGCGCAGCGGCAGGTCCACCCCGAGGGGCTCGCGCAGCCGCGCCACCACCCGGGCACCGAGCAGCGATTGGCCGCCGAGGGCGAAGAAATCGTCGTGGAGCCCCGGCCGCTCGATGCCCAGGACGTCCTCCCAGATCCCGGTCAGCAGCTCCTCGATGGGAGTGCGCGGACCCACACTCGCCACCGGAGTCACCCGGGGCCTGGGGGCATGGATCACCGCGCGGCGCTCCGGATCGGCGAGGAGAGGCAATGCGGAGAGGACCCGGTCGGGCTCACCGGCCACTTCCGCGAGCAGGTCCACGATCCGCTCCAGCCACCGGGCCGCCGTGGCTCCGTCCCAGAGGTCGAACGCGTGCTCCAGAGCCAGCTCGATCCCGTCCCCCCGCTCCAGCGCGAAGAGCGTGAGGTCGAATTTGGCCGCGCCCGGGAAGACCGGCCGGGGCACCATCTCCACTCCGCCTGCCCCGAAAGGGACCGGAGGCCGGTGAAGCACGAACAGCACCCTGATGGCCTGGGTCACCTCCGAGGACAGCAGCTCGAAGGGAACGTCCGCCCGCTCATGCGCCGCGATCGTCTCCTCCCGGACCCGGCCGAGGATCGCGCGGAACGACGGGTCGCCGGAGAGGTCGGCCCGCACCACCAGAGTGTTCAGCAGAGGTCCAACCACCCCCTCCAGATGCCGCGCCCCCCGCGTGGAGAACGGTGACCCCACCGCGAAATCGAGAGCGCCGGTCAGCCGTGAGAGAAACACCTGGAACCCGGCCAGCAGAGCCATGTAGAGCGTCGCCTCCTCGCGCCGAGCAAGCCGCGACAAAGCTCCCAGGCTTTCCATGGGCAAAGGAGTCGAAACAAGCCCCCCCCTGTCCTGCTTGAAGCCGCCTTCAGGGGGCGCTGCGACGTAGCCCGGGGATTCATCCCCGGGCGGGACCGCGCCCTCCACCATCGATGCGTCGACCCTCACCCCGCTCCCCGGCTCCCCGTCGATCAGCGGTCCTCCCGGCAGGTCCAATCGAGGCACCCCGCTCAAACGTTCCTCCCACCAAGCCAACCGCTCCTCGAACGCCGCCCCCTGCATCCGCTCCCGCTGCCAGACCGCCACATCCGCGATCTGGATCGGCAGCGGGACCAGCGGTGAAGGCTGTCCCTGGGAGAATGCCGCGTAGGCCGCACCCAGGTCCCGGGCCAGGATGGCCAGCGACGCCTCGTCGGCGGCCACGTGGTGGAGGGTGAGGAGCAGACGGTGGTCGTCGGGGCTCAGGCGGAGCAGGGTCGCCCGCACCGGAGGCGCCGCGGCGAGGTCGAACGGCCGGCGCGCTTCGGTCTGGGTGAGGCGGTCGGCTTCGGCGGTGCGGTGGGCGGGCGGGAGGGCGTCGAAGGAGACGAGGGGGAGCGCAGGAAGCCAATCCGGATCGAGGATCTGGAGGGGACCCTCCACAAACCGCGTCCGCAACGCCTCATGACACCGAGCCACCTCACGAAGCCCCGCCCCCAGCGCCCCGACTTCCAGCAAACCCGTGATCCGCACCTCCGCCGCCAGGTGATAGGCGGGAGACGCCGGGTCCATCCGATGGAGCAGCCAGAACCGCTCCTGCGCGAACGAGAGAGGGAAGGCGGATCCATCGCGAGGCCGGGGCACCGGAGGCGGGATGTCGGGAAGCGGAGACGCCGTCTCCACCAGCCGGGCCAGCCCGGCCACCGTGCGCGACCGGAAGACCGCCGGCAGCGGCAGATCCACCTCGAGCCGCTCGCGGACTCGCGCCTGCACCCGCACCGCGAGAAGTGAATGTCCACCGAGCTCGAAGAAATCATCCTGGACGCCGACCCGCTCGACCTCCAGGACCTCCCGCCAGACCTCCGCCAGCGCCACCTCCAGAGGAGTCCGCGGAGCTTCGTACACCGCCGGCCCTGCCTGCTTGCTCCCCAAAGCCGCGAGAGCCTTCCGGTCCACCTTGCCGTTGGGAGTCCGCGGGAAGCTCTCCAGAAACACAAAGGACGACGGGATCATGTGCTCCGGAATCCGCCTTGAGAGGAAGGCTCGGATCACGTTCCCCCTCTCCCGGTCGGGGGGATGGGATGGGAGAGGGGGCCAGGGGGTGAGGGGTTCGGCCACCACATACCCCACCAACCGCCGCCCGCCCCCCTCGCCCACCGGCAGCACCACCGCCTGCTCCACCCCCGGACACTCCACCAGCGCCGCCTCGACCTCCCCCGGCTCGATCCGGAAACCACGGATCTTCACCTGATGGTCGAGCCGGCCGAGGAACAGCAGCTCCCCGTCTTGCCGGAATCTCACCCGGTCGCCGGTGCGGTAGAGGCGGGCACCGGCCCCGTCCTCCGCGAACGGGCTGGGGACGAAGCGCTCCGCGGTCAGCTCCGGCCGGCCGAGATACCCCCGCGCCAGCCCGGCGCCGCCGAGGAACAGCTCGCCGATCACCCCGGGCGGCACCGGCCCCATCCGCCGATCCAGCACGCGCGCCCGCGTTCCGGCCACCGGACGCCCGATCGACGGCTCGCCCCGATCTTCCTGCTTCGAATCAGCGATCGTCGAGTAGGTGGTGTCCTCCGAAGGGCCATAGAGGTTCACCACCCGGCGCACCCCGGCTTCGAAGAGGGCGCGCACCAGCTCCCGGCGGAGCGGCTCGCCAGCCAGGTTGACCGTCTCCACCGAGGGCGGCAGCCCCTTCGCCGCCAACAGCTCGGCCATCGCGGAGGGGACCGTATTGACCAGCCGCACCCCGGCGGACGCCGGCAGCTCCGGCAGGTCGAGGACGTTCCCGGCCAGGACGATCCGTCCGCCGTGGCAAAGCGGCACCAGCAGCTCGAAGACCGAGAGGTCGAAGCCGACCGACGTGCTCGCCAGCACACCGTCGAAGGAGCGCCCCGGGAAGGCGTCCCGCGCCCAGAGCGCCAGGGCCACCGCGCTCCGGTGCTCGATCGCCACCGCCTTCGGCCGCCCGGTGGATCCCGAGGTGTAGATCAGATAGGCGAGGTTCTCCGGCGAGGGTCTTCGAGGATCAGGAAACGACGAAGCCGGGGTGCCCTCAGCGAGCGCATCGATCCGGACCCGCGGGATGTCGAACACCGGCAGCCGGTCAGCGGAGTCCCGATCGGTCAGCAGCAGCGCCGCCCCGGAGTCCTCCAGGAGCAGGGCGAGCCGCTCGGCCGGATAGGCGGGATCGAGCGGCACGTAGGCGCCGCCCGCCTCCAGCACCGCGAGCAGGCCGGTCACCAGCTCCGGAGTACGCCGGGCGCAGACCCCTACGCGCACCTCGGGTCCCACCCCCATGCCGCGCAGATGAGCGGCCAGCCCGGTCGCCCGGCGCCGCAGCTCCGCGTAGGTCAGCTCGCTCTCGTCATGGACCAGGGCGACGGCCTCAGGTGTGCGCGCCGCCTGCTCCGCGATCAGCTCGTGCAGGCAGGGACCCGGTGGGGGAGAGAAAGGCCCGGCGCTCCAGGTGGAGAGCTGAAGGTGCTCGGTCTCCGAGAGGATCTCGATCCCCTGGACCGGACACTCAGGATCCGCCGCCACCGCGCGGAGGAAGGTGCCCAGATGGCCCAGGAGGCGTTCCGCGGTCACCGCGTCGAACAGGTCGGCGTCGAGCCGCAGGGAGAGAGCGAGCCCGCCCCCCTCCGTCTCCGCCGCCATCAGCGTCAGGTCGGTCTGCACCCGTTCTTCGGGAAGCGCCATCGATTCGAGAGACAGCGCGCCGACCTCCGCCCGCCCTCCGGGCTCGCCCAGCGCGAAGGGGGCCAGGGCGCGCTCCTCCGGAGTCCGCCCCGGTTGCAGCACGAGCATCGCGCCGAACAGGGAGCGGCCCGTCTCATCCCGGCCGGCTCCGAGCTCCCGGGCCAGGCGAGGGAACGGATACTCGGCATGCGCCAGCGCCTCGCGGACCGTCGACCCCGCACGCCCCACCAGATCGGCGAAGGAGGCCTCCTCGCCCCGGCCGAGACGGAGCAGCACGACGCGGACGAAGTAGCCGATCTCACCCCCGAAGCCCGGACCCCGGCCGGCCGTGGGAGCCCCGATCAGCACCTCGTCCTGCCCGGTCCACCGCTGGAGCACCGCCTGCAGCCCGGCGAGCAGCGTGGCGTAGAGGGTGGCCCCCTGCGCCCGGCCAACTCCACGCAGCGCTTCCGCCGCGCCATCCAGGCGGATCGTCCGGGCGACTCCGCGCCAGGAGGGGGACGCGGGACGCGGCCGATCCACCGGCAGCTCGAGAGCGGGAAGCTCGCCGGCCAGCCGGGCGTGCCACCAGGCCCGGAGCTGCTCGCCGCGATCCCCTGCCAGCGCCTTTTCCCGCCGGGCAATCCAGGCGGTCATTCCTGATCCGGGCGCCGCGAGGGAGGCGGTCTCGCCCAGCAGAGCCACCAGATCGCGCAGCAGGATCGAGACGGACGCGAAATCGGCGATCAAGTGATGGAGGGCCACCAGGAGCACCGCATCCCCTGACCCCAGGCTCCAGACGCGGACCCGCCAGAGCGGCGCCCGTTCCATCTCGAACCGCCGGAACGCCTCGGCCGCGAGCAGTCCGGGGATCTCGCCGTCCGTCGCGGAGCCCGCCGCGAAGTCGGGAGCGAGCCCGGCGTGCACCCGCCGCACCGGCTCCCCCTCCCGCGTCTCGAACGTGGTGCGGAGAGCCGGGTGCCGCGCCGAGAGGATCGCCAGCGCCCGGCGCACCGCTTCGGGATCGAGCCCCCCCAGCACCCGCGCCGCCCCAGCCAGATGACAGGCCGCGGCCCCAGGGTCCAACCGGTCGAGGAACCAGAGAGCCCGCTGCCCCTCGGACAACGGATGCTCGCCCGGAACATCGGCCGGGGGAGGTCCGGAAGCTGGGGTGGTGGAGGTGATCATGCGCTTTTCTCGGATCTCTTCAGGACGGCTTCAGGCCGCGCGGTAAAGATACCCGATTCGCTATGACGACCCGGCCTGTTCCATCCATCCATCCGCCCATCCGTCCCCCCGCCCAGCCCTTACCCCCGTCCCCTCTCCCGCCACCCCGCGCCCCCTCCCCGGGAGAGGGGCGCCACCGCCCAGCCCGCGTCCACGGAGCTCCGCAGCAAGATCCCCCCTCTCCCAGGGAGGGCGGGAGGGGTGGTGGGAGAGGGGGTTAGGGGGTGAGGGCTGGGAGGGCGGGAAGGTCTGGTCAGGAGGTAAGGGCCCTTCTACCGCAGCGCCTCCGCGTCAATCACCATCAGCGTCGGCCGCCGTGGTGGCTCCCCCTCCCGTCCCTCCAGCCACGCCTGCCAGAGCCCGACGGAGTCGAGAAGCTGTCCGATATCCAGACCGAGCGCCACGGGGGCGTAGGGCTCCAGATTGCGCCGCGCCTTGGCGAGGGTGCGGCGGGGACCTTCGTGCCGGTGGAGATCGAGGAGCTGGTGCAGGGCGGCGGCGACCTGGATGAGCCCCTGGAAGAGCGTCCGCGGCTCCGGGGTCGTGGAGCGCCAGACCTCTTCCCAGGTCTCGTGGGCCGCGAAGAATTCGCCGCGGTGGAACTGCTCGATCCCCTCCCGGATCAGACGCCGCCGCTCGTCCGGGGAGAGGACCGGGTGGAGGGTCACGCCTGGAGGGAAGGGGCCCGGGTGATGAACGACTCGGCGCGGAGCCGCTCGGGATCGCGCAACGTCTCGAGCAGATCGAAGGGGAGGCTCAGGCCGGGCTGCACCCGGTTGCACAGGCCGCGCAGACGGCGGAGCTCAACCTCCGGCAGGTCGCAGAACGCCTCGACCATGGTGGGATCGAGCTGCTCCCCCGCCACCCGCCGCAGCTCGGTCACCGCCTGCGTGTGGCCACGCGCCCGCCGGTACGGCCGGTCCGACGTCATCGCGTCGTAGGTGTCGACCACCGCGAAGATGCGGGCGCCGAGCGGGATCTGCTCTCCGGAAAGGCCGCGCGGATACCCCTGGCCATCCCAGCGCTCGTGGTGGCTGTAGACGATGTCGAGCGCCGCGGACTGCAGGAATCCGACCTCGGCCAGCATCTCATAGCCCCAGCTCGGATGCTGCTTCATGATCAGCCACTCCTCGTCGGTGAGCGGGCCAACCTTGCGCAGGATGTCGTCGGGGACCACCATCTTGCCCACGTCGTGGAGCAGCGCCCCCCACTCGATCGCCTTCAGCGTCTCCCCCTCGATCCCGGTGGCGCGCGCCAGCGCCACGGCGTAGAGGGCGACCCGGAAGGAATGGCCGGCGGTCTCGTGGTCGCGGGCGTCGGCGGCGGTGACCACCGCGCCCACCGCCTCCACGTAGGAGCGCTCCCGCGCCTGCCGCGACTCCTCCAGCGAGTCCACCAGCGAGCGGAAGGTCTCCTCGATCAGCTGCACCTCGCTGCCGCCCCCGGAGGTCGGGAAGTCCCGGTCGATCTTGCCCGACCGGGCCATCCGCGACATCGTCTCCGCCAGGCGCTTCAGCGGCCGGGTGATCCGGCTCACCACCACCCACGCGGTCAGCGCCGACAGAACGCCCGCCGACAGCGCGATCACCAGCAGGCTCCAGCCGATGTGCCGGGACAGCTGCGCATCGTCGATCACCGAGGTCAGCCGACTGAGCAGAGCCAGGACCACCAGAGAGGCCAGAACCGCGATGACCGCGGTGGAGAGGAAGACCTTTTTACGCAAGCTCAAACCGTTCGGCTCCGGGTTCTTCGCGGCCGCGCCAGGGACGGAAAGTTCGCCCGTTGAGGGAGAGTCGTCTAAGGTCATCGCGCGTCTACGAAAGTGAACGGCAGTATAGGAGGTTCCCCTCCACTTGAAAAGGTGCTCACAGAGCGACAAAACGATCCTTGCAGATGCTCATGGAATGCTCAACCGGTTGCCGGACTGGTAGGATCGGCGTCCTGATGCCTACATTCCGCTTTCCGCAAAGTCTCTGGCTGCGGGCCTTTCTGATCTGCGCCGGCCTCGGGCTGGCCGCCGGACCCCTGACCGCATCGCCGTCCGCGTTGCCCACCGCACACGAGATCGCCTCCGGATTGTCACGCCTGGGTCCGCGGCCGGACGGCGCGAAGACTCAGGACCAGGCGACGGCCTGGCTGGCCGACGCCCTGCGGCGGGCCGGCCTCCAGAACGTGCGTTACGTGCAGGTCCCCCGGCCGCCGGCGCTCACCCCACCCGGCAAGCCGCCGGCGCCTCTGCCGGCCAACCCCGCCATCGTCAACGTCGAGGGGGTGATCCCCGGCGAGAGCGGCCAGGAGATCGTCCTCTCCGCCCACTACGACACCGTGGCGCCGAGCCCCGGGGCCGCCGACGACGCCTCCGGCTGCGGCGTGGTCATCGCGGCGGCGGCCGAGCTGGCCCGCACGCCCCGGCGGCACACCATCCGCGTGATCCTCTTCGACGGCGAGGAGGTCGGGCTCTTCGGCAGCCGCGGCTGGATCAAGGCCCTGCCACAGAGCGAGCGGGACCGCATTCTGGCGGACGTGAACGTGGAGATGGTGGGTTGGTCCGACAGCACCGGCCCGACGATCCACGCCTTTCCGGTGACCGCGCAGGAGGGACCCCGGAAGGGGGAGCGGATCACCACCCCCGGCTGGCTGGTCCGCACCGCGTTGGACGGCGGCAAGGCCGCGGACTGGCGGATGGCGCTCGCCGAGCCTCGCTTCTCCCTGCCCATGCAGCTCCTGATCCGTGGCACCCGGGTCCGCTTCGGTGCCGACAGCGGCGCCTTCCAGGCGATGGAGATCCCGGCGGTCACCCTCTCGGACAGCTCGTTCTTCGCCATGGACCCCACCTACCACAAGCCGCTGGACACGCCGGACCGCCTCGACGCCGGCCGCCTGGAGCGGTGGACCCAGGCGACCGTGGCCACGGTCCGTGAGCTGGAAGGCCTGGCGGCCCGGCCCTCTTCGCGGGACGATTATCAGGATGCCTATGAGGACGACTATCTGGTCCTCGCCGGCCACCTGTGGACCGGCTGGCTGCTGTCGGGGATCGGCATCGCGCTCGCCATCCTCCTCTGGGTCCGTCACCGCCGGGCGCCGGTGTGGAGCTTCTCGTTCCTGCTGGCGATCGCCTGCGTCGCCGCCCCCGTCCTGGCGCTTCCCCTCCTGCTGCTGCCCGCCCTGCTCGCCTTCGTCCTGCCCGCCCGGCGCTGGAAGCGCGTGCTCTGGACCCTCCTCGGCCTCCTGCCGTTCCTCCTCTACCTCCTGGTGCTGGCCGCCGCCTGGAGCTCCGGGCTCGCCGTCTGGAAGGCGGGCTACCAGGAGAGCTGGATCGGTGCGGCGCTGGTGGTGGTAGGGCTGGTGGCGTGGGGGCTGCTGCCGGGGGCCGCTCGGCCCCGGGTTGAAACCCGGGGCTAGAGGCCCGCGATTTGCACCCTCCCCACGCCGGGAGGGTGCCGTGAAACCGAACGACGACAATGGCCGCCTGCCGACCGCGCAACGTCCTTTCCGCGTCCTGATCCTGTCCGGCTCCGACCGCCGCCAGTACAACTGCCCCGGGGTGGACTCCAAAAGCCGCGCCCTGATGATGCGCATGGCCGACCGCCTGCCCCAGGAGTGGGAGATCGACCTGGAGGATCTCGGCAACGTCTACGCCCGGGCGCGCATCCAGAGCTGCAACGCCTGCGTCTCGACCTCCATGGCGCTCTGCGTCTGGCCCTGCAACTGCTACGAGAAGGGGAACAAGGACGAGCCCGACCTGATGTGGGACCTCGACCTCTACGCCCGTCTCGACCTCGCCGACGCCTGGGCGATCATCGGCCCGGTCAACTGGTACGCCCCGACCAGCAACTTCAAGCTGATGTTCGACCGCCTGGTCTGCATGAACGGCGGCAACCCGCGGGAGGAGCTGATCGAGCACAAGAACCCCGAGCTGGCCATGCAGCTGGAGCACACCCCGGAGTGGCACGAGCTGAGCCGCAACCACCTCGAAGGGCGGACCGCCGGCTTCTTCTGCTACGGCGACGGCGGAGGCGACGAGCTCGACGAATCCGGCCGTCCCCGCAAGCTGCGGCACCCGCAGTACTTTGACCCCGAAAAGGAGCCGTTCGACGACATGCGCCAGACCTACGCGCCCCTGGTCTGGCAGTGCCGCTACAGCGGCATCGAGGTGCCGGACCCCCTCTGGCGCTACACCGAATTCGGCAACCACCGCCCCTACAGCGAGAACCAGGCCGAGCACATGCCGGAGCAGGGGGTCTGGGCCCCCTTCGACGCCTGGACCGACGCCTTCGCCACCTTCGTGGCCGGCAAGGGGAAGGTCGAGCCCGGGGAGTTCCGGGCCTACGGCTACGAGGCGCCCAAGCACCGCTGGGCCGACACCAAGCTCGCCTGGCGCGACATGCGGATGCGCATTGGCCACGCTCCCAAGGGCTCCTCGCCCGCCCGCCAGGAACAGCTGGGGCTGAACCGGGACGCCCTCCTGAAGCTGAAGCTGAAGCGAGGGGAGAAGGAGAAGGTGCGGGAGTGAAGCGGCCCCGCAAGCTCCCGGGCCTCCTCTCCGGCGGCCTCGCCTGCGCCGCCTTTGCCCTCCTCGTCTGGTGGGAGCGGCGCCGGCCGTTGCGCGAAGCGGTCGAGCCGAAGCTGCGGCGCAACCTCCGCAACCTGGTGGTGGCCGGCCTGGGAGCGGCGGCGCACCAGGTCGCGGCCGCGCCGGTGCTGAGGCCCCTGGCCGAGATGACCGAGCGGCGGCGCTGGGGTCTGCTGCGCCGCCTGGACCTGCCGCTCTGGCTGGAGGTGCCGCTGGCCCTGGTCCTGCTCGACTATTCCATCTACGTCTGGCACGTCCTGACCCACAAGGCCCCGTTCCTCTGGCGCTTCCACCAGGTCCACCACG
>WUUC01157667.1_pt1 | contig 30464 bp, 26 predicted proteins | sample 6278441 | NCBI WGS metagenome assembly WUUC01 (sample SAMN13675441, study PRJNA597444) | soil metagenome | isolation source: soil | place: USA: Washington | collected 2017-10 | reverse complement strand
TGCCAGTTGTAACTTTTCAAATACTGTTTGTGACATACTTTCAAGTTATTTTAAAGAGTTTCAGACAATTTCACCGGTTCGGGGCGTTGATTGTCAGTGTTTTCATTTCGGGAGTGCAAAGATACGTGAAAATGCGCGGACTGGCGACCTATAGGCAAAGAAAATCCCGTCCACGCTTGATTTGGACGGGATTATTGATATAAATCTATAATTAGTTCGCAATGGGCTTATAATATTTCAGCGCTTCTGTCATGTGTTTATTTAGTTCATCTCTGCGCTGGCCCTCGCTTGGATGGGTACTAAGAAATTCAGGCGGTTTATTTCCACTGCCCGCCTTTTCCATTCTTTCCCACAAGGGAATGGCTTCACGGGGATTATAACCAGCCATAGCGGTAAAATTTAAGCCCCACTGGTCGGCGTCCAATTCATGTTTTCGCGAGAACGGAAGGATTACACCAACCTGGGTACCCAAACCAAAAGCTGTCATAAAAAGGTTTTGCGTTTCCTGTGACTTATTAGCGAGGGCGACCCCAAGACCCGCCTGTACAGCCTGTGCGCCCATCTGCTGGCTCATCCGCTGATTACCGTGCTGTAACAGGGCATGAGAAACCTCATGGCCCATAACGACGGCTAATGCTGCTTCGTTTTGAGTAATGGGCAATAACCCTGTATAAACAACTATTTTACCGCCAGGCATACACCATGCGTTAACAGCTGGATCGTTGACAAGGTTATATTCCCAGTTAAACCCTTGAAGTTTTTCAGAAATGCCTTTTTGTGTGTAATAAGATTCAACTGCCGAGGTGATCCGTTTGCCCACCCTTTTCACCATCTCCGCATCTTTATTAGCCGATGATGAAACCACCTTGCTGGAAGAAAGAAATTGTACATATTCCTGGTTGGCCATGGATTGCAATTCAGATTCCGGAAGCAAAGTGAACTGGCTTTTACCAGTCAATGCATTTGTAGAACAGGAGACGATAAACCCTGTCATTACAAACAGGGATAAGATCATTCGCATCATGGTTGTTTTGTTTTAACTAAAGAATTCAATCATTGTACCAAAAAAGACAGTGTAAAGATATTTCTTTCAGGAAGTTAAGACCCAAAATGCATAGAAAACAACGTTAAGAATTTTCCCTGCGGCGTTGTCGACGGCGATCACGGTGTTTCATCACGGGTACCTTGCTTTCGCTTCCCCTGAGTAAACGGCCGATATTCTTTTGATGGGTAAGTATTACCATCAGGGCAACAGCAATGGCAAAAACACGATAGATAGGATTGTCGACATTAAAAATAACGAGGATAAAAATAGGAAAGGCTACACTTGCCAGTATAGAACTTAAAGAAACAAACCTTGTTAAAAAAAGAACAAGCAGGAACACACCGGAACAGGACAAAGCAGTCCATGGAGAAATGCCTAAAACCAGCCCAAACAATGTGGCTACACCTTTGCCTCCCCGGAAATCAGCCCATATAGGGAAAATATGCCCCAATACCGCAGCCAGTCCAAGGCATATCTGTAGATTTAAAAATAATGTGTCGTTATGTGCATATTGAGGAAGGAGAAGAACAAGACTGACAGCCGCAGTGCCTTTTAGCATGTCGACGATCATCACAACAGTCCCCCACTTGGGACCTAATACACGAAAAGTATTTGTGGCGCCGGCATTGCCGCTACCATATTCGCGTATGTCAATTCCAAAAAAATACCGGCTAACCCAGACCGAGGTAGGGATGCTGCCAATCAGGTATGCAAGAACTATGACCAATAGTTCATTCATAGAATTTGGTGGTTGATGTTGAATAACGAAAATACAAAAAAAATGGATTGCAGGTAGCGTTAATTTAACCTATAAATCTGCACAAATTACGGTGCCAGTTGGAGGAGCAACCAATTAGTCCTTACCTCTTTTCTCAGCAAATGCAGGCCATTTTCTTTGCTCGCTATTAAAATATCTTCTTCATCATCTATGAGCAATCCGCTTAATAACAGAATGCCATGCGGTGAAAGTTGTTTTGCCAAAACGTTGAGATTTTGCAGTATCACGTTCTTATTAATGTTAGCAACGATAATATCAAACGCGGCATTCATATCAGCTGAATCAGCAAGTTTTAAATCAATAGCAGTACACGCATTTCGTTTTATATTTTCAGCGGCATTTTCAATACTCCAGCAATCAATATCCACGGCAAGGACATTTTTAGCACCAAGTTTTTCGGCCAATATTGCCAACACCCCGGTACCGGTACCAAAGTCAAAAACAGTTTTGTTTGAAAAGTCAATCTCTCTCATCTGTTGCATCACCAAATAGGTCGTCGCGTGATGACCTGTTCCAAAACTCATCTTTGGTGTGATGACGATTTCTAACCTGGTATTTTCTATTGGTTTATGAAAATCGGCACGAATTGCTACAAAGTCATCGACCACTACAGGATCAAAGTTAGATTCCCAAAGCTGGTTCCAATTAGTTTCTTCTATTAGTGTCTTAAAAAAGCGAACATTCAACATCGCTGATATCTCACGTAAAAGCTCTTCGTCCAAATTATTTGCAGAGATAAAGGCTTTTAGGCTCTCACCAGTTTCTTCGAATCCGACGAAGCCAATCTCGCTCAATTTCGCAATAAGGATATCCGATTGCTCCTGTGTGATCTGTTGAAACTCCAACTGAATGTGTTCGTTCATTAGCTAAAATTAAAAACCCTGAGTTTATCAGGGTTTTGTTATTAGTTATCTCCTTGCTGGGATTCTTCTCTCGGTTTAATTTCAGGTTTGGGTATCAAAGCTTTCCTTGATAACTTGAATTTTCCTGATTTCGGATCGGTTCCTATCAACTTTACTTTAAAAGTATCGCCTTCGTGGACGATGCCTTCTAACGTTTCAAGACGCTTCCAGCTTATCTCCGAAATATGCACTAATCCTTGTTTGCCAGGCAAAAATTCAACAAATGCACCAAACGGCATGATTGATTTTACTGTCGCCTCGTACACATCGCCAACTGTTGGGATCGCTACAATTCCTTTGATAATGCCAACCGCCTTTTCAACACCTTCTTTGTTTATACCAAATACACTTACTTCCCCCCTGTTATTCTTCTCTTCGATATTGATAGTAGTTCCTGTTTCACGTTGCATTTCCTGTATCACTTTACCACCTGGTCCGATGATAGCGCCAATGAACTCACGGTCGATGAACATCTTCACCATTCGTGGTGCATGCTCCTTCACTTCGGCTTTTGCTGCAGGAAGACATTGATACATTGCATCCAGAATATGTAGGCGGCCACGGCGTGCCTGGTCAAGCGCCTGTTTCATCACTTCCATGCTTAGTCCATCAACCTTAATATCCATTTGCACACCACAGATGCCATCACGGGTACCCGTTACTTTGAAATCCATATCGCCAAGGTGATCCTCATCACCAAGAATATCGGTAAGAATTGCATATTTATCGCCCTTGGTGATCAACCCCATCGCAACACCTGAAACGTGCTTTGGAATAGGAATACCTGCGTCCATCAAAGCCAATGAACCTGCACAAACGGTAGCCATCGAAGACGAACCGTTTGATTCCAGAATATCACTTACTACACGGACGGTATATCCAAAATCACCACCCGGCATCATTTGCTTTAAAGAACGCATCGCAAGATTACCATGTCCAACTTCGCGGCGGCTTTGACCTCGCATCATCTTCACTTCGCCTGTAGAAAACGGGGGAAAATTATAGTGTAAATAAAATTTAGAATCGACCGACTTAGCGGCGCTTTCAACTAACAGCTCGTCTAAAGCGGTTCCTAATGTAACCGTGGTCAGCGATTGCGTTTCGCCACGTGTAAATAATGATGATCCGTGCGGGGAGGGCAACACATCCACTTCCATATCGAGAGCACGAACGTCTTCCAACCCGCGGCCATCCAGGCGAACTTTCTCGTCCAGGATCATATCACGAACTACATAATATTGCAGATCGCTGTAATAAGTGCTAGCCAACTTTTTGGTAAGATCCGGAAGTGATTCGCCTTCAGCCAAACCTTCTTTCAAATGCGCCACTAATTCTTCCTTAATAGCTGCAAACTTATCGCTGCGCTCATGCTTGCTGTACTTACCGCTAGCAACTTCGTAAACCTTTTGCTTTGCGAAAGCGTTTACTTTTTCCTCTAACGCTTCGTCAGTAACAGGTTTTGTATAATCTCTTTTAGCAGTCACGCCTTTCAACGCACGCAATTCCTCCTGTGCTTTGACCTGGATACGAATGGCATCATGGGCGACTTGCAATACTTTTACAAGATCATCTTCACTGCATTCCTTTGCTTCACCTTCAACCATCATCAGGTTTTTACCAGTTGCGGCTACTAAAAACTCGATATCTGAAGCCTCCATCTCTGCACGGCTTGGATTAACCTTAAACTCGCCATTGACCCTTCCTACTCTTACTTCTGAAATAATCTCTTTAATCGGAATATCCGATACCGCCAATGCTGCAGAGGCTGCTAAACATGCCATCGCATCAGGCAATACTTGTTCATCGCTTGAGATCAACGATACCAGTACCTGCACTTCGCACAGATAATCATCAGGAAACAATGGACGCAAAGCACGGTCTATCAAACGGCTTGTTAATATTTCATAATCATTCAAACGGGCTTCTCTTTTAAAAAAAGAACCGGGTATACGGCCGGCCGCGGAAAATTTTTCCTGGTAATCTACTGAGAGCGGAAAAAAGCTTTGTCCTTCTTTCGGTTCTTTGGTAGCTACCACGGTAGCAAGTAACATGCAATTGCCCATAGACACCGTAACAGCGCCATCAGCCTGGCGGGCAAGCCTGCCGGTTTCGATAGTCACCAAGCGGCCATCACCTATATCAAATGTTTTGCGAATGGGTTGTTGTAACATAATTTGTTCGTGGTTTGAAGTTTGAGTTTTGAAATTGTCGGGTACTCAAACGATTTGTAGATATTTTTTGCCGGGGCTCTGAGTGCTATAGCATAGCCTGTTTCGTCACGTGCAATTTCTGCGGCTATACTTTTCTGATACTACCTAAATGAAAGCAATCTAAAAAACAGTTATTCCCAACGTCTGTAAAGATGTTGGGAATATATTTATAAGAAATTTAATTATTGTAATCAAACTTCGGATATAAAAACGATCCCAACGTCCGCTCAACAGCGGATTCAGGATTACTTTCTAATTCCAAGTTTCTCGATCAACTGACGGTAACCGGTCAGGTTAGTTTTTTGCAAATAGTTCAATAAGCTTTTACGTTTACCTACCATCAGCATAAGTCCGCGGTGAGTAGAGAAATCTTTTTTGTTTTGCTGAAGGTGTCCGCTGATCTGGCTGATGCGTTCAGTTAGTTGGGCGATCTGGCCTTCAATCGACCCGGTGTTTTTAGTGGAACCACCAAATTCCGTGAAAATGCTTGCTGTTCTTTCTTTTGTTAGAGGCATCTTTGACTTTTTTTAAATTTCATCCGATTGTGTATCCTAAATATTTTGTGGCGGCAAAGGTAAGGCAACAAAACTTAACCGCAAAGAAAGCACGCCTAAATTGCCATGGCTGGTGCAATAATAACCGGTTTCCGGCTGCCCCCGCCCTATTTTTGCAGCATGGAACTTTCACAAGACACTAAAAACATTCTTGGACTGCAACTGCCCACCGATCCCCGATGGGTAAACCTTGCTGAAAAATCGCTGGAAGAGATTCTGACAGACCATGCCTACTGCGAACAAAAAGCAGCACTGACCTGCATTTCCCTCATTCAGCGATATAGCGAAAAAGAAAAACTCATTACGGAACTTTCGCCCATTGTAACGGAAGAATGGGGGCATTTCCGGCTGGTGTTGGCCGAGTTGCAAAAACGCGGCTTGCAACTTGGCAAACAGCGTAAAGACCTGTATGTAAACGAACTAATGAAATTTGAAGCAAAAGGAGGTCGGGAAGAGGTACGCTTTTTAGATAAATTGTTAATGATGGCGCTAATAGAGGCAAGAAGCTGTGAACGGTTTAAACGACTGAGCGAAGGTTTGGACGACGAATATCTCCGGAACTTTTACAGGCGGTTTATGGAAAGCGAAGCCGGTCATTACACTTTGTTTATCGAACTGGCTGAAACGTATATTGATAAGGAACAAGTCCGCAACCGCTGGAAAGAATGGCTCGATTATGAAACTGGAATAATGAAAAACCTTGAGGTCCGCGGTGACCGGATCCATTGACGTTTTCCATGATCGCATTTTCTTGCTCTGGTTGAAATTTAATAGCGATGATCCAATAACTTGTGCATACTCAGGTAGCAGGGCTTCATTGCTGTAAATCGTAAATTATAAACGTTTCACTCCATCTCCTATTGCTGATGCAAAAACCTCCGGGTTATAACCTATTTTTTCCTTATAATAATTGATAAGCCTTGTGGAAAAATCATCAAAGCTGTTTTGCCTAATTAAAGCAATAGCACACCCGCCAAAACCCGCGCCGGTCATCCTTGCACCAATACAGTCCTTATACGTTTTACTAAACTCCACAATGGTATCCAATTCCTTTCCCGATACTTCATAAAGATCCTTCAATGATTGATGGGATTCATACATCAATTCGCCGAACCTATTCAGCTGGCCTGCGTGTAAAGCTTTTTTCGCTTGTTGGACTCTTTCGTTCTCGGTTACCACATGCAAAGCTCTTTTCTCCAATACCGCATCGCGAATTAAATGTCTGTGCGAATTGAAAGTGTCAGGACTGATGTCGCACAAGTGTGTTACAGAAAGCTCCTGTTTCAGAAGCTTGAGTGCCTCGCCGCATTCCCTGAACCGTTCGTTGTATTTTGAATCAGCTAACGCTCTTTGCTTATTACTGTTAATAATTGCAAGCACATAATCCCCGGTTTCAAATGGCAGGTATTCGTATTCCAGCGTATCGCAATTTAATAAAATTGCTTTATCCTTTTGTCCCATTGCCACAGCAAACTGGTCCATGATACCTGAATTAACACCGATAAATTCATTCTCAACTTTTTTACCCAGCAGAGCGATATCAGTTTTTGAAATATCCAATTGAAAAAGTTCTTTTATTGCAAACATGGTCAGCACTTCGATCGAAGCAGAGGAAGAAAGGCCCGCACCAATGGGTAGGTCGCCATAAAACAGCATATCTAATCCTGAAATAGCATGATTTTCCTGTAGCAGATGGTGTATGGCACCCAGCGGATAGTTAAACCATTCCTTGCCTGTTTTAGCATAGGATGATTGGAGATGGAGATCGGCCTTCTCGGGGAAATTCAGGCATTGAAATCTTAACTTTTTGTCTGTATTTTTTGAAACCGCGAGAAAAGTACCAAGTGAAATAGCACAGGGCATTACTTCACCACCATTATAATCTATGTGTTCGCCGATCAGGTTTACTCTACCCGGACAAAAGAAAAAATCAGTTGCTTCCTTTTGAAAACGATTGCGGAATTTTTCCTGCAGCTCAAACTTTGTCATCTGGATTATATTAGTTTTACCAATGGAAAAAAAGAAAGGAAAGTTTTGTTTTACTCATTCCACCGGTGAAGATATTTATTTGTTTACATTACACAATACGAAAGGGACTGAAGTCAACGTGACAAACTATGGCGCTATTGTTACTTCATTTAAAGTGCAGCAGGCCAACGGCGATATCAATGACATTGTATTAGGATTTAACAACCCACAGGATTATCTGTCTCACAACTACCTTGCAAATTATCCATATTTTGGTGCTGCCATCGGGCGTTATGCCAACCGCATCAGGAAGGGGGAGTTTACTATTGGTGCTAAGAAATATTTTCTCAAAAAAAATAAAATCAACGACCACCTGCACGGTGGTGACAGTGGATTCGATAAAAAAGTGTGGCGTCCCGATTTTATCGCCAATAATGCACTAACGTTTACTTATAAAAGTGCCGACGGCGAAGAAGGATACCCCGGCAATCTCGAAACAACAATTCGTTTTGAACTCACCGGTGATAACGAATTGATATGCGAGTATACAGCCATTACTGATAAGCCTACTGCTGTAAATCTTACCCATCACAGTTATTTCAATCTAAATGGTGGCGGGTCTGTGGAAGATCACTTGATAAAAATCAACGCTCCGACCATACTCGAACAGGATGATAACCTTGTAGTCACCGGAAAGTATCTACCCGTCGAAAACACCATGTATGATTTCCGTGAGTCGCGGCGCATTGCAGAGAACTGGAATGCAAATGACGGATTTGATCAAACCTTTGTAATTAACAACAATGCTACAGTTGACCCTGCAGCAGAAGCTTATTCGCAAATCACCGGAATCCGGCTGCTGGTATATACCTCCGAGCCTGCTGTCCATTTTTATACAGGTAAATGGATCCCTCAGTTGGAAGGAAAGAATGAAATTATTTACCGCGCTTTCTCTGGCTTTTGTTTTGAAACACAAAAGCATCCCAATGCTGTCAACATTCCGCATTTTCCAAATACGCTATTACAGCCCGGAGAAATTTATCATACTAAAACAATATACAAGGTAATAGCCGGACCTTTGTCATGAAGTGAAATAATCCAATTCTTCTTTTAAGTCAAGAAAGGGATATTTTTTCTGCAGTTCTCTTGTCTTTTCTGCACTTGATTCAAGAAACTGCCGATGGGCGGCCGTTGTTGGTTGAAAGGCTTTATGCTTACGGGCGATGTTGATCTTTTTTATTTCTTCCATGAGTTGCCTGGCCTCATCGTCGAGGCAGGATGATGCAAATTTCTGAAGTACAAATTCGGTAGCCATATAATTGGGGTGGACAAAATCAATATCATAAAACCGGTAATCCCGCAATATATCAATTACAATTTCGTACGCCGGAAAATAATACAGTTTGTCAAACTTATTGACCAGATGATGTACTGCTTCAATAAGCCTTGCCTTACTCCTGTTGTTCTCCACTACTCCATCGCGGATATGACGCACGGGGCTTATCGTAAAGATTATTTGCAACTTCGGATTAAATTGAAACAACTGGTGCACGCAAAGATCCATCGCTTCGATAATCTCCTGTATAGTTAACAGGTGTTTTGAAAACCATTGTGCAGGTGCACGGTGGCAATTGGCAATTCCTTCATTTATTTTTCCGTTTGCTTGTTCTGTTAACCGGTAGGAGAACGATGAACCAAGCGTTATAATGATCCAGTCGGCCTGTTTTAAAAAATCATGGGCCCTCCGCTGCGATTCATTTATGATCTTCAAACCCTCATTGGCATTGATATGTGAGAATCTGCTATGGTGATGCCAACTGTTCCAGACCTCGTTCAACTGAAAAATGTCCGTTTCCTTGTATTGCTTATTATGAATGTAGGATACAAGACTATTGCAAACACTCACGGGGTCAAACAAAATGCCGTTTGGATTTTGTAAAACCGAAAACTTCGCATCCATCAGCGCACCGCCGATATGCTCCGTAAAACATGAACCTGTTAGCAATATCTTATCCCGATAATTGATTCGATCAGGTAATTTTGCCGGTTCGAAATTCAACATGAAATCCATCGTAGTAAGTTGATAAGTTATAGTAGATTGACAAACTGATCAGTTGATTAATGAGCGACATCCTTTAAGATGGCGGCTCATCAACATATTCACTTATCAACCTGGCCAAATATTTCACCGGCTAGTTGCAAACTTTCTTTCAGTGCATCTTCGTTCAAAACAGGAAGCAGATTGTGCTCTCTAAAATACCTGATCATCAATTCCGAGTTCATATTCCCCACCAGTTCATCGTCTGCCATCGGGCAACCGCCAATACCTTTTAAAGCACCATCAAATCTTTTACATCCTGCCCTGACAGCCGCTTCCAGTTTTGCCTGCCAGTTGCCCGGAGTTGAATGAAGATGCACACCTATCTCAATACCGGGCAATGATTCAACAAGATAACTGGCTATATCATACACCTGTTCTTCAGTCGCCACACCTACGGTGTCAGCTAAAGAAATGATTTCAATATCCATTGCCACCATTTTGTTAACCCATTCAAAAACGATCTCTTCGGAATACGGATCGCCATATGGATTACCAAACCCCATCGAAATATAAAGCACTAATTTCTTTTTTGTTTTTATACAGATATTCTGCATCTCCTCTACCGTGTCCAGTGATTGTTCGATCGAAGAATTGGTATTGCGCTGTTGAAATGTTTCCGAAATAGAAAACGGGAAACCAAGGTAACTAATCGCATCATATAAGCTTGCTTCCTCTACACCCCTGAGATTTGCGACAATAGCCAGCAGTTCCGTTTGCGTATTCCCCAGGTCGAGGCGTTTTAATACTTCGGCAGTATCGGCCATTTGAGGAATAGCTTTGGGAGAAACAAAGCTGCCAAAATCTATTGTATCAAAGCCAACCTTAAGCAAAGAATTGATATACGCTACCTTTTTTTCGGTAGGAATAAATGCTTTCCAACCCTGCATAGCATCGCGGGGACATTCAATGAGCTTTATTCGCTCATCCTCTAAAAGGGAGTTTCGGGTTGTATTATTACTGGACATTTCTTCAGTCATAAAACAGAACAGACAATGCGAAAGTTCAAATCAGCTTAGATGGTTTAAAAATTTCGTTGCTTCATTGCTTCATACAACATCATTCCGGTGGCTACTGATACATTCAATGATTCAAAATCAGCTGCCATGGGAATTCTTATTTTCTCGTCGCAAATTTTAATCAGTGCAGGATAGATACCATTGTCTTCGCTGCCCATAACGATTGCGCAAGGCACTTTAAAATCACAATCAAATACATTTTTGGTGGCGGTCATTTCGCTGGCAAATACTTTTATACCGTTCAGGTGCAGCTCATCCACCGCTTTCATTAAGCTGTTTACACGGCAAACCGGAATTTTTTCTAAAGCTCCCGCTGATGTAAGAACGGCATCCTCGTTTAAAGCTCCAACGCCCTTTTCAGGAATGATGATAGCGTGTACACCGGTACAAAGTGCTGTCCTTGCTATACCGCCGATATTTCTAATATCGGTAATACCGTCGAGGATCAGCAACAAAGGTGATTCGCCTTTATCAACGACAAAAGAAATAATTTCCTGCAGGTTATGATACTGTACTCTCGCAATCTGTGCGACACAACCCTCATGCCCGGTCACATTAAAGCTGTTCAATTTGACAGTCGGGACAAAATTGACCGGGACAGAATGTTGCAAAGCCAGTTTTTTGATCTCGTTAATATCTGCACCCTGCGCTTTGGCATCAAGATAGATCTTGTCTAACTGCTGGCCGGCATTGATGGCTGTTATTACTGCCTGGCGGCCGATTACCAGCGCACTTTTTTTGGGACGCTGCTGCTGCTGTCTGTAATTTTTCACATTGCAAAGAAACTATAAAAGACCAAGAGTCAGAAGAGAAAAGAATAAAGACGGAAAAGGATACCTGCACCCGTTTGCAGGTCTTTCATGAGATGCGTCCATCGGTTAACATCCATTTCACTTTCTGGATGGCAGCCACCGACATAGCATCTGTTATAGCTCCTTCTTGCATCATTTGCCATGCTTCTTCAAATGAAATTTTTTTAACAACCAGTTGCTCTGTTTCCTCCGGCATGGCTGCGTGTTGCTCCAGGTTTCGGGCAAGATAAATGATCGAATATTCATCGGAAACAGAATTAGAAAGGTGCATTTTTAATATGGGAGTCCAATCGTGTGCTATCAAACCCGTTTCTTCAAGCAACTCACGTTTAGCGGACTCCAGCGGATCGGTATCTAGAGCTCCGCCCCCTTCGGGTATTTCCCAGCTATATTCATTTAAGGTAAACCGATATTGCCCCACCAGGTATGTGTTCCATTGTTCATCTAACACCACAATACCTATTGCAAGATTTTTGAAATGCACTTTTCCATAAATGCCTTTGCCGCCGCCCGGGTTAATGATATCGTACTCCGTTACGTTGATCCACTTATTATCATATGTCTCTCTTGCAGAAATGATCTGCCAGGGATTTTTTTCGTTCATAGCTATAAAAATAAAGAACCTGTAAGTTCTTTCCAACATACAGGTTCTTTGAAGCACTTCCATTGGAGAGGCCAGGTCCAGATATTATTTTAATCCAAAAGCTTTCTTCACTTTTGAAACATAATCCAATTTTTCCCAGGTAAACAACTCAACCTTCTTCGTTACTTTTTTGCCGTCAGGAGAAGTAAATGTTTTCTCGACGATCTGCGGCTGACGACCCATGTGACCGTAAGCGGCTGTTTCGCTATAAATAGGATTGCGCAATTTTAAACGTTGTTCGATAAAATAAGGACGCATATCAAAAACCGTCTCCACGATTTTGCTGATCTCGCCGTCATTTAGTTTTACTTTGGCTGTACCATACGTATTTACATTAATACTTGTTGGCTGGGCCACACCGATGGCATAGGACACCTGCACCAGCACTTCATCAGCAAGACCTGCCGCTACCAGGTTTTTGGCAATATGTCTGGTAGCGTACGCTGCGCTACGATCTACTTTGCTTGGATCTTTACCGCTGAAGGCTCCCCCACCATGTGCACCTTTTCCACCATAAGTATCAACAATGATTTTACGGCCAGTCAAACCAGTATCACCATGAGGGCCGCCGATCACGAATTTACCCGTGGGATTGATGTGATATTTTATTTTATCATTAAACAGTTTAGCGTATTTCTTGTATTTTGATTTCACTCTTGGTATCAAAATATTGATAATATCGTCCTTGATCTTAGCCAGCATTTTTCCTTCGCTGTCAAAATCATCATGCTGGGTAGAAACAACAATGGCATCGATTCTAACAGGCTTGTTGTCGTCGCCATATTCGAGCGTCACTTGGCTTTTTGCGTCCGGACGCAGGTATTTAATGTGCTTATTTTCCCTTCTTAATGCGGCAAGTTCAATTAGTATCTTGTGTGCTATATCCAGCGCCAAAGGCATATAGTCTTCCGTTTCATTACTGGCATAGCCAAACATCATTCCCTGGTCACCTGCTCCTTGCTCTTCTTTTTTCTTGCGATCAACGCCCTGGTTGATATCGGCCGACTGCTCATGAATTGCAGAAAGAACACCACATGAGCTCGCCTCAAACATGTATTCGCTTTTGGTATAACCAATTTTACGGATAACTCCACGGGCGATCTCCTGTACATCCAGGTAAGCTTTTGATTTTACTTCGCCAGCCAATACTACCTGGCCCGTTGTAACTAATGTTTCGCAGGCAACTTTACTTTGTGCATCAAACGCAAGAAAATTATCTATCAGTGCATCGGAGATTTGATCGGCTATTTTATCGGGATGGCCCTCAGAAACACTCTCAGAAGTAAACAAGTAAGGCATAAATGAACTTTAGGTTTTAAAATATGGGTTAGTCTATAAAATAAATCGGGTGCAAAGATAGCACCCGGGACAATTCAATATTTACGGTTTTTCCACTAAAGTTTAGAATAAACAATGCGTAATCGCATTCTTTGTGGATTAGTGTCCGTAGTACCTGTATTACCCGCCAACCGCACTCTTCCTTTCCCAGCAGCCGAATTCACCGCAAGTCCACCACCAATGAATTGATTTATCAAATTACTGGTAGTACCAACCGCACCGGGTCTGTAAAGTTCATTTATATACAATGGAGCAGATAATCGAAGATCATATACCGGTTCGGTATTATTGACAACATGCTGAACGTACCTGGTTAAATTAAATCTCCAGCTTTTAATATCATTCCCAAACTGGTCTTTCGTACTGATCGGAATTATGCCAAATGTATTCACATTTGAATTGCCTGAAGCATCGAACGCTATATCATATGGAATAGTTCGGAAAGTTGTTACAGAAGGATCGTATGCATCGAGGTATAAATTAGTGGGGGGAAAAAGTGCGTCATCAACATGGTGCACCTGCTCCATAATCAACTCAGCACGATGTACAACACTGTTATCCAATCCTGCTAAACCAGGTATTTTAATTGTCGCAAAAGAACCGGGTGCACTTTGAATATAAACAAAGTCGTCAGGAGCTCCTGCAACCCCATTGGCAGCGGCGGCCAGGGCAGACCCTGTATAATCTCGCACGATATAGCTTGCAGCTATTGAACTGATGTTAGCGGCAAAGCTAAAATAAGCTACGGCAGTATCCCAGGTTGCAGTAGGCACATTACCGGCATCGCCATGGTCGTCTTTATAGTAAATTGCCAGCTTAGTATTGGTTCCTTCCAGGTTGAAACCCATGATTGCATTACCTCCCACAGATTCCAGAGCAAACCCCTTGAATTGCTTACGAAAAAGCGAATCAGAAGAATAGCCGTTTGTAAAACCCCTTGTGTCCGTGGTATCATAATGCAATAGTCGCTGACCGAATGCGTCATCGAGGCGGATGCGGAGTTGATTAGCCGTTGTATCCTGGTACACTTTTACAGAATCATTAAGCAGCGTAGGATCAACAATTTTCGAGCCTAACAAAGGACCTTTGGCGTAATTACTTTCCCGGATAGTAAAGCTTGTGTCACCGAAATTGCTTGACTGTGGTATTTCATAAACGTTTACCGTTTGGTCTGCAAGCGTATCGCCGTATGTGTCCACAAAGTCTAATACCAGCACCACCGAATCTATGTGCAGGCTGTCGGGCCGGTTTGCAAAAGTATATTTATAAGAAGGTGGCTTTAACTCCAAAAACAATTTTGCATCCGTCTTTCCGAAAAAAGGATCGTTGGAAATATGCCCAAGATAGTGTGTATACGATGAGTTGTACCTGGTTGTATCAGTAGTTAAAGAAAACGTATCGTTGTACGCCTCTACGGTAAGTGATGTATCAAACGTGGTGATGTTGTCAACCGCGGGAATCAGATCGCTGCCCAGGGTAGTGGATTCATTGATCTTTTTGCAGGAAATAAGAAGAATAAGAGTGCTGGTAAAAATAGCTCCAAGCGTTAGTGCCAGGTATTTATGCTTCACAAAAAAAATTTATGCCGTGGTTAAAAATTACTTGCCTGCAAGATCGCCATACAGTTGTAAATACTCTGTTAAATCAGACTCTTCATTATAGAGCAGCGTCTTCTTACCCCTCACCTTGGTAAATTCATCTACCAATTTTTTATCCACTTTGTCAGCGCCAAAAGTAATGGCGTCAGCAAAAGTAGCCCCACCACGAAACATGGCTGTATTAGTAGCTTCTTTAAATATTTCGAGATCCTTCTCTTTCAGGGAAGGATGGATCAAAGCCTTTTGCAAAAAATCATTACCCAACTTTTCTTTAAATGTGTTCTGGCCAACAGTAAAGACCGTTTTACTATGCGAAAAAACCGGCTCTTTCTTGTACAACGTTTTTAAATAAGCCGGAATAAGCCCGGTCATCCAACCGCTACAGTGTATAATGTCGGGCGGCCATCCGAATTTTTTTACAGTTTCCAAAGCGCCTTTACAAAAAAATATTGTTCTCAGCCCATTGTCATCAAACCACTTTTCATTCTCATCATGAAAAATATATTTTCGTTTAAACAGCTCTTCATTTTCCAGGAAATATACCTGCAACCGCGCACTTGGTAAGGAAGCCACTTTGATTTGCAATGGCATATCGTCATTATCTACGGAAACATTAATACCTGAGAGACGAACTACTTCGTGGAGGCGATGGCGACGTTCATTAATGGTTCCAAAGCGCGGCATAATACAGCGAACTTCAAATCCATTATCATTTGCCTTTATTGCCAACTTGTTTGCGATCTCCGAAAACTCTGTCAACTCCAAATAAGGTGACATTTCGTTGGCAATAAATAAAATCCTTTTTTTAGCTGACATGTAGTCCCGTTTATGTGAAACGTTTTTAGAAAACGTGTGCGAAGGTACGGTTTTTTGCAAGGAATAGTTAAGTTGTGCCATTTTTGACGGCAACAAGACCGAATATGATATTATTTAAAAGAGCGGCAGACCTGGAAAATTACCTGAGTGAACAACATAAACAGGGAAAAACTTATGGATTTGTTCCAACTATGGGCGCATTGCACAATGGCCATGTTTCACTGATAAAAAGTTCAAAAAGTAAGGACGACCTGTTGGTTTGCAGCATTTTTGTAAACCCTGCCCAGTTCAATGATCCGGCGGATTTTCTCAAATATCCTGTTACCCTGGAGAACGACCTGGCAATGCTGGAAACTGCTGGTTGTGATATTTTATTTCTGCCTTCGTTACCAGAGATGTATCCCCGTGGTATGGAAACGGAAAAACATTATGACCTTGGTTATCTTGAAACAATTTTGGAAGGCCATTACCGGCCGGGGCATTTCCAGGGAGTATGTTTGATCGTTGATCGTTTGCTTAATATTGTTAAACCAGATAATCTCTATATCGGTCAAAAGGATTACCAGCAATGTATGGTAATAAAAAGATTGATTGAACTAATCGGGATGAACGATTTGATCAACCTGAATATTGCACCCACCCTTCGCGAAAAGAATGGTCTTGCCATGAGCAGCCGGAACATGCGCCTCAATGAACCGGAAAAGATAAAAGCCCGGGCCATTTTTCAAACACTTGCTTTTTTAAAGCAACACATTCAAAAAGGTCAACTGGCACATTTAAAACAACGAGCCACAGCAACCCTTATTGAAAAAGGTTTTACCGTTGATTATATAGAAATAGCCAATGCTGGCGATCTGCAGATAATTGATAACTGGGATGGAAAACAAAAATTGGTTGCTCTTGTGGCTGCATACCTTGGCGAGGTAAGGTTGATTGATAACGTTCTGCTGAATTGAGCAGCCGCTTTCTTTTTTTTAATAGATTTACTTTTGCCGGATGCAAATAGAGATATTCAAATCAAAGATTCATCGCGCCATTATAACCGAGGCCAATCTTAATTATGTGGGAAGCATAACCATTGACGAGGACCTGATGGATGCAGTGAATATTATAGAAAACGAGAAAGTGCAGGTAGTGAATGTTAACAACGGCGAAAGACTGGAGACATATGTGATCAGGGGTAAAAGAGGTTCTGGGGTGTGCTGCCTGAATGGTCCCGCTGCCCGTAAAGCAGCCGTAGGAGATATTGTAATTATTATTTCTTATGCACTAATTGATTTTGAAAAAGCAAAAACTTTTAAACCATGGATAGTGTTCCCGAAAGAAGGAAATAAACTTTAACGATATTGACTTAGCTTCTTTGAGATCCGGTGTATAGCTTTATTTTACGACAATGAACAAACGGCTTTTAATAGTACTCCAATATCTTTTTTTTCTTGGTCTAGGAGTCTTCCTTGTTTGGTGGTCAGTGAAGGACATTGATGATGAAAAAATGTCTGAAATACGTAATGCCCTGAAAAATGCCAGGCTTTATCTTATCATACCTGTTTTTATTATTTTAATATTCAGTCACTATATAAGGGCCCTTCGCTGGCGGCTGCTGATGGAACCAATCGGGTATAAACCGGGCAAAGCCAACACCTTTTTCGCAGTAATGGTCGGATACCTGGCTAACCAGGCCGTTCCCCGCCTCGGTGAGATATTAAAGTGTACGTTGCTCGCCCGCTATGAAAAAATACCTGCTGATAAATTAGTCGGAACGATCATACTTGAAAGACTGATCGATGCTGTTTGTTTAGTGTTGGTTTTTGGAATTACACTGATCATCCAGCCTGGACTTTATTCCCAGATCGTCGATACGGTTTTTAATGGCCGTACTATTGACCAGGAAACAAACAAAATTCCGGGCTATGTTGCCGGACTTGTTTTAACCGGCATCATTTTACTTTTTATAGGTCTTTGGATGGTGATAAAAAAGAAAAACTTCCGGGACATGGTCATTTCCATTAAAAAAATCGGTAGCAGAATATGGCAGGGCATCAGCGCTATCCGGCATTTAAAAAAACGAGGAAAGTTTATAATGCTGACCTTGATCTTATGGTGCCTTTATCTTTCAGGTGGATATATTGGTTTCCAGGCATTGTATGAAACCGAACATTACGGAATCAAAGAAGCTTTCACAGTATTATCAGCAGGAAGTATAGGAATGATCGTTACACCAGGTGGTATAGGGGCCTACCCTTACCTGATCGAAGCCACCATGCAATTATACGGGTTGCAACAAAGTATCGCTGTTGCATTTGGCTGGCTACTCTGGCTTGCTCAAACTGTTGTGATACTTATTGGCGGTTTACTCAGTTTCGCCGCACTTCCATGGTTTAATAAAAAAACCCCGGTTGCTGCAAATGAAGTTTTGAGTTCATAATAGAGAAAGAAATCTTAAGCAATCTCTAGGGCGGTTAATTAACTTTATAGCTTACTACAAACTATTTGGTGTTCATGGCTCATTCCAAACAAAAAACGATTGCGAGAGATATAAGCTGGCTTTCTTTCAACGCCAGGGTATTGCAGGAGGCTGCAGACAACCGGGTACCCTTAAGGGAGCGAATTCGGTTTCTCGGCATTTTTTCCAACAATCTCGATGAATTTTTCCGGGTACGTGTAGCTACGTTAAAAAGAATGATGCAGGCTAGTGGCAAAGCCAATATGCATCTCGAAACAGATCCACAGCAAATCCTCGACGATATTCAGATGACGGTGTTGAACCAGCAAAGCGAGTTTGCCCGCATTTGGGAAGATGTACAGCGGCAAATGAAAGAACAAAAAATTTTTCTTGTTACAGAAAATGAATTGAACCGTGAGCAACAGGAATTCGTAAGAGACTATTATGATACGGAAGTAAGCTCGAACGTAATTCCTTTAATGATCGAAAATATTCCCCAGCTTCCCAACCTCCGGGACAAATCGCTTTACCTCGGAGTAGTCATGTGGAAACAGGAAAGTGCATTGAAGAAAAAATATGCACTGATAGAAGTACCCAGCAGGACGTTGGGAAGATTCACCTTACTTCCTTCAAAAGGAGATGAACAGCAAATTATTTTATTGGAGGATGCGATACGGTTTAATTTACCCGAAATATTTTCTTATTTCAGCTACGACCAATACCATGCACATGTATTTAAAGTAACGAGAGATGCCGAGCTCGATATTGATAGCGATCTATCGACCAACATCATGGAGAAAATTGAAAAAGGATTAAAGAACAGGCGGAAAGGCAAACCGGTACGTTTTGTCTATGACAAAGAAATGGACCCGGGCCTGTTAGAATATCTTACGAGACGTTTGAACCTTACTAAAAAAGACAACCTGATTCCCGGCGGCCGTATTCATAACTTCCGTCATTTCATGGATTTTCCTGATCATGTTTTTAAAGTCAAAAGGCCGCGAAAAAAACCATTTGATCATCCCCTGCTTGCGCAGCGTCATGTCTCAGACGTACTCTTGGAAAGAGATGTTATGCTGCATCTTCCTTATCATTCTTTCGCGCCGCTGATCGACATCATCCGTGAGGCCGCAATCGACCCCGATGTAAGTACCATAAAGATTACCTGCTACCGGCTGGCGCCGCAATCCAAAATTATCAATGCCCTGATAAATGCCGTAAGAAACGGTAAGGAAGTAGTTGTCATGCTGGAACTACGTGCCCGCTTTGATGAAGAAGCAAACCTCGAATGGAAAACAAGGCTTGAAGAAGAAGGCGCCAAAGTATTATTAGGCATGCCGAACATGAAAGTACATGCGAAGATTTGCATGATCAGGAAGAGGATAAAAGATAAAAATGTGTTGTACGGATTTGTAAGCACTGGCAATCTCAACGAAAAAACAGCGAGGGTATATGCCGACCACTGCTTACTCACTTCCAATGCCAAGATCATGACGGATGTTAACCGTATATTTAATTACCTGGAACACTATAAGTCGGATACTCATTCGCTGAAAAACTGTACGACCATTGTTCCCGGTCCTCATATAATACGCAAAGAGATATACAAACTTATTGACGATGAAATACGGCATGCCAAAAAAAATAAACCCTCGGGCATTATTCTAAAAATGAACTCGCTTTCTGATGAAGGTATGATTGAAAAACTCTATGAAGCGGCCCGCGAAGGAGTACCCGTGAAACTGATCGTTCGTGGCATCTTTTGCATGTTTACCGAAAATAAAAAATTTAAACGCCCGGTAAAAGCCATCAGCATCGTTGATGAATATCTTGAACATGCCCGTGTGTGGGTATTTCATAACAGGGGCAAAGAAAAAGTTTATATATCTTCGGCAGATTGGATGCTACGTAATCTGGAACACCGTGTAGAAACGACCTGTCCTGTTTGGGATGAAGAAATAAAACAAGAAATTAAAGACATACTAAATATACAGTTGCAGGACAACGTGAAGGCAAGATGGCTGGATAATGAATTGGATAATGAATACGTAAAAACAACAAAAAAGAAAGTTCGATCCCAGGTCGAGACATACGATTATCTCTATAAAAAAACATTAACCCAACGTGAGACTCGGAGCCATTGATATAGGAAGTAATGCAGCAAGATTATTGATAAGCGATGTAATACCGGGCACCCGACCGGCGCCGGAATTTTTAAAGATAGCCCTTGTACGTGTACCGTTGCGTTTGGGTTTTGACGTATTTGACAAAGGCGAAATTTCTCCTGCAAAAGCCAATAACGTAGTCAAGACAATACAATCATATAAACTTTTGCTGGATGTGTATGGTGTAAAGCACCTGGTTGCCTGTGCCACTTCCGCAATGCGTGATGCATCTAACGGCCCGGAGATCATCAAAAGAGTAAAAGCCGAAACCGGTATTGACATTAAGATCATCAGCGGGCAGGAAGAAGCGTCTTTTATCTACGAAAATCATTTTGCGGAAGGCTTGACAAAAGAGGAATCGTATCTGTATATTGACGTAGGCGGCGGAAGTACAGAACTCACTTTTTTCAGCGATGGCAAACTTGTTTTCAAAGAATCTTTTAATATCGGCACCATCCGCTTATTAAAGAACCAGGTATCCGAAGCGACCTGGGACGAGATGAAAGAATTTATCAAAATACGGACCAAAGGTTTTCACCATGTTTCCGCTATTGGTACCGGTGGTAATATCAACAAAATCTTTTCTATTTCGAAACGCAAAGAAGGAAAACCACTTTCACTGGAGTTGCTTCGTGATTACTACAAAGAGTTCAGTACGCTGTCGCTTGAGCAGCGAATGAGCCTGTATAAATTCAGGGAAGACAGAGCTGACGTGATAGTTCCCGCGCTGCTAATTTATATTAACGTTATGCGATGGGCAGATGCACAGGATATCTTTGTTCCAAAAATTGGATTGGCAGATGGATTGATCCATACACTTTACGAAGAACTGATGGACAAAGGAGTAACAGTATGATTAAAGTAACGATTAACGATTCATTAAAAAAACAGCAGTTTATCTTCCCTGTCATTTTCAAATACCGTCAACTACTTTTATGTCTGTCAATAAAGAAGTAAAAAGAATCACTACCAATACGCTCCAAAAAATGAAAGAAGCTGGTGAAAAGATCTCCATGCTTACCGCGTATGACTTTTCATTTTCTAAGATTATCGATGGCGCTGGTATTGACGTTATTCTGGTAGGCGACTCCGCAAGCAACGTGATGGCAGGACATGAAACAACATTGCCTATTACATTGGACCAGATGATCTATCATGCAGCCTCAGTGATTCGTGCCGCAGAGCGTTGCCTTGTAGTGGTCGATCTGCCATTCGGTTCGTATCAATCCAACTCCGATATTGCGTTGGCATCGGCCATTCGTATCATGAAAGAAACCGGCGCTCATTCAATAAAGCTCGAAGGCGGAGAGGAAGCACTCGATTCGATAAAAAAAATTGTATCCGCTGGTATTCCTGTTATGGGCCATTTAGGGCTTACTCCTCAATCGATATACAAGTTCGGAACCTATGCTGTCAGGGCAAAAGAAGAAACAGAGGCAGAGAAATTGAAAAAGGACGCCAGGTTGCTGGAAGAAGCAGGCTGTTTCGCAGTAGTTCTTGAAAAAATTCCTGCGATGCTGGCAAAAGAAGTTTCTGAAAAGTTACATATTCCAACTATTGGTATTGGCGCTGGTGCCCATTGCGATGGGCAGGTACTTGTCATGCACGACATGCTTGGTATCAATACAGAATTTAAACCACGGTTTCTGCGTCAATACTTAAATATTCATGAACAGGCGACGAAAGCCATAAAGCAATACATTGTTGATATAAAGAGTAAAAATTTTCCAGGCGAATCGGAGCAGTATTAATTATTGTTTGATATTGGTGTTGAAGCGGACGAAAAACTTTACCCCAGAGCATCGGGCTTTCCAGTCGAAGAACCTCAAACTTCAAACCTGAACTTATTTACCTTTGCATTTCTAAAAAACTATTATGGATTTTTTAAAATCGTTAGGCATCAGTACTATTAATGACGGCGTAAGTACCGGTGCGAACTGGATCAAATCAAACGGTGAAACGATCAGCTCGTATTCTCCAGTTGATAGTAAATTGATCGGTACTATAAATGCTGTGGATAAAGAAGGCTATGATAAAGTAATAGCGCAAGCGGAGGAAGCCTTTAAAGAATGGAGAACCTGGCCAGCGCCAAAACGCGGTGAAATTGTAAGGCAAATTGGAGAAGCCCTGCGTCAGCATAAAGGATCGTTGGGAAAACTTGTTTCCTATGAGATGGGAAAAAGCCTGCAGGAAGGATACGGCGAAGTGCAGGAGATGATTGATATCTGTGATTTTGCAGTTGGCCTTTCGCGACAACTGCACGGCTTTACGATGCACAGCGAACGCCCTGCGCACCGTATGTATGAACAATACCATCCCCTGGGAATAGTTGGAATTATTTCCGCTTTTAATTTTCCTGTCGCGGTATGGAGCTGGAACTCGATGTTGTCGTGGGTTTGCGGCGATGTTTGTGTCTGGAAGCCATCTGAAAAAACACCTCTGTGTGGTATAGCCTGTCAGAACATCATCAACGAAGTATTTGCAAAAAACAATGTTCCGGAAGGTGTGAGTGGATTGGTAATCGGTGGCCGCGAAGTGGGTGAATGGATGAGTAACGATACACGAATTCCATTAGTATCAGCGACCGGTTCTACGAGAATGGGCAAAGCAGTGGGCGCCGCAGTGGGCGCCAGATTGGGCCGGGCATTACTTGAATTAGGTGGTAATAACGCTATTATCATCTCAAAAGATGCAGACTTTGATATCGCTATTCTCGGATCCCTGTTCGGCGCCGTAGGGACAGCCGGACAGCGTTGCACAACCACAAGACGTTTGATCATTCATGAAGATGTTTACGAAAAAATAAAGTTGAAATTAGTGTCAGCATACAACCAACTTTCTATCGGCGATCCACTGGATGAAAAAAATCATGTTGGCCCGCTGATCGACAAGGATGCTGTAAAAATGTATTTAAGTTCTATTGAGGCCTGCAAAGCTGAAGGCGGAAATTTTATAGTAGAAGGCGGTGTGTTGGAGGGTAATGGATATGAAAGCGGCTGTTACGTAAAACCGTGTATAGCCGAAGCAAAACCCGGGTATAAGATCGTACGGCATGAAACTTTCGCTCCTATTCTCTATTTGTTAAAATACAAAACGATCGATGAAGCAATTGATATCCAAAACAGCGTACCGCAAGGATTATCTTCCTCTATCATGACATTAAACCTTCGTGAAGCGGAGCAATTTCTGTCTGCGGCAGGAAGTGATTGCGGTATCGCAAATGTCAATATCGGCACCTCCGGCGCGGAGATCGGCGGGGCATTTGGTGGCGAAAAGGAAACTGGCGGTGGCCGTGAAAGCGGCAGCGACGCATGGAAGGCGTATATGAGACGGCAAACGAATACGATCAATTACAGCACAAACCTGCCCCTGGCACAGGGAATAAAGTTCCATGTATAAATACTAAAAAGCAAAGTATTCCGTTGATACAGGCAAATGGGATACTTTGCCGATCCTTTGTTTTCTGCGAAATATTTGCAATTTTTACGGCGAACAATATCCTCCAAACTAACTGTTATCCATGAAAAGGATTTCCCTTGCAATAGTATTTAGCTTTTCCCTATTTATTTCCCACGCACAAATAAAAATTGGTATTCTTGGTGGCGGACATCAGTCGAAAGTGCTGGAAGACAATGATATCCCAGGCTGGGATACTATCAGAAAAAATTACTCCGGCAGAAATGGTGTTCATCTTGGCTTTACTGCCGATATCCGGCTCAATGAAAAATCAAATTTTTATTTTCAGCCCGGCGTCATTTTTTTTACAAAGGGGCGTAACTATCAAACCACGATTATTGATTCCACGATCATTCTCAAAACCGTCACAGGCCCCGGAAGACCACTTGCAACAGATTCCATTGTTAATACAACTTATTACGAAACAAGGAAACAATTTATAAGCTATATAGATATCCCCTTAAACATTGTATATAAATTAAGATTGGGCAAAAAAGCAAGTTTCGTCATTGGCGGCGGCCCATATCTATCTTTTTTTTATAATGGCTCTGATAAAAGGGAGAATATTTTAGTTGATGTAAAATATTCCACCGAGGAAAACAATGATTTGCCTGTCGGCAAAGGATCGGGAAAGTATGCTATCCTTGATTACGGGGTGAACGCTTTGGCGGGATTTGAATTTGGTCGTGTATTTCTAACAGCCAATTACAGTCGCGGTTTAAATGATTTTTATCAGCCCGCTGATTATACAGCTACTAATTATAAACATGAAGTAATGGGTGCTACGCTGGGAGTATTCTTTGGCAAGCAAGTGCAGCCCGCCCCGAAAGATAAAGATGCCGACGGAACACCTGATAAAACGGATAAATGTCCTGATATAGCAGGACCGGTTAAATTACTTGGGTGCCCCGATACGGACAATGACGGTGTGCCGGATGCGGAAGATAAATGCCCAGACAACGCTGGCGCTGCTGATAATAACGGTTGCCCCTACACCGATCAGGATGCGGACGGTGTGCTGGATAAAAATGACAAATGCCCCGATGTTGCCGGGCCAACTGAAAACGGTGGCTGTCCCTACCCGGATAGTGATAAAGATGGCATACCTGATAGAGATGATAAATGCCAGGATTCGCCAGGCTTAGGCCGCTACCAGGGCTGCCCTGTTCCTGACACAGATAATGATGGCGTCAACGATGAAGAAGACAAATGCCCTGATGTGAAAGGAGCAAGAGAGAATAATGGATGTCCTGCTGAGATTGAAAAAGAAATCGTTGAGAAAGTGGAGTACGCAGCTAAAAAGATCCAATTCAAAGTAAGTAGCGCAGAATTATTAGCAGGGTCGTTTGAAGTATTGGATGAAGTTGCTGCTATTTTGAAAGGAAGCCCCCGGATAAAAGTATTGATAGAAGGTCATACCAGCAGTGATGGTACTTATGCTACCAATATGAAATTGTCTGAAAGCCGGGCAGATAAAGTAAAAAATTACCTTGAATCAAAAGGAATAGAAGCCGACCGCTTAACTGCTATTGGTCTTGGCTCCGATAAACCGCTCAATAATGGCAAAACCGCGGCAGAAAAAGCGAAGAATCGCCGCGTGGAGTTGAAACTAAGCAACCTATAAGGCAAAATATTCGTCAAAAAGTTCCAGAACCCTGCAAACCTAAAAGTTGCAGGGTTTGCTTTTATTCCTAAAATGTATGAGTGGTAGGCACTAATTTTGCAACTTTGCCCAATTTTGTAATTAATAAAATACTAATAAGAAATGAAGAGTTTATTGAAACGTACCCTCTTGTTTGTTGCTGGCAGTTTGGTGAGTGCGGGAGTTTTTGCGCAGAAATCAGCAGTGCCAAATGGCTGGCATCTGCTCGATCAGAAGGACAGTGGGTATTATGGTATCAGCATCGATAAGGCCTATCAATTTGTAAAATCAAAAAAACTCAAAAGCAACCCGGTTATCGTGGCCGTTATCGATTCGGGCGTTGATACACTGCATGAGGATTTAAAATCGGTTTTGTGGCGCAATCCAAAAGAGATAGCCGGCAACGGCATTGATGATGACAATAATGGCTATGTGGATGACATCTTTGGCTGGAATTTTCTTGGTGGCCGTGATGGTAGAAATGTGGAAAAAGATTCGTATGAAGCTGCTCGTGTGTACCACCGGTTAAAGAGCAAATGGGAAGAAAAAGATATTGCTTCAGGAACACTTTCCGCCGACGAAACAAAGGAATACAAAATGTGGCTGAAGGCCAAGTTCGACATCGTAGGAGAAATAAATCCACTTGAAGTTATCCAGGTTAAAAGAATGTACAAGGACCTCAAAGTAGGGGATTCTGCGATCAGGAAAGATATCTCCAAGGAAGAATATAATTGCAAGGACCTCGCTGATTACACTCCTACCGGTGACAAAGCCAAGAAGGTGAAAGCTATCTTGCTAAACATTTGCAAAGGAAATGATAACGACGATATTTCGAACGTCATGATATTGGATGAATTGGAGGGTGATATCAATAAATTTGAAGCCGTTGATAAAGCTCCAAAGGATTATCGCAACGAGATCGTAAAAGACAATTATTACGATTTTAACGATAAGTTCTACGGCAACAATAATGTAATGGTAAATAATTCTGCCGCTTTGCATGGCACACACGTTTCCGGCATTATTGGCGCTGCAAGAAACAATGGCATAGGAGTAGACGGCGTGGCGGATAACGTGCGGATCATGACGGTTCGTGCTGTACCCGATGGAGACGAGCATGACAAGGATATCGCCTTAGGTATTCGCTATGCGGTTGATAACGGCGCTAAAGTTATCAATATGAGTTTTGGAAAAGGATTCTCTCCCGAAAAAAAATGGGTTGATGACGCAGTTAAATATGCAGAAAGCAAAGGAGTACTGCTGGTGCATGCTGCCGGCAACAGTCATCAGAACCTGGACACAACCTACAATTTCCCCACTCCCGTTTTTGAAGAAGGAGCCCGGGCTCCTAACTGGATAACTGTTGGTGCCAGCGGCGACCCCAAAGCCGGCGGCCTTACTGCCAGCTTTTCAAACTATGGAAAAAAAGAAGTTGATGTATTCGCTCCCGGCGTAAGAATATATTCAACGGTTCCTGGTGGCAATACATATCAAAATTTGCAAGGTACCAGTATGGCCTCCCCTGTGGTGGCGGGACTGGCAGCGTTTATTTTGCAATACTATCCGAATCTTACCCCGGCTCAGGTAAAAATGGTGATCGAAAAATCGTCTCAAAATCCTGCCATGAAGGTCAAGGACCCTGGTACGGGTGAAGAGGTTAGCTTGGGTGATATTAGCAGATCGGGTGGAGTTATCAATGCTTACGAAGCGATCAAACTTGCTTCTTCGTTGAGCCTGGAGTCTAAAAAGGCTAACAAACCGGTAAAATCAAAAGTAAAAACGAAAGTAAAAGAATAAAAAAATCATTTAGAAAAACCCGGCGTTGCGAGGAAATCTTTCCAGCCGCCGGGTTTTCTTTTTTCATATCAATCCCCTATAAAAAAAACTGCGCAATTTTAGAAGAAAATATATCTTTCCAGCACTTATCACAAACTCAAAGCAGCATTTATGCGTCCTGACCTTTCCCGCGTTGGCAATTTTTACCACAATTATATTGACCTGGTAACAGAAGACGAACTGCCGGAAGCCTTCGAAAAACAAAGTGCGTCTTTCGTTCGTTTTCTTGAAACGATTCCGTTGGAAAAACATGACCATCGATATGGGGAAGATAAATGGACGATCAAAGAAATTGTTCAACACATTATTGATGCTGAAAGAATATTTTCTTACCGTGCCCTTCGTTTTGCAAGAAAAGACAGCACCCCGCTCCCCGGCTTTGACGAAAACTCGTACGCGGCGACATCAAATGCAGCGACAAGAAACTGGGATAAGCTTAATGAAGAGTTTAAGGTTGTCCGGAGAGCATCTGAACTTTTGTTCAATTCTTTTGATGACGAACAGTTACAATCAGACGGCGTTTCATCGAACAGCCCAAATTATGTTTTAGGCCTTGGTTTCATACTTATCGGTCATACAATGCATCATCAAAATATAATAAAAGAAAGATACCTATAAAAAAACTCCGCTTGAATAAGCGGAGTTTTTGCTATTTATTTTCTTTTAGGTTAAAATGCTTTTTTTGGCAATTCGTCTCCTGTTTTTGCTTTGACAAGGTTTTGCTGATTAATCACATCATTAACGACTTTCACAGCCTGGTCGAGGTAAATATCTTTCCGTAGATTTTTTAACCATTGATTGAAGCGATCCTGCTTAACCTTATCATCGGCCCATTTATTTATTTCATCCGGTAATGCCGAAACATTGATCTCTGTTTTCAACTTCATCAATGAATCATTTTGTGCGAACGCTGCGCGGATCTGTTTTTGTTCTTTCCGGTATTTGTCAAGCTGAAGTGAATACTGTTTATTGTTTTGCTCGGCAAGCCATTCCGTATTTTTTTTAATCAGTTTAAATGACGGATCATTTTCCAAACGACGGTTACTTAATTGCTGAATTGTTTTTAAATCATAGCCTGCGTTCCATGCGGAATATGGTGATTTATTGATCTCATCCCATGGTAATGCATCCGGGTTATCTTTCTCTCTCACCTTCAGGTGCTCCAGCTGATCGGGCAATACGATATCGGATGTTACACCACGCAACTGTGTAGAACCTCCATTGATGCGGTAAAATTTTTGCAGGGTTAACTTTACGGTGCCCAGCTCAGAATTCGACATTGAGAAACCTGTTTCGGGATCAAGTCCAATATTTCTTTGTACGGTTCCCTTTCCATAGGTGGAAGTGCTTCCTATTACCACACCCCTACCATAATCTTGTATTGCAGCCGCAAAGATTTCTGAAGCTGATGCACTGAATTCGTTAACCATGACAGCCAACGGGCCCGTATATAAAACAGACTTATCCTTATCTCTCAGCACACTTGGTTTATTTTCCCTGTCCTTAACCTGTACAATCGGGCCGTCCTCGATAAACAGTCCGGCCATTTGCACCACATCATATAAGGAGCCGCCCCCGTTGTTGCGCAGGTCTATCACAATGCCGTCAACTTTTTGCTCTTTTAATTTCACTACTTCCTTCTGTACATCGATATAACTTCGATTTCCGTTCGCATTTTCAAAGTCAGCATAAAATTCAGGAAGAAAAATATAACCGATCTTGGAATTCCCTGATTTCACAACTGCGCTACGGGCAAAGGTTTCATCCTGTACGATCTCGTCGCGAACAAGGGTGATGATTTTCAACGACCCATCCGCTTTTTTTACGGTCAGGGCTACTTCGGTACCTTTTTTCCCACGAATCAGTTTAACTGCGTCTGTGACCAAAAAGCCTGTAAGATCAACGGGCTCTTCTTTTCCCTGTCCTACTTTTTGGATAATATCACCCGGCTTCAGTTCGCCCGATTTCCAGGCAGGAGTGCCCGCAACTATGCTGGTAATTTTTATATTTCCTTCATCGTATTGCAACTGGGCACCTATGCCGAAAAAGCGACCGCTCATTTCTTCGTCAAAATACCTTTTGTCTACTGGTGGAAAAAATTCGGTATGCGGATCCATTGTATTCGTAATCGCATTGACAAATAAATTGAACTTATCGTCATCGGAGAACTTAAAACGAAATCGCTCAAATAACCTGTCTGTTATTTTCTTTACCTTTTCACGGGCTTCCTTTTCAAGTTCCGCATCCGTTTTCACAACAAATCCTTCCTTTCCCTTATTTTTCTCCCGGACGTCTAGCAAATCAGTATATCTCTCAAGCGTGAGAAACTTTATTTTTTTTCTCCAACGCTCTTTTATTTCAGTGGAGGAACCAGCATACGCAAGTTTATCGCCATCCAGCAGTACTTCCTCATCTACTGCAAAATCAAACGGCTTCGACAGTAATGCTGTACACATTTTCGCCGCTTCTTCCATACGGGCATTAAATACCTTTCCAGCGGAAAGAAAGAATTCTACCGGTGCCCCTTTGATCTCTTCGTCGATCTTAGTGTCATACTTTTTTTGTAAAGCGCTGATGTCGCTTTCTAAAAACATATTTTTTTCAGGGTCCAGATCAGTCAGGTATTTTGTAAAGATTTTTTTGGAAAAAGCATCATTGATATTCTGAGGGCTAAAATGTGCTTGTACCAGCATATCGCCTACCAGTTTTAGTATCTGCTCATATTTGCCGGGCGGAGTTTTTGTTCCTGTTCCCATGGTTTGAAATGCCAGGAAAGACCCCGTCACTACCATCAGGATCACAATTGGAAGTCGCTTCATATTCAAAAGATATTTTAGTGCATTACGCATATCCAAAAATAACATAAAATCAATGGTTTTATTGCATATATGGGCTTTTAACAACTGTTTTTGATGAGTGGGAAATGTCGCCCGAAGCCAAAGTGATTGCTATTATCTGCTTTTTGATAAATGACTGCCGATACAGTAAAGCATATTACATCTGTAGAGGTCTACGATTTTGGATCATTTCTGATTTTTTACACCCTATTTTTACTTACTTTTGCTGCTCCAAAAATGGTGGTTATAGCTCAGTTGGTTAGAGCATCAGATTGTGGTTCTGAGGGTCGCCGGTTCGAGCCCG
>WUUC01012233.1_pt1 | contig 30488 bp, 23 predicted proteins | sample 6278441 | NCBI WGS metagenome assembly WUUC01 (sample SAMN13675441, study PRJNA597444) | soil metagenome | isolation source: soil | place: USA: Washington | collected 2017-10 | reverse complement strand
ACTGGTAGACGCGCACGACTCAAAATCGTGTATCTTCGGATGTGCGGGTTCGATTCCCGCCTTTGGTACTGAAGCGGATTATCGAGAGATGGTCCGCTTTTTTTATGAGTTGAATTCTTCGAAATCAAGTTCTATTTGCAAGATTTTTCATGAACGTCGATGGTTCGATAATTAAAGGAAAGTGCAGATAGATATAACCTCTCATATCCACTTCACTATGGCCCATAAGCCCTTCGATCGATGTTATTTTAAGGCTTTTAGAAATAAAAGAAAGGTTCGATAATTGAATTTCGAACTATGAAATCCATACAACAAATTGCGGTCGTTCGAGTGAGTCTGTAATAGTTTTCATAAATTTGAATGAGCCCGGTTCTGATCAGAAATCAGAGCACGGGCTTTTTATTTTTCCTGCCTGTGTGAATGGCCTGGATAAAGTTATTTGACAGTAGCTGTCGCAGCTTAATTATATTTTAAAACATGGTGAGTCGCATTCACTTTATTGGCGGAATTCATGGGGTCGGCAAAAGCACGATCTGCCGAGAGATATGTGCGGCTACAAGTCTCGTCTATCTTTCAGCCAGTGAGTTATTGAAATGGAAAGAAATCAATACCGACCCATTGAATAAAAAGGTTGTAGACATTTCTATGACTCAAATGAGACTTGTTGACGCTCTAATATCAAACATTCATCATAACACAAATTACTTGCTTGATGGTCATTACTGCTTATTTAATGGTGATGGAGTGATCACTCCCATTTTGAATGACGTCTTTGTTCAAATTAATCCAATTTCCCTAAGTGTTATTCTTGGTGACGTTCAAACCATTTCACAAAGATTGCAGCAGAGGGATAACAAGGCATATGATCACATCTTGCTTCAAAAGATGCAGGATGCTGAATTGAATCACGCAAAAAATACCTCATCGGCGCTTGGAGTAGGTTTGGCAGTCGGACGAGAAAATGATATTTCAGAGATCGTTTCACAAATAAACAGACGGGTTACTGAGCCATGAAAGCACTTCTTGATACCAATATTATCATTCATCGCGAAGCGAGTAAGGTAATCCATCAAGACATTGGGTTGCTTTTTAACTGGTTGGATAAACTGAAAGCAATTAAATGTATTCATCCGTTGACGGTTGAAGAACTGAAAGGTAATAAGGATGAGGCGACTGTAAAGTCAATGATCATTAAGATTGCCCATTACAATCTTCTTAAAACTCTGGCAGAATTCGGTGAGGAAATTTCCGCGGTGAGTAAGAAGGTTGATGTTAATCGAAACGATGTTAATGACTCCAAACTATTAAATGAGGTTTATGCTGGTCGTGTGGATATCTTAATCTCGGAAGACAAGAAAATCCATACTAAGGCCGCGCTACTCGGAATTGCAGAGAAGGTTTATAAAATTGATGCGTTTCTTGAAAAAGTTTCGGCAGAGAACCCTGAACTCGTCGACTATAAAGTTCTGGCAGTAAGGAAACAGTATTTCGGAAATGTCAATCTCAAGGATCCATTTTTTGATTCTTTTCGGGACAATTATCGACTGCCACCTTTTGATCAATGGTTTAATAAGAAGGCTGATGAAATTTGCTATGTGTGCTACCAGGATCTGGCCGTGTCTGCTTTTCTTTTTGTCAAGGTTGAGGATGAAAATGAGGTTTATCGTGATATCACACCAGCCTTTGAACCTAAGCGACGACTTAAGATTGGGACATTCAAGGTGATACTTAATGGATATAAACTTGGTGAACGATTTCTTAAGATAATTTTTGATAATGCCTATAAGCAAAAAGTCTCGGAGATCTACGTGACTATCTTCAACAAAAACGATGACCAGGCACGTCTGATTTCGCTTCTGCTAGAATGGGGCTTCAAGGAGCATGGTATGAAGACGACCGCCAATGGCGAAGAGAAAGTCTTGATTAGAGATTTTCGAAGAGGCGATGTTAATCTGGAGAATCCAAAACTTACTTACCCGTATGTGTCGCGACAAAGCGATGTATATATAGTCCCGATTTACCCTGAATACCACACGAATCTGTTCCCCGATTCAGTCCTCAAAACTGAATCACCACTGGATTTTGCGGAAAATGCACCGCAAAGAAATGCGCTAAGCAAGGTTTATATATGTCGATCCCGATTTAAGAACCTGAAAAGCGGCGATCGTATCGTGTTTTACAGAACTGGTAAGGATACGCCCGGGCCCGCTATCCACACGGGAGTTGTTACCACTATCGGTGTCGTGGAATCGGTTGTGACTGATATCAAAGATGAAGACAAGTTTATATGGCTGTGTGGTAAACGAAGTGTTTTTACAATTGCCCAACTTAACGAGTATTGGAACTACTCGAAAACGAGACCATTCATAGTGAATTTCCTTTTCGTACATTCTCTGGAGAAACGACCCAACCTCCAATGGTTGAATAAGAATGGAGTAATTCCAGATATCACGGACATGCCTCGTGGCTTTAGAAAGATATCGGAAGAGAATTTTACTAATATTGTAGCTTATTCAAGGAGAAAATGAAAGTACTGTTGTCGATAAAACCAAAGTATGCCGACAAGATCTTTGACGGCACCAAGAAGTATGAGTTCAGAAAGGTCATTTTTAAGAATTCGAATATTAGAACGGTTGTTGTCTATTCTTCGTCTCCAGTTCAACAAGTGATCGGAGAATTTGAGATAGAAAATATTCTTAGCTTGGCACCTAAGGACGTTTGGACTAAGACTAAGGAGTTTTCGGGGATTTCGAAGGAGTTCTTTTTTGAATACTTCGCTGATAGGGAGGTAGCGCACGCTATAAAGATTAAGAGCGTGAAGAAGTACAAGAAACCGTTGAGCATCAAGGATGACTTCAATGTGTTACCGCCGCAGTCCTACCTGTACTTGTGAAAGGTTTTAATAAACCTGGAATTCTATATTGTGATTATTTTCTCGTCGAAGGACGAAATCCGGGATGGGTCTATAATCACCTGCTCGACCAGAGGAACTAAGAACTCAATATAATATGTTCGCATATGAAGGTATACTAGTCCGTCATCCTCATAGTGCACGTCGATAAAGCAATGGTGGTCTTCCCATTCTTCGCCGTTAATATAGCGTTGCTGTAGAACGTGGTCGTCTTTTTCAATGTAAAACCAAGGAAATGACTTCAGCCCATGTAAAGCGTATTGCCGTGTGGGATTGTATCGATCTCTGAACACCTCCGTTGGATCGCGCGCCGCCATCACTTCTAGTCCAATTTTGAGAAGCATCCTTAATACCATATCAGGGCGTTTTACAATTGCTGGAATTATAGTGTGTATTTTTTGCCCAGACTCGAATGATTTTCTGAAGAAATCATTCGGCTCATAGATTATTCGCCCCGGTGAAGATCCAGAGTATAGGGTACCCTCTGCATATTTAAACCAAGGCGCCCTTTTTTTCTTAGTTGGGATCGCCAAAAGGGTCCGAAGGTTAATAAACGGATAGTCGGATAGAGCCTGCTGTTCGATTGCCGATCCAAATTTGTTCTGACATGAATCGCAGAAAAGTCCGTAGGGTAAAATTGCCCATTCGTCCCCGCCCAATGATTCCGGTAAAATGTGTTCCTTAGTATTGAATGCATTTGTATCTGTACACAAACAGAATATACACTTAGACATCGTGTTCAGTAGTTCCGGTCATTAATAGGTGAAAGTTTAATCATTTGATTGCAACTAATTAAACTTCAAAAACAGACCAAGCGCGCCACCGTGGATCGAACTTTGCCAGGGTTGGCCAAATTGTTTGAATCCATTTCGCTCTAAGATCCTCAGCATAGAATTTTGTGCCCTCAATTCGGTGGAAGCCATTATGTTTTCCGAGTTAAATGAACTGAGTAGGTTACTCGCAATTGCCGATGAATAGCCTTTGCGGCAATGGTCTGGAAGAGTGAAGAAGTATCCTAGCTCACAATTGAATTGATTGCTCAAGTGTGTTAGATCTGACTTGTCAGCACTAAAATCACTAACTGTTTTTGGCTTGATTGCTCCGATTGAAACGATCTCATCACCGACTATGCAGAAGCACAATAGCCGACAGCGTTCGACCTTATGCAGGGTAGGATTCTGGACCTTGTCCTGCTTTTTAAGTAGCGAAACAAACTGCTCTTTTTCGCGACGTTTGAATTCTGCGGGACTTCCAATTCTATAGCTAATTTCTTTCATGGTCACCAATCATCTGATTCAGAATTGATCTCCCGTTCAATCGCTTTCTCCACAATTTTCAGCGCCCGTTCGAAGACCTTTCTAACAGCGTCGTGCAAGTCAGTTCGCTTCAGCAGTTCGGTTAATTGTGCTTTTCTATCTACGTCCTGAGGATACGGGCCCGGACCTGATTTACTTCGCGTCCCCATATTGTCAGTGAAATGCGAGCCGAACACTGATTCCATTGTGTCATTCGTGAATCCGGGAAGGGTGGCGACCTTATTACCGATGGAAATTAAAAAATCAAGAAGGTCACCATCCTTATCCTCTAATACATCGAGCGCTTCGCAAATTTTCACAAGGTAATTCAGATCCCTGTCCTGGCGACCAATTAGGGTTTCGAGTTTCTTTCGGAAGGACGGTGTGAATATTCCTCGTAGGGCGAAAACGTCCAACAACTTTGAATGCACATAAGTTGAGGGTTGCTCCACTTGGATATACCATTGAATTGCTTTTATCAGATTATCTTCACGTTGCTCTTGCGTCTGGTCAGGGTTTCCCTCGAAGCCGCTAAAGTCGATGAGGTGAAGGCCATCGTTTTTCTCGTGATATTCTAACTTGCTGACGAGGTAAGAGAACATCGTATCAAATCCAAAATTTGTTTCAAGGAAAATAAGGACCTGGTTATGGTAGTGGGCATTGATTCTCAGTGCGAGTGTTTTGTTAAAGGCAAACTCTTTGACTTTGTCGCGTGTGGCAGGGTCAAAATCCTTTTTTTCAAAAAGAGACAGTATCAACATCTCCGTTTCATGCTCGCGGGTATCCTTCTCGATGAATGTAGCACACATTTTAAGAGTAAAGTCCGGATCAAGATAGATGTAGTCGGGCAGCGTGACTGATAGACGATACATAGCACCGTTATTTCCTTCGTTCAATGCTGTCTCGATGTATATGAAATCCTTCTTTTCGTATTGTGTTCGGTCCCGTTTGCGACCTATCGTTAACAAATATATTGCAGCCTGCCTGGCGGCTTGCGTGTCAAGCGCCCATAGCTCCTCAATACTTTTGTAGAAATACTCTTTGTCGGTGTAATTGGCGCGGACCAACTCGCAGAAATCTATTGCCAGTTCAGGATACTCAGCGATTACCAAAGCATACATTTCCCTGCATTGCAGCGGATGATTTTGGACAAGGAAATTAAAAAGATCATTGAGGTTGTGGACGTCCTGTTCTTTGAGCCTCTTTCTGACGGCGACGACATCTCGATAGAACGATGCCCAATCTTTGTACTCGCTTACTATCGCTTTTAACTCATCACTCAAGTTATTCTTTTTATGAAAATACTCATCCCGAACGGCAAGCTCGATCCTTTCCTGCATGTCTTTGGACGCATTGGATGAGTCTAAAAGTGACTTAAATAGGTCTTTATATTCAGGTTTGATTTCCCGACGCGAATACATTTGGAGTTGCCTGTTCAGCAATGACTTTTCTTCAATGGTTGCGTCCGTGTTCATCAACTCGACGAGAAACTTACTGACAATATCCACTTGTGACGACTGGTTGAGTATATAGTTAGCCTTACGATCAGGTGTCATCAGGAAATGCAGTTTTCGCAACAGCATTTCAAAGCATTTAGTGCCTGCATCAGTTTGCCGATTCTTTTTGAAAAGTGCAATTAACGCAAGGATTGCAGAATCGCGTAGATTCCGGGTTACCTCGTTATCGATAACCTGGGCGGTTCCGTACGAAAACATATGCTTTCGCGCATCGAATGACTCAGTGATCGAAAAGTCAAGTTGCAACAGAAGTGCCGTGGCTGTGAGGACATATTGTGTATCGAACGGATTGACTGATTCTTGGGCGAGAATCTCTTTAATTCGCTCTGCGAGAAATTGTTGTCGCTCGCACGGAACGTCCGGGTTGTATCGATACTCGTGAAAGTCAAACTCGCGGTATCGAAATGTCTTTGTCAACACATTAAAGTCTCCACGTCTGGCAATTATTTCGCGAACCAATTTATCAACCTCTTCAAGCTCTGTTATGCCGTGGGTGTTCAGAGCAATGATTGAAATGATCGTATCAAGGTGTTCGTGGGTGTCGCGAAACCTGCTGAACGGTTCGGGCTTCCAAAAGTCGTTAATTCCTTCGGTGGATTTTAGGACGACACGAACAGCCATCGCTGCAAGGTTTGGTTTCTTGTGGGTAAAGTTCTTTAGCGTTTCTAGATTGTCATTGAATATCTGCGCGTCGGCGTAATCGGCAAGTTTGTTCTTCGCTATTGTATTTATGAATTCTCCGATAATTGAATCAAGATCCAGTTTCAATCGCTCGGAATGCTCGACGGCAATAAGGTTGCGAATAATACGATCAGTAAAACGATCGATACCTTTGTGCTGCAGGATGAATTTGACTCGTTGCGCCATTTCCAGCAGGATGATGTCGGAATATGGATCGGACAAGATGGATATGGTTGACTTTCTTCGAATAAACTCGTGTTCCTCTAGGTACGACAAGATCAGTAAAGTGTCCTCGTATGACAGGCCGTTGAGTTTTCCCAGTGCTGTGATTTCGTCCTGGTTGTTTTGCACAGGGCCAAGCAGGCTTATCAGTTGGATCGTTTTGTTGATCTGACCTTTATCCACATAGTACTTTGAATTGATATCCGATATTACTTGGTCTTTCACTTCCCGAACGAATCGAATGAAATTGTCTTCCTCGGAGATCTCCGAAGAGTACTTTCCCTCACGGATCATTTGGCAAAGGCCGAGGATCACAATAGGGACACCTTTGGATTCTTCCGCGATTCGCTTTCGTTGAGTTTCCTGCAATCCCGGCAACTGGGATTGTATCAGAGCGAGTGTTTCATCATAGGTCAGTCGCTTCAGCGGCAATGATGGAACGTTGCGCGAATGCGTGGGCAGTGCCTTGATCGTGTCATCATACAAAGCTTTTCGCACCGTTAGGATGATTTTTACATTTTTATGCTGATTAACGGCTCCCATAAGGCTTTCAAGTAGTTCTGGTTTTTTGTGGGCATCATCAACGAGAATGACAACGCGTTTAGTCAGTAACTCACCAATTATCGGAAGATGTCCCTTATAGGCTCGTTCATTTAGGACGAATGCCACTGTATCGCCGGGAGGATCTACAACCTTTGTGAAGAACTCGACACATAGTCGTGTTTTTCCATAGCCTCCGTCAGCAACGATAGTCATGGCAGAGCTGGCACTTGCAAAAAAATCGGTTAACGTTTTCAAATCTTCTCCCCGCCCAAAAAACTGGTTGCTAAAAAGGAAAGGAAGGCCGGTCGTTGTTGCTTTAAGCTGAGGTTCAAAGGCTGTTTGGTATGGAATCAGAACATCATCAAAATCAGGAAGGTCTACAACGTAACCATATTGAGATTTGAGCAAGTCACGGATTTGTTTGAGTTGTTCAACTGAGCAGTGCTGTTCAATTTCACGTCTAAGTCGGGCAATGTTCCAGATGTTGTCGGTAGTGAATCCTATATTAGGAATTGGTGATACGCCGAGCGTTGTGAATTCATCGTCAATTGTATTTTTGATTTCTTCATCCGTCTTTCTGGTTTTATACTCTTCATGGATGATCAGGTGAATGAGTTTTGAGGATTCATAGAGCTTGTGCGCTACGAAGCGAGATAACGTGTGCTTCACTTTCTCGAATCCTTTCTCGGAAGTAATTTGAATGCAGATCTCATTGTCTTTGCTTCGCAGGTCGACGGCAGGATAATTCGCCTGTGTGAATTCAAGGCGCTCAAACTCCTTCTTCAGTACCATGTTCAGGATTGTGACAAGAAACCCTTCGGCGTATTTATTTATATCGAAATGTCCACTCTGGTTTTCAAGTTTAACCTGGACCAAAAAAGTAGTCAGGTACCTTGTAATTTCGTAGAGGTATAGTTGGGTGTTCATGTCATTCAAATTTTGAGCAAAACAAAAAAAGCCCACTCACTCGCTTAGCAAGTAATGGGCTCCGTACAAATCTAAGAAATCTCAACCCCTGTTTACATTTGACAATAAAATCTTCGAATCTGATCAAATCCACAAACTGTTTCACCCACTTCCTCCCGAATTTATCGAACCAAACAAACCCTCGAACGCAGCTAGATTCTCCAGAAAACGGTTCGATATTCGAGAGCTTGAGAGTACTCTAGTAAACTTTAGCCATCTCGTGATTTCGGGTGGCTAATTTTTTTGTCTCAACCAGAATCCAATCGATTATCTTAGGCATATGGATTCTCTTTCGTGGTTTAGTGGCCTCGCTCTTTTTGGATCGCTGCAAGGATTGATCCTTTCAATAGTGGTTTTTTTACGCAAACAACATCCGGGTGCGCGATTTCTTGCTGGATTTATCCTGATCCTTGCGTACAACGAACTGGAAACCTTTAGCTGGAGCTCGTCGATAGGAAGCAACTTCCTGCTGTTCGACATCCTTCCTTACGTCTTCGTGCTCGCTCTCGGTCCGTGTCTTTATTTTTACATACGATCGAACACTACCAATGATGTTCTTTCAACGCGAAGGATGTTCCTCCACTTTATCCCTTCGTTTACTCAATTGCTCCTTCTATTAACTATTTATTTCTATTACTTGTTAGTAAGAGACCAGGCAGAACGCCCTGTGATCAGTCCGACCGTGTTGTACAACACTCTTGTCAGCGTCTCGACGCCGTTAACAATCGCGGCTTTCGCCATCTACCTGTTCAAAGCATGGCAATTAACGAAGTCTATTAAAAATCAGCAGTCGCTTACGATCAGGTGGCTTAAGCTTTTATTGATCGCAACGTCGATACTTACGGTTGCCTGGGCTACAACGACCGCCAGTGCCTATTTTATTCCCGAGCATGATGGATCCCTTTACTATGTTCTGGAATTATTGATCATATGCTTTTTGTATTGGATCGGGGTCATCGGATATCACCGGATCAATTCGATAAGAAGCAATATTACCACCCAGTGGAAAACCGGATTAGACGAAATGGGGAAGCAATTTGAATCACTTTGCAGGATAATGGTGGCCAAAAAATTGTATCTCGATCCCGATCTCGATCAACAGAAATTTTCAGTGCGCGTCGGTATTCAGGCCAAGACGTTATCCACGTTGCTGAGTAACGTTTATAAAGGAAATTTCAATGATTTTATCAATACATACCGCGTAAGGGAAGTTCAACGGAGGCTGGACGAACAATCGCACAGACATCTCACGATCTCCGCAATAGCTTTTGAGTCCGGATTTAATTCCAACGCTACGTTCCAACGCGTCTTCAAGAGTAAGGTCGGGACCTCGCCATCGGCCTACGCAAAATTGAGCGAAACTGGAAAATAAACGCAGAAATTTAACTCAAAATCAGAATTTGAGTATTCGCAGCCTTGTCGATCGACGTAATTCGCGGCATGAAAAAGCTCGTTACCTTCTTAATAGTTTACTCTGTCTGCCACTGCGCTCACGCACAATTGATCACCAAAAAGGAATCCGCGCAAGTCACAAAATTCCTGACTGAACTTTCTACGAACCTTCGTCCGGCTTCTTACGTGGTTCGGCACGCAACGGTAATTACTATGAAGGAGTCCATCGTCCTCCAGGATCACGATGTATGGATCGAAGACGGACTGATCAGGAAGGTTGGTATTAATTTACAAGTTGATCCTAAGGCTGTCGAGATCGACGGGTCTGGCAAGTATCTTTTGCCTGGTTTGATCGATATGCACGGTCACCTGCTTCCGGGGCACCCTATGATCGACACATGGAAAATCCATTTTCTTCTCAGTGGTGTGACGTCGATTCGTGATATGAATGGAATGATGGGTACTGAAAAATTGAAGCTTCGTGATGCCATCAATCAAAATAAGGTTTTTGCTCCAACTATTTACCAGGCTTCGCAGTTGATCGACAGCAGGAAAGGTCAGTTCTTTCAGCAGGCAGCAACACCAGCAGATGGTAGACGACTTGTGGTTGAGGTGAAGAAAGCAGGTTTCGACTTCATAAAGGTTTATGATGGATTAACGAAGGATGTTTATCATGCGATCATTGATGAAGCTGCACGTCGGCAAATTCCTGTTGTTGGTCATGTCCCTTCTGCCATACTGCTTGCGGATGCGCTGGCCGCGAAACAAAATTCTATCGAACACTTGATGGGCTTTTTCGAATGGAAAGGTTCTGCGGTCCAATCATCTGCTCCGAATGATTACGCCTTGAAAGCTGCACGATCGGAGACGTGGATTTGTCCGACCCTTTACAATCATCACCTGAATCTTTCTCGCGGGACTGCACAATCGGTGTTGAAAGATTCTGCATCTGGACTTATACCAAAAGGGCTTTATGACACATGGGAGAAGATCACCAAGAATCAATCAAGGGAAGTTGTGGAGATGGTGGATAAAAATGGAGAAGCAAGTTTCGATGTATTGAAGAATATTGTGTTGTCGTTGGATCGTGTTGATGCAAAGCTCATTGCGGGAACGGATGCCGGTAACCTTCCATTCCTGATACCCGGAAGTTCTTTGATAGAAGAACTCAAGTTGCTATCGAAGATAGGGATCTCTAACTACAAAGTCTTGGGTATGGCCACTTCCAACGCAGCAGTCGCGATGAATAAGCAATCATTCATTGGGACAGTCGAGGAAGGTAAGAGAGCCGATCTGATCTTACTTCAACACAACCCGATTGAGAACTTGCACAACCTCTATTCAAATAAAGGGATAATGGTGAGAGGTATCTGGATTTCTGACGCTGAACGAAATCGGATTTCGAAAGCGGTGGAGGATATTTTCGGAAGGGATTAGTTGTGAACCATGGAGGCTGCATACCTGTTTAGCCTTGCTGATTGATAGTTTTATCTCTAAAATGCAATCGTACACAAGCTTTCGGGATTAGCAATTTCGGCACATTGTTGTCCATCAATCGAGTGTAGATTCGCTCAAAAAAAATGGAAACAGTATCGCCAAATATTTTCGTCGATGATCTCCAGTCGACAATTGCCTACTACCAGAGCATTGAATTTCAAGTCGTCACAACTGTTCCTGATGAGACGGGCGAGATCATCTTTGCTTTATTAGTGAATGGCGCTGTGACCTTCATGTTGCAAACCATCAAGAGCCTAAAGGACCAGCTTCCCTTGGTTCACCGTCAGAATGGCGGCTCGCTGCTGCTCTATGTCAAAATGAAAGGCATCCGGTCATTCTTTGAAAGAGTAAAAGATAAGGCTAATATCATCTCCGGATTGGAGCGCACATTTTATGGAGCAGTTGAGTTTTCTGTTGTAGATCCGAATGGCTTTGTATTAACTTTTGCTGAAGATGAACCAGATTCCCAGTAACACTCTAGACATCACACCGGCTGAACGGAGGATGCTTCGCCGTGCAGGTATTGGGGTCAAAGAAATTCATCTTCATAAACTTCCAGAACTTCAGAATATTTTAAATGTGTCAAAGATCCGGGTTATGGAACTATATGCATTGTCAGAATTTCAAAGTCTGCCCTCTATAGGAATTCGTTTTGCGTACGATCTGATCTCGATGGGTTATTACTCACTGAAACAATTGAAGGGCAAGGACGGCGCGAAACTTATCGATCAATTCGAACTTCAAGCGGGAGTTTGGATCGATCCATGCGTAGAAGATCAATTCCGCCTGGTGGTTCATCATGCGAAACACCCTGAATCGCAAAAGAACTGGTGGGACTTTACCGCAGAAAGGAAAGTATTCAGAGCAAAAAATGGTTACCCCGCGACGCGACCAAACCAACCCTGGTTTGACCTTCCGCAATACCAGGTGCACAATCAGCTGTTGGCAAAGAAACAGGAAACAAAGAAGGATTTACACAGCAGGTTGAAAAGCTCACTTAGGTTCATGACGAAAAATTTGTCGCAGGCGATAACACTCAGACAATTGGCCGATGCTTCAAGCCTTTCGTCCTTTCATTTTCTTAGAAATTTCAAAAGTGCTTACTCAAAGACTCCTTTTCAATACTTAACGGAGATGAGACTGAAGCATGCCTGCAAGCTATTGCGTGATACAGGATTGTCAATCACTGAAGTTATGTCGGCATGTGGGTTGGAGAATCTGAGCAGTTTCGTCAGGCTTTTCAAAAGAAGATTTGGAAAGACTCCTGGTGGTTACAGGAAAGAAGTATTAGATCAGAGACCTCAGAACTCTCTATAACCTTTCACACTTGACCTTATTCAAACGACGTCGCCTACTACGCTTTATTTCATTTTCAAGTAATCAATCGCAAGATTTGCCAGGGTTTTAGTTCCGATAATCAAAGCGCTTTCATCCACATAATAGTTGGGAGAATGTTGGGGTGTGATCTCCTTTCCTTTTGTCCTTACACCTAAATAGAAATAGAGTCCTTTTGAATTTTGTGTAAGAAAGGGGAAATCCTCAGCACCCATTTCCACGGGAGGTACAAGTACGTGCCTGATCCGATCATGAAAATCCTTTTGAATGTCTTTGTCGAAAGTTCGTATCGTGCCTATCATTTGAACTTTATTGGGAATGATGTTGCCCCGCACACCACCATTAATACTTCCTATCGTAACCAAAGATGGCGCGATCGACATGTTAAGCTGTCGGCTTGGAATGATTTGCAAACCTAAAACGATTTGAGACGCCACCACAATTGGATCGACGCCATCCCAGGAAATGCTCCGTGTGTTTGTTTACCGGTTACCAATATTTCCAGCAGGTCGGATGCGGCAAGCGCTCCGTTTGGCCGGATCGCTAATGTTCCTGCATCGAATCTTCCGTCGGTGTGCAAAGCAAAAACAGCTTCGGGTTGCATGTCTTTGAAAACTCCTTCTTTTACCATTAGGTCCGCTCCGCCTTCCTCACCAGATGGCGCACCTTCTTCGGCGGGTTGAAACACAAATAGAATTGTTCCTTTTAGCTGACTCTTCATTTTGGAAAGAATCTCGGCAGCGCCCATTAAGCAAACGACATGGGCATCGTGTCCGCAAGCATGCATAACGCCAACTTCTTTGCCTTCATAAGTGGTCTTAACCTTTGATGAGTAGGGCAAGTTAGTTTGCTCTACAACCCGGAGCGCATCCATACAGGCCTAATAGCGATGATGGGACCTTTTCCGGACCCGCGTAAGATGCCTACTACGCCCGTGTGTGCGATACCTGTTTTTACTTCGAGGCCCAAATTGCTTCAAATGATCTGCAACGATTTTAGAAGTTCGAATTTCCTGATTACTTAGTTCTGGATTCTTATGAAAGTCTTCATACCAGGCGATCAAGCGGGGCTCGATCTTTTTCGATTCGAGTTCGATTGGGTCTTGAGAGAAGGAAAGAATGCTGAGTGAAATGAGGAGAACGGTTAGGATGGGTTTGATCTTCATAAGGGCTAATCGCGAAGGTTTGGTTATCAAATATCAGATATTCCAGCCATTAATCAGACGCAGTTCCGTAGATAACAACGCAAGTTCTATCGACCGCATCTCCGGCCTTTTTCGGACTTCTAGCACACTTGCTTCAAACCCGACCGGACATAATTAAATATTTCGGATTGCAACCAGGATTTAGGTTTTGATTGATAGCAAAGGACATGAAGACATCTGGGAGGATAGCATCCTGGTGAGTGATCAGGAATTGTTTACTGGAGGATATTCCAAACCCCAGAGTTATCAAACCTTGAACCTTCGAATCTGGCCAAATCCTCCAAGAAAAAGTTCGATATTCGGCAACTCCACTGTATGAATCCCGCGTGAGAACCCGGGATTTTTTTATGCTATTGCTATCGGAGCCGTCGTCAGTCTGACCTGAATAGCCAAACTGATCTAATTTCAGTGCGTTAATTGCTGGCGTACATAGCCAACGTCACCGGAGATTTTTTTATCTTAACTTAGTTCACCCTGACCTTCATTCATCATGCCTGACCATAAACGCTCCAAGAATTTTCTCAAACGACTGAGTTGGCCAACTATCGTGAGTCAATGTTTAACCCTGGCAATAGCATTCGGCGTTGTGTGGATAAATAATTGGTATTCAAACAACGAAAGACGAAGGAAAGTCAAGTATGAACTTGTTGCAGAGATAACATTATTGTCATCGTTGTCACAATCCCAGGTGGTCAACTTCAACAGATTTGACAGGGGGTCGCGTATCGCATATTTTTCGTTTCAGCGATATCAAAATACGTTGAACGCGAAGGCTATCGAAATAAACAGACTGGCTTACGACCGTGACATGAAGATAGTTGAAGATGCGAAGGCTCAATATGACGAGATATCATATCAACTTACCCTTAACAGTTCAAAATTAAATGCGCTACGAATTGAAGTCGGTGACTATTACGATTATGAAAAATTCACGATGGTCGATTCAACAATAACCCGTCTGAATGCAGAATTGAGCGCAGCAACATTTCAAATGTTTCAATATGCCTCGATGAATGAAGATGAAGTGGTGAACATTGGATCTAAGATGCCTGCAGCTGCCCTGAATAAACAACATGAAATTTCAAAGCGCGCCGAACAGGCTATTGAGATAATAAGGACTGAATTGCATTAGAAGGTGAAATTACAACCTGGCAATCAGCGCAAGCAAAAGGTATCCATAGAAACTGCCTGGAAGGAGATAGGTGGTGAAAGCAGCTTAACGCGAAAATGCTTTCCGACAAGCTTGCAGAAGCCTACGCGTTTTATTTTGAGATTGTCAAGATGTGGGGCTTTCTTGGAATACTCGCCATGCTGGTGAAACTAAGCCTGATGTTCAGAACGCCCAACGGAGGGTTTCAATATCGAACCAAACAAATCCCCGAACGCAGCTAGATTTTTCAGAAATCGGTTCGATATTCGAGAGTCTGACTGTACTTTTTTTATTGCCTGAACCATCGGTAAATGGACAGTGGCCGTTATCAGGGAATTATTCGTGAATCAAGCTACCTCAGGTCCAAAAACATCTCGTCAAAATTCAATACAAGTTCGTCGAACGGATTCAAAAGATCTTGCCCGATGTTTCCGTAGTACTTTTGCCCCGGATACGCCGGTGCCGTCAGTACTTGCACATTCTTCAAATCCACCTTTTTGCCACCGGCGTACACAATGAAAACCGGGTAGACATAATCTTCCGATTGCTTAATTCCGCCCGCACCCCCGACCTGAGTTTTCTCAATAGACGCATTACTGGTGACGTGATCCTTAAATATTTTCAGGTAGTTGGAGTATAAAAGGCTGGATGTAGCGCCGGAATCGAAATGAAATGATAAAGTGTCCAGGTCTGTTCTTAAGTTGATTACAGTGGTAGATTCATCGAAAGCAAGGTTGTGTAGGGAACTCTTTGAGCGGTTTGTCGGAATAGTCATCGTTCCGTTCTTATTAATCTGAACTTCGCCCCATTGTTTAATGACAGGAAAGCCAATAATTCCGTTAATGCTGAAGTTAATTGATGGAAAAGATAATATGTCATCCGGTACTACCTGAAAAATAACATTCCTCACAACCAGCTTGCCAATCAAAATGCTATCCGCAACCGCTGGGTAAGCAGCAAACGTATTGCCGGTGATGCCGCTTGACTCCTCATATGGTGCATCAATTATCCTGAGATTAAGTTTTTCCGCGTACGTCCTTGTTATCGTAGAGACACTCGCCCGCGTGTCAAATATGAAGTCGTATGAGTCCAGTGAAGCGCGGACAGGGATTTCCATTAAACCAACTGTGTTCCGTTTCCATGGAATAATAATATCCGCTTTTAAGTTAATATGTTGGGGAGGGGTATTCGCAAGAGCTGAGAACAGAATATCCAAATTGCGTATATGTTTCGTGTGCGTCGAGTCCATTACGCCGGCAGATTTTTCCAGCAATAGTAAACCCGTTTCCGACGCAGCTTTATAATTGTACAGTTTAGTATAATTGTCCCTTTGGGTCAATAGTAATTTGGCTCTGACCGTGTCTGACAAGGAAGCTTCGTCAAGGGAAAGTAATTGTCGGATTGTCTCATTGGACGCAGACACTTTGTTGAATGCATTGTCGATAAAAGCCTGATATGTCAACTTGTCTGTTGTACTCAGTTGGGGGTAGACCTTATCGAATAAGTCCCTCATGCGGAAGAATTCATGCTTCGCCAGAAGTGAGTCGAGGACATGGACGGTTTTGGGATTGGATACGACGCCTTCGTTCACACTGCATCCTTGAAGCAGGAAGACGACTAATAGGATGAAATTGATATTACTTTTCATGACATGGGGGATAGTGAAAGTAATTAATAAAGTTTCAACTCTATAACAGTTGCCGATGAGTTAGCCTATAAAGGTCAAAATTAGCAGCGGCGACCCAAAAATACGGATCTAGTCCATCATCAACGTAATCGAATCGTTAAAGAGTCACAAGGCAATCTTGCAAAAGCGAAGAGAAAATCTGACAGTTCTGCTCTCGACTCGGAATACGATGTAAAGAGTGCGAAGTATTCTGCTATCGGGGATGCAGCGTTGGTTAATGTTGCGTTCTTCGATTATGAGAAAAAATGTTCAAAGTTATCCCAATCAACGAGCCTTCGGAAGTCGCATCGTTAACAGGCGACATAGCTTTGTTCAACGGTAGTCCCGTGACTCATACTCATGTGGGTATGGCAATAGGAGACAGAAGTATGAAGGGAAGGCATTTGCTTGAACTTATGTTGGACCGACTTTAGAAGTGTTTGTTACTGTTTACGCCAGGTCCCTTCGAAAGAGGATTGATCCCCGATATGACGCGGCGGTGATCGATTTATCTCTTGAAGGACTAGTCTTGCAGGCTTGATTTTTTTTGTTTGCCTCATTTTACGCAAATTGGGTAAAGCAGATTACCAATCTGCTCCTTTTTTGCATTGACTCATGGCCAATTCCCCGACAAAGAAAACCATTGTTACTTCCGAGGATGCGTTAGCCAGCATGTTCGCTTTTTTTAAGCAAATCCTTCCTTTGAAAGAGACTGAAAAAGAGGAACTAAGATCTATCGTTCAACAGCGATCTATCCGGAAAAGGCAATCTATTCTCCAGGAAGGTGATGTTTGTAAGCACTATACCTACGTGGTTTCAGGATGCTTCAGGATGTTGAGTGTAGACAAAAAGGGAATAGAACATAACATCCAGTTTGCCGCGGAGAGCGATTGGATCAGCGACATTGGAAGCTTCTTTTCCGAAAAACCCAGTCAACTTTTTATTGAAGCATTAGAGCAATCGACGGTACTCCAGATCGAAAAGAAAGATCTCTTGAAGATATACGGCAGTTCACTGAAGTTTAATAGGAACTTTCGAGTTATAATCGAGAATAAGTTTGTCGAGCTACAAACCCGCGTGCTCCAAAACATCAGTTCGACTGCTGAGGAACGATACACTTTTTTCATCGAACAATACCCACATCTCTCCAACCGGCTGCCGTCGACCCAAATTGCTTCTTATCTCGGCGTCACGCCTGAATTCCTTAGCAAGGTGCGTAAGTCCTTGTCTAGAAAGGGTAATCTTAAAGTAGATTAAGGTTATTTATTAAACTTTTTCATGGGTCGCGACCCTCGGAAGAGCTCACATTTGTACTGTCAATAGTACAAATAATATGAGCGCACAAAACGAAGCAAAGACAATCACCACGCTGATCAATGATTACGCAGAAGTCCTGAATTCTGGCGACGCGAAAGCGGTTGGTAGCTTTTACGCAGACAGTGGAGCGATCCTTACCAATGGTTACAATACTGTAACCAAACAACAGTTGGATGCTGCTTCAGGAGGGTTTCTCAGCAAGAACAAATTCAGCATTGAATACAGGATTGAGAATGTTACCATCACAGGTGAGTACGCTTTTGTCGAATCGTTGGCCACCACTTCACTAACGAGCGCTGGAAAATCGCCAGTGAATAAGGAATCTCGTGACCTTTTCATACTTCAGAAAGATCAGGCTGCCTGGAAAATATACCGGTACATCTTTAACGATACAAAGTAACACCTATGCGAACAGCCGTAATTTATAATCCAGGTGGACCTGGCAACTTCGTCATCGAAGAAAGACCGATCCCGGCTGTCGAAAAGGATAACGTATTGGTTAGAGTGAAAGCATTTGGTCTCAACAGATCGGAGCTGATTACCCGCAAAGGGTTTTCACCAAGCGTGAAGTTTCCTCGTGTTCTTGGTATTGAATGCGTTGGAGAAGTGGAAGATGATCCGACAGGTAAATTCCAAAAAGGCCAGCGTGTTGCGGCCTTCATGGGGGAGATGGGAAGACAGTATGATGGAAGTTATGCAGAGTATGCAGCGTTACCGAAGGACATTCTTATTCCATTTGAAAGCAATCTTTCATGGGAAACACTCGGGGCAGCGCCGGAGATGTTTCAAACGGTGTTTGGTTCATTGCACCTGGCATTGAACATAGCAAAAGAGGAGGTTCTTTTAATAAGGGGAGGTACATCATCCATTGGAATGCTGGCCATGCAGATGGCAAAGAATCACGGTTTAAAAGTAATTGCCACAACTCGTAGGTCTGAAAAAGTGAGTTTGCTGAGCAGTAATGGAGCGGATGATGTATTGATCGACGACGGTAATTTATCCGAACAGATTAAGAGTAAGTATAACTCCGGCGTAGACAAAGTTCTTGAACTCGTTGGCACTTCGACACTTAAAGATTCTCTAAAGTGTGTAAGATCAGGTGGAGTTGTGTGCATGACGGGAATGCTATCCGAGCAATGGTCGATCAAGGATTTTTCGCCAATGGATTTTATACCCGCCGGTGTTTACCTGACTGTTTACGACAGCGGACAGATAAGGATTGAAGCCATGCACTTTCAGTCATTTATCAATGAAGTAGAAAAAGGCAATATAAGTTTGAATATTAGTAAGGTGTTTTCTCTCCAACAGATTGCTGATGCCCATGAACTTATGGAGAGTAATCGTGCGTCGGGAAAAATTGTTGTCTTACCCTAAGAATGAGTTATGACAGTGAGTGGAAAGGATAGTTACCAATTTGAAACTGAGATCGCTAACGACGGCCATTACGAATTCCTGGTGGACACGTTGAATGGCCTACAGTCGACCCCCAAACGCCTGAATTCAAAATACTTTTATGACTCGCGAGGGGACGCTTTGTTCCAGGCTATTATGGAATGCCCGGAATATTACCTGACTAATTGCGAGTCGGAAATATTCTCAGGTAAAACTGCCTCTTTGGTAGAGGCGATCGTTGGCGACAATACTTCAACATTTGATCTTATTGAACTGGGTGCAGGCGATGGCGTGAAATCAAAACATCTGTTATCCGCGCTGCTGGACCGAAAGGTTCAATTCAATTATCTCCCGATCGATATCTCAGCAAGCGTTCTTTCTCAGCTTCAGACTAATCTTTCTGACCTAAAGGATCTGAGCATTACTTTTCTTGAGGGCGAATACTTTAAAATGCTGGCTGAAACTTCCAGGACTTCGAGGAACCGAAAGGTGATTCTTTTCCTTGGAGGGAGCATTGGCAACATGAGCGTGAAAGATGCTCAGGCCTTCTGTCAGAAGGTGAGATCTTTTCTTCAGCCCGGTGATATCATGCTAAATGGTTTTGACTTAAAGAAGAACCCGCAAATGATTCTGGATGCGTACAATGATAAAGGCGGGCTCACTAAAGATTTCAACCTGAATCTTCTGCACCGGATAAATAATGAGTTAGGCGCTGACTTCAATGTTAGTCAGTTTTCGCACTACCAGATGTATGATCCCCATACCGGGTCGTGCAAAAGTTATCTTATCAGCAACGTAGACCAGCGAGTGCGGTTGGCCGAAACCGTGATCGATTTCAAAGTCGGTGAGTGGATATTCATGGAAATATCCCAAAAGTATTCAATCGAGGATGTTGAAAAGCTCGCAGTCCTCTCCATGTTCTCTATCAAGAGCAATATTTCCGATTCGAAGAAATGGTTTGTTGATTCAATCTGGATCGCGCTATGATCCCTGGCAGTAACGTTTTCAAGTAATGTAGTTCGGGTTCTCAATTTACTGAGTATGTCAGAAGTAAATAATTTACTGGAACAGTATAAGAATGTCAGGAAACATTCAGTCGATTTATGTGCTAACCTGCAAAACGAAGATTACGTTGTTCAGCCTATTGTGGATGTAAGTCCACCTAAATGGCATTTAGGTCATACAACATGGTTTTTTGAAACCTTCATCCTGAAGCCGAATCTTAATGGATATAAAGAGTTTGATAGCCAATACAATTTTGTTTTCAATAGTTACTACGAAACTGTCGGAGCTCGTGTCATTCGTACAGATCGAGGGAACCTCAGTCGCCCTTCAGTGTCCGATGTTTACACCTATCGTAGACACGTAGACGATAACATGTTTCGCTTCCTTGATGATAATATTGATGAGAACCTTACTGAATTGATCGTTCTGGGTTTAAATCATGAGCAACAGCACCAGGAGCTATTGCTTACTGATATAAAATACATTCTTGGACATAATCCGCTCTTCCCGGCGCTCAAACTTTCGATCCCATTTAATTCCCTTCATAACCCACGTGGGACATGGGAATCTTTTAAAGGTGGTGTGAATGAAATGGGTTTTGAAGGTGATGGATTCTGCTTTGACAATGAGCGCGGTCGTCACAAGATCTATGTCGAGGATTTCCAGATTAATACTTCATTGGTTTCAAATCGCGAGTATCTGGATTTCATTAGTGATCGTGGATACCAGGATTTCCGTCACTGGCATGCGGAAGGCTGGGAATGGTTGAAGACAAGAAACGTCAGGGCTCCACTTTATTGGCACTCTATTGATTCGATGTGGATGAACTACACGTTTGATGGTTTGAAAGGAATAACTCCGGAGGAACCCGTTTGTCATGTGAGCTTCTATGAAGCATCTGCTTTTGCAGCCTGGAAGGGCGTGCGACTTCCGACGGAAGCGGAATGGGAGATCGCTTCTGAAAGGATTCACTGGGGCCAACGATGGGAGTGGACAGGCAGCGCTTATTTGCCGTATCCGGGATTCAAAAAAGCACCCGGCGCGATCGGTGAGTATAATGGCAAGTTTATGGTTAACCAGATGGTATTACGGGGTGCTTCTGTTGCCACACCTCAAGGACATAGCAGAAATACATACCGCAATTTCTTCCATGCACCACAACAATGGCAGTTCACCGGAATCAGGTTAGCAGAATAGTAAGGTGATAAACTCTAAACCAACCCAACACTATGAATAAGAGAATTCTGATTTTCGTTGCGCCAATCTTATGCTTGTTGTTAATACACGGCATTTCTAATGCGCAGAATTCGACAATCCCTCCCGATCGGAGCATTTATTTGAATCCTGAACTTGGGAGTGACTATGACACAGGCGCTAAAGAGGCACCTCTCAGGTCACTGTTTGAAGCTGCGAGGAGAGTTAATCAGGGAAACGGCAAAGGCGCAATTACCATCTATTTGTCCGATGGCATCTATGGTCTTGATGCAACTGTTACGTTTCATCCTGCCAACTGGCACTTTACCAAAGAAGGAAGACTTACGATTCGAGCAATATCGTTACCGGACGACAGCGACTGGAACCCGGGCAAAATGCCTGTCATTGTTTCAACGATGCCTTTGAATTTCAAGCCCTATGGAAATGAAGATCCGTTAAAAGGTGCTTCATATGGAATTCAAATTGAAACAAGCCATGTTACCATCCAGGGCCTTCGGGTACTTGGTACACCGGTACATGAAAGGCCTGCCGATGGATATGTGAGAAGGAATTACCCTATAGTCCGAGAAGGTCGTGACCTCGATGATTTACGGGTTACTCAATGTTTGTTTATTGGTGACAAGCATGCTATTCCCAATCACCTCGCTATTTTGGCGAGCGGTCAGGGTGTTGTGGTTGATCATTGTGTCTTTTACAATGTTAAGGACGCGGTCGTGTACTGGTTTTCTGATAAGCCTGCGGAGAAATGTGAAATGCATCACAACCTCGTGGTGGGAAACTACGGCGCAGCTGTGTGGACATGGTCTGCCGCTGAGGATTTCAAATATTATAACAATGTAGTAGCCAATGCCAATGTCTTCTGGGTGTTGAACCGGGATGAAAAGAATAGTTTCAACGTGACAAACTCGTTAGTCGTCGGATACAACGATCTTGTGAACAAGGGTGGCGGGCCGAGAGACTTTGGAGTAAACGCAGACCCGAAGAAATTGAAACTGGCAAAAGATGTGGTGATCAAGAAGGAAGGTAGGATCGAGTTGGATGAAGATCCAACCAGTCGCAACTATCTTCATTTGAAACCGGGAACGTTAGGGGCGGATTTTGGCGCGGGTCTGTTTAATAAATAGATCGAGCAAATCGGTTTGAAGTAAGAACAAAAATGGCAAAGTAGGACCCGTCCTCTGTTGCGATAAGTCAACTAAATTAATGAAGCGCCACCAGTTCATTTAAACACTAACAGCGGAGACAATAGGTATGTCAACACTATCAGCATTCAATGAATTTACCAGGAGCCTTCCTGAGCAGGAGCAACTGATGCCTGTTCTTTTTGTAGGTCACGGATCACCGATGAATGGAATCCTCGACACTGAATTCAGCAGAAGGTGGACCCAGATGGCAAAGGAGATGCCAACGCCCAAGGCAGTACTGGTGGTGTCGGCGCATTGGTTTACGAACGGAACCAAACTCACTGCTATGGACTTCCCTCAAACTATTCACGATTTTGGAGGCTTTCCAAAAGCATTGTTCGATGTTCAGTATCCGGCGCCTGGAAATCCATTGCTCGCAAAAGAAACCATTTCACTGATTCATTCGGCTCACGTGGCCCTTGACCATGAGTGGGGACTTGATCACGGAACATGGACCATCGTAAGGCATATGTATCCTGAGGCAAAGATTCCAGTTCTGCAACTGAGTATTGATTACTCCAAAGGTGCTCAATATCACTATGAGCTTGCGAAAGAGCTTTATGCATTGAGGAAGAAGGGCGTATTGATTATCGGAAGTGGAAACATGGTGCACAATCTCAGGATGGCCGCCTGGGATAAGCTGAATGATGACTATGGGTATGACTGGGCGCTGAAAATGAATGATACATTCAAGTCGTTAATCCAGGACGGCGATCATAAGGCTTTGATCAACTATTCGTCGCTCGGCAAGGAAGCCGATCTTGCGATACCGACGCCTGAACATTACCTGCCTTTGATGTATACGTTAGGGTTGAAGGCAAACCAGGATTCGATCTCATTCTTTAATGATAAAGTTGTTGGTGGTTCTTTGACTATGACTTCTGTCAAATTAGGATAAAGTGATTTCATTAAATATATTCTGGCTTTATTATTCAATAATCAAATTAGGTTGAACCCAACATCTGTAGAAATAGCGATTGCATTGTTAGCTAGCTCCTGGGTATCTTTAATAAGCCTAATGTGTTAAATCCTTCTGATTCATCAGCCTTCAACTACCTGCCCTCCCTTTATAAACTCTTTCTTCAAAATGCGAGCAATTGCAAAGATGATCGCGCTGAGAATGGCGGCGAAGAAGCACCAGATAGATGCAATGTGTTCGTGGAAAAACACGGTAACAATGACGAAGGTCGCAACATTCGCGAGTCCAAGTATTAGTGTTCCTCTGACGCTTGAGACGAGTAAAGGTAAAACCGTCGGAATAAAGTAAATCAGGCCCGTGAGTAAATTCAGTTCATGTGGAAAATCAACAGCATAGCTGATGTGATGACCCGCATCGGAAGAATGTAGTTCATAAAAGGCGATACAGTAGGCGAGGTAACACGAAATAATGAGACCAAGGCCGGTAAGGTACTTCAGTATTTTCTTTTTCCTGGCGTCTCTTTCTATCAATGTTACCGAGAAGGGGACCCATGCGGGCCACAGCACCTGGCCGAAAATCAGGAAGATATGAGTGGCGGGACTTTGCCATGCGCTATATTCCGGATTAGTCAGCGACATCCACAGAAAACCCTCACAAGCCTGCTGTGCAGCAAACAGCAACGGAATGCTTGCAAACGGAAGTTGTGATCGATCGGGAACAGTTTTAATAGAAACAACTCCCACTGTTGTGAGAACCGCACTTACGGTGAAACTCGCACTGGCTGAAAAGCACATGTTGTAGACGTTTTTAATTCGCTGTCTTCCAGGAACAATCACATGAAAAATAGCTGTATTACCTACGGCTATCGATGACTTCTAATGACAATCCCATAATCGTCGCCGCCTCCTGACATGATAGTTTCTTATTCACATCTCCGGATCTGTTGGCCCTGCCACTGTCATCCTTCACCTAAGCAGCCCCGATTTTTGTTTATCAGCCTTGAACCGAAGGACACTTAGTTTACTAGAAAGAAGTGTTAAATTGACAGTTATTATTGAAAATCGGGCTATGGAACTTATTTGCGTAAAATACAGACAGTTATGAGATCATGTATCGGAATCGTCGGTTTCCTCGTCATCGTTTTTCTTGGTGCCTGCGGTGGGCCATCTAAAAAGAATGTAAGAAACGACTCTGGCCGCCTGGAGATACTGTTCCTTGGCCACAACAGCGAGCATCATAATTCATCCGTTCTTATGCCGTTGCTTGCAACACAGCTTTCACCCGAAGGCATTAGTCTTACCTACTCGAGCGACCCAAACGATTTGAACTCTGAAAATCTCGATAAGTATGATGCGCTGATGATATATGCCAATCATGATAGCATCACCACCGATCAGGAGCATGCCCTTCTTGCATTTGTAGAAAAGGGCAGGGGGTTTATTCCTGTACATAGCGGGAGTTGGTGTTTCAGAAATTCCGAAAAGTACATCGACCTCGTGGGTGGCCAATTTTTGAAACACAAGACCGATACTTTCACAACGGAAATAGTAAAGCCCGAACATGAAGTCACGAGATCTCTTCAACCGTTTTCGACATGGGATGAGACTTACGAACATAGTAAGCTTGCGAACGATATTACCGTCCTGATGGAACGTGTGGAAGGCGAGCATCGTGAACCATGGACATGGGTGAAAGAGTATGGGAAGGGCCGGGTGTTTTATACCGCCTACGGTCATGACGAACGAACATGGAGCAACCCTGGCTTTCTGGAATTAATGAAGGAAGGAATACTGTGGGCAGTTGGTGACGGGGCAAAACAGAAGTGGACTGTTTTTCGGGACCGCGTCCCTGCGTTGAAGTATCGCGACCAGGAAGGTATTCCAAATTATGAGAAGAGAACACCATCTCCGCGGTACCAGGAACCACTATCGCCCGAAGAGTCGGCGAAGTTGATACAGGTTCCCGTAGGATTTGACCTTGAGTTGTTTGCTTCAGAACCTGATATCATTAATCCTATTGCTATGGAATGGGATGAGCGAGGAAGGCTGTGGGTTGTGGAAACAGTCGATTATCCCAATACCGTACTTGAAGACAAGAGTGCGGGCGACGATCGTATCACGATCTGCGAAGATACAAACGGTGATGGTAAAGCAGATAAGTTTACTGTGTTTGCTGATAACCTGAATATTCCTACCAGTATGGTGTTCAGCAATGGGGGAGTCATCGTATCGCAAGCGCCTCAGTTCTTATTCCTCAAAGACCTTGATGGTGATGATCGGGCAGATGTTAGAACTGTGATCATTACCGGATGGGGCGTGTTTGACACGCATGCGGGACCTTCGAATCTGCGATACGGCTTCGACAATAATATATGGGGTGTAGTCGGGTATTCAGGCTTCGAAGGCGTTATCGCCGGTGAGAACAGGCAGTTCCGCCAGGGCGTATATCGTTTCAAACCTGATATCTCCAGTTTCGAATTTCTAACAAGCACAAGCAACAACACGTGGGGTTTAGGCTTTACTGAAAACAATGATGTCTTTGCTTCAACGGCAAACAATACACATAGCGTTTTCATGGGATTTACGAATAAGGCGATGCGTGGGGTTGACGGTGTTCGTCTGAACGGTAGTGCAAAGATTGACGGGCACTATGCAATGCATCCTGTTACTGACAAAGTGAGGCAGGTCGACGTGTTCGGTGGGTTTACTTCGGCAGCGGGACATAGCTTTTATAGTGCCCGGAGTTATCCGAAGGAGTACTGGAATAGTGTTGCATTCGTATCCGAACCCACCGGCCATGTCGTGCATATTGCAAGGATCGAAAAAAATGGAGCCGGGTTCGTAGAGAAAGACGGATGGAATCTTTTTGCCAGTGCCGATGAATGGGTGGCGCCGGTAGACGCCAAGGTTGGCCCGGATGGGGCTGTATGGATCCTGGATTGGTACAACTTTATTGTTCAGCACAATCCTACTCCAACGGCTGAGCGTGGAGGTTTTACAGGCGTGACGGGAAAAGGAAATGCTTATGAAAATCCGTTGCGTGATAAGTCACATGGGCGCATATGGCGCGTTGTAAGCAGGCAGGCAAAAAAATACAACGCGATTGAGTTGCGAAAAGACGAGCCCGATGATCTGATCGCTGCCCTGTCGAATGACAATCTCTTTTGGAGAATGACAGCCCAACGTCTTTTGGTGGAACGGGGAAATCCGGATGTCTTGCCTGAACTGTATGCCCTTGCCAGCGATGAAACAGTGAATGATGCAGGTGACAACCACACATCCATTCATGCGCTGTGGACGATCGATGGATTGGGAGCTATTTCTAAGGAAACGAAAGCATACGATGTGGCGGCAAAAGCCTTGAGTCATCCATCGGCAGGAGTAAGAAAGGCTGCGATTCAAATTCTTTCAAAATACGGCTGGTCGGAAGAGATGGTTAACAGGTCCAACCTCCTTTACGATAAGGATCCTAATACACGGCTGGCTGCAATTGCTTCGCTCGCGGAGATCGCACCGTCCGAATCGCTGGGAGCTGAACTTTACAAACTCAGCATTGAAGAAAATGTCAAGAAGGATGAATGGTTATCGAAGGCCATTTACGCTGTTGCCCATCAGCATGGAAGAGGATTTTTAGGTGCATTTAAAGTTGCAAACCCGGGTTACACTGGCCCGAAAGCAGACGTCGCAATGAAACCTGAGGCTTTTGATTTTGATGACACAGCCTGGGACAAAGTTAACCTGCCGGGCTACCTTGATGACAAGGTCGATGGGTTCTTTTGGTTCAGAACAGAAGTTAACCTCCCAAAGTATTCGTCGCGCGAACCTGCGATCCTTTCGTTAGGCCCAATCAACGACTCCGACATAACCTACGTGAACGGCGTAAAGGTTGGAAACACGGACAGAAAGGTCAATGAGAAACGTGTTTACTCCGTCCCTGCAGGTTTATTGAAAACCGGCAAAAATGTAATTGCCATTCGGGTCGAGGACATCGGCGGACCAGGAGGAATATATGGCAACCCGGTGGATCTGTTCTTGAAGACAGGTCTCGTCAAACTTTCGTTAGCAACCAGTTGGAAATTTCAAATTGATAGAAGTGTGCGGGCACAGCCCGCCAGTTTATTTACTGACACTTCTATTGGTCAATTATTCGCTGACAATAATTCGGGCAAGATGGAATCTGTTGAGTCCACTCCCTCATCACCGAATGCTACTGTCATCAGGTTGAAAGTGATCAAGAACGAAATGAAATATGATTTGAAAGAGTTTGCTGTTGAAGCAGGGAAACCGGTGGAGATCATTTTTGAGAACCCGGACTTTATGCAACACAATGTCGTGATAACACAGGTTGGCACGATGGCAGTTGTGGGAAAAGCCGCCGATAAGATGGCCGCCGATGCGAAAGGTTCTGAGAAGAACTATGTTCCGGATATTCCCGAGGTTCTCTTTGCTACCAGGTTGGTGAATCCACAACAAACAGTTACGATGAAGTTCATGGCTCCGGAAAAAACGGGTGACTATCCATTTGTATGTACGTTCCCTGGTCACTGGTCTATTATGAATGGCGTAATGAAAGTTGTGCCAGCCAGGTCACTATAAATTATTTTAAATTGAGCAAATGATAGCAAGATCCTGGAGTTCACCAACGAGCGTATTCGAACGTATTCGACCGCAGCCGGACGAACACTTTTGGCAGGGCAGCTTAATTTCGACAAACAAGCATAAATCTCTGGCTTGAATTTGGTAACCAGGATAAGCATTACCTAACTCCTCCCTATGTTTGCCAACTACTTCAAGACTTTCGTTCGCAATCTTTTCCGCTTCAAGGCGTACTCAATCATTAACATTTTCGGACTTACGCTGGGTATCACCACCGCGTTGTTCATTGCACTTTGGGTAAACGACGAACTGAACTTCGATCGCACTTACGCAGATAGTGAAAGGATCTATGAGTTGATGACCAACCGCGTCTATTCGGACGGAAATATTGAAACGGAGTATTCCACCCAAGGGCCGATGGTTGGAGAACTTGTCAGGAACTATCCGGAAGTGGAAACGGCAGCGCGTGCAGATTGGCAAGTATCGCTGCTTCTAAAGCACGGGGAGCAATCTTTTATGCAGAATGTCATTTGGGCTGATCCAGAAATCATGCACGTGTTTTCTTTTAAAGTAATTGAAGGAAATCGGCTGAAACCTGTGACCGATGAGAGTTCGATCGTAATCACAAAGTCGACGGCGGAACGATATTTTCCAGGAACGAGTGCGCTTGGGAAAATATTCAGACTGGATGATCAGTATGATCTGCAGGTGTCTGCCGTTGTGGAAGATAATGTACCGAATTCATATTTTGATTTTAATATCATTGCCCCATATCACATCCTGTTAAAGAGAAAGCCCTGGGCCGGAAGCTGGGATAGCGAACAGAGTCAGTCTTACGTGAAACTGAAACCGGCCGTTGATGTTGATGCACTTAATGCAAGGATAAAGAACATCGTTAAGGGGCATTGTTCGGAGTGTAAGAGCGAGAGCTTTCTCTTTCCATTCGGAGATCTTCGTTTGTACAATAATTTCGTAAACGGAAAATCTGATGGCGGCAGGATCTCTTATGTGAGGATCATCTCATTTATCGGTTTTTTCATTGTGCTGATTGCGTGCATCAATTTCATGAACTTATCAACCGCACGTTCGGCAATCCGGGGTCGTGAGATTGGTGTGAGGAAGGTTGTGGGCGCCAGCAGGTCATCTTTAACATTACAGTTTATCGGCGAGGCTGCCATGATGGCATTGATTGCATCGGGGATTGCGATCGCGACAACACAAAGTCTGCTGCCCTTTTTCAACACGATTACGTCGAAAAGTATCACACTCGAAATAACGCCGATGTTTATTGGTGCGGTTGTTCTTCTTGGTTGCTTCGTCGGATTGCTCGCGGGAAGCTACCCGGCGTTGTACCTGTCATCGATCAAAGCTGCAGTAGTTCTCAAAGGACAAAATCATTTTGGTGGAGCGCGACTTCGCCAGGGATTGGTTGTGTTTCAATTTGCTCTTGCTGTTATTTTGATGGTTTCCTGTGTCGTTATCTACAATCAACTCGATTTCATCAAGGAAACGAATCTTGGATTCGATCGGGGGAATGTGATCGGGTTTTCATTGCACCAGGGAGTTCGCGAGAACAAGAATGCTTTCAGAAATGAAGTTATGAGACATCCGGGCATCAAAAGCCTGACATTTGCCGGCAACGATCCATTTCAACTATCAATGTACAATACAGCGATCTTCTGGCCGGGAAAGCCTTCGGGAGATGTTACGAAGTTCAGGACCATTTTTACAGACAAAGACTTCGTAGCTACTATGAAGATGACGATCATTGAAGGCCGCGACTTCGCAGACACGGAAGCGGATTCCATGAGCTATCTCGTTAACGAAAAAGCTGTCGAAGTGATGGGACTTAAAGATCCGATCGGAACCCCGGTTGTAGTTGAAGCAGGGGACCCTGGTTACATTGTTGGTGTGATCAAAGACTGGAATAACCAGAATCTCCGCGATGAGATCGACCCGGTGTTCGTACTTTGTTTGCCACGGGTTTCATGGAGCGGCTTTGCAAAAATTGAAAGTACAAATACGAAACAGGCGATCGATGCGTTGGCATCGGTTCAAAAGAAATTTGATCCGTCATACCCTTTCGACTACTACTTTCTTGATGAAAAATTCGAGGAACAATATGGAAGGGAGAGTTCACTACAGAATTTATCGCTGGTATTTACGCTCATCGCGATCTCAATTTCGTGTTTGGGATTATTCGGACTTGCACTGTTCATGGCCGAGCGAAGGACGAAAGAACTGGGAATTCGAAAGGTGTTGGGAGCAAATCTTTCCCAACTCATTATTATGCTTTGCAACGATTTCATGAAACTGATCCTGATCTCATTGATCATCGGAACGCCGTTCGCATGGATGATCATGAGAGAGTTTCTCAGCGGGTATAAGTATCACACGGAGATCTCCTGGACGGTTTTCGCCTTTACGGCATTGTTACTGTTGGGGATAGGTGCCTTAACCGTTCTCTGGCAATCGTTGAAAG
>WUUC01042031.1_pt1 | contig 30489 bp, 8 predicted proteins | sample 6278441 | NCBI WGS metagenome assembly WUUC01 (sample SAMN13675441, study PRJNA597444) | soil metagenome | isolation source: soil | place: USA: Washington | collected 2017-10 | reverse complement strand
GCCGCCACAACTGTTCCACATCGTCGCAATGGGGATAACGCGCACTCATGCCGACGATCGCGACCGGTTCCGGACGCACCGACGCATCGCCGACGTGCGTGTCGTCGTGCCGTTCGACAGGAACCACCGCCGGCGCCGGTTTCAAGGCCACTGCGCTCGCCGGACGCGGCTGCCGGCCGATCGGGACCACGCTGGCAGCCGCTGCCTGCGGCACGGTCTTCTGGGACGCGGACGGCTCCGGCGTCGCCGCCGGCGAAGCGGCCGCCAGCGCCTCCGCGTGCTCGGCGAGGATATGCGCGGCCAGCTTGTTCACGGTGCTGTGATCGAACAGGCTCGTTGTCCCGAGCGCGATACCGAGCCGCTGCGCAATCACCTGCACGGTCTGCACGCCGAGGATCGAATCGAGGCCGTAGTCGGCGAACGAATCGTCGAAATCGACGAACTCGACGGCGACTTTCAATGCACCGGCGACGGTTTCGGCGATGACGTTCCTGATGTGGTCGGCCGCTGCCGTGGCGTCGACCCGGTGTGCAACGGCCGGCGACGATACGACCGCGGTGCTGCGTGCCACACGCTCGACCGGCAATGCCACCGGACGCGCGACGCGCTTTTCCGCGCCGCGCGCGCGCGGCGTCTCGATGCGCTGGCGCACGATGCCGTCGCTGTAGGCCGCAATGACCTGTTGACCCATCGCGTGCCGGTCGGCGGCGGGGAAACCGATCGCGCGGAATCCTTCGTCGCGCATCACGTCGCGCCAGGCCTCGGCGCGCATCGCCGGCGAACCCGGAATGCGCAGCGCCTCGTCCTGGAACAGCCACCAGCCTTCGGTCAGACCGAAGGTCAGGTGCGCCACGAGACTGAACCGGTTGATTTCGTTGAGCAGCAGCAGGCCGCCGTCAGCGAGCGCCGCCTTGGCATTACGCAGCGCCTCGCGGATGTCGCGCGTCGCATGCAGGACGTTCGTGGCGATCACTACGTCGTACGCGCCAGACTCGAGCCCCTGTGGCGCGAGCGGCCGCTCCGCATCGAACAGCGCGCAGCGCAGGAACGGATGGTCGCGCCCGAAGCGCTCCTCGGCGCGCATCAGGAACGACTTCGAAATATCGGTGTACGCGTATTCGTCGATCGACGCCGCCCAGGGACGCAGCGCCTCGAGCGCCAGCGCGCTCGTTCCGCCGGTGCCGGCACCGATCTCGAGAATGCGCAGGCGCCGGCCCGGCGCCAGCCGCAGGCGGCGCTGAACGTCATCCGTCAGGCGCTCGACGAGCACGGTGTTGAAGTGATCGGCCAGTACGTTGCCGCGATACACGCCCTCGACCGCATCCATCGACGACTTGGGGAACAGCACGTCGGTCGCGCGGGTTGCGCCGGTGAGTATCGCCGGCAGCGCCCGCAGCATGGATTCCAGCAGGTCGACGTGCGCGGTCGGCGCGCCCGCCGCAGACTGCGCGCTGCGCTCGTCGTTCCAGCGCTGCCACGGCGAAGTCGCATCGTCAGCCGGCAGGCCGTGTCCGCGCAGCACGGCAAGGCTGCAGTCGAACCAACGGTCGTAGATCGGCAGCAGTCCGACGTCTCGCTTCCACGCCGCGAGTTCCTGCGGGCCAGGCAACATGCCGTCGTCGTCCAGGAGCCCCAGTGTCGCGAGCTGCGCGAGCAGCAGTTGCGCGAGCTGGCGGTCCGATTCCGCCGGCACTTCCTCGAACGCGATGCCGGTCGCGGCGTCGTCGACGTCCGCGTCGCTGCGCTGCGTGTCCGCTGCGGACAGCACGCGCAGCGCCTGCGGCGCAATCAGTTCGCTGAGCGGCCCCCACGAGGTGGTCTTGATGATGGCGAGCTGCGGCAGACGTCCGGCCAACAGTCCGTCGAGCGCCACTATCCCCTCGTCCGGCTGGATCGAGCCGACGCCGACCTGCGCCATGCGTTCCTGATAGAACTCCGTCGCGACCGAGCCGACACCGCCCCAGTAGCCCCAGTTCATCACCTTGACAGGGCATCGCCACGGCTGCGCGGCCGCGGCCGCGAACGCGTCCTTGAACGCACAACCCGCCGCATAGTTGCTCTGGCCGGCCGCCTTGCTGAAGCTCTGCAGCGACGAGAAGAACAGCACGAAATCGAGCGCCTGACGGCCGAACACCTGGGCCAGACGCACGCTGACGTCGACCTTGGCGGCGAGGGCCTCCATGAACGTCGCTTCGTCCATGTTCAGCAGGCTCTTGTCGCGCAGCACGAGCGCGGCGTGGATCACGCCGTTCACGCGGCCGTGGCGATCGACGATCTCGCGATGCGCCGCGTCGAGCGCATGGCGGTCCGTCGCGTCTGCGGCGAGGTAGAGCGGCCGCGGACCGAGCGCGGCCAGGCGATCAAGCTTGCGCTCGATCTCGGCATCCGCCGGACGCCGGCCGATCCAGATCATCTTCGCGCCGTGCCGGGTCACCAGGTATTCGCTGAATACCTCGCCGAGCCCGCCGGCGCCGCCGATAACGACATAGACGCCACCGTCGCGGTAAGGCGATGCGGTTGTCGGCCCGGCATCGACCTGCAGCAGACGCTGACGGAACCATTCACTGCGCCGGTAGGCCCACGGGTCACCACCGTCGAGCGCCGGCAACCGCAGCAGTTCGGCCAGCCCCTGCTCGCCGGTGGACGGCAGGTCGCCGAGCCGCACCGGCCACAGCGGATATTCCTTGGCGAGCGAGCCGACGAGTCCGTGCACACCGGCATGCATGGGCTCGACGCGGTCGCCGTCGACGACGGCTTGTGTCTGCCGCGTCACGACAGTCCAGCGCAGCGGCTGCGAGCCGTAGCCGAGCTGCAGCAGTGCCTTGACGAGCCGGAAGCCCAGGCGCAAGCCGTCGTGCTGCGCCTGGATGAGCTCATCGCTGCGCCAGTCGACCGACGACGACGGCAAGATCCAGACGAGGTGACCGACCGTGCCGATTGCAGCCAACCGCCGCGCGAGCAGGTCGACCGTATCCTCGCGGGTCGCGGCCAGCACCGCAGCGTCGGGATAGCGCTCGCGCAGCACCTCGTGCTGTTCCGCGGTACCGCCGACGATCAGCACGTGTTCGGGTGAGTCCGTCGCGGGTACATCGAACGGCGAGTGCACGGCGTCCCAGCGCGGCGACAGCAGCACGGTGCGGAATTCGTCGGCGGTTGCACCGGCGTTCTGCGACACGGCGCTGGCCGAGCCATCGAGCTGCCGTGCCGTGAAGCCGCGCAGCGTCACGCAGACGAGTCCGCTCTCGTCGCAGATGTCGAGGTCGAACTTCGAGGCGGTATTGGCACGCGCATCGCCGCTGCGTCGGACACGGACGAAACCGCAGTCCGGCGTCCGTGCGCGGATCCGGATCTCCTCGAGCGCGAACGGAAGGCGTGCGCCGCCCGTCGTCGCTGCGCCCGTCGCGAGATCGAAACCCGTCGTCGCCTGCAGCGCGCCGTCCATCAGCCCCGGGTGCAACTCGAACGCGGCGTCGCCGTCGGCCGAACGGGCGAGCGCGGCCAGCACGAAGGCCTCGCCCTCGTGCGTACCGTGAGCCACCCACTCGAGGGCCCGATAGGCAGGACCGTAGTTCAGGCCCGCCGCGGCGAACATCGCATAACAATCGGTGCCTTCGACGCGACGGTCGCAGTCGGCACTCAGCGTGGCGATATCAAGCCGGTCGGTCGCCGCGTCACGCACGACGAGCGCGCGACCGCGGGAATGCAGCAGGCGCTCGCCGCTCGCGTCGGCATACACCTCGAACCCGATTTCCTGCGCATCATCGAGCGTCAGCCGGACTTCGACGTTGGTGGCCGAATCGACGACCAGCGGCCGCACCCAGGCGACGTCGCGTATGACGATGGACAGCGACTGTCCGTCGGGCTCGGCCTCGCGCAGCGCCGGCAGGTCCGCCGCGCGCTCGGTGGCCGCACGGACCATCTCGAGATAGGCCACGGCCGGCAACACCCTCGCCGCACCGATCTTGTGATCGTCGAGAAAGAACTCCGTGCCGGTAAACCGCGAGACGAAGCGCGTGCCCGTGAAATCCGACGCGTTCTCGTGCAGCAGGGGGTGCAACGTGCCTCGCGCGGACGTCGTATCGACGCGCTGCGGCCGCTCGGCTTCGCCGAGCGGCAACCAGTAGGTGTCGCGCGCGAACGGATACGTCGGCAGCGCGATGACGCGCGGCGCGCCGTGCGGATAGAGCCGCGTCCAGTCGACCACGAGTCCCTTGACCCAGAGCCCGAGCACCTTGCTGTACTTGCCGCGGTCGAGCCATTTGGCCACGGCCTCGTGCAGTTCGTCGTCCTCGGTGAAGACCGACAGGGCTTCCTTGTTGCGCTTGACCTCGCCGCGGTGCAGGCCGTCGATGTGCTCGACGCCGTCGGCGAAGCGCTGCAGCCGTTCGCTCACAGCATGCATCGCCGTCGCCGTGAACGCCAGACGATGCTCCAGCGGCTCGCGCCCGATCTGCAGGGTGTAGGCCAGCTGCGCCAGGTCCGCATCCGTGAGCGCGCGCCGCGCGATCGCCCCGGTCAGCTGCCGCGCATAGGCTTTGAGCCGATCTTCGCTGCGCGCCGACAGCACGATCACGGCCGGTCCCGCGAGCGCGAACGGCGGCTCGTCCGGCGCGACGTATTCTTCGATGATCGCGTGCGCGTTCGCGCCGCCGGCACCGAAGGACGAGAGGCCGGCGATACGCGGATATTCCCGCGTTACGCCGTCGAGCGTCACCTGCGGCCGCTGCCAGTCGGTCAGCGTGCGCTGGACGACGAACGGCGTCGTCGTGAAGTCGATGTTCGGATTGAGCGTTTCCGCATGCAGGCTCGGCGCCAGTTGCCGATGCCTGAGCTGCAGCAGCACCTTGGTCAGTCCGGCGATGCCGGCCGCGGCCTCGGCATGGCCGATGTTCGACTTGACCGAGCCGATCGCGCAGAACTGCGTATCGGCCGTGTGCCGCGCGAAGGCCTGGGTGAGTCCGGTGATCTCGATCGGATCGCCGAGCACCGTGCCGGTGCCGTGCGCTTCGATATAGCTCACCGTACGCGCGTCGACGCCGGCCCTGGCCAGCGTCGACGCAATCAGCTCGCGCTGCGCGACCGGATTGGGAACGGTGTAGCCGTTGGTCTTGCCGCCGTGATTGATGCCGGTCGCACGGATCACGCCGTGGATCGGATCACGGTCGGCCAGCGCTTGCGCCAATGGCTTGAGCAGCACCGCGCCGACGCCCTCACCCGGCACGAAGCCGTCGCCGCCGGCGCCGAAGGTGTGACAGCGCCCTTCGACCGACAGCATGCGATGCGCACACATCATCTGATAGTTGGACGGATGCAGGTACAGGTTCACGCCGCCGGCGAACGCCAGTTCGCACTCGTCGCGCAACAGGTGTTCGCAGGCTTCGTGGATTGCCGTCAGCGACGCCGAACACATGGTGTCGATGGGCATGCTCGGGCCCGACAGGTTCATCACGTACGAGACGCGATTGGCCAGCGAGCCGAACGACGTATGCGGCACTACCGGCTCGCCGCGCCGCCGCAGCTCCGGGCCGTACAGGTCGAAGCCGGTCTTCGTGATGCCGGCGAACACGCCGACGCGACGCTGGTGGCGGCTCGCGAAGCGCTCGCGCGTGTAGCCGGCATCTTCCATCGCCGCCCAGCAGGCTTCGAGAAAGAGCTTTTCCTGCGGATCGAGGTTCGTCGCCTCGCGCGGCGAGATGTTGAAGAACAGCGCATCGAATTCGGTATGGCCGTCGAGGAAGCCGCCCCAGCGGCTGTAGCTGCGGCCGCCAGCGATCGCGCGCTCCATGTCCGGTTCGTAAAAGCCGTCGAGCGACCAGCGCGCGGCGGGAATCTCGCTGATGCTGTCGCGGCCGTCGCGCAGGTTGTCCCAGTAGCTGTCGACGTCGCGTGCCTGCGGGTAGCGGCCGGCCAGGCCGATGATCGCGATCGAGCGCGTCGACGGTGGATCGGTCCGGCCGGCACTCTGCCGTGGCGCCGACAGTTCGCTGCGTGCGATCGATGGCGCGGGCGTGACCGGCGCCGCTGCCACAGCGGCCGTTGGCGGTGTTTCGCGCAGACCGATCCAGCGCTCGCAGGCGGCACGATGCTCGCGCACGAGGTATTCGCCGAGCTCGGCCAGCGTCGTGTATTCGTAGAACAGCGTCTTGGACAGCTCGCCGAAGACATCCGCGAGCTTCGTGTTGAGCTGCGTGATCATCAGCGAGTCGATGCCGTAGCTTTCCAGCGGCTCGGCGACATCGATCTGCGCGATGCGCAGCTGCGTCACTTCGGAGAAGACGGCCTGCAACCGCTGGCGCGCGCCCGCCACGAGGTCGGCGTGCGACACACCGGCCGCCGCGTGCAACGGCGCGTCCGCGGGCACACGCACGGGGTCAGGCCGCGACGCCGGCTGCGCCGCGGCCAGGGTGCGCAGCACAAGCAGCTGTGGATGATCCGACGCGCAGGCCGCATACATCGCCGCCAGTCCGTCGGCATTCTCGAACGGAACCAGGCCCTGCCGGTCGCGCAGCTGATCGCGCTGCGCCGCCGGAATCTGCATGCCGCCGTGCGCCCACAGCGGCCAGCCGATCGCGACCGTCCGCCCATGCCGCCCGCCGCGCGCGACCTGCGCATGACGATGCCGTGCGAACTGCTCCGCGTAGCCGTTGGCCGCGGCGTAGTCGGCCTGGCCGACATTGCCGAACGTCGCCGACGTCGACGAGAAAATGACGAAGAAATCCAGCGGCCGTGCGCCGATCGCGGCGTCGAGATGCGCGAGGCCGTGAACCTTGGCAGCCATCACGGCGGCGAACTCCGCCTGCGTCTTCCTGACGATGAAACTGTCGCGGATCACGCCGGCCGCGTGGACCACGCCGTCGAGCGCGCCGTAGCGTTCTTCGACATAGCGCACGAGCGCGACGACGTCGTCGCGCTGCGCGATGTCGACGGTCCGATAGTCGACCGGACGATCGCCGAGCGCCCGTTCCTCCAGCCATCGCGCCTGCTCGGCGCCGGGCTCGGAACGGCCGGCCAGAATCAGCCGCGCATCGGGCACCTGCCGAACGATTTCCTCGGCGAGGATGCGGCCGAGTCCACCGAGTCCGCCGGTGATCAGATACACGCCGCCCGCTTTCCAGGGCGGCTGCCGCAGCGTGCCGTCGATCGGCTCGGTGACCAGGATCAGGCGCCCGCCACGCTCGTAGCGCACATGGACGTCAGCGGCCATGCGGTTTTCGAGCAGTCGGCTTGCCCACTCCGCCTCGCCGGCGTCGGGCTCGATCTCGACCAGCTGGCAGCGCAGCTGCGGCGCTTCCGCCTGAACGGTCTTCAGCAGCGGGACGAGCCCGCTCAGCAGTTCGCCTTCGTCGCCGCGCGCAGCGGCGATCTGCAGCAATACCGGCAGCCGCGGCTTGCCGGCCAGGATCGCCTGGATGTACTGCACGAGCCGCCAGCCGCACCGCTCATACGATTCGGGACCGGTGAGCGCATCCGCCCAATGTTCGCATTTCGCTCCAGTTGCATCGCGCAGCCGGACAGAAGATTTTTTGTATATTTCAGTAGAAATATACTCGCCACAGAAGACCACGTGATGCTCGCCGAAGTCGGCCTCCGCACCCGCCGCCGGTTGCGCCCTCCACGTCGGCGCCAGCAGCAGCGTCTGTTCGGCGGGCCGTGCGGTTGCCGGTACGGCGGCGGGTGCGTCGGCGGGACTCTGCGCCTGGTCCGTCCAGACGCTCATGTCCACCCAGTAGCGGTCGTCCGCGAACGCATAGGTCGGCAACGGCACGCGGCAGTAGCCGCCGTCGTCGAACAAACGCCGGTAGTCGAGGGCGTAGCCCTGCAGGAACAGGTCGGCGACGGTCGCCAGATGCTCGACCGCCGGCCCGGCAGCGCTCTCGTTGCGATACTGGTCGATGCAGTCGTTGCCGTGGCGCCGGATCGACGCCTGCTCGCGCAGCTCGCCGGCGCGGATCTCGCCCGTATAGACCTGCGCGCTCCGGCCTTTCTCCAGCCAGCGGCGCAGCAGCACGATGAGTTCGTCGCGCGTGCGCACGATGCAGGTGATGCGGTGCCGCAGATGCTTGCGCCCCAGCTGCAGCGTGAAGCTGATGTTGCCGATGTCTGCGGCGCTGCCGACGGCGACGTCGCAGTGCGCCGCGAGGCGCTCGGCCTGGCTGCGCAGCTGCTCGGCGGTGCGCGCCGACAGCACGATCAGATAAGCCGGCCGCTCGGCATGCCGGCGCGTCGACGGCGGGGCTTCGCCGATCACGGTGTGTGCGTTGGTGCCGCTGATGCCGAACGAGCTGACCGCGGCGCAGCGCCGCCCGCCATCGGCAACCACCCAGTCGCGCAGGACGGTGTTGACGTAGAACGGGCTGTTTTCGAAATCGATGTGCGGATTGCCGGTCTCGAAATGCAGGGACGCGGGAATCTTGCGGTGCCGCAGCGACAGCAGGATCTTCAGCACGCCGGCAACGCCGGCGGCCGACGCGGTGTGGCCGATCGCCGTCTTGATGGAGCCGATCGCGCAGTAGCCGCGCCGGTCGGTGTCCTTGCGGAACGCGCTGGTGAGCGCCTGGAATTCGACCGGGTCGCCCAGGCGCGTGCCGGTGCCGTGCGCCTCGACGAACTGGATCTGCTCCGCATGGATGCCGAACGTATCGTAGACCTGCCGCTCCAGGCGCTCCTGCGAAACCACGCTCGGCGCGGTGATGCCCTGCGTGGTGCCGTCCTGATTGATGCCGCTGCCGAGGATCACGCCGTGCACGTGGTCGCCCGCGGCCAGCGCGGCATCGAGCCGCTTGAGCACCACGACGCCGACGCCCTCGCCCGGCACGAAGCCATCGGCGCGGCTGTCGAAGGCGTGACAGGCGCCCGACGGCGACAGCATCGACGCGCCCCGGGCCTGCAGATAGAACGCGGGCGTCGACTGCACGAACACGCCGCCGGCGAGCGCGAGCTCCATTTCGTCGCGCCAGAGGCCCTGGCAGGCCAGATGGATCGCGGTCAGTGAACTCGAGCAGGCGGTGTCGATCGCGATCGCCGGCCCCTGCAGATTGAGGTAGTAGGCAATGCGCGCGGGAATCACCGACGTGGCGTTGCCCCAGAACGCCTGCGGCGGCGACTTGCCGGCGAACAGGCCGGCGTAGTCGCCCTGCGCGCAGCCGACGTAGACACCGCAGCGACTGCCGTCCATGCTCTCGCCGACGTAGCCCGCCCCCTCCAGCGCCTGCCACGCATGCGTCAGGAACAGCCGCTGCTGCGGGTCCATGTAGGTCGCTTCGGTCGCGGAGATGTTGAAGAACAGCGCATCGAAGCGGTCGATGTCCTGCAGGAATCCGCCGTGACGGCAGACGTCGCCTTGGCCGGCCTGCGGTGGCGCAAAGCGATCGAGGTCCCAGCGCGACACTTCCTCGACGAGGTTGTCGCCCCGTTCGAGGTGCTGCCACAGCGCATCGAGATCCGCCGATTGCGGGAACGCGCCGCTCATGCCGATGATCGCGATCGCATCGATGCTCGCATCGCGCGCCGGCGCGGCGGCGATCGCGACGCCGCCGGGATGCTGGTAGCGGTAGGCGGCCGGAATCGCCACGACGACCTTGCCGATGTTCTCGCGGTACTCGAGCCGGCGATACGCATCCTGCAGCCGGTCGAACGGCAGCACGTCGGTGACGGTCGCGCGAATGACGTTCTGCCGGACCAGCGTATCGAGTTCCTGCAGGTGCCCGCGCACCAGCTCCGGGTCATGCAGGCCGAGCTTGCCGAGATCGACGCTGTGAAACGTCTGGTTGCTGTCGAGCACCGAGAGGTTGATCGACTTCGCCGACTTCAGGCCGGTCATTGCGATTTCGACATAGCGGCCGCCGGCGCCGAGACAGTTCAGCCCCTTCTGCAGCGCGTCCCCGGCGAGCGTGTTGATGACGACGTCGACGCCGCGTCCCTGCGTGAGGCGGTCGATCTCGCGTTCGAAATCCTGCTCGCGGTAATTGATGCGGAACGGTACGCCGAGCTTCGCGAGGTAGTCGAGCTTCGCCGACGAGCCCGCAGTCGCGTAGATCTCGGCACCGTAGTGCTGCGCGAGCTGCACGGCGATGAGGCCGGTTCCTCCGGTCGCGGTCTGGATCAGGATGCGTTCGCCGCGCTTGATCCCGATGCGGCGGAACACGTCGATCATCGTGATCGCGACCGCGGGCAGCGCACAGGCATCCTCGAACGTCAGATTGGCCGGCTTACGCCACAGCTGTGCTTCATGACAGACCAGCATCGTCGCGTGGGAGCCGAACGCGAGCCCGGTCATCGCGACGGCCGCTTCACCGACGCGCACGCTCTTGACCGCGCTGCCGATCTCGACCACCACACCCGACGCCTCGACGCCGGGGGTGAACGGATAGGGCGGCATCGACGGATACAGCCCCTTCACGCACAGCAGATCACCGAAATTCAGCGAGAACGCGGCGGTGGCGACGCGCACTTCGTGCGGCGCCAGCGGTTGCAGCACGGTTTCCGTGATGGCCAGCTGTTCGACCGTACCGGGGCGGCTGACGATGGCGCGATAGCCCTTCCCTGCAGCGACCGCGGCCAACGGCGTGTGCAACGGCGCCGAAGCCGGCACAGACGCCGAGGCGGGCGCGGGCCGCGGCGGCACTCCCGTTCGCGGACGCGCCGGTGCCGGCGTGCCGGCCTCGGGCGTCGTCGGATTCGCCGCGGGCGGGCGCGTCCCGCCCACCGCATGCCTGGCGGTCACCGCGTCGCGATGCCGCTCCAGGACGTGTGCGGCGAGATCGGCGACGCTGCTGTAGTCGAACACGGCGGTTGCCGGCAGGGTGATGCCGTACTTCGCGCTGACTTTATTGATGAGACTGATCGCGATGATCGAATCGACGCCGTAGGTCGGAAAATCGCGATCGTCGTCGATCAGCCGTTCTTCGATCTTCACGGCCTCCGCGAGGCTCTCGCGCACGATCTCCTTCACCGCGTCGAGCAGCACGGCATCGCTCACCGACACCGTCGGGGGCGAGGACGCGCCGGCGGCAGCCGGCGCGTGCGTCTCGCCGGCTGCGTGCCTGGCGATCACCGCGTCGCGATGCCGCTGCAGCACGTGCCCGGCGAGATCGGTGACATTGCTGTAGTCGAATACGGCCGTCGCCGGCAGGGTGATATGGTATTTCGCACTGACCTTGTTGATCAGGCTGATGGCGATGATCGAGTCGACGCCGTAGGTCGGAAAGTCGCGATCGTCGTCGATCAGCCGTTCTTCGATCTTCACGGCTTCCGCGAGGCTCTCGCGCACGATCTCCTTCACCGCGTCGAGCAGCACGGCGTCGCTCAACGCCGTCATCGGCCGCGAGGCCGCGACGGTCGGTGCCGCGGGCTGGACCGTTTCGCGCGGCTGTCTCGCGGGCGTGCGACGCGGCCGTGCCGCGGCCGCCGACCTGCGGATCACACCGTCGCTTTCGCCGATGATGATCTGCGGCCCTGCCGCCTGCGCGTCTCCCGCCGGAAGCACGACGTGCTGAAACCCTTCCGCACGCAGCACCCGCTGCCAGCCCGACGGTGACAGCAGCGGCGCGCCGGGAATCCGCGCGGCGTCGTCTTCGAACAGCCACCATCCTTCCAGCAGCCCGAAGGTCAGGTGCATGACGAGGCTGCTGCTGCACAGTTCGTTGAGGAACAGCCAGCCGTTGCGCCGCAGCGCCGCCTTTGTATTGCGCAGGGTCCGGCGGATGTTGCGCGTCGCGTGCAGCACGTTGGCGGCCACGACGACGTCGAAGCTGCCCGCCTCGATCTCCGCGGCGGCGAGCGGCTGCTCGACGTCGAAGATGCGGAAGCTGAGAAATGGATAGTCCGGCGCAAGACGCTCGCGCGCGTCGATCAGAAATGCCGCCGAAATGTCAGTGAAGCAGTAATCGGCTACGGCGTCGCGGCAGGACTCGAGCTTGCGCAGCACGGCAGCGGTCGTCGCGCCGGTGCCGGCTCCGATCTCGAGGATGCGCAGCCGTGCGTTCGGATCGCGGCGCAGGCGCTCTTCGACGTAGGCCACGAGGCTGTCGGCGAGCACGTCGTTGAAGTGATCGGCGATCGGGTTGCTCTCGTACATGCCGGCGACCCGCGAGGTCGACGCGCCGGCGAAAAGGATTTCCGTGCCGCGGCGGCGTCCTGTCAGGACCTCCGGCAACGCGCGCACCGCGGCGTCGAGCAATTCGTACGCTCCGCCGGTACCGGATGCGGACTCCCAGCGCGCCCACGCATCGAGAGAGTCCTGCGGCCGCCATTCGCGCACGATACGGAAGCCGCGCGCGGAAGCGTCCAGGTGACCGTGCACCGAAAGCTGGCGCAGCGTCTCGTCGAGCCACCGCGAGTACAGCGCGGGTATGCCCTCGGATCGCTTCCACTGCTCGATGCCTGCACGGTCGAGCACACCACCGACGAACAAACCGAGCTCTTGCAGCTGCGCACGCAACAGATCCGCCAGCAAACCCTCGAGCCTTTCCGCGCTGCCGCCCACTTCATCGACCATTAGCTGCCGTCCCCATCCGCAGAGCCATGCCTACTCGATAGCGCTTTGTGAACGAGGCCGACCTGCGACCGACGCGCCATGACGACGTCGATCCTGATCTTCCGACTGCGACGTTCCCGAGCGTGCCGACGGCGTTACTAAGTCTCCAACCGGCGGCGACGACCTCGCCCCGCGACCGCGGGCGAAGCCATACTGATGGCCGTCGCGTGCAGCGAGACTTACCCCCCTACCGCCTTTCATGATGCGCGATTAGCGACGCTCATGCGAACATCGCGTCCGTGGACCGTGCACTGCAGGCGCACTGCCTTCGGGCAGTGGACCGCAACGGTTCGCGTCGGGATAGTGACTTATATACCCCTTGCAATGCAGCCGCTATCATCGTTCACTACTATCCAACAATAGTGGCAACGCGCAGTAGTGACAACAGCGGGCGCGGGTCCTGGAGGCAGCGGACACGCCCGTGAAAACGTTGGCGGGAAAGCGACGTAATCCAACGGGGGAATACTCAGTGAGTGCGGAAAACGAGGCCGACCGCCAGTACCAGGTACTGGTCAATCACGAAGAACAGTATTCGTTGTGGCCGCTGGAAAAAGCCCCGGCGCCGGGATGGCGACAAACGGGCACGACAGGGAGCAAGGAAGCCTGCCTCGCCTACGTCAACGCCACGTGGACCGACATGCGTCCCTTGAGCCTGCGCAGCGGATAGCGCGCCGCCACATCACGGACCGTCCGTTGACACCTTCCGATGCGATGATCAGATCTTTGTCGCCCGTGCTGTCGCTCCACGCGGGCATGTGCCCGATGCCATCCGGGCTGCGGTCGATCAGGCCATCGCCACACGCAGGAATTCGGTGTACTGCGCCGTTCGGGTGTTGCAGACCTCCGTGACGAAGTGATCGGGGCATCGTGCCGGATGGACGTCGACCCTGCGCCGCCCTTGTTGAATCCCGACGCGCGTGCGCTGCCTGCGCCACGCGACTACCTCTGACGACAAAACACACAGGAACAAGCTCATGGATCTGACCGCCGCCGTGCAAACGCTGGTGCTCGAAGCGCTGCAGTCGGGGTACGAACTCGAGCGCGACAGCATAGCGCCGGATACCGACCTCGGCGATATCGGTTTCGATTCGCTCGGCCTTACCGCCGTGGTGGCGCGCGCCGAATCCGAGTACGACGTGGAGTTCTCGCCGGAACACATCCTCGAGATGTACCAGTCGATGCGGGTCGTCGACCTCGCCCGCGCCGTCGAGACCGGAATCGCCGACTACCGTGCGGCGAACCCGGGCTGACGCGGACGCCCGCCCCCGGCCACCGCCGGTCATCTCGCCTGATCGGAGGGATCCATGATTCCACGCCACTTCAAGGATCGCGCGGCGCAACTGTCCCCGACATCGGCGCGCTTCCTCGACTTCGTCGAGCGCGAACCGGACCTGTCGCGGCCGATAGACGTGACGGGATTCCACACCGACTACCCGGTGCAGTGCTGGCCAACCTTCATCTCGTCGGCACAGCAGCAGGAAATCGAGCGCGCGACGACGTCGGTGTTCAAGCTGTTGCGCTCGATCCCTGACAAGATCTTCGGCAACGACATCGCGAAGATCACCGACTACTACCAGATCAGGCCGCCTCAGCTCGCCTCGATGCTGCTCACGCCGCCGAACGGACTGGACATCGCGATCGGACGCGCGGACCTCATCGACAGCGAGTCGGGTTTCAAATGTGTCGAGTTCAATCCGTTCGGCAGCCTGGGCGGCCTCGAGACGGAATTCATGCTGGACATCTACCAGCACTCGCACGCGTATTCGCGGTTCGTCGCGGCATCCGGGATCGAGCCCAAGCCGCAGCGATGCATGCTCAAGCTGTTCGAGCACGTCATCCGCGTAACGCTCGACAGCGGCATCGCGTCCGACACGGTCAACGTCGCCGTCGTCTCTGACGGCGGCCAGCCGGCGTTCGCCGGCTGCAAGGATCTCCCGGACGCGGTGTTTCACGAGGCACTGGCCAATGTCGGCGGCGCCGCGCGCGGCACGCTCGTGCGGTGTGGCGCGGAGGACATCCAGGAGCGCAACGGCGACCTGTACTGTGGCGAAGTGCGGCTGCACGCCGTCTGGGAATATCTGCGCCGCAAATTCTATCCGGCGCGTTTCGTCCTCGCCTTCAAGCGCGGGCGTATCAGCTATTTCAACACGGCGGTTTCCGGCTACTTCGGCAGCAAGCGCAACCTGGCGCTCCTGTCGCAGGCGCTCGATTCCGATCTCTATGACGAAGACGACCGGGATGCCATCAGCCGCTATATTCCGTGGACGCGCGAAGTGGCGGATCGCGAGGTCGTGTTCCGGGAACGGCGCGACGGGTTACCCGGCCTGCTGCGCTCCCATCAGCACGAACTCGTCCTCAAGAAAGGCCAGGGATACGGCGGCGATCAGGTTTTCATGGGCGAAAGCACGTCCGCGGCGCAGTGGGAAGAAGCCATCCGCATGGCGCTCGACGAAGGCGATTGGATCGCGCAGGAATTCTTCAAGCCGCGCACCTTCGTCTATCAGTGGGGTGACGAAGGATACGCGCCGTGCAAGGCCATCTGGGGCGGATTCTGTTTCGGCGACGTCTTCGGCGGCACGTACCTGCGCATTCTCCCCGACGAGCATGAAGGCCCGATCAACTCGGCGCGCGGCGCGATGACCGGCCTCGTGTTCGAAGCCTAGCGACCGGATCTCTACAGCCAGTCGAGCGAGCAGGACGACAGATCGTCGAAGGCGGCGGCCGGCGGTTCGCGGGACCACAGACTGAACGTCACCTCGTCCGGCGTCCTGACGAAACCGCAGCGTTCGAGCGTCGCGTGCGCGATGTGCCGCTGGTCGACCAGCGAGACGGACGAACAGCCGGCGCGCTGCAGGAAGCTGCACATCGCTTCGAGCGCGATCTTCGTGCGCTCGTCGTCGCCATCGAACGACAGGAAGAACTGGATGCGCCCGACCAGCCCGATTTCCGCGTCGTCGAGCGCCAGCGTGAACATCGAGAAGCCCACCGCGCAGCGGGCGCCGCCGCCGGGCTCCAGCCACATCGTGCCGGAGCGTGTCAGCGCGCTGTTGAAGTAGAGCTGCGCGAAATTTTCCGACGGGGCGAACGCGAGCTTCGCGTTCGACGCGACGAGTTGCTCGAAGGTCTCACGATCGACCGGAACGTCCTGGTCGTCGATCGGGTAAGGGCCGTCGACGAAGCACAGCCGCCGCATGCCGACGGACGCGCGCTGAACCGGCGTCGCTGCCTTGCCCGTCAGCGCACGGCTCCAGATCGCGCCGCTCTGCAGCACGGTCGCAACGCCGCGCCGTTCCGCCGACTCGCGAAAGACCACGCCGCCGCGCGTGCCGGAATATCCGCCATGCGCCGCGGCGATGCCGAGATATCCGCGCTCCCTGATCGCATCCCGATTGGCCTGCCACAGCCGCAGCGAAACGCCGGTGCGGCGATAGGCCGGATCGACGGCCCAGGCCGTCGTATACGCAGCGGGAAAGCGCTCGCCGCCGCAGTTCAAGGTACGCAGCGCCGAGAGGATGAAGCCGACCGGCTTGCCGTCGTCGGTGAGCGCGAGCGCGGCAAACCAGTCGCTGCCGTCGAGCAGCCATTCGTAGTAGTCGGCGTCGTACACGACGCGCACCTTGCCGTCGTAGTTGCGACGCCAGGCGTTGTCGCTGAGCACGACGAGTGCGTCGATGTCGATTTCGCCCGCATCCGAGGTCACGACGATCCGGAGCGGAGTCCGGGGGTCCACGGAGTTCATCGCATTCTCCCTGCACGAACAAGAAATCCGGCCGGCCGGATCGGCGGACGGTCATGTTACCCTGCGCCGATGAACCCGCCGTCCACCGACACCGAAGCCCTCGAACGCATCATCATCGATGCATTGGCGGCAGTATCCGTCGAGGCAGCGACGGCGACCCGCGAATCCGAAGTATTGCAGCTCGTCGATTCGATGGGTCTCGTCATGGCGCTCGCGAACGTGCAGGAGGCGCTCGACGTGTCGCTCGAGCCGGACGAGATCATTCAGGTATTCCAGTGCCGTTCGATCGCCGACGTGGCCGTCGTGCTCCAGGCGGTGCTGTCGGCACGGGTCACGTCCCGGGACTGACGCCGCCCACTGCGCCGCGGCGCTCCAGCAGGATCGCACCGAAGTGCCCGTACGCGCTCGACGCCATGACGGACGTCGCCGGTGAGCCGGCATCCGCATCGGCATAGAAGTCGACCAGATTGATGAACGGGTCGCCTCCCGAACAGTGTCCGTAGCGCGCCGTGTTGCGCCGATACGCGACGAGACCTTTGACCGGCATGACCGACAGCTCCAGCTGCTGGATCGGAAGAAATACGTTGCTGCCGAAGAAGGCGCTGCCGGCGAACGGAAACGTCGCCGCGCCATCGAGGCGCTTGAACACCGCCTGGATCAGCTGGCATTTCTGCGCGAGGTCCTGGCCGCCGTTGCGCAGGGACGACAGCGACGTCGAAACCCCGGCGCCGACGACGGCGAAATCGACGGCGCCCGCGCCGCGCGCGATGAAGCTGCACGCGCCGTCGCTGAACACGCCGTAGCGCTGGAAGCGCGCTGCGTCGTCGTCCACCTTGTCCACGGTGATCACCAGGACATGGCGGTACGCATCGCCGAGCACCAGCGACCGTGCGATCTTCACCGCCGAGAACGGCGATGCGCATCCGGCGCCGCCGATCCAGGTGACGAAGTCGCAGCGCAGATCGAGGCGCTCCGACAGTTCGCTGACGAAGCGGTTCTGCGCGTGGTAGTTCAAGCCGTCGCCGCAGCAGACGATCAGCGCATCGATGTCCGACGCCGCGACGCCGCTGCGCGACAGCGTCGCGCTGACGCTTTCATGGGCGAGTTCGGTGCGGCTGCGATGGGTCTTGCGATAGCAGTCCCAGCCCCAGAGTTCGGGCCGGTCGGGCATCTTGTAGGTTTCCAGCACCGCCTTGCGGCTGGCCAGTGTGTCGACCTTCAGTTCCTCCTCGCCGAGCACGTAGCTCGGTGCGAGGATGCCGAATGCGTTGGACATGAATCAGAATCTCCTGGACCTGTTCCGGCGGACGACCGGACCGCCCCGATTCATGCGCCGGAATCCGATAGTACACGGGCCTGCTCGGCGACCGTGGTGCACGACAGGATCCGGCCAACGTCGGCGTCCGAACCGAATCGTTCCTGGATCCGGACGAGCAGCAGCACCATCAGCATGGAGTGTCCGCCGAGCGCGAAGAAATTGTCTTCCACGCCGACGCGTTCGAGACCCAGCACCTGGGCCCAGATCAACGCCACGGCGGCTTCGAGATCGTTGCGCGGCGCGACGGCTCCTACGGCGTCGTCCCACGCCGGCTCGGGCAGCGCGCGCCGGTCGAGCTTGCCGTTCGGCGTCAGCGGCAGGCGCGGCAGGACCACGACAGCCGCCGGCACCATGTACGGCGGCAGGCGCGCGCCGAGGTGCGCCAGCACGTCCGTGCGCAAGCGGCGCTCATCGTCGGCCCCGCCGGCCGGCACGACGTAGGCCACGAGTGCCGACTCGTCGCCCCGGCGCCGCAAAGGAACCACGGCCGCCTCCCGCACCGCTTCCAGGCTGCGCGCATGCACCTCGATCTCGCCGATCTCGACGCGGAACCCGCGCACCTTGACCTGATTGTCCTTGCGCCCGAGCAGCAGGATCGTGCCGTCCGGCAGACGGCAGCCGACATCGCCGGTGCGATAGCGCCGGAGCCCGTCGCCGAGTTCGCGGAAGACCTCGGCCGTCAGCGGCGCGTCGTTGAGATAGCCACGCGACAGCGCATGGCTTTCCACGAACAGATCGCCGACCTCGCAAAGCCCGCACGGCGTGCCCACCGCATTGAGTACGCGGATGACCGTATCCGGCGATGCCTCGCCGGCCGGCACGAGACCGTTGTGACGGCGCGCGCCTGACGCCTCGAAATACGTCGTACCTCGCTGCGTTTCCGTGGTGCCGTAGGAGTTGAGCACGCGCATCGCGCCGTTGAAGCCCACCAGCTTCGCGACCGTCGCATCGCCGAGTTTGTCGCCCGTCACGAAAGCCACGCGCAGGCTCGGAAACCGTTTCGCATCGGTCGCGCACAGGATCTCGGCCATGGCCGGCGTCAGGTGCACGAAGGTGATCGCGTTGTACATGAGCCACTGCGCGAGACGCTGCGGCGCGATGACGTCCGGCTCCGGAATGATCAGCGTCGCGCCGATGCACAGCGAAGTGAACATGTCGCGCTGCAGCGGATCGTGACCCAGGCCCGACAGCAGGCTGAAGCGATCCTCCTGCGACACCTGCAGCCAGTCCGGCACCCACGCGAGATAGCCGGCGATGCCGATGTGCGTCCCGGCGACGGCCTTGGGAACGCCGGTCGTTCCGGACGTGAACGTCACGCAGGCGAGCTGCTGCGGCTCGACGCTCGCCGGCACGAAGCCGTCGCGGCCGTCGAGTTCGTGCGCGTCCTTCGCGACCGGCAGATACCGGCACGCGGCGACGGCCTCCAGCCGCTCGGTCAGCGGCGACGGAAACAGCGAGCGCTCGCCGGCGAAGAGCACACAGGCGGGTTTCACGATGTCGACCAGCAGGCACACGCGCTCGACCGGATATTCCGGATCGAGCAGCGAGAACGCCGCGCCGGTCTGCAGGGCCGCCATGACGCCCACGACGACACAGGCGCGGCGTGCAGCCACGATGGCGACGACGTCGTCCTTCCCGATACCCTGCTGCTGCAGCGACTGCGCCAGGGCGGACGAGGCGGCGAGCAGCTCGCCATAGCTCCACTGCTGGGCATGCTCGACGATCGCGGTCGCTTGCGGACGCTCGAGCGCCTGCCGGCGGAAAATCTCGTGCGCCGCGCCGAGCCAGTAACGCTGCAGCTGGACATTCCCGTTGCCCTCTTCCGGCGTATCGGGGCGCAGCGAATACGCGCCGCACGGCTTGCACACGTCGGCCGCCACCTGCTCGAGCAGGAATACGTACTGATCCAGCAGATGCGCGACGGCCGCGGACGAGAACGTGTCGCGCTTGTAGTGGCAGGTAAGCGTGATGTCGGCGCCGTCGTCCTGCACATACATGGTCAGGTCGAACTTCGCCTCGATCTCGGTCGACGCTTCCAGCACCGCGCCGAAGAGCTGCGGATCGGCGCTGCGCGGCAGGCTCGGCATGTTGAAGAACACCTGGAACACCGGCGTCGTATCGGTGTTCCGCATATGCGGCGCGAGCTCGAGGATCTTCTCGAACGGATAGTCCTGGTTCGACAGCACCTGTTCGAGATTGCGGATTTCTCCGGCGAGGTAGTCGCCGAACGCCTGCTGCGGCTGCCAGCGCGAGCGCACCGGGACGTTGTTGAGGAAGTTGCCGATCACGCCGTCCGCGGCGCGCACGTGGCGTCCGCTGACCGGGATGCCGATGGCGAGATCGTGCTGGCCGGCGAGGCGCCCGAGCAGCAGGGCGAACGCGCTGTACAGCACGCTGAACGACGTGCTTTCCCGGTCGCGCGCCAGCTGCAGCAGGCGTTCGCGCGTCGCGGCGCCCAGACGGACGGACACCCGCGACGGCGCGTCGTCGTCGTCGCTTGGCCAGGCGCCTTTGCGCGCCAGTGTCAGATGCTCCGGGCAGCCCTGCAGATAGTCGCGCCAGAAAGCCGCCTGCGCCTGCGCTTCGGCACTGTCGAGCCAGCGCCGCTGCCAGCGCACGAAATCGACGTAGCCATGGGCGCGCGCGGGCAGATCCGGCGACCTGCCGCCCGCCAGCGCCTCGTAGGCCACGATCAGTTCGTCGAAGAAGATCGCAAACGACCAGCCGTCGAAGACCAGGTGGTGGAAGTTCAGATGCAGGCGGTATTCGGCATCCGCGACGCGGATCAGCATCGCGGAGATCAGCGGCGGCCGCCGGATGTCGAACCGGCGCGTCGCGTGCCCGACGGCGAGCACACGCGCGGTCGTCTCGATCTCGACCGGCGACAGCGAGGCAAGGTCGCGATAGTCCAGCGCCAATGCAAGCGAAGCGTGGACGAACTGCACCGGCGCGTCACCGTCGAGCATGAAGCCGGTGCGCAGCATGTCGTGGCGCGCGACGATGCGATTCAACGCGCGTTCGAGGAGCGCCGCGTCGATCGCGCCGCGCAGCGCGACGGTGAACGGGATGTTGTGCTCGTTGCTTGCGCGGATCTGTTCGACGAACCAGATGCGGAACTGGCTCAGCGAGAGGGGCGACGTGCCGCTCTCGTGCTGCTCGCGCGGGCTGCGCGGCTGCCGGTCGTCGACGTCGGTGCGCCGGTCGAGCGTCGTCGCGAGGCGGCGGATGGTCGGATGCTGGAAGACGTCCTTGATGTTGATGCGCGCGCCGATGCGCTCGCGGATGCTGTGGATCATCCGCATCAGTAGCAGCGAGTTGCCGCCGGCGGCGAAGAAGTTCATGTCGATGTCGACGGCGTCCTGCTGCAGCAGCCGCGACCAGATCTCGTGCAGTACCTTCTCTACCGCGGTCTCCGGCGCGGCGGCCGCACGCTTCGCGGCCGTGTCCTGCGGCACCGTCTCGGCCGGCGCGGCGAGCGCGGCGCGCGGCGCGATCTCACCATCGCGCCGGCCGACGAACGCGAGACCGCCATTGGCGAGTCGCCGCACGAGGTCTCCGGTCCGGTACAGCCATGCCGAGGGATCGTCGCTGAACGGATCGCGGACGTAGCGCTCGTCCGATGACTCCGCGTCCGGCTGTCCGTGCGTGGCGGCGATGTACAGCTCGCCGGTCACGCCGACCGGCTGCGGCTCCAGCACGTCGTTCAATAGGTACGCGCGCACATCGTCGAGCGGCCGGCGCTCGGCCGCGTCGAGCATCGGCAGCGCGCGGACGTCGAGCCCCGGCTGCGCGACAGCGGCTCTGATGAGGGTGTCGAAATGCCGCGCGATGCGCTCGATCGTCGACGCATCGAACAGTTCGCGCCGGTAGATCCAGTCGAGCTGCAGGCCGTCCGCGGTTTCCGTCACTTCGAGCATGAGCTCGACGAGCGCGAACTCGATGTGCATCGGACGCGCCGTCACCGCGACCCCGGGCAGGTCGAGCGGCGTGCGGCCGGTGTCCTGCAACGACAGCATCAGCTGGAACAGCGGCGTATGGCTCGGGATCCGCTCGGGTTGCAGCCGCTGCACGACATAGTTGAACGGCACGTGCTGGTGCGCGTAGGCATCGAGCACGACTTGGCGGCTCTGCCGCAACAGGTCGAGGAAGGTCGACGCCTCCGATACGCGGCTGCGCAGGACGACCGTGTTGGTGAACAGGCCGATCAGCGTCGCGAGTTCGGGCTGCGCGCGGTTCGCGACCGGCGATCCGACCACGATGTCTTCCTCGCCGCTGTAGCGCGCCACCAGCACCGAGAACGCGGCGTGCAGGCCCATGTAGAGCGTCGCGCGCTCGTCGCGGCACAGATCCTTCAGCGCCCGCATCGCGGCCGCGGGCACTCTCGTGCGCAGTACGGCGCCAGCCGGGTCCTGCTCTGCGCCGCGCGCGCGGTCGAGCGGCAGGCGGTGCACGGCCGGAAGGTCGGCCAGCTGGCGCAACCAGTAGCGCGATTCTTCTTCGAGCACGTCGCTCTTGAGCCACTCGCGCTGCCAGATGGCGAAGTCGGAATATTCCAACGGGAGCGGCGGGAGCGTGGCCTCGCGCCCGCCGAGCTGCGCGCCATACTGGGCACCCAGTTCCGCGACGAACACGTCGAGCGACCATCCGTCGGTCGCGATGTGGTGCGTCGTGAGCAACAGCTCGTAGCGCGAGAGTTCGACGCGCACCAGTATCGCGCGCAGCATCGAATCGCGGTCGAGCGCGAACGGCGCGAGCGAATCGCCGCGCACGATCCGCTCCATCTCGCTCGCCTGCGTGGCCCGCGACTGTCCGCAGAGATCGATCTCGACGAACGGAACCTCGACGCTATCCAGTACGCGCAGCTCCGGCTGTTCGTCACGCAGCACGACGACCGTGCGCAGGCTCTCGTGGCGTCGCGCGACGGCGTCGATCGCCCCGCGCAGCGCGCGTACGTCGAGCTCGCCTTCGAGCAGGAACCTCAGCTGCACGTGATACTGCGCGCTGCTGCCGTCGAGCTCGTCGATGAGCCATATTCCCTGCTGCACGAACGACACGGGCACGTCGGCGCGGTTCGTCGCGCGACGCAGCGGCGGCGGCGCGCGTTCGCCGCCTTGCGCGACCAGCCGGGAAAAGTCTTCGAGCGTTGCTCCGGAGAACAGCTCCTTCGGATGCACCACGATGTCGAGCTCCTGGCGCACGCGGCCGAGCAGCCGCATCGCCAGAATCGAATGGCCGCCGAGGTCGAAGAAATTCGCCTTCATGCTGACGGCCGTCGGCAGCTGCAGCACGTCCTGCCACAGCCGCGCGAGACGCGTCTGGAGGTCGGACCCGGGCGCCACATAGTCCGGCGCGGGATTTTCCGGCGGCGGCGGCAGCGCCGCGCGGTCGATCTTGCCGTTCGGCGTCAGCGGCAGCGCCTTGAGCGCGACGAACACGGACGGGATCATGTAGTCCGGCAGCTGCCCGGCGAGATGGCTGCGACAGGCGCTGAACAACTCCGACTGCGGCATCGTCGCATCGAACGGAACCACGTACGCGAGCAGTTGCTTGTCGCCGCGCCCGTCGTCGCGCACCGTCACGACGGCCTCCTCGAGGAGGTCCATGTCGAGCAGTCGCGCCTGGATCTCGCCGAGCTCGATGCGCAGGCCGCGCACCTTGACCTGAAAGTCGGCACGGCCGAGGAAATCGAGCTCTCCTTCCTGCGTCCAGCGCGCGAGATCGCCGGTCTTGTAGAGCCGCGCTCCGGGAACGTCGAGGAACGGATCGGCGATGAAACGCTCCGCCGTAAGATCCGGCCGATTCCAGTACCCGCGCGTGACGCCTGCGCCGCCGCAATAGACTTCGCCGACGACACCGACCGGAACCGGTTCGAGGAACCGGTCGAGCACGTAAATCTGCCCGTTCGAGACGGCCTTGCCGATCGACGGCGCGCCCGGCTTGTCGCGCTCGATCAGCGCGACGGTGGAATACGTCGTGTCCTCGGACGGACCGTAGAGGTTGTATACCGCCTCGGCCGGCGTGCGCAGGTAGATGTCCTTGACGAGCGCCTCGGGCAAAGGTTCTCCCGCCAGGTTGACGATTCTCACGCTGGCCGGAATCGCGTTCTCCTCGAGCAGCGCCTTCACCGCGGACGGTACCGTGTTGATGAGGCGCAGCGCGGGTGCGTTTGCTATTCCCTCGAAATCCAGAGGGTTTTCGACCAGTACGATACGTCCGCCGCTGCACAGCGGCACGAACAGCTCGAATACGGACAAGTCGAAGCAGATCGACGTCGCCGCGAGCACGCCGGACAGCGCATCGGCGTCGTAGACGCTCTGCGCCCAGCCGATCAGCGCCGCAGCCTGACGATGTTCGATGCAGACGCCTTTCGGCCGGCCCGTCGAGCCGGAGGTGTAGATGATGTAGGCCAGCGCGTCCGCGTCGTGCCCCGGCAGCGGTGCCGGCACGTCGGCCGGAAACGACGCCAGCAGGCGCTCGAAGTCGGGATCGTCGAGCGTAATCCGCGCGGCCTGTGCATTCAGATGGGCCAGCGTGCCCGACTGCGCGAGCACCCAGGCCGCGCCGCTGTCGGCGACCATGAAATCGAGCCGCTCGCTCGGGTATTGCGGGTCCAGCGGCACGTAGGCGCCGCCGGCCTTGTGAATGGCCAGCAGGCCGACGACCAGATGCGGGGAACGCTCCAGGCACACCGCGACCAGGCTCTGGGCGCGGACGCCTTGCGCGCGCAAGTAATGGGCGAGCCGGTTTGCGCGCCGGTCGAGTTCGCTGAAACTGAACTGCACGCCGCGACAGACGAGCGCGACCGCATCCGGCGTGCGCGCGACCTGCTCGGCGAAAAGCGCGTTCAGCGTTTTCTGCCGGAACGGCGCCTCCGTGTCGTTGAAGTCGTACAACACCTGCTGCCGTTCGGCGGCATCGAGCAGCGTCAGGCGCCACGGATCGCTGTCGGGCTCGCGCGTCGCTGCGTCGATCAGAACGTCCAGACGCCGTGCGATCCGCGCGATCGTCGAGGCATCGAGCAGATCGCCGGCGTAGACCCACTCCAGCGACAACCCGTCCGCGGTCCGCGCTGCGCACAACGCGAAGTCGCCGGCAATGTCGGCACCGGGACTTGGCTGGCGGTCCTCCCGCTGCACGAGATCGAGCTGGAACAGGAGCGCAGGGCGTTCGTCGCGATCCGGCTCCGACAGCGCTTCCGTACCGGTGAACCGGATCGAGGAGCGCGTCTGCGCGTCCCGGACGGCGTCGCGGCTCTGCGCGAGCAGCGAACGGAAGGTCGGCGCGCGCGCGAGATCGGTGTGCAAGGTCCAGTTGCCCGGCCCACCGCCAGTCGGCGTGACGACCGCGATCTCGCGCTCGCCGCTACATCGCGCCAACAGCAGCGCAAACGCCGCGTGAAGCCCGGCGAACACGTCGGCGTCGTCCGACCGGCACAGATGCTCGAACGCCGCCAGCGCGGCGGCACCCATACGGCCGCGCGCACGATGCAGCGGCGCGGCGCCGCGAACGAGGCGCGCTCCGCGCACGGGAAAATTCGGTAGCAGCGGCAGTTCCGGCGTTGCAGTGTCCACTCAGGGTAATCCGATCGATGGTGTCTGCCGGTCGATGGTTGACTGATCGGCGGACACCGCGGATAAACCTCCCCGTCGGCGGAACGCAGCGCGCCGTTCCGGCTCCAGCTCGCGCGATCCCCACTGCTCCGCGCCCACTTCGCGTGCGACGAGCCCCTTGCTGCGGACGCCACCCCGGCGCCGCCTCCCGTCAGACGTCGACAATTATCAATGCGGCGCACGCGTGTCAACCGACAGATAGCGCAGCGAGACGGCGGCCTCGAGGGGTACGGTGCGAACGGCCCCGTCGACCGGTTCGACGCGTACGGGTTTCTTCGCGGAGCCACGCGGGTGACGCGTCCCCGGAAGACATCGAAAACTGGCACCCGGATCAGTATCGATGCGGAACGCGTCAGCGCGCCGCCGACTCCCTTCGCCATATCTGTCGGCCATTCCACAGGTACGCCGATCTGGACGACCCAGCGTCCGCGATGAACTGCACGAACTGGAATTCGGGATTACCGCGCGACTCGGCGAGAAACACGCCGCGGTCCGCCGCGCGGAGCCGGCTCGGCGGCGCGGCTTCGCGCTCGCGCTCGCCGACTTGCAGTTGCAGGGCGCCTTGAGCGTCGAGCGTGACGTCGACCGTCGTCCGCGCCTGGACGTAGCGTCCCGCGTGGTCGTGCAAGGACAGCCCCGCCGCCTCGTCGGCCTTCAGCAGCCGGGGCGGACGCAGGTTGCGGAACTCCGGCAGCAAGTCGCCGAACACGCCCGACGCGGCGAACACCGCGCCATTCGCCTCGCTCGCCGAGACTACGATCGCCAGCTGCTCGCCCGGGTCGATGCGCAGCATCGCGGAACGATCGGAAAGGTTGGCGTTGTGCCCGAGCCAGCCGTCGCCGTAGCACTTCCAGCCGCGGCAGATCGAACGCTCGGTCGGATGCCAGCCGGGCAGCGCCATGTCGTCGTGGGTGCCGTCCTGCCGCGGTTGCAGCTCCGCGAGGCAGCGCTGCGCGAACACGAGCCACTGCGCGACGGTCAGCGCCAAGTGCCCGCCCGTTGCGGGACAGATCGCGCCCGATTCGTCGTAGGTCGCGTCACAGATCAGCTGGCGCTCGCGCAGCTGCGTCACGTAACGCACGCCCGTGATTTTCTCGAGCAACGCGCCGGCCAGCCACGCGCCGACGTGGCTGTAGCTGTACATCCGCCCCGGCGCGAACAGGGGCTGCGGGCCGAGCTCGCCGCAGAGTCGCCCGACGTCGATGAAACCGTCGTCCGTTCTCGGCACGCCGTAGACCATCGACGCATCGAGCCCGTGCGCGTGATCGAGCAGATGGCGCACGGTGATTCCGGCGAGATGCCGCCGGCTGTGCGTGTCGCCGCCCAGCAGGTCGGCGACGGCATCGGTCCAACCGACGCGTCCCGCGACGACCGCCTCATTCATGAGGGTCGCGGTCAGCGACTTGGCGAGGCATCCCGCGGCCACCGGGGTCTGGCTCGCCGCCGTCGCGCCGAAGCGGTCGTCGGCCTCGGCGGCGCCCGCCGAGAAGGCAATCTCGCGTCCGTCGACAGCCACGCCGACGCACACCTTCTGCAGTCCCTTGCGCCGGACGATCTCCTCGAGGCGACCACGCAACACGGACTCGTCCCTCACCGCAGCCATCGCGCGCTGCAGCCTGATATCGCTCGAATCCTGCATGGAGATCGCCTGCAACGGGTCGAATTGGGGGCGCGAGCCTATCGCAGCCGCCCGAACGACGCTAATGGACACGCCTGCTCGGGCAAGCGTCGCATCGGGTTGTCGGGCCGGCAGCGACAAGTGATCCGGCGGCTCGGCCACTATCGTGGGTGGGCTTACGGTCGAGGTTGCACGGCGGACAGCCGCAACCTACACGCCCGATCGGAATTCCCACGTCAGTCGCTAATCAGCGTCAGGTCGCGCACGAGCGCAACGCTCGTGCGGGATTTGCGTTTTCATGCAGCGGGCTTCTCCAGCAGCCGCGCCTGTTCGGCCACCGTCGTGCAGCGCAGGAGGTCGCCGAGGTTGAACTCCACGTGCAGGCGTTCGGACAGCTGGCTCATCATCAGCACCATCAGCATCGAGTGCCCGCCGAGTTCGACGAAGCTGTCGTGCACGCCAACCTTCTCGACGCGCAGCACTTCCTCCCAGATCGCCGCCAGCGACTGCTCCAGCTCGGTGCGCGGCGCGACGTACGATTCCTCGTCCTTCCAGTGCGGCTGCGGCAGTTCGCGGCGATCGAGCTTGCCGTTCGGCGTCAGCGGCAGTTGCGCCAGCGGCATGATCGCCGACGGCACCATGTGCGCGGGCAGCACGTTCCTGAAGTGTTCCAGCACGTGGGCGCGCACCTGTTTTTCGTTGAATGACCGGTCGGCCGGCACGACGTAGGCGACCAGCAGCAGGTCGCCGCCCTCCTCCTTGCGCATCGGCAGCACCACGGCATCCTTGATCGCTTCCAGGCGTCGCGCATGCGATTCGATCTCGCCGGTCTCGACGCGGAAACCGCGGATATTGATCTGCCCGTCCTTGCGGCCCAGGCACATCACCGTGCCGTCGGCAAGCCGGCAGCCCACGTCGCCGGTGCGATAGCGTCGCCGGCCGCCGCCGAGTTCCGTCAATACCTTTGCCGTCAGCTCGGGGTCGTTGCGATAGCCCTTCGACAGGTGGTAGCTCTCGATGAATATTTCGCCGATCTCGCCGACGCCGCACGGCGTGCCCATGCTGTTGAGCACGCGCAGCACGGCGTCGGGTGCCGATTCGCCAGCCGGGATCACGCCCTGGTAGTCCACCGCGAGCGAGGCCTCGAAATACGTGACGGCGCGTTGCGTCTCGGTCGTGCCATACGAGTTCAGAATGCGCATTTTCCCGTTGTAGCGAAGCAGCCTGGCGACGGCATCGCTGTGCAGCTTCTCGCCGGTCAGGAACGTCACGCGGAGCCGGTCGAAACAGGTCTCGTCGGTGCTGCAGAGGATCTGCGCCATCGCCGGCGTCATGTGCACGAACGTTATCTCGTTGTCGATCAGCCAGCGCGCGAGGACGTGCGGCGCGAACACCTCGGCGTCGGGTATCACCAGCGTCGCGCCGTTGCACAGCGGCCCGAACATGTCGCGCTGGATCGGATCGTGGCCCAGGCCGGAAAACATCGCGAAGCGGTCGGCTGTCGAGAACTCCAGCCATGCCGGCACCCATTCGAGATAGCCGGCCAGGCCGATGTGGATGCCGGCCACGGCCTTCGGCGTGCCGGTGGTGCCGGACGTGAACGTGACGCAGGCGAGCTGTTCGGGTTCGACGGCGGCCGGCACGAACCCGTCGGCATCGCCTTTGCACAGCACCGACTTACGGGTCGACAGATGCAGATTCACACAGACGGGCGCGAGGCGTTCACGCAAGTCGTCCGCGAACGCCGCCGCCTCGCCGGCGAACAGCAGGCAGGCGGGCGCGAGAATGTCGGCGAGCAGGCGCACGCGTTCCACCGGATATTCCGGATTGAGCAGCGAGAACGCCGCGCCGGTCTGCAGCGTCGCCAGCACGCCGATCACCATGCACGCCTTGCGCGCGGCGACGATGGCGACCACGCCGCCGGCAGCCGCGCCCGCCTCGCTCAGCCGCCGCGCGAGGATCGTCGACGCGCGCAGCACTTCGCCGTAGGTCCATTCCTGGTCCGCCTCGACGATCGCGACGGCATCGGGCCGCTCCAGCGAGCGCTGGCGGAAGATGTCCTGCACCGCGCCGGGCCAGTAGCGCTGCGGTTCGAGATCGCGGCGCGCCTCCACCGGCACGCCGGGCCGCAGCGAGTATTCGCCGCAATGGCGCGCGGCGTCCGCGCCAATCTGATCGAGCAGGTGCAGGTACTGGCTCAGCACGTGACCGATCGCCGCGTGCGCATACGCGGCCTTCGCGTAGTGGCACGTCATCGATACGCCGTCCGTGTGGTCGCGCAGATACAGCGTGAGGTCGAACTTCGCCTCGACTTCCGGCGCACCGTCGAACGCCACCTCGAAGGCCTGCGGCGCGGCGTCGCGCGACGGCAGGCTCAGCATGTTGAAGAACACCTGGAACAGCGGCGTCGTGTCACGCTTGCGCGCGTGGGGCGCGAGTTCGAGGATCTTCTCGAACGGATAATCCTGGTTCGACAGCACCTGCTCGATGTTCCCCACCTGCCGCGTCAGGTAGGCGCTGAACGGCTCATCCAGCCGGATCTGGTTGCGCACCGGCAGGTTGTTGAGGAAGTTGCCGATCACGTTCTGGCTCCCGGGCAGATGCCGCCCGGTCACCGGAATGCCGATGACGAGATCGCCCTGCCCCGCCAGGCGCGACAGCAGCAGCGCAAACGCGCTGTACAAGACAGAGAACAGACTCGTGCGATGCCGCCGCGCGAGTGCCGCGAGCGCATCGCGCGTCGCGGCGTCGAGCGAGGTGGCGATGCGCCCGTCGCCCGGCGACGCGTCCCGCCGCCACAGGCCCTGGCCAGGCAGCGACAACGGGTCCGGGCAATCCTGCAGATAGTCGTGCCAGAACGTCCGCTGCTCCTCCGCTTCCGTGCCGCGCAGCCAGCGCATCTGCCACTCCGCGAAATCGAGATGATCGAACGGCAGCGCCGGCAGCTCGGGAACCCGGCGTTCGGCATGCATCTCGTACGCGCGGAACAGCTCGTCGACGAACACCGTGAACGACCAGCCGTCGAAGACGAGATGATGGAAGTTGACGTGGAAGCGGTACTCGCCCGGCGCGACCCGTACGAGCACCGCGCAGAACAGCGGCAGGTCGTAGATGTCGAACACGCGGCCGTCGTACGGCGCGAGCACGGCTGCAATGCGCGGCTCGCGTTCGGCGGCCGGCACATCGGCGAGGTCGTGGTATTCGAGCGCGACGTCGAGGTGTTGCTCCACCTGCTGCAGCGGCGTGTGCTGGTCGAGCAGCAGGCGCGTGCGCAGCGCCGGATGGCGTTCGACGAGCGTCGCCAGCGCCTTGCGCAACGATGCCGGATCGACGTCGCCGCGCAGGGTCATGGCAACCGGCATGCTGTGCTCGTTCTTCGCATCGCGCATCTGCTCGACGTACCAGATGCGGAACTGGCACAGCGACAAGGGTATCGGTGCGTCGTGTGGCGCGTGCGTCGGCCCTGTGTCGACCGTCGCCGAGCGATCCTGCAACAGCGCCGCCAGGGCGCGCACGGTCGGCTGTTGAAAAACCTCCTTGATCGTCAATCGTGTCGAAAACTGCTCAGCTACGGCGTGGATCAGGCGGATGAGCAGCAGCGAATGGCCGCCGAGCGCAAAGAAGTTCGCCGTCGCGCTGACCGGCGAGGACAGGCCCAGTACCTCCTGC
>WUUC01172938.1_pt1 | contig 30508 bp, 17 predicted proteins | sample 6278441 | NCBI WGS metagenome assembly WUUC01 (sample SAMN13675441, study PRJNA597444) | soil metagenome | isolation source: soil | place: USA: Washington | collected 2017-10 | reverse complement strand
TGGACACGGCTGATGCGTGCCGCCGCGCCGCGCACGGTTCGTACCGCGGGGGAGCTGTTCCAGGTTCGAGATGACGGAGCGCCGTATGCGTGAACGCCGCGCGTGCTGCGGCAGTGTCGACAGCACCATCAGTCGACTGCTGCATGCCTCGAACCGGCCGCCTGCCGAGCCCCGCACAGTGCCTTCCGACGGTAGCGACGCGCTCACGGCCGAAGAGCAGGGCATTGTCGACAGCGCCGAGCAATACCTGGCCGACGGCGTGGCGCTCCTGCGCTGGTGGGAAGCCGCCGAGGCCGGCGGCCGATTTACTGACCGCTTCGAGCTGCAGCGTGCGTTCAACCGCGCGGCCACGAGCTACGGATTCTTCGGCTCGATCGATCGCCGCGGCCGCACGCTGCCGCTGATGGGGAACGTGCAGGACATGATGTACGACAATCCCCGCGTGCCGGCCGAGCTCGGGGCGCAGGTCACCGGCTGGATTCGTGATCAAGTGCGCGAGTTCGTGCTGCGCTACTTCATGCGGATCAGCGACTTCCGTCAGCCGGAAACCGCCGGCACGTATGCGAGGCCGTCGCCGCCTCCCGGGTTCGGTCGTCTCAGCTGGTGTGGGCGCAACGACATCCTGCGGCAGGGGTTCGGTTTCACGCAGTTGTTCTACAAGCTGCGCGCAACCGGCACGGTTGGCCGGTTCACCGAGCAGCAGTCGACCGCGATCGTCGACCTGCGCGAGCTGGGCCGCACCTACGACTGGATCATCGTGAAGGTCCGTATCTTCGACTTCGACGTGACGTTCCACCCGTTCGGCGACTCGGGCCCCGAACTGGTCTTCACGCTCAACGAAGAAAGTTATCTCGTGCTGTCGCGCGATCTGGTCACCGATCGGGACGATCCCGAACCGGGTGTGCGTGGCGATTACGCTGTTGGGTACGCGTTCATCAAGACGCCGCGAGCGGGGTTCCTGGCGTACGGGCCGGGACGGTTCGATGCCGCGGTGGAGGTGATCCGGTTTCGCGTACTCGAGAGCGGGCAGGTGCGCGTGCACATGGTGTTTGTGGCCAACCGTCCCGGTTCGATCGCCAGTGTCTCGATCGATCCGGTCGACTGGAGCATTTGGACTGCCGACTGGTTGTCCGGCGGGGCCGCGTCCCAGGCACTTCGCCCGATTCGCGACGTGCTCGACCGTCGTTCCGTGCGGCTGGGCACGGTCGATCCGATCTACAGCTACGTGACGCTGGCGAACGCGCTGACCGGCGGCCAAGCGGCGCAGCAACTCTGTATTTCGCGAGAGGCGCTGGACAAGCAGTTCCTGGTTCAGCATTTCAAGCAGCATTACCAGACGCTGGTCGGATCCCTCCTGACGTGGCGGCAGATCCCCGACTGGACCGACGAGGCCTCGTTGCCCGAATGGGTGATCACCGGAGCGAGCGCGTGACGACCGCGGAACCGCCGCCCAGGTTCGGGTTCGTGCTCTCGGGCGGTGGCGCGTATGCCGCCTACGAGGTGGGGGTGATGCGCGCGCTGACCACCGGCGCCTCGCCGGCGACGGCGTTCGAGCCGATCGATGCCGAGGTCGTCACCGGCACCTCCGGAGGATCGGTCAACGCGGCTATCTTCGCGACCGCGGGTTGGGGCGAAGCAGACGCGGCGCTCGACTATCTGGAGCGCGCGTGGATCGAGCGGCTTGCCGACCAGCCCCGCGCGTGCGGCGGCAACGTTCTGCGGCTGCGCGCCAATCCGCTGAACCTGCTCGATGCGGCCTGCTTGCGAGGCGACGCCGGCTTTTACAGCGGCTTCCTCGAAGATCTCGCCTACCTCGCGCAGGAAGGTGTCGCGCGCGGCAGCGGCCTCCTGCGCTCGCCCGGCGGGCTGCGCCAGCGCGCGATCGAGGCGTTCGACCTCGGCACGCTGATCACTGGAGATCCGTTGCGGCAAGCGCTCCTCGACATCGTCGATTTCGAGCGCGTTCGTCATTCGCCGCGCGATCTTCGCATCGCGGCCACGAACTGGCGCACGGGAGAACTGCGGGTCTTCCGCAATGAAGATATGAACGACGGCACGGGTCTCAACGCGCTGCTCGCCTCGACCGCGATACCCGGAATCTTTCCATCGGTCGAGATCGATCGCGACCCGTACGTGGACGGTGGCGTGGTGATGAGTACGCCGCTTCGGCCCGCGATCCAGGCGGGCGCGACCGATCTTCACGTGGTCTACATGGATCCCGATGTGCAGCACATTCCGCTGCCGCGCCTGCGCAACACGCTCAATACGCTGTACCGCATGCTCGTCATCAGCTTCGGCGTGACGGTGAGCCGCGACATTCGCACCGCGGCAGCCATCAATCGACGGCTGCGCAGCGGGCGCGATGCGGCGTCCACGGGGTTGAGCGGGGAGCCGCGCGAACGCCGCTATCGGCCTCTAACCGTTCACCGCTATCACCCGACCGAGGATCTCGGCGGCACCTTCAGGTGGCTCGAGTTCGATCGCGATCACATCGTTCGGTTGATCCAGAGGGGATACGAAGATACGCGCGTGCATGACTGCCGCGCGAACCGCTGCGTCATCGAGGGACAGGAGGACGAAGTCTCCAGGGCGGAGTCGGCCGAATGGGTTCGGCGTGATGCGTGACGCGCTCAAGGCGGCGATCAGCCTCTCGTGGGTGACGTCGCTGTTCGCGATCTCGCAGGCCGGACGCCTGCTGCGACGCGATGACCGGCCGGATGCGCAGCGGGCATTCGACTCGGTCAGTGGTGCCGCCGCGTCCGAGCTTGGTTCAACGAGCCGCGCGAGGGCGGCCTACCCGCGGCCCGGAAACGACGACCACATCAAACGACCGACTGGCCGGTTGCCGACTGCACGAATCGTCGTGCTCGGGGAAGGGCTGGCGGCAGGCTCGGGCGACTTCGCATTGAGTGAGGAGTCGCAGCGCGTGAGTTTCCCCGTCCAGGCGGCGCGCCAGCTTGGAGCGCCGCTCGCGTTTCCGACGTTGCAATCTCCAGGCATCTACGGCGCACCCACCCTGGCCCCGCAGCCGGTGATTCTGCCGCACCTGATGCAGACACAGGTGATCGACGAGTTTCCGCCGAACCGGCTGCACAACAATCTCGCGATTCCAGGCTACGAACTGGCCGACGCTCTCAACCGGCGGCCAACACCGCCGCTCGTGCATCGCAGTGATCCACGTCAGACCTGCGCGAACTTCGTGCTGGGCCTACCGGCGCTGACGACGGATCCCGGTGGCCCTCGGCCGACTCAGCTCGAATACGCGCTGCGCCTGCAACCGACGCTGGCGATCGTGGTGCTTGGCTACGCCGAGGCGCTGCGGCTCGTGTTGTGCGGCGGCGACGCGCCGCGGCCCGATACCGACGAGTGGTCGATCGCGTACGAACGGCTCGTCGACGCGTTGCGTGCAGCCGGCGCCGACGTAATCGTCGCCACGGTGCCCGACCCCTCGGACACGAGCGGCTGCTTATCCCTCGAGGCAGCGGCACGCACCCTGCGGACGAGCGTCGCGGACTTGCGCCGGCGATATGCGCTCGCCGCGGACGATTGCCTGACCGTGGACGGCCTGACGCGTGCCGCATTCCAGGTGCTTGGCGGCCGGGGCAGCGATCTCGGTCGAAACGGCATCGTCCCGGCGTCGACACGCCTCGGTGCGGGTGACCGCATTCACCTGATGAATTCCGCGATCGCGCAGACCGTCGCGAGCCACGGGACGCACCTCCTCGACTTGCATCGCCTCGTCCGCGCCGTTCGAGAGCATGGCGTGCACTGTGGTGAGCGCGTGCTCACCGCGGATTTCCTCGGCGGGTTCTACACGCTCAATGGTGTCTACCCTGGCGCGACCGGCCATGCGGTCATCGCCAACGACCTGCTGACGTGTGTGAACGACGCATTCGACGCGCAATGTCCACTGATCGACCTCGGCGGAATCTGCGACACGGATCCAGTGGCCGACTACCGGCCGGCACGCGGTGGTGAACGGCCGTTGCCGCGTCCAGCGCCGCTTCGGCCGCGCGAGTCGCACACCATCGGCACGCGTGCGCGGCATGCTGGGCGCACCGCGCCCGCGAAGCTCCGTCTGCCTGCCTCGCTGGAGCAGACGTTGCCGCTCTCGTACCGCGCGAGCTATCACGGAGACGCCATTCGCGTCGTCGATTGTTCCGACGAGGAGGACAGCCGCCTGGGCAGCTGCGCCGGTGTCCTGTTTGGCGGACCGGTGCTGTTCGATAGTCATCTCTCCGGCACGCTCCGGATTCGCTTCAGTCCGCCGCAGGGCGACGTCACGAACTTCACGATCGGCTTCGATCCGCTCGCCGGCGACGACGGAGTGCTGTCGGCGCCGATGTTTTTCCGATGGCCGGTGCAGGAGTGCCGCGTCGTCTGCGAGCCCCGGACGATGTCCACGGGCACGCTCGACCTGCTCACCGGTGAGGTGACCCACCTCAGTGTGTCGGTGCGCTACGTGAACTCGGCGTTGCGGGCGCTTCTCAACGTCAACCCCTCGTTTCCCGACGAGCCGATTGTCTTCCCCGGGGAGTACGGCTCCGCCTGGGCGCGATTCGAACAGCGCGACGACGACACGCTCGACTTCACGTTCTACGGCACGACGTTCCTGCCGCTGGGCGCGCGCCTCGGCAACGAGCGCGTCCGATGGGCGCTGCCGTTCGCGGGCGCGCCTCTCGAATGCGCGAGCATCCCGGCGCGAGGACTGGCGCTGCACCCGCACCTTCATCTCAGCACGCGCGAACCGGACGACGTCGCAAAGGAGAACGAGCCGGGTATCGCTCTGGCACCCAACACCGTGAGCGAGCTCACGCTCGTCACGCGCAGAAGCAGCTTCGGCGATCGCTTTCACCTCAATTCGGCGGAGCTGGGCGGGCCGGCAACGGGGCGATCGCACCTGCTCGGTCGCGTCGTTCTGCAGACGGGGGAGCCGTTCGCGGACTCGATGCCGGTAGCGGTCTGGTTGTTAGCGCCCGGCGGCGTGCTCGGCCTCGAGCCGCCGCCCGCTCTTGCCGCACTATTCCCCGGCCGCCTCTCGCCGGGACCTATTGGCCACGACGAACACCTGCGGTTTCCGATGCGCAACTACTTCGTGGACGGCGCGACGCTCGTCGACGATCCGTTCGACGTGTCGGTCGGTGCCGTCGACCTGCGCTCGGGCCGGTTTATCAACCAGCTGCTGCATCGCGGGTTCATTGGCCAGGACCTGTTCTTCTCGCTCCTCCGCGTCGAGCCGCGCACGCCGCGCACATCGTTCCTGTTCCGAGGGCCCGCGGCACTCGACCGGCTACCACCGGGACACCTCGTGTTTCGGTTGCGCGCTGCGGTTCGGGTGCCATACCCGGCGGGATTCGCCTTCCCGGCGCCCGACCTCACGTCGGCGATTATCGTCGGGGATGACTCGGTGCTCGACCCCTACCTGTGGGTCCGGGCGACAACCGACCTGGCGAGCGTCGCGCCCATCTCGCTCCGCAGGACCCACCTCCGGTCCTCCACGGGCGAAGAGTTTTCCTACCGTGTCTCGACGGGCGAAGAGGATCAGCCTCTGACGTTCGAATACACGAATCACTCCCAGCAAGGGACGTTTCGCAGCGAAACGATCGCGTGGTTCGGGCACGTCCCCGTGGTGAGTGCGCACGGCGAAAGCGACATGTTGACGTTCACCGGATTCGGCCGCTGGAGCAAAGATCCGACGGCGAGGGCACATCAAGTATCGGCGCAGATCGTCACGGGCGCCGAGGAATACGTGAGCATCCAGGTCGACGCCGGGCTCGTGTCCAACGTGAACACGCGGCCTGCGGAGGAAGAAGCCGTCTTGCCGTAACGCCGCCGGCCAGCGCAAACGGACGCGTCCCCCCTGTCTATCAATACAGCCGATGCGTCGTCGGCCTCCGGGGAGCTCTGCGTGCCATCCAGGTATGACGTGGTCATCATCGGCGCCGGGTTGGCGGGTCTGACCCTTGCGCGCCACCTGTTGCTCAAGACGAACAAGTCGGTCCTGCTGCTCGAGCGCCGTCCGCAGGTGCCCTCGTACCGGCAGAAAGTCGGTGAGTCAACCGTTCAGCTGAGCGCCTATTACTACTCGCGCGTGCTCGATCTCGAGGAGCATCTCTGGCGCGACCAGCTGCTCAAGTACAACCTCCGGTTTTATTGGAAAACTCCTGGCCGCCGCAACGACGCGCTCGAGGATTACAGCCAGGCCTACATCAGGTCGATCTCCAACATCGGGTGTTACCAGCTGGATCGCAACGTGTTCGAGGCCGAGATCCTGCGTCTCAACCTGCGCGAGCCGCGGTTCACGTTCGAAGCCGATGTGAAGGTCGACGTCGAGCTGCGGCCGCGTGAAGACTCGCACTGTGTTACGTTCACGCGCGCTGGCGTGACGTCCACGGTCGAGGGGCGCTGGGTCGTCGACACGTCTGGTCGCGGCAAGTGCCTCGCGCGCCGGATGGACCTCACGCGTCCGAATGCCATTCACCACGGCACGTCGTTCTTCTGGGTGGACGGCCTGCTCGACATCGAGCGGCTGACGTCGCTGTCGCGCGACGCCGTGCGGCTGGCGCCGTCACGCCGGGCCATCGGCCACTTTCCGCAGTGGCTGGCCACGAACCACTTCATGGACGAAGGTCTGTGGTTCTGGGTGATTCCGCTCCGCGGCAAGACCAGTCTCGGCCTTGTCTACGACAACCGGCTGATTCCGCGGCAGGAGGTCGAAACTCCTGAACTGCTGTGCAACTGGCTGCGCCGCGAGTTCCCGCTCTTCAGCGCCGACCTGGCGCAGAGGACGATCGTCGATCGCGGTTCCTACCGCGACTTCTCCTACGACTGTGCGCAGACCATCAGCGCGGAGCGATGGGCGATCTCGGGCGAGGCAGGACGCTTCACCGATCCGTTCTACAGCCCGGGGAGCGATCTGATCTCGATCCACAACACGCTGATCGCCCACGCCATCGAACAGGACGACGCGGCCGGCACGTCCCGGATTTACGAGCAGTTGATGCGTGCGGCCTACCAGGCGACGGTGCCCACTTACGCGGTGAGCTACAACGTGCTCGGCGATCAGGAGGCGTTCATCCTCAAGTACACGTGGGAGCTCAGTGTCTACTTCTCGTTCTATGTGTTTCCCTTCATCAACGATCTGCTCACGGACGCGCGGTTCATTCCCGGCTATCTGGCGCGATTCGCACGGCTCGGCCGGATCAATTCCTCGCTGCAGCAGCTCCTGGGCGATTTCGCCCGGTGGAAGTTGAGCCGGCCGCGGCGCGAGTCGTCTCCTGTGTTCCACGACTTCACCCGGATTGAGACGCTGCGCCGCGCTGAGCAGACCTTCTATCACGTGGGTGTCGGCGCCGAGGAGGCGCTGCGGGTCCTCGACGATCAGCTGCGACAGCTCGAGGAACTGGCCCGCTTCATCGGCGCGCACGTCTACGGCGCGGTCGTGGGCGACCCCCGAGCGGTGACGAACGGCAGGTTCGTAGAATCGCTCACGCCGCAGCGGCTGCGCTTCGATGCGGCTGCGATGCACGCGACGTACGCGGGGTGTGCCGGCAGCGCGTCGAAACACCCGTGGACCTTCGACGCCGACGCGATGGCCGCTTTTCACGACACCGTCTCGATGCCTGGCGACGCGGTGGCGACGTCGGTGGTGTGATGCTGACGATCGATTGCCCAACCGAGCGACTCTTCGCGGAGCCTGGCCGCGACTGCGCCCCGGTGCGGCTGACGGCGATCGACGGTGACGTGCCGTCGTTTCCGCGTGGCACGTGGTTCCTGAACGGCCCGGGCCGTTTCAACGTGGGCGGACAACCGTACGCACACTGGCTGGATGGCGACGGCCTGGTGCGCTCACTGTCGTTCGAGGGGTGGGACGTGACGTTCGCGAGCCGCTTCGTACGGACGCGGAAATTCGTCGAAGAAGAACGCGCCGGTCGGGCGTTGTTCCGCACGTTCGGCAGCGCATCACGCGGCCGGTTGAACGATCGCGAGACCGGCCTCGAGTCGCCGGCCAACGTCAGCATCCTCATGCACGCTGGCTCGCTGATCGCGCTGGGAGAGCAAGGGCAGCCATGGCAGATCGATCCGGAGACGCTGGGCACGATCGGTCCGCATGACGCTTTCGGTGCGGTGACGCCGGTCACGCCGTTCGGGGCCCACGCGAAGCTCGATCCGGCGACGGGCGAGTTGTTCAACTTCGGCGTATCCTACTCGGTCGAACAGCCGGCGCTCCACGTGTTCAAGTTCGACCGCGACGGACGCCAGGTGTTCCGTACGCGCATTGCGCTCCCGTACTGCTGCACGATCCACGACTTCGCTCTCGCACCGACCTGCGCCGCGTTCTATATCACCCCATATCTGCTCGACATCGCGCGGCTGCGCGCCGGCGGGACGGTGATGGACGCGCTGACCTGGCAGCCGGAGCGAGGCAGTCAGGTGATGATTATCTCGCGACGCACTGGCGAGCTGCTCTGCTCAGCTCCTGCGGGCTCACGATATTGCCTGCACACGATCAACTGCTTCGAAGCGTCGGGCAGCGTCACGCTCGACGTCATCGAGATGGCACGGCCTGTCTACGACAGCTACACGGTGCCCCGCCTGTTCGAGCAGTCCATTGACGCCAGGCCCGTGCGACTGGTGATCGACACATCCCACGCGCGGGTGACCTCCCGCGAGGAGTTACCAGGCGTCTCCGCGCCTGAGTTCCCAGTAACTGACCCGGCGGATGCGATGCGTGCGTACTCGGAGTTCTGGACCCTCGGGATGTCGACAGCGGATCGGGCCGGGACGAAGTTCTTTAACCAGGTGATTCGATTCGATTGGCGAGAGACCGACCGTTGCGACACCTACACCGCGCGCGAAGGCACCTTCGTGGGTGGTGAGCCGCTCCTCATCCAGGATAGGGCCCACCGGCGCTGGCTCGTGTGCCAGATCTTCGACGTCTTCACATCGAGAGGCGGCTTTGCCGTGTTCGCTGCCGACGATCTCAGGCACGGTCCGGTTGCGCAACTCTGGCTCGACGCGCCGACGCCGATGGCGTTCCATGGCGTCTTCGTTCCAGCGCCACAAGAACGGTAGGCCGCGGTGTTCCTCCAGCTCGCCGCCATCCTGGTTGCCGCCCGCGTGTGCGGGTCGCTGGCGCGGCGCGCCGGGCAGCCGCGAGTCTGCGGTGAAATCGCGGCCGGCCTTGCCCTCGGGCCATCTCTTGTCGGCCCCCTGTTCCCGCAGGCACTCGCAACCATGTTTCCCGGTGGCGCCGCCCCGGGCCTGCGGATCATGAGCGAGCTCGGGCTCGTCTTCCTGATGCTGCTGGTCGGTCTCGATCTGCATGTGGACGAGTTGCGCCGACGCAAGCGCGCCGCCTGCGCCATCTCCGTGGCGGGCATTGTTGTGCCGTTCGCGCTCGGCCTGGGGCTCGCTGGAGTTCTTCATCCGGCGCTCGCGCCGGACCGCGATCCGATCGCGTTCGCCTTGTTCGTCGGCACGGCGATCTCGATTACGGCGATTCCGACGCTGGCGCGGATTCTCGACGAGCTCAACTTGCAGCGTACCCCCATTGCCACGCTCACGACGACGGCCGCGGCGCTCGACGACGTAGTGGGATGGACGCTGCTTGCGGCGGTGACGGCACTCGTGCAGGCGCAGTTCGCCCCCCTCGACGCCGTGTTTCGCCTGGGTGCGACGGCTCTGGTCGCTGCGATCGTGGTGGGAGGCGGTCGCAAGCTGGTGCAACGCCGGTGTGAACGGGTGGAGGATCCCGCGGTGTTCCGCAGCGGCGCGGTGCTCACCCTGGCGCTGGTTGCGGCGCTGGCCGGTGCCGGGGTCACCGACGCGCTGGGGCTGTCGGGCCTTTTTGGTGCCTTTACCGTCGGCATCGCGCTTGGAGGCGACCCGCGCCTGCGCGACGCCGTCGTCGAACGGCTGCAGCCACTCGTGCTCACGCTGTTCCTGCCGATCTTCTTCACCTACACGGGCCTCCGAACCGACGCGGGAGCGCTGCACGGGGCTTGGGCGTGGGCGCTGTGCGCCCTCGTGATCGTGGTGGCCGTGGCCGGAAAGGTCGCGGGCTGCGCGCTGGCGGCCATGACCCAGAAGCTCTCGCGCAGCGACGCGCTCTCGATTGGCGTGCTGATGAACACGCGCGGACTGATGGAGCTGGTGGTGATCAACGTCGGCCTCGATCTTGGCGTGATTCCGCACAGCGTGTTCTTCATGCTGGTCGTCATGGCCATCGTCACCACCTACATGACCGCGCCGCTCGTGAGACGCATCCTGCGTGACTCCGAGCTGGGCGCGGGGTTCAGTGCCCCGTACGCCGGGCAGCCATGGCCATCGGCACAACGGCACGCGGGAGTGGGCTGATGGGACGCTTTCTCGAAGATTTCGATCCCGGGTTCACGCTGACGACGCCGGGCCGCACGATCACCGAGTCCGACCTGGCGACGTTTGCCGGGCTGACCGGCGACTTCACCGAGTTGCATACCAACGAGGAGTTCGCTCGCGCCACGACGTTCGGCCGCCGCATCGCGCACGGGGCACTGGTCTTCAGCATCTCGGTCGGCCTGACCACCCGGACCAACCTCGTCGACGACACGATCGTGGCGTTCAGCCGCGTCGACAATCTTCGTTTCACGCGGCCGGTGTTCATCGGCGACACCATCCGCGTGATGAAGCGTGTGATCGAAGTAGTTCCCAAGCTGCGCGAAAGCGGCGTGATCGCGTTCGACACCCGCGTGGTCAACCAGCGGGGCGAGGTGGTGCTCGCCTATATCGACCGACTGCTCGTGAAGCGCAGGCCAGCCGGCCACGCGCTCGCCGTCCAGGGCAGCGCGGCCGGCGTTCCAGCCTGAGCTGGCCGCCGGTGACGTCCCCTCTGCGCGGCGCAAACGCCGCGGTCCTCCCTGTCTAAAAAAGTGTTCTCCACCGGGCGGGTGGAACACCGGGAGCCTCGTGCGTACAGAAGCCGTTCCAATTACCACGCGACCAGGAGTGACCAGCGCCGCGGCGACCAGCCGGCGGGTTCGGGCAGCGCTGCTGGTGCTCGGTCTGGCGGTGGCGACCATCGCCTCGGCACGCTGGCTCGCCATGCGCGTCGACCAACGGGGGTGGGCTTTCTTTCAGACCGGCCACGCGATCGCGCAGCAGCTCAACGGGTTTGCGAACCTTGTGAGAACGCGTGACACGGCGGCGTTGAGCGCGTACTTCGCGCCGCAATTCCGTGGGACCGGACTCGGTCTTGGCGCTCCCGTGCACGCTGCCGAAAAAGACGGCATCTCGCGACTGCGGTTCATCGCCGGCGGCGCACCCATCGATACCGCAGGCGCGGTGGCGGAGTGGCGCACGTATCTCTCGTCGTTTTCAGCCATTCACGAAGCGCGATTTCACCTGGAACGCATCGAAGCCTGGGGCGTAGGCGTCGAGACGGCGGCGCTCGTCCGGTTCGAGGTGATCGCGACGCCGGCCGACAGTTGGCGCCAGGTCATCGATCGGGGTGTGGTGCGCGCCAGGTTTGCGGCGTCGCCGCAACCAGCGCTCACTTCCGCGACCCTGGTCGAGGGCGAGCGCCTGATCGCCCGGACGCCGCACTTTCGTGAGATCGGCGCCGAAGCGGGCATCGCGTTCACCAACCGCTACTATCCAGGATTCCTGAACCAGCCGCTGCGTTTCGCGATGATCAAATACGGGCCGGCTGGCATCACGGTCGCCGATTACGACGGCGATGGCTACGTAGACCTGTTCATCCCGGACGGCGTAGAGTCGCGGCTGTTTCGCAACACGGCCGACGGCCGGTTCGAGGACGTCACGGCGCGGGCGGGGCTCGCCGGCCTCGACGGAGTCAGCGTTGCCCTCTTTGCGGACTACGACAACGACGGCGACCGCGATCTGTTCGTTTCGCGCACCTTCGAACCAAATCAGCTGTTCAGGAACGACGGCACCGGCACCTTCACCGACGTGACCGCGCACGCGGGGCTCGCTGCGGATTGCTGCACGACCGTCGCATCCTGGGCCGACTACGACAACGACGGCTTCCTGGACCTGTACGTCGGCCGGTATCTCGATCCGCGCAAGGACGTCCCGACGACGTTCTATGCGCGCAACGGCGAGCCGAATCAGCTCTATCGCAACGACGGCGACGGTACGTTCACGAACATGACCGAGCAGGCCGGAGTGGGCGAGACCGGCCTGTGCCTCGGAACCGTCTTCGGCGACTACGACGATGACGGTGACGCGGATCTGTACGTCGTCAACGATTTTGGACGAAACACGCTGTATCGAAACAACGGCAACGGATCGTTCACGGACGTGACGATCGAAACGGACACGCTCGCCTACGGTGCGGGCATGAGCGGGTCGTTCGCCGACTACGACAACGATGGACGGCTCGACATCTATGTCGCGAATATCCGCTCCGACAGCGCGTGGTTCGCCGATCCGCCGACGGTCGCACGCTACATGTTGAACAGCTGGCGGCAGGGCGTGTGGACAACCGATATGCCGCTCTATTTCGAAATATTCCGGCAGTCCGGCTTCGGCTTCGTCGACGTGTTCAGGCAGATGGCGTCGGGCAACACCCTGCTTCGCAACCGAGGTGACGGCGGCTTCGACGAAGTGACGGTTGCGGCGAACGCGAATCCACCGGGTTGGTTCTGGGGTGCGTCCCTCGCTGACTTCGACAACGACGGCTGGCAGGACATCTACGTCGCCGACGGCTGGGTCTACAACGACCCGGGAACCGAGCTCGAGCTCGACTTCCTCAATGACGTCGTCACCCATCAGGACGAATACAAGACGGGCCGCTTCTTCGATCCGAAGTACTTCGGCCGCCGCTCGTGGCACGGCTGGGAGCGCAACCGGCATCTGATCAACAACGGCGACGGAACGTTCCGCGAGATCGGACACGCTGCGGGAACGGACCTGCTGCGCAATAGCCGCGGCGTGGCGGTTGCCGATTTCTGGAACCGTGGCCGGCTCGACATCGCGGTGGCGGCCTCGACCGATCGTCACGCGTTGCTCCGCAACGAAGTACCGGCGAACCGGCACTGGCTGGCGGTGAACCTTGTGGGGACGGGATCCAATCGCGATGCGGTTGGCGCGCGCGTGACGCTGCGCGCGGGCGGCCTGCGCCAGACACGCGAAATCGTGCTCGGTGACGGCTATGGATCCCAGAACACGCTGCGGCAGCACTTCGGGCTCGGCGAGCTGACGACGGTTGACGAACTGCGCGTGCGCTGGCCGCGGACCGGCGCCGTGCAGGTGTTCCGCAACCTGCCCGCGGATCGCATCGTGACGGTGACCGAAGGGCGCGACACGCTCGCGGTGGGCCGATGAAACGAGTATTGATCGGGTGGCTGACGTACGCCGCGGTAACGGCCCTGGGCGCTTCATCACCCTCCGAGCGGTGGTTCGAGGAGGTCACCGCGGCGGCAGGCGTCGCGCGGTCACATACGAATCGTCGGTTCGACAACCCGTATTCGCACATCATGGCCGGGTATACCGCGCTCGGCGCGTCGGCATCGGTGGCCGACTTCGATGGCGACGGGTTCGAAGACCTCTTCGTCACCGACTCCGCCGCCGACGGCCGCAACCGTCTTTACCGGAACAATGGCAACTGGACGTTCACCGACGTCGCCGCCAAGGCTGGCGTGGGCACCGGCAACGATGCTGCGCACGCGTCGGCCGATTCGCTCTGGATCGACTACGACGGAGATCGCCATCCCGACCTGCTGGTCGTGCGGTTCGGCCGCAGCCAGTTGTTCCGGAACGACGGCGACGCCACGTTCCACGACGTCACCGCGGCGGTTGGCCTGACCGCGTATCACAACGCGATTACCGCGGTTGCGTTCGATTACGACCGCGACGGCGACGTCGACGTGCTGCTCGGCAACTACTTTCAGCCCGTCAACATCTTCCACCCGGACACACCACGTTTCTTTCCCGAGAGCTTCGAGACCGCCAACAACGGCGGCGGCGTCGTGCTCTATCGCAACGAGAACGGACGCCGGTTCACCGACGTGACGCGCCAGGCCGGCCTCGCCTCGAGCGGTTGGGTGCTGGACGTCGGCCACGCCGATGCCGACGGCGACATGGATGATGACCTCTACGTGGCCGTTGATTTCGGGACCGACCGGTTCTACGTCAACAACGGCGACGGCACCTTCAGCGATCGCACCGAGAAGGCGATCGGCATCGACACGAAAAAGGGGATGAACGCTGAGTGGGGCGACTTCGACGGCGATCTCAGGCCCGATGTGTTCGTGACGAACATCACGTCGGATTACATGCGCGAGGGCAACTTTCTGTGGCGCAACAACGGCGACCTCACGTTCACCGACGTCGCCAAGGAGACCGGCACGTGGGACACGGGATGGGGGTGGGGTGGTCAGTTCTTCGACTACGACCACGACACGTGGCTCGACCTGGTCACGCTGAACGGATGGGTGTCCGCAGGAACCGACAGCTACGTCCCGGACATTTTCGCGATGATCGTGAAGCCGAACGTCGATCTCGCCGACCTGCGCAACTGGCCGCCGATGGGCGGCAAGAGCCTGAGCGGGTACGAGAAGAACCGCCTGTTTCACAACGAGCGAGGGCAGGCCTTCACCGACCATGGGTCTCGCCACGGTCTCGATTCCACGCGCGACGGGCGCGGCGCCGCGATCGCCGACTTCGATAACGACGGCCGTCTCGACCTGTTCGTGGCGAACGCGAACGCGCTGCCGGCGCTGTACCGCAACCGGATGCCTGACGTGCGCCACTGGGTCCAGCTCGTGCTGCGTGGTGCTGGAGCCAATCCGACCGCCATCGGCGCACAGGTGCGGATTACCGCCGGAGGCCGCACGCAATTGCGCTTCGTCAGCGGCGGCAACGGCTTCGCCGCGCAAGGGACGGCTCGGATCCACGCCGGTCTCGGCGATGCGCCGGTGATCGATCGAGTCGAGGTGTGGTGGCCATCCGGTACCAGGCAGGTGCTCACCGGGGTTGCCGCCAATCGAATTCACGTCGTGAACGAAGGGCGGCCGCAGACCGCGTCATTGCGGCCGACAACGGTGGTCCAATGAGAGCTCGAGCTGCGCTGGCGATTCTTCTCGGCCTCGTGGTCGCGGTCCCCGTGGTCGCCGGCCGTGACGATCCGCCCCGATCGCTCGACGAACTCGAGCGTCGACTCACCTCGGCCCCCGACGACATCCAGGCGGCGAACGCCTATCGACGTTCCGTAATCGAAAGCGGTGCGTACGACAGGGCGCTCGCGTTTTTCGAAACACTCGTGGCCGCGAACCCGCAGGCGGCCAACGCCTACCTGAACTACGGCTTTGCTTACGTCGACAAGATTCCAGCCGCAGGTTCCATCACTCAGGTGATCCTGGCGAACTCGGCGCTCACGCAGTTCACTACGTCGATCGCGCTGCGGCCCACGTGGATCGCCTACTACACGCGGGGCGCGAGCTACCTGTTCTGGCCGAAAATCTTCAATCGCGCCGCGCTCGGCCTCGCCGATCTCGAGAAGGCGCTGGAGATCCAGCGCCGCGAGCCGAAGCGGAATTACCACGTCCGCACCTTCGTGGCGCTCGGCGACGGGTATTGGAAGATCGACGATCTGCCCCGCGCACGCGCAACCTGGCAGAACGGCCTCACAGAATTCCCGGGACACGAGGCACTTGAGTCACGGCTGAATGCCGACGCGGCGCGGCTGGCGCGCATCATTGACGAGGCGTTCGATCCCACACGTCGCGTCGACACCGACCTCAGCGAGCTGTGGAGCATGCGATGAGAGCACTGGTGTTCGGGCTCGCGCTGCTCGTGATCGCCGCACCGCAGGCGATGACCCCTGGTGCGCGCACCATTCGGTTTGAGGAAGTCGCCGCGCAAGCGGGCGTGCAGCGCACGCATCACACGAGGACGTTCAAGGGACCACACGCCGACGTCCTGGGCATGTTCACCGCCGGAGGTGCGTCGGTCGCCGTCGGCGATTACGACAACGACGGCTTCGACGATCTGTTTGTTACCGACTCTGCGGAAGGTGCGGCGAATCACCTGTTTCACAACGAAGGCGGGCTCCGCTTTACCGACGTCACGCTCGAGGCGGGGGTGGGTGGCGGCAACGACTCGACCTCCATCGTCGCCGACGCGCTGTGGTTCGACTACGACAACGACGGATGGCGCGACCTGCTGGTCGTCCGCTTCGGCACGCCGATCCTGTATCGCAATGAAGGCGGTCGTCGCTTCACCAACGTCTCCGATCGGTCGGGCCTGACCACGTTTGCGAACAGCATCGCCGCGATCGCCTTCGACTTCGACAGCGACGGCCGGCTCGATGTCATGGTCGGCCACTACTTCGCGCCGGTAAACCTGATCGAGCTGCCCACGCCGCACGTCTTGCCCCGCGACCTGGATAACGCCTCCAACGGCGGCGGCGTCAGCCTGTGGCGCAACGCCGGAGGCGGCCGGTTCGTAGACGAGACCCGGGAAGCCGGGTTCGGCGACTACACCGGTTGGACGCTCGACCTCGGTCACGGCGACTTCAACAACGACGGCTTGCAGGACGTCTATGTCGCAGCCGATTACGGCACCGACCGCCTGTTCATGAACCAGGGAGCAGGACGGTTCAAGGACGCCACGCGCGACGCCATAGGCTTGGACACCAAGAAGGGCATGAACGCCGAGGTTGCAGACTACGACAACGACGGGTGGCTCGACATCTTCGTCACGAACATCCACGACGAGTACATGAAAGAGTGCGCCATGCTCTGGCACAACAACGGCGACGGCACGTTCACGGATCTCTCGAAAGAAACCGGTACGTGCGACACGCTGTGGGGCTGGGCCGCAAAGTTCGCCGACTTCGACAACGACGGATGGCAGGACCTCTTTGTGACCAACGGATTGCGCTCCAGGGGAGCGGAGAACTACATCCCGGTGCTCGTCAAAATGATCACCGCGCCGGGGATCGATTTCACCGACGTTCGCAACTGGCCGGCGATCGGCAACATGACGTGGAGCGGGTATCAGCGCAAGAAACTACACCGCAACCTCGGCGCTCACACGTTCAAGGAGATCGCTGCGGAAGCGGGCGTCAATAACGACAAGGATGGACGCGGGCTGGGCATCGGTGACTTCGACAACGACGGCCGTCTCGACATGTTCCAGACCAACGCCGACCAGCCGGCGCTGCTCTACCGGGGTACGGGCACCAATCCCGGCAACTGGGTGCAGCTCGCGCTCATCGGTGCGTCGATTCGCGACGCCATCGGAGCGCGGGTCACCCTCACCGCCGGGGATTGGACGCAGATCCGGGAGGTGGACGGAGGTAACGGCTATGCCGGGCAGAGCACGCCCCGACTCCACTTCGGGATCGGCGAGGCGACGCGAGTGGAGGCGCTGACAATCCGATGGCCGGACGGGTCGATCGAGCGAACCACAGCGCCCATCAACCGGCTGACGCGAATCCGTCAGCACGAGCCCACCACACTGCAATGAACCGCCGGCTGACGCGCGCGCTCGTGTTCCTGCTCTTCGCCGCCATGTCGGTCGGCGGCCGTCCGCTCCGCGCGAACGCATCGGAAGAGGAGCTGTGGCGCTATCGGAATCTCGGCAAGGCGTTTTACGAGAACCCGACGACGCAGTACGAGGCCGTCGAGCAGTTCAAGCAGGCATTGGACCTCGCGCCGCAGTCTGCGCGCGAGCGCGTGAACTACGCGTTGGCACTCCTGCGGGCCGGCAAGACCGACGAGGGCGTCGCGGAGATGGAGCGCGTGCAGCGGCAAGATCCCTCGCTGCCGCACTCGTGGTTCAACCTGGGAATCCAGTACAAGAAGCAGGGCACCCCGGAATCGAACGCAAAGGGCATCGCGCAGTTCGAGCGGATGATCCAGCTCGTACCGGAGGAGCCGATTTCGCATTACAACCTCGGCTACCTGTACAAAATCGCCGGCCGCACCGCGGACGCGCTGCGGCATTTCGAGACCGCCGTTCGTCTCGATCCCAATCTCGCCGGACCGCATTTCCAGCTCTATAACGGCTACCGCGATCCACAGGTGGGACGACCGGACGATGCCGCGCGCGAACTGGCGACGTTCCAGGCGATCAAGAAGCGGCAGGTCGGTGCCGTTATTCCCGAGGACCTGGAATGGAGCTACTACTCCGAAATTTACGACCCTGTCGATCCTGCGGATAGCGCGCCAGACCCCGCCCCCGTCGTGCCTTCGTTCAGTGCCCGCGAGGTTCTGCGCGGAGTTGACGCCCCGACCGCTCGGCTCGCGGTGCTGTCTTTCGACGCTGACGATCGGCCGGACCTGCTCGCCTGGTCGTCGAATGGCGTCCGTTTGCTGGCCCGCGGCGACACCGCAGTCGCCGCCCCGGGTCTCGAGTCACTGAAGGACGTGGCCTGGATCGCACCCGCCGATTTCGACAATGACGGTGCGACCGATCTCGCGATCATCAGGAAGACGGGCGCCAGCCTGTGGAGTGGTAGCGGCTCCGGCAGCTTTACTGCCCACGCCGCTGTCCTGCCAGGCGGTGACTTCGCGCGCGCGTTCTGGGTGGATTACGACCACGATTACGACGTGGACCTGATGCTGCTCGGCGCGCGCAGCTACCTGCTGCGCAATGCCGGCGACGCAGGGTTTACCGACGTATCCCATGAGTTCCCGTTCGTCGCTGGCCACCCGCTCGACGCGGTGCTGTTCGAGGCCGTCGCCGACACCATCGGGCACGACATCGTCGTGAGCTACCGGGACAGGACGGGCATGCTGTACCGCGATCGGCTCGCGGGCAAATACGAGGCGATCCCGCTTGATGCGCTGCCGGCTGATACCGGCTCGCTGCTCGCACACGACATCAATCGGGATAGCTGGATCGATATCGCCGGCACCCACGAGAGTGGGCCGCTGCTCCTGCTCAACACCCAGGGACGGCTTGCTTCAGCCGCCCTGCCCCGTGCCGCCGGAAGGGCGCTTGCGGCCGCGGACTTCGAGAATCTCGGCGTGACGGACCTGATCGCCGGCGATCGACTGCTGCGTTGGACGGTGGGCGGCGTACGTGACGTCGCGCTCGACGACGCGATCGCCCGCGCCGCGGCCGACTTCAACGCAGACGGCCGCGTCGACCTGGCGAGCATGGACAGTGCTGGAACACTGCGGGTGCTGACGAACACGTCGACGAGCAAGGCAGGCTGGCTGCGCGTCGCGCTCACCGGGGTGAAAAATCTCAAGGCGGCGCCCGGAGCCGAGGTCGAAGTCAAGGCCGGCGCACGTTATCAAAAGGCGTTGTACCTCGGCGTGCCGCTGGTGTTTGGACTGGGCACGCGCGACATCGTCGACACCGTGCGCATCACCTGGCCGAACGGCCTCATTCAGAACGAGGCGCGGCAGCCGGTCGGGCGCACCGCCGCCTACAAGGAGGCGCCGCGGCTGTCAGGCTCGTGCCCGATGATTTTCACGTGGGACGGCCAGAATTTCCGGTTCATCACCGACGTGCTCGGGGTCGCGCCACTCGGCGCGAGCGCTGGCGACGGCGAGTACTTCGCGGTGGATCACGACGAATACGTGCACATTCCGGGCGATGCCCTCGCGTTGAAAGACGGACACTACGAGGTGCGCGTAACCGAGGAATTGCGCGAAGTCTCATACCTCGATCGAATCCAGCTTCTGGCGCTCGACTACCCATCTCGCGTGACCGTGGTCACGAACGACAAGTTCAAGGGACAGCCGTTCCCCGAGTTCCGACTGTACGGTGTCGAGCGTCCGATTGCGCCGCGTTCCGCCCGCAATCACCGCGGCGTGGACCTGCTTGAGCGGGTGCGCACGCTCGACCGGCAGTACGCGGACGGGTATCGTCGCGATTTCGAAGGGGTCGCCGAAAGGCACTATCTCGAGTTGGACTTTGGCGAGGCAGCGCCCGACAACCGTGCGTTGCTGGTGCTCACGGGATGGGTCGACTGGGCCGACGGCAGCACGTTTCGCGGGGTGTCGCAGGAGCATCCCCAGGGTCTGATCCTGCCGCACCTCCAGGTGAAGGACACGCAGGGCCGCTGGCGCACGGTGATCGATGACATGGGCCTTCCCGCCGGGAAGACCAAGACGATTGCCGTCGACCTCACGGGGAAGTTCCTGTCCGCTTCACGCCAGGTGCGGATCGTGACCAACCTGTGTGTCTACTGGGACCAGGTCTACTTGAGCGAGCGCGCGGATGCCCCCGAAGTCGCATTGACACCAGTCGACGCGTCGGTGGCGGCCCTGCGGTTCCGCGGGTTCTCGCGCCTGATCGCCGACGCCGAGCGCCGTCAGCCGGAGACGTTCGACTACGCGGATGTCAGCCCGGTGTCGATGTGGAACCCAACGCCGGGACTGTATACGCGCTATGGCGACGTGCGGGCGCTCCTCGCGAGGGCGGACGACGACCTCGTGATCATGGGATCGGGCGACGAGCTCCGGCTCCTCTTCGATCCGAAGTCTCTGCCGGCCCTTCCCGCCGGGCGGCGCCGCGACTTCCTGCTCCTCTTCGACGGCTGGGCCAAAGACGGCGACGCGAACACCGCGTTCTCACAGAGCGTCGAGCCGCTGCCGTTCCACGCGATGAGCGCGTATCCCTACGGCGGTCAGGAGCGGCATCCCCGCGAGCATCTTGGACGTGACTACCAGACGCGTCCCGCCTTGCGGCTCGTGCGCCCCCTGGTACCGAAGGAGGCGGCACGGTGAGAAATCGGCTCGACTCGTATGGCGCGCCTCGAACGACGCCGTGGATGGAGGACGTGGCGCCGATTGGTCGCGCGCCGCTGCACGGCGATGCCGACGCGGACGTGTGCGTAGTCGGCGCGGGCATTGCCGGCATGACGACCGCCTACCTGCTTGCGCGCGAAGGCGCTTCCGTGATCCTGCTCGAGCGCGGCGTCGTGGGCAGCGGCGAAACCGGACGCACCACCGCGCACTTGAGCAACGTCATGGACGATCGCTTCGTGGACCTCGAAAAGGTCTTCGGCCGCGACGGCGCGCGCCTTGCCGCCGAGAGTCATGGCGCCGCCATTAACTGTATCGAGACCATCGCCGGGCGTGAATCGATTGCCTGCGACTTCGAACGCCTGGATGGCTACCTCTTTGTGCCGCCCGGGGGCAACCGGACGGTCATCGACGACGAGCTGGATGCGGCGCGCCGGGCGGGCCTGTCGGTTGAGATCGTGGCGCGCGCCCCGATTCAGAAGGTTGATACAGGACCCTGCCTCCGATTCCCGCAGCAGGCCACGTTCCACCCGATGAAGTACCTGGCGGGCCTCGTGCGCGGCTTCGAGGCGCTCGGCGGTCGTCTCTGCACCGGAACCCATGTGTCCCAGGTGATTGGCGGCTCGTGCCCGTTCGTACGCACGGCACAGGACTACGTGGTCCGCGCCGGCTCAATCGTGGTGGCGACCAACACACCCTTTCACGAAAACCTGCTCGTGCACTTCAAGCAGGCGCCCTACCGCACCTACGTCGTCGGCATGACCGTGAAACGAGGTGACGTGCCGCACGCGCTGTTCTGGGACACACCGCATCCGTACCACTACGTGCGCCTGCAGCGGTGGTCGCATGACGAGGAACTGCTGATCGTTGGCGGCGAGGATCACCGCGCCGGCGACGAGGACGACGGCGAGGAGCGGTTCCACACGCTCGAGGAGTGGACCCGCGAACGGTTCCCGGCGCGGGCGCGCGAGTTCTGCTGGTCCGGCCAGGTCTACGAGCCCGTGGACGGGCTGGGTCTCATCGGCCGCGACCGCCTCGATCAACCGAACGTCTTCATCGCGACGGGCGACTCCGGCCAGGGCATGACGCACGGGACGGTCGCAGGCATGCTGCTGCGCGATCTCATTCTCGGCCGGTCCAATCCATGGGCGACGCTCTACGACCCGACGCGCGTCCCGCTGCAATCCACCGACTTCCTGCAGGAGAACCTCGACACCTTGTGGCATTACGCCGAATGGTTCACGAGCGGCGACGTCGACGACGGAGACGCTCTGGAGGCCGGCGAAGGCGCCGTCGTGCGGCAGGGCCTCGAAAAGTGGGCCGTCTATCGCGACGAGGACGGCACCGTGCACGAGCACTCGGCCGTGTGCCCGCATCTCGGCTGCATCGTGCAGTGGAACTCGGCGGAGAACATGTGGCACTGCCCGTGTCACGGTTCGCGGTTCTTGTGCGACGGCAAGCTCGCAGGCGGTCCGGCGACGAAAGATCTGATGTGAGCCGAAGAGCATGAACAGACGTGTCCCTAAGATCGCGGCGGCGGCTTTCATCGCTTATCTTGTGAACACCGCGTACATCGCGGCGGTGGCTGATCCCACCCTCGTGTACGTGGCGGGGGTCATTGCGCACGTCGTGGTCGGCGTGTTGCTTGCGGCCGTGCTGATCGCGTTCATCGCCTCGTCTCGACCGCTGCGCGTGGCGCTTGCGCCGGCGGCGGCACTGCTGCTGCCCGCCTCCGCGCTTGGCGTCTACCTCGCGTGGCGCGGCAACACGAGCGATCAGTTTCCGGTGCTCGCGGCGCATATCGGCGTCGCGGCGGCGGGTACCGTGGCGGTTCTGGTCGCGGCCGAGCGCGTAGGCCGGCAGGCCGGCGGCGGGTGGGTGCGCTTCAGCCGCGCCCTGATGGTCGCGTCCGTGACGATGATCGTTCTGCCGGGCGCGACCGCGCTGAAGAGCCGCGTCGTGCCAAACGCGAGCGATCGCATTCGCAATCCGACCATCGTACCCGTGTCGATGCACGAGGAGGGCGGTGGTCCACGGTCGCCGTTCTTCCCCTCATCGGCGCGGACCAATGTGGGCGGAACCATCCCATCGAACTTCTTCATGGATTCGGCGGTGTGCGGCGAGTGTCACCGCGAGATCTACGAGCAATGGAACGGCTCGATGCACCACTTCGCATCGTTCAACAACCAGTTCTACCGGAAATCCATCGAGTACATGCAGGAGGTCGTCGGCACGGAGCCGAGCAAGTGGTGCGCGGGGTGCCACGACCACGCCGTGTTCTTCAACGGCCGGTTCGACCGTCCGATCAAGGAGCAGATCGACACGCCGGAGGCGCACGCCGGACTGGCCTGCACCTCGTGCCATTCGATCACGCACGTCGACAGCTCGATGGGCAACGGTGGCTTCACCATCGAATACCCGCCGCTGCACGAGCTGGCAACGAGCCGCAATCCGTTCGTGCGATCGATCAGCAAGGCCTTCACCTACCTCGATCCCGAGCCGCACCGCCGCTCGTTCATGAAGCCGTTCATGCGGCAGGACTCGTCCGAGTTCTGCTCCACCTGCCACAAGGTGCACCTCGACGTGCCGGTGAACGACTATCGCTGGATGCGCGGCTTCAACGATTACGACAGCTGGCAGGCAAGTGGTGTGTCCGGCCAAGGCGCGCGGTCGTTCTATTACCCGGCCGCGTCCTCGACCTGCGCCGACTGTCACATGCCGCTCGTGGCGTCGCGCGATCCGGCCGCGCACGGGGGCAAGGTGCATTCGCACCGTTTTGCCGCCGCGAACACCGCCGTGCCGTTCGTGAACCACGATCGTGAGCAGCTCGAGGCCACCGAGAAGTTCCTGAAATCCGGCTTCGTGAGCGTTGACATCTTCGCCGTGACTCCGGCGGACGAGGGCGGCACCCGGATGGTTCGGCGGACCAGTGAGGGGCCGGCGGCGATGACGACGTTCGCGGTGGGCGAGGAGGTCGAGCACGCGACCGCCCCGGCGGTGGTGCGCGAAGTGGGGCGCGTCGCCGCGCCTGTGAACCGCGCCGCGCCGCCGGTCGCACCGGGGACGGAGGTGCGCGTCGATGTCGTGGTGCGTACCAGGCGCATCGGTCATTTTTTCCCCGGAGGCACCGTCGACGCGTTCGACGTCTGGCTGGAACTGCAGGCGCGCGATGCCGACGGACGGTTAGTGTTCTGGAGCGGACGAGTGGAAGAGGACGGCCGTGGGCCGGTCGAGCCGGGCGCGCACTTCTACCGCTCGTACCTGCTCGACGCGGCCGGCAACCCAATCAACAAGCGCAACGCCTGGCAGGCACGCAGTCTCCTGTACACGCGGCTGATCCCGCCCGGGGCGGCCGACGTCGCTCACTTCCGCGTACGGATTCCCCGTGACGCAAAAGGACCGATTACCCTCACGGCCAAGCTGAATCACCGGAAGTTCTCGCACTACTACACGCAGTTCGCCTACGCCGGCCGGCCCCGCCCGGGCCAGTCTCCCGCGCTCCTGTCGGCGTCGTTCAACAGTCTCGATTACCTGTTCGATCAGGCGGGCGTGCCCGCCAACGTGTCCGGCCGTCTCACGGGGACTATCCCGTCTTTACCGATCGTGACACTGGCCGAAGCAACGGCCTCGCTTCCAGTGGGAGCAGCGGACGCCGCTGTCGAGTGGACGCCGGTGTTGTCCAGCGTGGATCGCGAGCGCTGGAACGACTGGGGTATCGGCCTGCTGCTGCAGGGAGACCTCAAGGGTGCGGAGTACGCGTTCAGGAAAGTCACCGAACTCGCACCCGACTACGCCGACGGCTGGCTGAACGTGGCGCGGACGCTGATCCAGGAAGGCCAGACCGAGGCGGCGAAGCCGTTCATCGACCGCGCGCTGCGGCTCGATGCCACGCTCGGACGCATCCATTACTTCCGTGCGGTCGTGCAGAAGGCCGACGGCGATTATGACGGCGCGCTCGCCTCGCTCGAGCGCGTCCTTGGGCAGTTTCCCCGCGATCGCGTGGTCCTCAACCAGAAGGCGAGGCTGCTGTTCCTGAAGCGGCGGTTCGCCGATGCGCTCGTCGTGGCGGAGCAGGTGTGCCTTATCGACCCCGAGGACGTGCAAATGCACTACACGATGATGTTGTCCTACCGCGCGCTCGGCGACAGCGCCAAGGCGGCCAGGTCGGAACAACTGTTCCGCCGGTTCAAGGCCGACGAGGCGTCGCAGTCCATCACCGCTGTTCGCCGCGCGATCAGCCCCGAGGACAACAACGAACGGCAGGCGATCCACGACCACGAGAGCGTGCCGCTCGCGGGAGGTTCGCAATGAGACGACTGATAGTCGCCGGGGCATTCGTCGGACTCGCAGCGGGCTCGCTGACCGGCGCGCCTGCGCCGGCGGTGCAGTTCACGGATGTGACCAGCGCATCCGGGATCACGTTCACGCATTCGAGCGGCCGGGCCGGTCAGAAGTGGTTGCCCGAAACCCTCGGGTCGGGTGTCGCGATCTTCAATGCCGATGCCGACGGCTGGCTCGACGTGTTGTTCGTCAATAGCCGCAGCTGGAAACCGGGGCGTACGCGTGCGACGCAAGCCCTCTATCGCAACAATGGCGGCGGCACATTCAGCGACATCACCCGCGGCAGCGGCCTCGACGTCGCGCTGTACGGCATCGGCGCGGCGGTGGGCGACTACGACAACGACGGCCGCGATGATGTGTATCTCACCGCGCTCGAAGGCGACCGCCTCTTTCGCAACCTGGGCGGCGGCAAGTTCGCCGATGTCACGACGGCCGCTGGGATTGTGAACAAGAGCTTCGGAACGAGTGCCGCGTGGTTCGATTTCGATCGCGACGGCCAGCTGGATCTGTTCGTCGCGAACTACGTCCAGTGGAGCGCGGCCGCTGACCTGTGGTGCTCGCTCGACGGTCAGACGAAATCCTACTGCACGCCCGAATCCTACAAGGGCACGATGTCGCGGCTGTTCCGGAACACGGGGCCCGGGGCACATCCACGGTTCGAAGACGTCACCGCGCGCGCCGGCCTCGGCGACCCGACCAGCAAATCTCTCGGCGTGACGGTGTTCGACTACAACACCGACGGCTGGCCCGATTTGTTCGTCGCCAATGACACGCAGCCGAACAAGTTGTACCGCAATAACCGGAACGGGACGTTCACCGAGGAAGGGATGATCGCCGGGGTGGCATATGGCGAGGACGGGATCGCCCGTGGCGCGATGGGCACCGATGCCGGTGACTACGATCGCTCCGGCCGCCCGCACCTCGTCGTCGGCAACTTCTCGAACCAGATGCTCGGGCTCTATCACAACGACGGCCGCGTGTTCGTGGACGAGGCACCGGCCTCGGCCGTGGGCCGCTCCAGCCTGTTGACGCTGGCATTTGCGGTCTTCTTCTTCGATTTCGACCTGGATGGGTATCTGGACATCTTCGCGGCGAACGGCCATATCGAGGAGGAGATCGGCCGCGTCCAGCCGAAGGTGAAGTACGCACAGCCGCCGCTCGTGTTCCGCAATACCGGCGGCAAGAATTTCGAGAACGTATCGACTGCACTTGGTGCGGCCTTCAATCGACCGATCGTGGCGAGGGGCGCTGCCCACGGCGATCTCGATCGCGACGGCGATCCCGACATCGTGATCACGACCAACCACGGCCCGGCGTATGTCTACCGCAATGACGGAGCAAGCCGCCGGAACTGGGTGACGTTCCGGCTGTCGGGCACCCGTTCGAACCGGAGCGGCATTGGCGCCAGGATCACCGTGGAAAGTGCGTCGGGCCGGCAATGGAACGTCGTCCGGAGCGGCTCGAGCTACTGCTCGCAGAGCGACCTCGCGCTCACGTTCGGCCTCGGTGACGATGCGGCGATTCGCCGCGCAATTGTGGAGTGGCCCAGTGGTCTCACGCAGGAATTCAAGAATCTGACCGCGCGACAGGAATACCGCATCCAGGAGGGGACGGCAGCGCCGCTGGTTTCGACGCCGCCGCCGACCGATCAGCCGGCGCGCGGTCGCAGCCGGTGACAGGAGGGACACACGTGGCAGGACGCACACTGCAATCGGCGTGGCGAGTTCCGCTCGCGCTCGCACTACTTCTGATCGATGGACGCCCGGCTTGGGCTCAGGGTTGAGTGCTGATCCGCCAGACCGCGCCCGTGATTGGCGCGGCGAACAGTGCCGTGCAGCAGCCCGGCGAGTGGCAGGTGAACCTCTCGCTGCGTGACCTGCGCTCGGACACCCATTACCGGCTCGACGACCGGCAGCATGAACGCGAAGAACTCGGTACCTACGTCGTGAACGAGCAGCACGCGGCGGATCTCAGTGTGTCGTATGCGTTCAGCGAGCGTCTGAGCTTCGCCGCCGCGGTGCCGATCGTGTCGGCCTCGTGGTCGATCCCGAGTCCGACGACGCCCCAACTCGGGCCGCGCGCCCAGCAGGACGCCCGCGGCATTGGCGACCTCTCGGTGATGGGTCGGTCCTGGCTGTTGGATCCGAAGAAGCCGCGAACGGCGAACGTTGCCGTGGGCGTTGGCGTCAAGATGCCGACCGGCAACCACGCCGCGATGGATACGTTCCCCGATCGCAACGGCAACAACAATCAACTGCGCTACGTTGATCAGTCGGTGCAGCCGGGTGACGGTGGGTGGGGGCTGATGCTCGAAGCGCAGGCATTCAAGCGGTTTGGCGCGCGCGTGCAGCTGTTCGGGTCAGGCGCGTACCTGGCCAACCCTCGCGACACGAACGGCACCCCGTCATTGACGGTCACGCGCCTGCCGCCCGGTGTCGCGCCTGCGGCGTCGCAGTCCGATCGGCTCGTCAATTCGGTACCGGATCAGTACCTCGCGCGGATCGGCGGCGCCGTCACCACCTTCAAAGGCCTCGCGATCACGACGGCCTACCGTGTCGAAGGTCAACGGCGATACGACCTGATCGGAAAGAGTCACGGGTTCCGGCGCCCCGGTGTCGCGATGTTCATCGAGCCTGGCATCACGATCGGAAGGGGCCGCCAGACGGTGTCCTTCAACTTCCCGATCGCGTTTTATCAGAACCGCAAGCCCGATCCGTACACCGGCCTGCAAGGCGACGCGACGTTCCCGAAGTACATCGTGCTTGGGAGCTACGGGTTCCGCTTTGGCGGCCGCAGATTGCCACCGCCGGCGCCGCCCGCAGCGCCGTGCGAAGCAGGGCAGTGATGCTGCCCATGGTGAAGTTGCCATGACAATGTTGCAAATCCTCGAAAGCCTTCCTCCCGTTGGTGCCGCCATCGCGCTGCTCGGGGCGGCGGGGATCGTCTTCGCACTCGCGAGCCGGGGCGCTCGCGTCATCCGGCATCGGCGCCGCGAGTCTCGTGAACTGGATGCGCTGCAAGCGGCAGCGCAGGAGTACCGGCAAGCAGCAGAGACCGCGCGCCGCGAAATGGCCGCGCACGTGCGGCAGACGCGTGCCGAGCTCGAACGGGTGAAGTCGTGGGCTTCGGTGCGAACCGGACTCGCATCCCACCAGGATGCAATCTGCCGGGCGCTGCAGGACCTGGGCGGGATCGCCGATGCCGTCGGCCGTCTCGAGTGGATCGAGTCGAACTCGGTAGTGGACACCGAGCGTGCCGCCTACACCGCGCTTCGCGGCATCAAGCTCCACCTGCGCGCTCTGAGCGTGCTCAACCCCGAACAGTACAACATCCCTGAAGCGCTCTTTCGTTGCATTGAAAACGTCTGGGTCCAATGGGGCGAGTTGACGTACGAACTGGTGCGGCGAGGCGACGCGTTTCGCCTCATGCACCCGGAGGAGCGTGCGTTCTCCGAGTCGAACTATTTCGAGTTGTGGCTGAATTTCTACGGGTCGGTGGGTCAGCTCGAAGCGGCGTTGTTGCAGCTGCCGGCGGTGGAGATCACCCATCGCGCCGATCCCCGATACATTTACCCGTACGAGACGATTGCGGGCCAAACCGCGGAACCCGGGGCCGCCGTCGCGCGGTGACGCGTCGCCGGCCCGCTGCACAGCGGGAAAGGAGCCGGACCAGCGGTACACGTGCCACATCCATGCTCGTACTGTTCCAAAATTGAGATTATGGTTCTTGGTACTAAACGGCCAGTCGGTAGCCAGAAGCAAATGCCGCCGAGTCGTTGTCGACGCCGTGCATGGCGGTTCAAATTGTGTCCACGCCCGTTGTCCTCCGCAAAAACTCACGCCGCAAGCCGATCCCACCGGTACTCGTGCTGCAGACCCGCGAGAATTGAGCGCGTGACGATGCGATCGGACCGCGCCAAGCTGTGACGGGCTGGGGCAACGCAGCGGGTGGGTGCGTCGGGGACGCCCATGCCGAGTGCGGCATGAGGTCGCTGCCCGTTGTAGTGCGTGATCCACTCCCTTAGCGTCCTGCAGATGGCGCTCGTTGAGCGGAATGATCCACGGCCATCCCGCCGGGCACGAGCGGGTGCTGGCGGAGCTGATGCAGCGGAGTTTTGGCTTCGACGTCCTCGCGTGCCCGCGCTGCGGGGATCGGCTCGAGCTGATCGCGCTATTAAAGACCCGAAGGTGATCCGGCGCATCCTCAGCCACCACGGTCTACCCACCGAACTCCCGGCCGCACGGCTGCGCGGCCGCCGCCGCTCCCAATCTGGCGATCGGATCCGTGGTACGACGAGGACGTGTCGGTGCCCTGACGCCCACATACCGTACTGAGCTGAGAGATGTCGCGCGTCCACGATCGCGCGATCAGGAATGGTGTGTACGCGCCATGAGTTTCACACGCTCGTTTGACAGGCGTGTTCAAGCGGCACATGATCCGCGCTGCGCGCGCGGGGCAATCCGTGCTGTGCGCGGGCAGGCCGGGCCGCATAAGCGCCATTCCGTCAACCAAGAGCGCAAAACCCCCCGTTAATGGTTCTTCTCCGTCTATTGGTGGTTCTTATCGTCCGATCGTTTACGTGGGCCCAACGATGTCGCACGGCAGAGGACATCTATAACGCGCATCGTCGCCAATCTGAGCTTGACACACCGTAATGTCGAGCGCACTATCTGCGCCTCCAGCCGACAGCCTCAACCCGCGTTGCGTGAGGAGTCACCATGCGGCGGAAGCTTTCGCGGTCATCTGTTTCTCACGTCATTCCCGAAATAGAAGCGCGACGCCACTTGGCGCATGGTGCTATCTGGAGGGTACGTCGGTAATCAGTAGCCGAGCACCGTCAACCCATGGATACGGCAGCCGGACGCACGAGCGGATAGCGGGCATCCGAGTTCCGCAACCGGTGCCTGATGAACAAGATGTTCGCCCGTCGGCGCGGCACCCGGACCAACGGAGGACCATCATGACGATCAAGCTACTCGGAATCGCGCTGGGCCTGTGTCTTGCCATATCCGCGACAGTCCGCGCCCAGACGCCTGCGGCGCTGCCCGAAGGGTGGCGATCGCAGGACATCGGCTCCGTCGGGCAGCCCGGATCGGCAACCGCGAGCGGCGGCGTGTTCACGATCAGCGGCGCGGGGGCCGACATTTGGGGCACCGCCGACGCCTTTCATCTGGCGTATCGACCGCTGACGGGTGACGGAACGGTCGTCGCTGAGGTGGCGTCGATGCTTGGCGCGCACGCGTGGACGAAGATGGGGGTGATGATCCGCGCCAGCACCCAGCCCGGCTCGGCTCACGCGTTCATGCTGGTCTCAGCCGCGAAAGGTCTGGCGTTCCAGAGGCGCACGGCCGCCGGTGGCGTGTCGACGCACACATCGGGTGGAACGGGCACCGCGCCACGCTGGGTGAAGTTGACGCGCGTCGGGCCGGCGATCACCGCGTCGGCATCCGTCGACGGAC
>WUUC01039111.1_pt1 | contig 30540 bp, 31 predicted proteins | sample 6278441 | NCBI WGS metagenome assembly WUUC01 (sample SAMN13675441, study PRJNA597444) | soil metagenome | isolation source: soil | place: USA: Washington | collected 2017-10 | reverse complement strand
CCCATGTTTTTTTTACCCCCTGCTCGAACCCTGTCACCGAACAAGAATTCGCGTATCAGGTAAAAAAGGGGAAATTGAATCTGAACCTGAAAAGCCGCCTGCTTTGCAGCGGAAAGAAAGTTTTTTTGAATGGCGATGCCTATGCAGTTGGGGAGCCAGCACGGCAATTATTGGAAACATTAGCCGATTTTCTTGCATTGCCCTTGTTGGAAAATTTGCCTGACGAGGCGCTTTCACTGCTTTACCAATGGTATCTCTACGGATATATTGAAATATGAAGCGTCGTCGATCATTGGCCTGAGTTGCTCATCCGCCTGCCGGATCGATCCCACTAAAGATAAGCCAGGATAGGTCAAGTGCGGGGTGGAAGAAGGTTTCGCCTGGTTTCTCTAGGTTTTGTATTATTCGATCTATAGATCAGGCCGAGCCGGATATATCGGAGGTATAGCATTCTCAGCTAGGATTGTGTATGAGTTAACGCCTTATCTTCTTGAATTGCTGTGATCCCTTTTAACTAAGGTATACAACGACTAGACAACATTTCTTAATTCTGCTATTAAGATAGTGCAATTCTGCTATGAAGATAGGAGCTGTTAAATAGTAGTCTTCTCAGATTTGAATGGCCGAAACGCTCTTGTAATTTACCCCGTGACTCACTATAAACCTTAAAGGAGATTAAAAAAATGAAGTACTCGCTCCTCGCTGCTGCCTTGGTAACATTAACATTTTCCGCATGTGATCAAATGAAAGAGCACAAGCCTGGAGAAGGAAAGCCCGGGCAATATCCACCCAGCTTATGGGAGAAACGTGAAGGACAGCTCAGCGACGCAGATATTGAAGCGGCTCAGAAGGAAGGTGCCGGCACGGAGACAAAGAAAGATGAACCACCCAAAGATACAGCGCAATAATCACACCAGTAACCAAGCATTAAAAAAGGCCGTCCTTCGGGACGGCCTTTTTTAATCTGTGAAGCAAAAGATCAGGCCAATTCGGTGTACCGGCAACCAGGATTTGAATGACTTGAGCGGTTCTGCTAAACTAGGTTTTTTGAAACTATAGGATGATTGAATAATGAAATACTCACTCCTTGCGATTGTCGTAGCGGCCCTCACGCTTAGCGCCTGTGAATATAAAAAACATCCTATGGATAAGCCGCCTCCCTCAGCGATGGCTGAGCGCGAATCGGCGCCCAATTTCGACGAGCTCGATAAAGAGAATCCTACCGCACCCGATAGTGCGTCAAGCGGGGGCTCCAGTACTCAGCAAGAAACACCGGCAAAGTAATGGAGTAGCGAGGGCGATTTTTTGTCGCCTGAAATAAACTTTGTACATCAGAAAGCTTAACGATAGATTACGGTTTCGTAATTTTTAGATTGGCCGGGGACTTTTTACTATATAATGTGGTTCCCGTCATACCTATTTTATTTTATTAAGGACGCTCGATAATGAAACTTTCAATTCTTGCCGCCGCTTTGATGGCAGCACTTGCTCTTACAGCATGCAAAAGACCGGAACAGGCTTTGCCCGAGAACTCCACAACATACGGAACCCGCACTGAAGAGGGTACTACTTTGGATGAAGAGCGTTCCGCCGGCGACAAGACTTCCTCTGCTCCGGCCGCTGATTCGCCCACTGCTACAGCCGCTGCTACAGATGACGAATATTCAGGCCAAGCCGTTCTTCCCGGCCACCAACTCGACGGTAACGGCAATCCCCTGCCACCGGGTCAAAGCGCAATTCCGGCAGGACACTAATAGCACGAATAGAACTACTAGATATATGCAAAAAAAGCCATCCAGCTGGATGGCTTTTTTGCTGAAGAAGAAGGAATAATCGGAACGAGTCGTATGGCTGCAACCCGCCTCGGATCCGCCTCCTATTGAACAAAAATAGCCGTCCTGGTTGCTGCTTGAAGCAAGGAACGGTTTCGGTGTAAAATACCTTTTATTTCTATTTTTCAATTGCTAAGAGGGAACAAATAATGAAACTTACGCTCCTCGCAGTCACCATAGCGGCACTCACCGTGACTGCATGTGGCAAACCCAACCAGGCGCTTCCTGAACAGGAAAAAGAAAATTTCTCAAAAATCATGTCGCAACAGCAATCCGCCGGACAGGACCAACCTGCTGCTGGCGATACTCCCTCCAGCGCTGAATCGCCTGCTGCAGACTCCGGCAAGTAAGGTGATCTCCTGCATCGCAAGAGCGGTAAGAGGATCGACTCCCTAGTAGAAAGATACCAAGTTCCTGCGAGCGCTGATTTATCCCAAGGCATTGATGAATTGATACGCAAGATTGCGGGGTAAAAAGCAAAAAAGCCGTCCTCGGGACGGCTTTTTTATTTCCCCAGGGAAATAAAATCAGATCAGCTGGCGCCAGTCGAAACCATCGCTCTGGTCAGCCACACCGACCCAGTCGATTGCGCAGTTTAAAGCACTGCTCAACATGGTCTGCGCCAGCAGCGGCGTATTGTTTTTTTGGCTCAAATGAGCAGCTATGACATGCTGAAGTCGGCTGCAATCCAGACTTGCGAGGAGACTGGCCGAAGCGGCGTTTTCAAGATGACCAAAGCGGCCCCCTACCCGCCGCTTCAGGCTTGGAGGATACTCGCTGTTTGCGAGCATCTGCGCATCGTGGTTGCATTCCAGCACCAATGCATCGCAGCGATTCAGTGTGGCCTCGATATGGGGTGTGGAACAGCCTGTATCGGTTAATACACCTAACCGCATCGCACCATCGCCAAACGCGAATTGTGCCGGTTCCTCGGCATCATGTGGAACAGGGTAAGGCTCGATCTCGACATCTCCGATGGAGAAACGTCGATACCCCTCTATGAGGTTCACTTCCGGCAACATCTCGAACGCCTTCCGGGCAGCGCGAAAGGTACCGTACGTCAACCATACTGGAATACGGAATTTCAGCGCAAGTCGAGCCACTCCGCAAATATGGTCGCTGTGCTCGTGAGTCACAACAATGCCATCTATCATGCCAGGCTCAAGCCCAAGCCGGGAGAGACGGATGGTTGCTTCCTTGAGTGTAAAGCCGCAATCCAGTAGCAACCGGGTATTCGCCACCTCCACCACGAGGCCATTACCTTGGGAGCCGCTACCTAAACAGGCAAAGCGCATGCTTGATGAAAAGAAAAATGAGCTGCAAATAGCACAGTTGAGCTAATCGCGTCGAACTCGTATTTTACTCGATCACGAGCCCAGCATATTGATCTTCTTCAATTACGGCTTATTTCTCTTTCTGCGGAATGTCTGGCTGCAACCTCTCGCAGAAAGTCAGCAACCTCTGCCCGTTTTTATGACTGGCTTGGCGCTAACTACAAAACCAGAGATTGCATCGGCTTGAGAAGCCCGTTTCCACTTAGAAGTAGATTGGATATTTCATTTGCCGGAAGTGGGCGGGCAAAATAATAACCCTGAATTTCGTCACACCCTCTTTCCCTCAGAAATTCCAATTGTTCGATGGTTTCCACGCCTTCCGCTACCACGCGGACACCGAGGCTGTGCGCCATCGTGATGACTGCGGTGGTAATTGCAGCATCCGTGGAATTTGTAGTCACGTCCCTGATAAAAGAACGATCAATTTTCAGTACATCGATAGGAAATCGTTTTACATAAGCGAGACTTGAATAACCTGTTCCGAAGTCATCCACGGCGATTTGTATTCCGATTGATTTCAGCCGCTTAAGGATACCAACCGTCTTTTTCGCATGAGTCATCAAAGAACTTTCCGTCAACTCCAGTTCAAGCAAATCAGAATCGATGCTGTTTTCCCTCAATGCACGTTCGGCTTGCAATTCGAACTCAAGCAACTCCGGGTGAACGCCACTCTTCCTTGTCGCGCGGATAACATCCTGGTTTAGAGTGCTTTGGGAAAACTGCCTTCCAGACACATTGACCGACACCGGAATCTCACCGACCCCCTCACGCCGCCACTCCGCAATTTGTTTGCAAGCGCTCTCGATAACCCAGGCCCCGACTCGGTTGATCAACCCCGTTTGCTCAAGATCAGGTATGAATTCCAGCGGACCGATAAAGCCAGATTCCGGGTGTTTCCACCTTATGAGGGCTTCCACACCCGTTATCCGTCCCGTGGAAATATCTACTTTCGGTTGATAATGCAAAACGAATTCGTCATGATCCAGCGCCTTTCGCAAGGCATTTTCCCGATTCAACTTCTCGATTGCTCGTGCATTCATTTCCGGAGTAAAGAAGCGATAGGTATCCCTGCCTGCCTTCTTCGACCGAAACATGGCCGTGTCGCCATTTTTAACAAGCGTATCCGCATCCAGCGAGTCTGTCGGATAGACACTGATTCCGATGCTCGCGGTGACGGTTACCTGATGACCCTGCAAATCGAAGGGTTGGCGTAGCGACTCGCGAATCTTGCTGGCGACCACTTCGGCATTTCCTGAACCATCCCCACTCACAAGAATGCAGGCGAACTCGTCGCCTCCAATGCGGGCAACAATGTCCGTGACCCGCAAACACTCCGATAAACGGAGACTGAATTCCCGCAGCAATTCGTCCCCGAGCGCGTGCCCTAGCTTGTCATTGATATTCTTGAAATTATCAATATCAAGAAATAGCACCGAGATGATGCGCTGGTTCATTTCGGCTTGCTTTATGACCTTTCGGAGCGACTCATAAAACAGGACACGGTTGGGAAGATGAGTAAGGGCATCGTAATGCGCCAACTGAAATAACCGCTGGTCCGCTTCCTTGCGATGCGTGATGTCATCCATGATACCTACAACCCGATGTACACCCATCGCGTCTTTAATCGGAAAAGTCCGGGAATGCACCCAGCGCACCGAATTGTCCGATAACACCAACCGGTAGTCATGGTCCACACCTCCAAGCGGGGACTCCCCTGCCTCGTGGATGACTCTCTTCATATCTTCCGGATGGACGGCCTCAAAAATCTTTTCCAATTTGTCCCCGCGAACAACACGCCTGCCAGTCATCTTCTCCCAGGCGGGATTAATATAGCGAAACGTTCTGTCATGGACGTCCCAAACCCAAAAAACCTGGGGAAAATTACCTGCGAACTGATCGAAGAGATCTTCTGTATCACGTGTGGGCGCAGTCTGAGAGAGAGCCCTCTCACCGCCCGCCACCAGCTTTTCCACTTTTTTCTGCAGCAGCCCGATCTCCAGCACGTCGTTGATATGCGTCAACACCTGGAGACGATCAAAGGGTTTGGTAATAAACCCTCTTGCGCCCGACTGCAATGCGCGCTCCTTGTGTTCAGGCTGGGCAGTGATTACCAGAACGGGAAGGAACACGCCCTGCCGCATTCGAAATCCTGTTCCCGATCCGGACTCTATCTCCGATTCTACTTCCTTGAGTCCTTCCATTACCTGGAAGCCATCCATTTTCGGCATCATCAGATCGAGCAGGATGAGATCGTATCGGTTTACGCGATGAAGATCGCAAACCTCAAGTGGATTCATCGTGCAAGTGACGGAAGCGTAACCCGCGCCCGACAGCATGCCCTTGAGCAGTTCGACGTTACCTTTCCTATCGTCGACGATTAAAATGCGCGTATTACGAATATCCGGAGAAGCATTCATCGAATTAAAGGTTATATTTATTAAATTTATTAAGCCTGTCGGGTCATCTGCTATGACGTTCCATCTTGGACTACATCTCAAATCTCTTGTTTCATTTGCCGGACACCTATCCGCCGTATCCGCAATTGGAAAAGAATTTCTCTTTAAGAAGAAATCAGGTAGACAGCCTTACATTATTTGAGAAAAAACAGCGGCGCGTATCATAGTCTTGTTCCTCTAGCACAACAACAGTTTCCAAGAACTTCACACCCGCCGCAAATGATAAGCCCCTTATTTATATAGCTCACACTTCAAGGAAGGCAAGCAGAATCTGTGCCAATTTATTTTAAGACGTTGTTTCCGGCCTTTTGTATGTGTTTTACAAGAAAAAGAGAGTATCTATTGTAAAATTCTTCGATAAGCAGCAGCACCACTTCTGGCTGCTTATCAATGAAACAGAAGCTCAAGAGAGCTCTGCTCTGAAACGCGATTTTCGGATTTCAAAACAAAAAATTACAATGATGACAAATCCAGGACTTGTAAATGCTGAATAACATAACCGCGTTTTTGGCGCATTTGGGAATCACTTCGCTCTCGCTATGGGTTGCAAGCTTCATTTTTCACGGTATTTCCTTTTCCGACAAAAAATCCCTGTTCGTATCCGCGCTGCTGCTGGGTATGGTAAATGCTGTCGTTCGGCCTGTTGTCATCGTGCTGACCATTCCGCTAACACTAATAACTTTCGGGTTTTTCTTGCTGGTTATCAACGCCCTTATGATGCTTCTCGTATCCGCCATCGTTCCGGGATTTAAAGTTTCCGGATTCTGGACTGCGTTTTTTGCGAGTATCGTCGTAACACTTCTGAGCCTGTTCGTCGGGGCGCTGCTGTTTCCATCGGAAGACCCCCTCCTCAACATGCCGCCGGCGCAACAGGGAGTAATGATCTGAATGCCCTTCATCTCGCTGGTGCAAGGAACCCTATAAGCTATCACGATGCGCCGGATCGCGCCAGGTTCATCCCCGCGCATGCAGGGAATACAATATCTAGCAAAGGTTCTACTATACAGAAACCGGTTCATCCCCGCGCATGCGGGGGAACACTCTTCAAAAACTTTATTGTTTTAGATTTTAGGCTTGCTGCCCAACTGGCCTAAAGTACACCTTTGCGGCTCGGCTTAATGGCTGGCGGAAAGGGAGATTTGAGAGTTAAGCAAGATGACCAAAAACCAAGCCGTCTGATCCGTGGAGAGATTTTCCGGCCAAAAACGATATTGATCAGAGTGGTATTTGGATTGGAATTAAGACTAGCCCCCGAAAGGCTTGGATTAAGCTTGTTACCTCGGCTATACCCTATCAATATTCAGCAGCCTGGAGAATTTCCCCGGCTCGGGTTCGTGTCGGAAAGGCAGCACGCCCAATAGGGGGCATGATATGCGTTGCTCCAGTGCTTGCACATTCTCATCGAAGACCGACATTTCAGGATCGATGCGGTTAGCGACCCAACCCGCCAGCGTTAGCCCTGCCGCTTGTATGGCATTTGCAGTCAGCAGTGCATGATTCAGGCAGCCGAGCCGCATCCCAACTACCAATATTACCGGCAAGCCTAAAGCCTTCGCCAGATCCACGCTGTCCTCACTGTCGTTCAGGGGAACGTGAAAGCCTCCGGCCCCTTCAACGATCACGACGTTGGCTGTTTTTTGCAATTCTAGATAGGCCTGCCGAATGACGTTGATGTCTATGCTAATGCCCGCCCGATTCGCCGCAATGTTCGGTGCGATTGGAGGAACGAGCGCATAAGGATTCCTATACTCTGAGGAGGCAGTCACATTACTTGCAGCGGCAAGCAACTCCACGTCCCGCCACTTCCCATTTTCACAGCCTGCCGCAATCGGCTTCATGCCAACAACAGTTTTACCCTGGGAAGCAAAGGCATGCAGCAAGACGCAACTCACCAGCGTTTTGCCAACGCCGGTATCGGTGCCAGTAATGAAATAGCCTTTTGACATGGAAATAAAGCAGTCCTTTACTCCAGGCCAAGCTGACGTCTTGTTTCTGGTGTGAGGACAGATGTGCGCGGTTTTGGCTTCCAGGCATGGCCGTACACAACTTCAAAGGTTGCCGGTAGTTTTCCTTCCGCACGCAGGGTTTCGTACTGGCTGACAGCTTTTTGCCATGCGACTCTGCCTGTCAGCCCACGGCGTCTTCCCTGCATCACGTTATGGGCGCCGATTGCTTTCAGATCGCGCATCACGCTGATTACTTCTTCATATGTCAGCGTAACGTATTCCATATCCATAACCGGCGTCGCAAAGCCGGTATGCACCAGCATGTCGCCTATATCGTGCATGTCAATGAAGCGATTGACATGGCTGTAATTATCGGCGCTGCGGAACGCTTGACGCAGCTCCTTCAAAGTGTCCGGGCCAAAAGTGCTGAACATGAACAGGCCTTCCGTTTGCAGGATTCGATATACCTCTGCAAACGCCTTCTTGATGTCGTTGCACCACTGCAGCGCCAGGTTGGAAAATACAAGACCGACACAAGCCGGCTTTAGAGGAATCTGCTCGATGTCGCCAACAATATAGCTGGTCCGATTTCCACCCTGATTCGCGCCTATTCTCAGCAGTTGACGCCATCGGGAAACGGGGGGGCGCGCGACGCAGTGCATTGCCCTTGCGATGTCGATGGCCAGTATTCGGGCGGCAGGATAGCGCACCAGCAGCTTGCGCGTACCGTAGCCCGTGCCGCTGCCTGCATCGAGAACAACATTGGGCGCATATTTTATGTAGTCGAGACGCGACAGCATCCTGTCGCACACCTCGCGCTGAAGCACCGCGGCTTGGTCGTAATCGGCCGCCGCGCGCTCAAAAGCGTTGCGCACCTGGCGCTTATCAAGAATATGGTCGTAATTCACGCGGCGAACCGGATAATGCTTGCGGCAAACTCTTCTGGATACGACAAAAATGGCGCGTGCCCGCAAGCGGGCAACATGAGCAGCTCGGAACAATGCAACTGCTTTTTCATCCATCTGGCTGACTCGGGATGGGCGATAATGTCTTTGTCGCCGTGCAGCAGCAATACAGGTTGGGTGACACTTCGTAGTTTCTCGCGCAAGTCGCTCGTCAGTAAAACCTGTATTCCAGCTTCCAGGAAAAACTCATCCGGTTCTCCTCGCTCGAATAACCCCTTACGCAATTTCAGCAGTACCTTGGCGGCGTCATTGCCGCCCCGCCCCACCTGTAAGGTAAGAAACCGCAGCATCGTGTTCCTGTAATCCCGCTTCAAATTTTCCAGAAATAATTGCAGCGTTGCCGCCTCCATCCCCCATTGCCAGTCCTCTCTTCTGATAAAACACGGGGTCGTGGAAATCAGGGCGATTTTCCGTACACGGGTCGACGCTTGCAATGCGAGTTCAATTGCGATCTGCCCTCCGAGGGACCATCCGCAAACAATGCAATCCCCCGGCAGAATATCGGCGACCATTTCGGTCATGTGCTCAAGCCCACCCCTTTGCACCCGTGTTAATCCTGCTTTGCTGAACCCGTGTCCTGGCAGGTCAACAAGATGCAGACGAAAATGCGCGGCCAGAGGTTGGAGAATGCTCTCCCACATTCCACTGTGCATGGCCCACCCATGCAGTAGAACGAGATTGGGACCAGCGCCAATGGATTCGACGTATAGACTCATCCTTATTCCAAAACATTATCAATTTCTCGCAAGGCTTCTCCCAGCCGCGCAACGTCCTCCACATCATGCGAACTGGATAGTGAAATCCTGAGACGAGACGTTCTCTGCGGGACGGTGGGCGGCCGAATGGCGGGAACCAGAACGTCCTTTTCGCGCAGCGCTTCGCTGATCCGAAGCGCTTGCTCATTCTCCCCGATAATCAGGGGCTGGATAGGCGTAACCGAGGGCAACAATTTCCAGCGCAAAGATTTCAATTCCTGTTTAAGCGCTGCGATGAGTTGCGCCAGTTTCTCGCGCCGCCACTCTTCGCATTCGATCAACTCCAGGCTTTTCAGCAAGGCATGAGACAGCAGCGGAGGGCTCGCCGTGGTGTAGATGTACGTTCGCGCCTGCTGAATCAGGGTCTCGATAATCTCGAACTGCGCCGCGACGAAAGCGCCAAATCCTCCCGCTGCCTTGCCGAGCGTCCCCATATAAATAATACGGGGCGAGCTGATATTGAAGTGTGCCACGGCCCCCCTTCCCTGCGGACCAAGTACGCCAAAGCCGTGCGCGTCGTCAAGCAATAGCCAGGCATTGTGCCGTTCGCATAAGGCGATCAATTCGGGAAGCGGCGCAATATCCCCATCCATGCTGAAGACGGCATCCGAGACCACGAGTTTTCGCTTTGCGTTTGACGCAGCGAGCTGGCGCTCCAGCGCGGTCAGGTCGAGGTGGGGGTACCGGCTAAATCTTGCGCGCGACAAAAGTACGGCATCGTTGAGTGAGGCATGATTGAGCTTATCGGCAAATATGGCATCTCCGCGGCGCGCCAGGGCGGTTAGCACGCCTGCGTTGGCCATATATCCTGTGGAGAACAATAAGGCCCGAGGGAAACGCGTAAAGCGCGCCAGACCTTCTTCCAACGCATGATGAGGCAAGTAATGCCCGCTGATAAGATGCGATGCGCCCGCGCCCACGCCATATCGCCTTGCGCCTTCGCAAACTGCCGTAACCAGAACTGGATGATTGGCAAGACCGAGATAATCGTTGCTGCAAAACGTGAGGTATTTACGCCCGGCTATCGAAACGCATGCTCCCTGCGCGCTCTCGAGTAACAGTCGCGTGCGGTACAGGTTTTGCCTTTCTCTACTCCGCAGTTGCAGGCGCAGGTCTTCGATCAGATCATCAGGCATCTGCACAACGCAAACCCTGCCGCCTTAAAGGCGGGACAGGCGGATGAGTAGAAGATACGGCTAAATGGAATGAAGCCCCAGCTTGTCAAAAAGCGCTTTATCCCGATCGGCCTCCGGGTTACCAGTGGTAAGTAATTTGTCGCCGTAAAAAATTGAGTTGGCGCCCGCGAGAAAACACAGCACCTGGACCGCATCCGGCATCTCCCTCCTTCCGGCCGATAATCTTACCATTGCAGTTGGCATCGTAATGCGCGCGGCTGCAATGGTTCGCACGAATTCCAGGGGATCGAGCGCGTCTGTGCCGAAGAGGGGTGTACCCTCCACCTGTACAAGATGGTTAATGGGAACGGATTCGGGATAGGGATCGAGATTGGCAAGTTGAGCGATCAGGCCGGCGCGGGTCCGGCGGGATTCGCCCATACCGACAATGCCCCCGCAGCACACGTTGATGCCGGCATTGCGGACCTTTTGCAACGTGCTCAACCGGTCCTCGTAATTGCGCGTTTTGACGATTTCGCCGTAAAATTCGGGCGACGTATCGAGATTATGGTTGTAATAATCAAGCCCTGCTTCTTTCAGTTGCTCTGCCTGCCCGGGCTTCAACATGCCCAATGTCGCGCAGGTTTCGAGTCCAAGGGCCTTCACCGCGCTCACCATCTCCGCCATATTGTTTATGTCCCGCTGCTTTGGCCCGCGCCACGCCGCACCCATGCAAAAACGGGTTGCACCTTGCGCTTTTGCGGCAGCCGCTGCATCAACCACCTCCTCCACGGATAACATATCCTGATTTTCCACGTTCGTGTGATAGCGCGCGGCCTGCGGGCAATAGCCGCAATCTTCGGGGCAACCCCCCGTTTTTACGGAAATTAATGTGGAAAGCTGGACCCCGTTGGGGTCATGGTGCTGGCGGTGAATGAGCTGCGCGCGATGGATCAAGTCATTGAATGGCAGGTCGAGCAAGGCTTCGACTGCAGCCGTGCTCCACCTCACCGATCCTGGGATATGCTGGGTGTTGGCAGTTGGTTGTCGTCCCCCGCAACATGCGTTTTCCTGGGGGATGGCCGTTATAGCGGGAGTAAGCTGGCTCATTTCCTGTCCTATCGCACCATTTGATCCGGTAGAGGGAGTGGTAAGGTAATTGTCGGCGACAATGGCCGAATCAATATCGCGATTCAAAACCACATCATTACTAAACGCTCAGCCATTGTCAATTTTTATCTGCAATTTTTTAAACAACCGATTAAATATGATGCGACCCTTGTTCGTAAAGCACTGCGTGTTATGTGGAGCGGTCGCTGAGAAGCATTTTTGTTTGGCTTGCCGGGAAAGCCTGCCTTATCTGCCTTCTCTACACTGCGTCATCTGCGCGTTACCGCTGCCCCAATCCGGTGTCTGCGGCGCCTGCCTTGTTGATCCGCCCGCATTCGATCAAATCGTGGCAGCGGCAAATTATGCATTTCCGGTAGATGCCCTTATTCATTCCCTCAAATATCAGGCAAATCTCACACTCGCGCCGGTGCTGGGAGATTTGCTGACAGCGCGCCTCGATCTCGCCGATCCCTTGAAGCGGCCGGACTTTATCGTCCCAATGCCACTACACCCGAGACGGCTGCGGGAAAGAGGATTTAATCAGGCGCTTGAAATTTCGCGCCGCGTCTCAAAGACATCGGGCATTCCAACGCTGCCTGCCGTTTGCCGCCGTATCGAGGATACATCTTCACAAACGGGACTGCCTTGGAAAGAACGAGAAAAGAATATACGGAATGCGTTCGTCTGTGAGCGGGATCTTGCCGGCAAACACGTCGCCATACTGGACGATGTAATGACAACTGGCGCCACGCTCAATGAACTGGCTAAGGTCCTGCGAAAATGCGGCGCTGCTTGTGTAAGCGGTTGGGTCGTGGCGCGGACGCTTTCCAGCGATCACACCAAAATCATTTGAGGGATGGGTAAGATGCTCGAAATAATCCTGCACCAGCCTGAAATCCCACCCAATACCGGCAACATCATCCGGTTGTGCGCCAATACCGGCTCTCGACTGCACCTCGTGAAGCCGCTGGGATTCGTCCTGGACAATAAGCAATTACTTCGCGCAGGCCTGGACTACCATGAGTTTGCCAGCATCAGGGTGCATGCAGACTGGAAAGAATGTGCAGAGTATCTGCAAGGCCATCGTATATTTGCTGTTTCCACCAGAGGAAAACAGCGTTACGACTGCGTAACTTACACCACCGGAGACGCCTTTCTTTTCGGTGCGGAAAGTCGTGGGCTCCCATTCGATATATTGGAGAATTTCCCCGAACAGCGCCGTATTCGCGTACCGATGGTGTCGGGAAGTCGCAGCCTCAATTTGTCCAATACGGTTGCGGTGGTAGTCTATGAAGCATGGCGTCAAACGGGATTCGAGAAGGCTATTTAAAACCTTTCTTTCTAATTTTCGCTCGACTCAATATATCTCCGATCTGGGTTCGCGGTTCAGGAGTGCTTCCACCGCCTGTCTCGCGGGCACGCCATCATCGAGTACGCTGCAAACACCCCTTGTGATCGGCATCTCGACACTCATTTTCTCGCTCAGTCCCAGCACTTCCCGAGCCGTCTGAACCCCTTCCGCGACGTGCCCCAATTCCCCAAGGATTTCCGTAAGCGGACGGCCCGCAGCAAGCCCAAGGCCCACGCTGCGGTTGCGCGACAAATCGCCGGTACAGGTCAATATCAGGTCACCTACGCCGGTCAAACCCAGGAAGGTCTCCATGTGTCCGCCAAGTTTAAGCCCCAGTCGAGTAATTTCCGCCAACCCCCGCGTGATCAATGCGGCGCGCGCATTATGCCCCAGGCCCAGGCCGTCGCAAATGCCGGCAGCAATCGATATCACATTCTTCATCGCACCGCCGGTCTCCACGCCGACGACATCTTCGCAGGAATAAACGCGCAGCCGGCCGGTATGCAACTGCGTAGCAATCTTGCGGGCAAATTCGCCGTCATAAGATGCTACGGTCAACGCCGCAGGCAGCCCCTGCGCCACTTCAAGTGCAAAACTTGGTCCAGCCAGCACGCCATAAGGCGCTACTCCCGCATATTCCTCCTTGGCTACCTGATGAGGCAATCTTGCGGAGTGGGTCTCGAAACCCTTGCAGCCCCAGACTATCGGCACATTTTTTCCGCTGGCAACGATTCCGCGTAGTATTTCGCGCAAACCGGAAACCGGGACCACAATCAGAACGAGTTCGGCCCTTTCTATGGCCTTGTCGAGATTAGAGGCCAGATGCAAGGAATAAGGCAAGGAGAAATCTGGAAAATACCGCCGATTTACGCGCTGGGACTTAAGCTCCGCCATGTGCGCAGAATTACGAGTCCATAAGGTCACCTGATGCAACGGGTTGGAGCCGCCAAGACTGATGGCTAGCGCGGTACCCCACGCGCCCGCGCCCAGTACTGCAATCCTCATGAACCCCAGACCTGAGTGGTCCTCACGTAGCCATTTTGACCATCGGGGTGCCGCACACCAACCCAACCGGCCCCGACCGGTTCAAGCCATTCCATTATTACGCCTTGCTGCGCCTGAAACAAGAGTGGCGAGCTTGAGTCTGGCGCCTGATATACTTCCGCCACTGGGGCGGTCACGATAACGTGGCGTTTATCGCTCAAGCCTTTTGCCTCCACCCAGGCAAGAGTGCCTTCACTATCGCGAATCTTGACCCAGCCTTCCACTTTTACGATCGCTTCCACTGGAAAGCCCCGGCTCGCGGCGTATAGTTTCATCGCCTTTAGCGACGGCGCGTCATACAGGATGACGCCATTATCGGCAATCGAAAAAAACTCGAGTGCCGCAACCGCGTTAACCGGAAATGCAAGCAATATAACCAGCAGCAACCCCAGAGCCCGGCTACCCGGGAATGAGATTTTCAGAAATGACTCGCCCGCATCGTCCATTCTAGTGCGTTACCGCCTGCGTTTCCCCGTTGTGTTGCGCTGACGCGTTCTCTGCCTGCTGCTTTCTTTGATAGTAAAGCGCCTCGAAATTAACCGGATTTAAAATGACCGCGTTAAATCCGGCGCGCGTTACAACGTCTGACACCGCTTCACGCAGGTAGGGAAAAAGGATATTGGGGCATGCAATGCTCAGCACGGGGTCCATATCCGATTCCGGCACATGGCGGATCTGAAAAATTCCCGCCTCCTGTACCTCCACCAAAAACATGGTCTTTTCCTTTATCTTGGCAGTAACAGTGATTGTTAGCACCACCTCATACATGCCCTCATCGATACGATCGCCCTTGCTGTGCAATTGTATATTCACCTCAGGCGCTTCACGTTCCAGAAAAATTTTGGGAGCGTGAGGTATCTCCAGGGAAAGATCCTTGATGTAGATTTTTTCGATGCTGAAAACCGGCTGCTGCTCCGGCTGCTTCTCGTTGGTCATATTTCGTTCCGTGTGGTAATCAAACTGTAAACTAGGCGAGTCTTATCCAAATAGCGGCTTTCAGAAATAGAACCGCTCCCGGTAAAACCAAATGCCTGCAAAATGCGGTTCTTTTTCGGGAAATTCAGACTCCCACGTCAACCCGAAATTGTCCGGACACTTCCTTCCAGACAATTCCACCTAACATTACTCTTGCCTTCACTCTCCGCACTCCCTGCGTCATCAGGTCGCCAGCAGTTTTGTCAAGCCCTCGTTTCTGTCGAGCTTCGCCAAGTCGTCGTAGCCACCCACATGGGTATCGCCTATAAAGATTTGGGGAACGGTACGACGCCCGGTTTTTTCCATCATTTCGGTGCGCTGCGCGGGCTCCAGGTCTATACGGATTTTTTCTATTTCCGTTACGCCCCTGGCTCTCAACAACCGCTCCGCCATTACACAATACGGACAGAAACCGGTGGAATACATGACGACCTTCGTCATTTGATCCTCTCGCTTATTTTTTTACGATCGGCAGATTCGCGTGGCGCCACGTGTCGATGCCGCCTGCAAGGTCATGCACGTGCTCAAAACCCTGCTTCCGCAATAGTGAGCCAGCCTTGCCGGTTGTATTGGCTCCGCTGCGATGAATTAATATGACGGGCTTACCCTTGAATTTTTCCAATTCTTGAACACGCTGCTCCAGCTTGTCGGCAGGAATATGCTTCGAATTTGGCACGTGGCCAGCATCAAATTCGCTGCCTTCCCGAACATCCAGCACCAGCGCGTCCTTGTAATTAATGAGTTGCACGGCCACCAGCGTATCCACCTCTTTGCGTGAGCTGCCGGATATCAACGGCCACAATAGCATTCCACCGCTCGCCACTGCTGCAATGATCAGAAATATATTATTCTGTAAGAATGACACGTTCAGGCTCCTATTTTCTTAACCGCCGATTTTAACAGAGACGGGGAGCATCAGGAATTTCTCTTATCGCCCCAGCAAGGGAAGGCAAGGAGAAATCGAGTGCCTGCGTTTGGCAAGCGCAGACGCTGGAACCTGCATGCATGATGTCTTTGGAGCTGAAGACGGTGGCAAGAACCTGTTCCGTGTTGCAAGTTTCGGCAACTCATGTCATGGGGCCTGCTTTTCCGTGTCCGACTGCGTCCCTGGTCAAAATGCGATAGAATACAATGTTTCACCGCTCTGCGGAAAACCTCATTCTTTTTCAAAGAAACAACATGAAAAAACTCGTTCTCCTTCGGCACGGAGAAAGTACGTGGAACAAGGAGAATCGTTTCACGGGCTGGACTGACGTTGATCTGACTCCTAGAGGAGTGGAAGAAGCCCGGAACTCGGGGCGGCTTTTGCGGGAAAACGGCTTCACGTTCGATAATGCCTATACGTCCGTATTGAAACGCGCGATTCGTACATTGTGGATCGTGCTGGATGAAATGGACCAGATGTGGATTCCCGTCAGCTTGTCATGGCGGCTGAACGAACGCCATTACGGGGCACTCCAAGGCTTGAACAAGCTTGAGACAGCACTCAAGTATGGCGAAGAACAGGTATTGATTTGGCGGCGGAGTTACAATGTACGTCCACCCGCACTCGCACAGGATGACGCGCGCTATCCCGGCTTTGATCCTCGCTATCGTGATTTGTCGCCCCAGGATATTCCGCTCACTGAATGCCTGGAGGACACTGTTGCAAGATTTCTTCCCTACTGGAACGAGAGCATTGCGCCCCAAGTCAAATCCGGACAACGCATACTCATCACTGCCCACGGGAATTCGCTGCGCGCGCTTGTCATGTATCTGGACAATCTTTCCGAGCAGGAGGTCATGGAACTCAACATTCCAACCGGTGTTCCGCTCGTGTACGAGCTTGATGATAATCTTAAGCCCATCCAAAGTTATTATCTGGGCGACCAGGCAAAAATCCAGCAGGCAATGCAAGTTGTGGCGAACCAGGGGAAAATTTCGCCGAGCCTTTGATTCCTTCCCATTCCCATCCTCCGTTCCGCTATCCTATATCGGCGCAATCATCCCAGTTCCAGCGCATCTATCGCTTTAATGGTACGTCCAGCTACTACGGATACGCTTGAAAAATGTCGGTCTTGATCAGTACTAGTCCGTGGCGGAATGCTATTCGCACGCTTGTTCCGGTCTGCGCGCTGATGCTGTTGCAGCCGCTTCATGTCGACGCGCAAGGCGAAAGCGAGGAACTGAAACACCTGCGCAGCCGCATTGAAGCCCTGGAGAAAGAACTGACGGACACCGAAGAATCGAAATCGGAGGCGGCAGATGCATTGCGGGAATCTGAGGACGCCATCACCGCCACCAGCCGCAAACTTTCCGCTCTTAAAAAAGAGCAGCGCACGGCCGGCAACAAACTTAAGCAATTACAGGCACAGTCGGCACAGCTATCACGGGAAATCGAGTCACAGCAGTCGCAGTTGAGCAAACTGCTCCATCAGCACTACATCTATGGCAATGGGCAGAAAGAGTACCTGAGCCTTTTGCTGAACCATAAGAATCCGAACGAAATAGCGCGTAATTTGCACTATTACGAGTACATCTCTCGTGCCCGCAGGGGAGCCATTGATGCGCTGCGTACAAATCTCCAACGCCTTGATGCACTCACTCTCGAAGGCCGAAAAAAGGGTGCGGAAATAGCTGCGATACAGGCTCTGCAGGCCGCGCAGATAAGACAGCTGGAACAGCAAAAACATGCGCACGCGAAGCTGTTTGACAAGATATCGTTTCAGGCGGAGCAGCAGCGGCGCGAGATAACCAAGCTCAAGCGCGATGAGGATCGCCTCACCCGTCTAGTTGAAAGAATCGGAAAGATGATCGCGCGCAAGAAAAAACCTCCTGCACCTCGCCCTGAGCCTCTGCCTTCTCTTGACGATGAACGGTCAGCCGACGCGCCGGAAAGATTACCCGATGTCGACGTACCGATTGATGGAAACGAGTTCCTGTCATTGAAAGGCCGCTTAAGTTTACCGGTGCGCGGGGAACTTGCGAACCGCTTTGGTAGTCCACGTGCAGACGGAGGCGTAACGTGGAAAGGGCTTTTCATTCGTGCGGCTACCGGGGAAGACGTAAAAGCAATTGCGAGCGGCAGGGTCGTATTTGCCGACTGGCTGAGAGGATTCGGAAACCTGATGATCCTTGATCACGGCGGAAATTACATGAGCCTATACGCCAACAACGAAGCCAACTATAAGCAGGTGGGAGACCCTGTTCGCGGGGGGGATACCATTGCGACAGTCGGGAATACCGGAGGGAACCCGGAACCCGGCCTATACTTTGAGTTACGCCATCAAGGCAAAGCGTTTGACCCTTTGAACTGGGTCAGAATAAAATGAGCAACGCAACAAATTGACATATATGGAGAACATTTAATGGGCGACAAGATGCGGCAAGTCGGATTAGTCCTGTTCGGCGCAATCGCGGGGGTCATGCTCAGCCTTAATTTTTCTGCTGTTGCCGACAAGGAACCGCAAGGAGTCATGCACCCGCTTCCGGTAGAAGAGCTTCGTGCATTCACCGAAGTGTTCGGTCGTATTAAGAATGATTACGTCGAGCCGGTTGAAGACAAAAAGCTTATCACCGAGGCGATCAATGGGATGTTGACAGGCCTCGACCCACATTCCGCCTATCTGGATACCGATGCTTTCAAGGAGCTGCAAATCGGGACTCAGGGCGAGTTCGGGGGTTTAGGCATTGAAGTCAGCATGGAAGACGGATTTGTCAAAGTGATTTCGCCAATCGAGGATACCCCCGCATTCCGCGCGGGCATCAAGCCAGGCGATCTGATCATCAAGCTGGACGACACCGCGGTCAAGGGACTTTCGCTGACCGAGGCGATCAAACGCATGCGCGGCAAACCTAACACGCCTATCACCCTTACCGTGATGCGCAAGGGCGAAACAAAACCCCTGGTGGTTCCGCTGGTGCGCGCGGTCATTAAAATCCAGAGCGTGAAGTCAAAGCTGGTTGAACCGGGTTATGGATATATCCGCATAACTCAGTTCCAGGAGCAAACCGGAGAAAACCTGACCAAGGCCATTGAAAAAATGTTCAAGGAAAGCCCGGTGCCGATGAAAGGACTGGTGCTGGACCTCCGCAACGATCCGGGAGGATTGTTGAATGGCGCGGTCGCAGTATCAGCTGCTTTTCTTCCGGACGACGCTCTCGTGGTGTATACCGACGGACGTACCGATGATGCCAAGATGAAACTCAAGGCAAGTCCCGAATTCTATCTGCGTGATACGAGAAACGACTACCTGAAGCGGTTACCTCCTGCGATCAAGACTGTGCCGATGGTAACGCTCGTGAATGGCGGTTCCGCCTCGGCATCAGAGATTGTCGCTGGCGCTTTGCAGGATCATAAACGGTCCGTCGTGATGGGCACGCAGACATTCGGAAAGGGATCGGTGCAAACCATCCTGCCGCTCGGCAACAACACGGCCATCAAGCTCACCACGGCGCGTTACTTCACCCCGAACGGCCAATCGATCCAGGCCAAGGGGATTACGCCCGATATCATTGATGAGTCGGCAAAGGACGAATCCGAACGCTTGCGTGAAGCCGATCTTGACCGCCACCTTTCGAACGGAAAGCCGGAAGAGGCGAAGCCAGAGACGAAACCCGAGACGGAAGCCAAGGTTGCACCGAAGCCCACGCCAAAGGCTAGCAAACCGGAAAGTGAAGAGGACAAGAACAAAAAGCGCGAAACGCCTCCGGAGTTCGGCTCCAGCGAAGACATATTACTGAGCCAGGCGATTAGCTATTTCAAGGAGAATGCGGAAAAGCGGGCTGCTGCGGCAAAGCTCGAAAACTGATCGATCCGTGAATGAAGGCGAAGCGGGAGAGTCAGTATCTTTACATTGATTCTTCCGCTGCTCGCATCCCGGCAAAATCCTGGAATCGTTACTGCCTATACGGCTGAACAAAATTTGTTCCTGTCAGCGCTCTGCGTGACCAACCTCTGCGTCAATTCCCTAAGGCTCTGCCCCTCCTGATAAAATTGGAGGTTCACGAAGGTCGCTTGACGTCGTAGTCCCCTTAACCATGAATGATGACCAACTGCTGCGGTATAGCCGTCACATCCTGCTGCCCCAGATTGGGATACAAGGGCAGGAGACACTGATTCGATCACACGTGCTAGTGGTCGGAGCGGGAGGACTTGGTTCGCCTGCCGCGATGTATCTGGCGGCGAGCGGCGTGGGAAGACTTACAATTTGCGATAATGACACGGTTGACCTTACCAATCTCCAGCGGCAAATCGCACACAGCATGGATTGTATTGGCAAACCCAAGGTAAATTCTGTCAAAAAGGCTCTGGCAGGAATTAATCCGGAAGTCGAGGTCGTTGCGCTGAACGAACGGGTAGATGAGAAAAGCCTGATTCAACTTGTGAACGAGGCCGATGCTGTCGTCGATGCAAGCGATAACTTCCCCACCCGGTATGCCATCAATCGGGTCTGTCTGTCCCAAAAAAAACCGCTTGTATCGGGCGCGGTGGTGCGCTTTGAGGGTCAAGTCGCTGTATTTGATCTGCGCCACCCGGAGGGCCCCTGCTACCATTGCCTGTTTCCCGAGTATGGCGACGACCAGGATATGCGTTGCGCCGTGATGGGCGTGTTCGCGCCCCTGGTGGGGGTTATCGGCAGTATACAGGCAGCCGAAACGCTAAAAATCCTGCTTGGCATCGGTCGAACCCTGAATGGCCGCCTGCTGCTCCTCGACGGTTTGTCGATGGAATGGCGTACCATCAGACTAAATAAAGACTTCAAGTGTGTGGTCTGCAATCAGGGTGAAAAGGTTCATGCAAGCATAAAAAATGGAAGCAGCGCGATTGTCTGATTTTCTCCCTTCTGCTCTTTCTCAACCACAGCCTTCCGTGTAAATAATCCCCGCGGTGACACTGACTTGAGCATCGCTGGCATCCACGAAATAATCGGAAAACAGGGCAAAGAGAAACGTAAGAAGTGTTATCTCGGCCGCGAACGCCCATATAATTATCTGCGTTTTTCTATACCCTTTTCCCTGTCCAATATTCCTTTCCGTCTTTATCCTCGTCTTGCTTCCTTCTATCTCCACTTCTTCGTAGAAACCAAGCAACTGGGAGGTTAGCATGTACTGCTTGCCGTACGCTTCATAGGTTTCGTGGTCCGAATTGATTTTGAGATGAGTGGTGAAAGCAACCGTGAGCGCCAGGACTGCCACTACAATAACGAGGCCCCAAGCAATCTCCGTTAAATGTTCTGGTGCCTTCTCCGGAAAAAGCATGGCCAGGACAACTGCTCCAGCTGCACCCGCAATCGCGAGCAACATGGTAATAGCATGATGTGAATGGCTGATCTCAGATTGATGATACGCCCGCATACCGTCAAACATCTCGCGCTTATTTGCTTCGTAACTTGCTCTCCGTGCTTCGTTTATGTTCATTTCTACTTCGGTGCATTATATCCGGCGGACGAATGCTGTAAATCCTTGTACGACCCCGATCCGATTATTCCAGGAAGAGAGTCTGCTTGAATAGGCCACTCAAAAATATCGCCCCCCGCTGCGCTTCCCAAAATTCCATTGGGTCTCGAGTGAACCCGCTTTTGGCAAACTGATGCCAGCGCCCCACAACATAACACATCAACATATTTGCTTGTGCCGAGACTTCTCCATCCGCCGCAATTTCCAGCTCCCGGGCCGAAAAGCGCAGCGCCTGTTTCAGCGTTGCCTCCAATCGGTCGTGCAACTGATTGATACGTGTTTGCAAGCGCTCATTCTCATTTATCAAGGCGTCGCCGATTAGCACGCGCGTCATACCCGGATTCTTTTTTGCAAAAGCGAGCAACAGCGCGATTATTCCTTCAATTTGCCGGAGGCCGCTTTTTTCTTCAGTGATCAGCTTGTTGATAAGGCTGAACAGAGTTTTCTCGATGAACTCGATCAGGCCGTCGAACATCTGAGCCTTGCTTGCGAAATGACGGTAGAGCGCCGCTTCAGACACATCAAGTTTGGCAGCCAGCGCGGCTGTGGTGATTTTGCCTGGACGAGGTTCTTCCAGCATACCCGCCAGAACTTGCAGGATTTGATCTTTTCTTTCCCCCGGCTTTGCTGACATTGACTCCCCTTTAATTCCTTGACTGAATTGGAAAAGCCAAAAATCAATTTGCCTTTATAAGGGTGCCCACGCCTTCATCTGTCAGCACTTCCAAAAGCAATCCATGTTCCACCCGGCCGTCCATGATATGACAGGATTTGACTCCTTTTTTCACCGCGTCCAGCGCAGAACCTATTTTGGGTATCATGCCCCCGGAAATGGTTCCATCCGCGAGCAATTCGTCCACCTGTTGTGCGGATAACCCGGTTAGCAGATTGCCGTCATTGTCCAGCACGCCTGGGGTGTTTGTGAGCAGAATCAATTTTTCCGCGTTCAAAATCCTGGCTAACTCCCCCGCAACCAAGTCCGCATTGATATTATAGGATTCACCTGTGCGACCCACACCAACCGGCGCTACCACGGGAATGAAATCGCGCGTTTCCAGCAATTCAATCAAGGCTGGATCGATACTTTCGATTTCTCCGACCTGCCCGATATCGATCCATTCTTGCGCTTTCTCTTTATCGCGCACGAGCATTTTTTTCGCACGAATAAAACTGCCATCCTTGCCGGTCAGGCCAACGGCAAGACCGCCATGCTGATTGATGAGATTGACGATTTCCTTGTTGATCAATCCCAGCACCATTTCGACCACATCCATGGTTTCCGCATCAGTCACGCGCATTCCCTGAATGAACGCCCCTTGCTTGCCGACGCGCTTCAACATGTCGTTGATCTGAGGGCCGCCGCCATGAACGATTACCGGGTTCATTCCCACCACCTTTAGCAGCACGACATCTCTGGCAAAACCTTTTTTCAGGTTTTCTTCTATCATGGCATTACCGCCATACTTAATGACAATTGTCTTGCCATGAAAACGCTGGATATAGGGCAGCGCCTCCGCCAGGATTTTTGCTTTATCTTTTGCAAGCGATAGAGATGGCGCCATCTTATTCCTTGTATGTCGAGCTGTATTTTACTTGACCGGAGAGCAGCGGGATTCCGATGCAGTTCGACTCTTTACTTGTAAAAAGAGCCAGGGCGGATATTACAGCGAACTGCCGTCACGAATGCGGCGAGCGCCCTCAACAGGTATGAACCATACAAGTCCATCACCAATCTGGCCTGTGCTGCATTCCCGCATGATCACATCAATGACCGTATCGATCATGCTGTCAGCTACAAGCGTGCAAATCATGATTTTCCCGCTAAAATCCGTGAGATCGTCCTTAAAGGTGGGATTATCGATGAGGGCAGGCGCAGTAAAACCCTTTGCCTCCATGACAGTTAGTCCCGGAAAATTCGGTATTTTGCGCAGAGCCTCCCGCAGTGCGTGGAGCCGATTTGGGCGGAGTACCGCGCGAATCTCCTTCATGTTGATCTCCTTCAGGCTTCTATCGGTTTCTCGTCAAACCAGCGATACAGAGTTGGCAAGACCACGAGCGTGAGCAGGGTCGATGTAATCAGCCCGCCGATCACCACCACCGCGAGCGGACGCTGCACTTCTGAGCCAGGACCAGTGGCAAAAAGAAACGGCACCAAACCCAGCAAAGCTACGGTAGCGGTCATCAGCACAGGGCGAAAGCGCTGCTCGCAACCCTTGATCACTGCGTCGGCCACACTGGCCCCTTCGTCACGCAGCTTCCTGATATAGGAAATCAGCACCACGCCGTTCAACACCGCAATGCCCCACAAGGCAATGAATCCCACTGAGGCCGGTACGGAAAGATATTCGCCGGTGATAAAAAGCCCGACGACACCTCCGATGGAGGCAAATGGTAGTACCAGAATAATGAGCCCAGCAAGCTTGATTGAGTTGAACAGCACGAACAACAGAAAGAAAATCGCCGCGATAGTAAGCGGGACGATTACCGAGAGCGTCTCCATGGCACGCTCCATATTTTCGAACTGTCCACCCCAGACAAAGCGGTAGCCAGGGGGCAATTTGACTTCCTTCGCGGTACGCTCCTGCAGTTCAGCAACGAAACCGCCAATGTCGCGGTCGTGCACATTAACGCCGATTACTACGCGGCGTTTCGCGTATTCCCGCGAAATTATCGCCGGGCCGTCGACAACGTCGATATCTGCCACAGCACTGAGTGGCACCAGGACGCCACCAGGCGCCGCCATCTGGCCGTTAGGGCCAGCCTTTCCCGGTGGGCGGAGCAAGAGATCTCGGATCGACTCGACATCGTCGCGGAAATGCTCGGGGAATCGCAAGCGAAGCACAAAGCGCCGCTCGCCCTCGAAAATCTTTGTAACCGCCTTGCCGCCGATCGCCGTTTCGATTAACTCATTCACATCGGCAACGTTGAGACCATGACGAGCGATGGCATGCCGATCGATGTCGATCGTTAATTCCTGCTGACCCGACAAGCGCTCGATGCGGATGTCACGTGCACCGCGCGTTGACTTAATGATGCGCGCTACCTGTTCCGACAACCTACGCAACTCATTCAGATCGTCGCCGAAGATTTTGATCGCAAGCTGCGAACGCACTCCGGTTACCATTTCGTCCACCCGCTGCGCGATTGGCTGCGATAGCGCGATATTTACACCCGGTAGCACCTTCAGAGCCTCTCGGATATCCTCCTCAATCTCATGTTGGGTACGGCCGGAACCCTCCAAGTCGAGCGTCGCAATTGGATCGGATTCATTCTGCGACGCCGGATCCGCAGGCGATTCACCCCGGCCAAGCTTTGAGACCACGCTCTTGACTCCCGGTACCGCCGCGATCAGAGCCATTGCCTCTGATTCTATCTCAATGGCTTTAGGCAGCGAAATCGAAGGTACGCGAATAATCACGGGCGTCACAGCGCCTTCCTGCATGATTGGTATAAAGGATTTTCCCAGCAATGGGAACAGCGAGAAAGATAGCACGAGCAAACCCACGGCCGTCATGATAGTGGTTTTCTCATGGGCTAGCGCCGACTTGAGCAAGCCTCGATATCCCGACTTGAGGATAGCGATGACTCTGGTGTCTTTATCGGCCCCACCCTTGAGGATGTACGCGCAGAGCACCGGTGAAAGCGTCAGTGAAACAACCAGTGACACCGCCAGTGCAATGGCAATTGTGAGCGCAAGGGGACTGAAGGTCTTGCCCTCCATGCCTTGCAGTGCCATTAGTGGCAGAAACACGAGGATAATGATGCAGATACCGAAGATCACCGGCGTACCCACCTCGACCACCGCGTCTACAATAGTTAGCAGCTTCGATTCGCGCGTGCTATCAGCATGACCCAGACGGTGGTAGACGTTTTCAACCACGACCACAGTGGAGTCCACCATGAGGCCGATCGCGATCGCCAGTCCTCCCAGTGACATCAGGTTGGCGCTTATCTCCTGGTCATTCATTACCATAAAGGTAATCAGCGGCGTAATAATGAGGGTCGCCACGACGATAAGGCTGGAGCGCACATCGCCCAGGAAGATGAACAATATCACTATCACCAGCGCAATACCCTCAATCAGCACCTTGCTCACGGTCCATAACGCCGCACTGACGAGATCGGTTCGGTCGTAGAACGGCTCGATCTGGAGCCCACCTGGCAATAAGCCGCGCTCGTTGATGTCGGCAACTTTATCCTTCAACCGCCCGACGATTTCCTTGGCGTTTCCTCCTGCTAGCATCATCACAATACCGGCGACCGATTCTGTGTAACCGCCCTTGATACTCGCGCCTTGACGCACCTCCTCCCCGAATTTCACCTCGGCCACGTCACGCACGTAGACCGGCACACCATCCAGTTCCTTGATCACGATGTTGCGGATGTCGTCGAGCGTACGAATTAGGCCGACACCGCGGATCAGGTACTGTTCCGCGTGCAGCGGCAATATGTTGCCGCTCGCGTTTGCGTTGTTGTTTGCTATGGCCCGGTCAACTTCCCCCAGCGTCAAATCATAATGGCGCAACCGGTTCGGATCGGCCAGCACGAGGTATTCCTTGACGTAGCCGCCGATAGAGTTGATTTCCGCGACACCCTGAGTTGCACGCAGCAGCGGCCGCACGACCCAATCCTGTATCGTGCGCCGTTCCGTCAATTCTTCGACGGTCAATGGACGCTTCCCGTCATCAGGGTGAACGAGCGTATATTGGTATACCTCGCCAAGACCGGTGGTTACCGGTCCGAGCACCGGGTTGATGCCCGGCAGCAGCGTGGGGGATACTTCGATCAGCCGCTCCATCACCAGCTGGCGTGCGAAGTAAACGTCGGTCTTATCGGTAAACACCAAGGTGATAAGCGACAACCCGCTCTTGTTCAGGGAACGCATCTCCACCAATCCCGGCAAACCGATCATTGCGAGCTCCACCGGGATCGTGACCAACCGCTCTATCTCCTCCGGACTGCGCCCGATTGACACCGTAGCGACCATTACCTGTATGTTGGTCACATCGGGGAAAGCATCGACCGAAAGATTCTTCGCAGCAAACAACCCTGCGCCGCATAGGGCCAGTGCGACCACTACCACGACCAGACGCTGCTTGAGCATCGCGCGTACGATTGAAGCGAGCATTGATTATTCCAATTCCGCGAGCTTGCGCTCGTTGTCTAAATGAAAGGCCCCGTCCACCACAATGCTCTGCTCGGGAGTAAGGCCTTTCAGCACAGGGCGCATGTCAGCTACTTCAGGACCCAGTTCGACCGGAACACGGAGAAAGCGATTATCGCCCTGGGCGACGAAAACATAATCTTGATTGGCCTCTCGTACCACCGCTGTTTCCGGTACCACCAGGCTTTTGTGCGGATTATCTATAATGTGCATGGTAGCCAGCATATCGGGCTTCAGCTTGCGCCGCGGATTCTCTACCATTGTGCGCACCATTACAGTGCGGGTCAAAGGATTGACCGTGTCGGCAACGAATATGATTAGGCCGTCGAAGCTTGTATCGCCCAGCGCCGGCACATGTATCTCGACATGTTGGCCGACTTGCACATCACGAGCTATCTGCTCCGGCACGTCACCCACTACCCAGACAGAGGATAGATCGGCCACCCCAAACAGCTGATCGGCTGGCTGGACCACTTGGCCGATAATGACCTTCCGCGCAATAACGATGCCGCTCCTCGGCGTATTGATGGTAACGGACGGAAGAATAGTCCCTTCCTTTGCAAGTTCTTTCAGGGCTTTGTTGTCCACCCCCAGAAGCCGCAAGTGATCTGCCGCGGCTTCCAGTTCCGCGCGGGAAACCTGTAACTCGGACTCCCGCCGTTGCATTTCCGCAACGCTGATCACGTCTGCCGTCAACAAGTGGCGGGCACGCTGGGCAGCCTTTTCTGCCAGGGTTTCAAGGGAGGATGCACGCAGGTAAGCCAGTTGCGCCTGGGTCAGCTCAGGGCTGGAAATCCGCGCCAGCGGCTGTCCTGCCTCAACGGTGTCACCCAGCATGACGTATAAATCGATGATGCGCCCCGTCACGTAGGACCCTATGCGAACAAGCTTCTCCTCGTTCACCTCGACCTGACTTGGAACTTGTAGCTTATCAGCGAGATCAACCATCTTAGGCTGACCGATCGTGATTCGAGGCACCATTTCCGGCCTGATTGTGATCGCGTTGATATTCTCCTGCTCATGCTGCGCGGCTTCTTTGTCGGGGGAAGCGGCTTCTTTGTCGGGGGAAGCGGCTTCTTTGTCAGAGGAAACAGCCTCTTTGTCGCCGCCGCAGCCCGTGACGAGTAATGCGAGGATGAAGCTGATTAGCGGGATGTTGATTTTCATTCGAAGCCTTCCTTGGGATAATACGCGCGCAGACGATCAATCTCAGCAACAGCAGTCTGTAAATCAAAGCGCGCCTGCAACAGATCCGATAGCACTCCTCGCAGCACGCGCTGTGTATCGAGCACTTCAATTAGCCCGCGTTCGCCAAAACGGTAAGCGGCTTGGGCAATCTCCAGCGCTGCCTCAGCTTCCCTGACCAGTCCGCCTTCAAACATTTCCACCCTGCGCTGCGCGATCTGTTTGGCCTGCCAGGCGGATTCAAGCAATTGTCCAATCTCGAAACGTCGAAATTCCAAAATCCCGCGCGCCCGTTCGGAATCCGCCACAGCAGCATTGATTTCGCCGCGACGCTGGTAAAACAGCGGGATGGTCACATTCAGGCCGGCTAGGTTCGAGGTGTATTGCGCCTCCTGTAAATTGCTGAGTAGGAGTTGCACGGAAGGCAAAACGGCCGCGCGTTCCTGATCAATCCGCCGGCTTGCGCGGTTCCATTCGGCCTGCAGGCGCGTTATTTCGGGATTGACGGCCGGCACAACCTCGCGCAACTCCTCCAGAGGGGGAAGGTTCACCGGTTCCGCGAGCGAACCCTGTATCTGGAAATCCGGCTGCAAGGCGCCTGCCGTGAGCTGCATCAGGGCGATCCGCGCTCTTTGCGCATTCAACTGCGCCGCCTCCTTACGGGAAGCTGCGGACAGCACTTCAGTATCGGCACGGACCAGCTCAAAGCGTGGCGCTTCCCCCACATCGACGCGCACCTTGACGCGGCGGCGTATTTCCTCCATAAGATCGGAAACAGCGGCCTCCACGCGCGCCACTTCCTGTCGAAGGATCAGTTCATATGCAGCCACGCGCAACTGCGCCGCCAGGTCCGCTCTCACCTGTTCGAGCCCCGCCTGGCTGGCGTCCACGCCGGCTTCAGCGGAACCAATGCGCGCGCTACGAAGGAACGGGTTCTCGATAGTCTGGGATACCGTAAACTGACGGTGGCTGTTCGCCGGTCTGGCTGCCTCGACTCGCGGGTCCTGCGGCCCAGCCATATAAGTGAATTGCGGATTAGGATAGGCCGCCGCGCCGATGACCCCGGCTTCGGCAGATCTTATTTGAAAATGAGCCGCCTGCACCAGACCGTTGGCCTTCAGCCCAAGCCGCTGCAATTCTTCGATGTTGAGGACTTGGGAAGGCTGGGCTGGTGTTGGCGTCGGCATTGTGGGACCAGGCGTCGCGCGAGGTAGTGGGCCACGTGACGGGCCTAGTACCGGACCGGGTACAGTGGGGCCTGGCGTTGTCGGCGCCGGCATCGCCGGCGCCCGCGGCGAGGGCATTACAGGCGGCGCAGGAGCCGGTGCGACGCTTGGAGGAAGCACCGGGGGCGGCGTAATAGCGGGGATCGTTGAAGGCTGTAAAGCGAAGACAGACGCGAATGGCAGAACAAGGACCAGGCTTGGCAAAATACGATAAAGACGTGATATCAGCATGTGCTATCCGTTAATTTCTCCAAAAGCAAGTGTATTTCTATCGCCGTCAGGTTAAAGCCGTGGCAACGATGAGCGCGAACAAAGGAACGTTTGCATCGCCCGGATTGGCGACACGAATATCATGTATATGGGAACGCGCGAATGTTTGAGAAGGATGACAAGACCAGCTCATCGGTGCAAGTCTAGATGAGAAATTGCATCAAGAAAAGTAGTATGTTTCTGATGATATAATCGATTTTACCGAAGTATTGTACTCCATGGCAGCCCGATGCTTAATTACAAACAACTGCACTACTTTTGGGCCGTAGCCAAAGCTGGGAGCATCGTTCGGGCCAGCGAGCGTTTGAACCTTACGCCTCAAACATTAAGCGGTCAGATCGGGCTGCTGGAAGAGGCACTCGGCGTTTCGCTTTTTTTACGCGTTGGAAGGCGTCTGGAATTAACCGAAACCGGCCGCCTCGCCCTATCATACGCCGACGAAATCTTCCAGATCGGAAACGAACTGGAAGAGGCTTTGCGCAGCCGGCAAGGGAACCCCACCGTTCAGCTTCGTGTCGGAATCGATGATGCTGTTCCCAAGTCTATTGCCTACAAGCTGTTGACCCCCGCGATGTCCCTTGCAGAACCCGTACGAATCGTCTGCCGGGAAGACAAGCTCGTGCGGTTGCTTGTGGAATTGGCGATCCAGCGCCTGGATCTCGTGATCGCAGACCGGCCCATGCCTCCCGAAACAAACGTGAAAGGCTACAGCCACAAACTTGGAGACTGTGGTATCGCCTTTTTTGCCGAGCCACGCCTGGCTGCCATGCTCACGCAAACCTGGCCTCAGATGCTTGACGCGGCTCCTTTACTCATTCCCGGCAAGGAGACGGCCATTCGCGCACCACTGATGCGCTGGTTCGATGTACACCAACTCCGGCCGCGTATCGTCGGTGAATTCGACGATAGCGCACTCATGCAGGCCTTCGGCCAGGCAGGTACCGGTATTTTCGTTGCCCCATCCGTTATCGCCGATGAGGTGCAGCGTGAACATGGGGTTACCATTATAGGACGAACGGACGAGGTTACCGAGCAGTTTTTTGCCATTTCAATGGAACGTCGCCTTACACATCCGGCTGTCGTTGCCATTAACGACAGTGCACAGAGGAAGTTGTTCGCAAATATGTATCCCCGCTAGTCGCATTGCTTCGCGCCACGATCACGAGCGGAAGAACGCTCTTATTCTCCGTAAGCTTATGCCCGACCCATATTTGTCGAGGTTTTCCGGTCACATCACATTCATATTGATGAGCCAGTCACAACATTCTGTTGCACAATTCCCTTACATGCTACGCCTGCCTGTCTGGTATAGCGTATACCGAGGTTGCGTATACGAGGTTCCTGACGTGTGAGTGGATGTTTGCAGCCCTTTCG